>JAESFL010000782.1_pt1 | contig 17027 bp, 12 predicted proteins | sample 9269401 | NCBI WGS metagenome assembly JAESFL01 (sample SAMN14506025, study PRJNA617098) | algae metagenome | isolation source: Gloeocapsa sp. UFS-A4-WI-NPMV-4B04 and co-occurring heterotrophs from desert... | place: USA: Utah | collected 2006-10-01 | reverse complement strand
CCGCTCGCAGCCTCGCTGACGGAGCTGTCGTCATCGACCTTAGCATCGAGTGCATGGCGCGTCAGATCCGGAGCGTCATTTCCGATCCCGACCATGGTGCCTGGGAACGGGACGGAAAGACGCTTGAGCGCGTCCCAAAATTCCCGGGCACCAGCGCGAGCAAGCTTCCCTGTCTTCCTGGCTGGAAGATGAAGATTTCGGCCGTGTCCGGCGACTGGGACATGGCCGTTCTTGAATATAGCCGCCTTGCATATTTGTTGCAGCACGCTTTGGCGGTGCAGCCCTCGATCGACCTCGATGCGAGGATCTCGCTCATTCTCCTCAACCGGAACCTGCTCACGATCAGGAGCGGGCCCGGCGTCGGTGCCACGGCAACTGAGAGCTACAATCTTCTCACCGGCTGCGGGAATTTCGTGAACGAATATGGCGATGCCATCGACACGATGAACGGCGACGGATCGGATCCGAATGGCGACAGCTACTCGGAGGCTGCTCGCGACGAGATCGGGGACGACGACAGCTTCTGGGACGATCTCTGGGATTTCCTGAAAGCCGTTTTGATGGTGGTCGCAGTGGCAACGCTCGTGGCGCTCGTTGCGGCGATCGTCACGGCGATCGGAGCTGCCGTGCTCGGGGCGGCCGCGGTGGCAGCAGTCTCGGCCATCACCGTCGTTGCCGTGGTCCTCTTCGTACTGGCCGCCAGCGCGAGCATCCAGGAGACGGAGAACCATCTCCTGATGCAGAACTCTGACCGCTACCTCAAGAACAAGCTGATGATGGCCGAGCTCAGCAGGGAAGGGCATCGCGAGGCGTTCGACGATCTCGTCGAGCTCAATGAGGAGCTGAGGATCTGGATCCTGGAACGCCTGTCGCGGATCGCGGACGAGGACTTCATCGAATATAATTCGAAACCGTACAACCGGCTCAGTCACGTCGCGATCCTCAACCTCATCGACTATGCCTGCGGGATCGACTGGAGCTACGAGCGCGCGAGACTGCCGGTCCCAGCGGAGCGAAGCTGCGATCCGAAGGACGCCGCGCTCGTGACGGCGGGCGCTGCCGTGTTCGACCTGTCCGCTGCCAAGCTTGCCGTCGGCTCGCTGCAGGGCCGGCGGCTCATTCCCTACCGCCGCCTGGCCGAGCAGAACTATCTCGACGTCACCGGCCGTTCGCTGCTGGCGCAGGTCGGCGGCGCCGACAATCTGTTGGGAGCGCTCCAGGTCTGGACCGGCGAGATGCGTCACGCGCCCGGCGGGAAAGCAGCCGAGGCGACGTTCGGCGGGATTGTCTGGTATGCCACTTCCGCCTACCGCCCGCACTCGATGATCCTCGGACTTGCCGTCGACAAGTCATTGCGGTTCGATCAGGATTATGACCACTGGACCCGCGAACGTTATTCGAGCGGCCGGGGCTGGCTGATCACGGCGGGCGGTACCGACGAGCGTCCCGCCAACGGTGTCACCACGATCATCGGCACCTTCTATCCAGAAATCAGCATGGACGTTGCCAATGACCGCGGCGTTGGCGTTGCAACGACACTGATGACGCTTGCCGCCGACCGCGAGCGCTCGCGGCTGGGCGACTTCCTGCGCTTCGAAGGGCGAAAGGTCGACTTCGGCCTCCTCGACGAAAAGGCAGGCCCGACCGGGCTGATGACGGGAAAGCCGCTCTGGTCGTTCTCCGACAATCATTGCGTCTCCGGTTCGTTCGCCTGCGGCCTGCGGCTGACCTACCCGAGCGACTTCACCGCCGACGCGCTGTGCCGCACGCGGCAGATCAACATCTACTTCTCCGTGGCCGATTCCACGACCTGCCCGTCCTTCAGGGATGCCGACGCTGATCCTGCCAACGACTTCTTCGTCGCGATCTTCGACAGCCGCCGGGGCTGGGGGTTCTTCGAGGTGGCCGAGCAGGCCGATTTTGGCCGCAACATCGAGACCTATGTCGCCGAGTTGAAGTCGCGCAATGCCGGCAGGCTCGCGGGCTGGCCGAAAACGGGGGCGGGGGACGAGGTCAGCTTCAGCTCGCCGGTTCAGAAAAGAACCATTAGCTTCACTCCGGAAGACGAGGATTTCGACGCCGACGAGCGCGCCTGCGGGGTCGTCAATCATGAATCCGGCTCCCGCTTCACGATCAGCCGGGCTCCGGCAGGCTCGGACTGCAAATCGCGGGGAGGGCGCATCTTCATTGACCTCAACGATCCTGAGAAGCCGGTCCGCCGGGGAGAGGATGGCCTCAGCCTTGATCCGCTTCCCTAGACCTGCGCGGCGGCTCGCCGGCTTCGCCGCCGCTGCATTGGCCCTGCTGGTGGCTTCCCCCGCAGCAGCGGCTCCCACTGTCGTGACGGTCTGCGGGCGGGACGATGCTGGAGGCGGTCTCAACCTTGTGTCAGCGCTTGCAAGCGGCGGCGAGATTGTCATTCGCTGCCCTGCCGGTCAGCAGGTGATCGAGATTACCGCGACGCGCGCGCTTGTTCCTGGGACTTCGCTCGACGGCGAGGGCAAGGTGATGCTCCGGGGCACGCTCAGCGGTCCCCTGTTCACCGCCACCGGGCGCGTGCGCTTCAAACGACTGAACCTGTCCGCACCGAGAAGCAGCCTGACGATAGCGGCCGCGCAGGCGGGGATGATCCTCCTTGCCCGGGAGGCGATGGTCGCGCTCGAAACTGTGCGGGCGGAGAATGCCCGCAATGCCTTTGTCGCAGGAAGTTTCGCCGCCCGCGGCAGCCAATTCGTGAACATGGGTGACCCGACCAGCGCTCCCGGCATCGTCGTCGACGCCGAACGGATCGATCTTCGCAGCGTTGAGGTGAGCGATGGCTTTGATCATCCTCTTGGAGGCGGCGTTGGAGCGACCCCGGGCAGACCGCCGTTCGCGCGCAGGATCCTGATCGAGGACAGTCTGTTCTCGAGAAACCGCAACGGCCTCCTCATTAGCGATGCTTCCGTTACCATCAGGCGCTCGCGTTTCGTCGGTAACGGTGAGCTCGCTCCGGCCGGATCCTTCTACTGGGGCTGCTGCGGCGGCGCGCTGACGCTCGTGCAGTCGAGCGCCGATCTTGGCAATGTGAGCTTCCAGTCGAACAGGTCGAGCGGCTTTGGCGGCGCGATATTCGCGCTTGGCTCGTCGCTGCGCCTGTCGAACGTGGTCTTCAATGATAACGAGGCGCGGGTTGGCGGCGCCTTGATGATGTGGGGGCGCGAGCCCGTGCTTCACAGCTGGGGAGCGGTGTCACCGGGAGCACCGCGACTTTCGCTGAGCCGCACCCAGTTTCTCGCCAACAGCGCTTCCGCCTTTGGCGGCGGCCTGGTGTTTGCGGGCAATGTCGAAGGCCATGCAATTCTCTTTTCGAGCAATCGGGCGCCCAGCGGCGGCGCAATTGCGCAGTGGCGGGCGATGACGCTGCCGCCGCCGCATCACCAAGTCTTCAGCGCGCTCGAGGCGTCTTCCCACGCCGGCGTCGATGTCCTTTCCCTGTCCCGGCCGATCCTTGTCGACAACCAGGCTCAAACGGGTGCCGCAATCCTTGGCGGGCTGGCCGACGCCAGGATCGGCAACGGCCTGATCGTGCGCAACGGAATCGCGGGTGGGTCCCCGGGCGGAGCGGTCCTGACCGGCAGCAGGCTCATCCTTGCCAATTCATCGATCATTGACAATCGCAGCCCGGCGCTCGTCGTTCAGCCGGGGGCGCAGATCATTCTTGCGAATTCGATCGTGGCGGGCAACCGCGGCGGGAACTGCGCTTCAAACGGGGTGCCGACGCAGCTTGCCTCGAGCATGCAATATCCGGGGCAGTCTTGCGGAACGGCGATTGCTTCGAGCGACCCGGGGCTCGGGGGCGATTATGCTCCAGAGCTTTTCAGCGCCGCGCGCGGAGCCGGCAACCTTGGCACATGCGCCGCCGATCCACTGGTGCGCGGCGTCGACCTGTACGGCAATCCGCGTCTAAAAGGCGGGCGCTGCGACATTGGTGCAGTCGAGCGGGACCGGCTGGACACGGTCGCAGCGGGCCTGCCTTTCGGAAAGGATCAGAACGCCAGAAAGTGCTGGCTGCTGGTCATATTTCTGCTGATCTTCCTCATCGTACTGATCCTGATGTTTCTGCTGTGTCGGCGCCTTCGCCGAAAGTGGGCCGCGGCGGCTGCCACAGGCGGGTCGCCGTAGATCCTATCGTCGAGGGGAAAGCCAAGATCGAAGGTAACTCCGGCACCATCGACGAAGGTCGTACTTCGCTTCAGCATGGTTTCCGGCGTAGCAGGCTCACCTTGGGCGGCGAACGCGGTCAGGTTCGGCCTTCCGCGCCGTTGCAGACACCGATCACAGACACCTTTCGCCCGAAGCCGAGATCGTCGACATATTATCGCGAGCCAAGGAAGCCCTACTCGGCCGCTAGCAGCGCTCGACGATCTGCGAAAGCAGCCTCGGCCGGATAGGCTCGGATCTTGCGGGAGCCACACCATAGCTCCATTGCCTGTTGACCGGCGGCCGGCGAAACTACTCGCACTGCTTCGACGTCGTCCGCCGCAATGAACTCTTCGAAACGTTCAAAGTGCCCTGTCTTGGGACTAACAAAGTACAAGCGGAAATGTGGCATTTGCTCCCCGAGCAATGGGCGAGAGCGCTACGGTCTCCCAGTCGCCTGGCCCGATACGGTAACGCTGGCGATTTGAGTAACATAGCTCAGTCGTCCTCAGCGTTCCCCTACATGCGTTAACCTTTTGCCATTTCGAAAGCGATGTTTCTCCGGCGAATCCATGCGTCGCGTCTTGTGACGTGCGAGTTGACGTGCGTGATAGCACAGGTGCAGCGGCAACTCATGCGGCCTGAATGTCCGCTTCCGATCCGAGGTGCCTTGAAGCGGACTGGCAGCTTCCGGCCAGATGCGGAAGTAGGGCAGGGAACGTCCGCTAAGCGCCCTGAGCCGCCATTCCTACGGTGTCGGCCGAACGTCAGCTTTGTGCCATTTGCAGCCGTTCACCCCGCACCTCAGCGCTTCCAGACCGGCCCTCGTTCCGGGAGCGCCAAGGCTTTGCAACAGGGAGGTCACTCGTTCGTGACGCCCAACAGGTAGGGGCCTCGCCTTTGCTACTTAGCGATCGAGAACCTGGCGCACTTTTGCCGCTAAAGCCGCAAATGTGAAAGGTTTACTGATGAGATCCACACCCTGATCCAACCGCCCGTTGTGAACTATGGCGTTGCGCGTATAGCCAGTCGTGAAGAGTACCTTGAGATCAGGGCGGACCCGTAGGGCTGCGTCTGCTAACTGGCGCCCATTCAATCCGGGTAGAACGACATCCGTAAATAACAATTGCACGTCGTGCCGGGTCTTCAGCAGTTCCAACGCCTCTGCGCCCTCCCGCGCTTCCAAAACCTGGTAGCCGAGCTCACGCAGCACTGAGGTGGAGTATTCTCGCAAGCCATCGTGATCCTCGACCACCAGGATGGTCTCGGAACCTCCGTCTCCAATGAGTTCAAGCTGCGGCGTTGAGACCCTGGCTTCCGGATCTACTTCTCGGGGAAGATACAGCTTTATCGTGGTGCCCGCTCCAGGCTCGCTGTAGATACGGATATGTCCGCCCGATTGCCGCGCAAACCCGTAGACTTGGCTGAGCCCTAGTCCGGTACCCTTGCCAACGCCTTTGGTGGTGAAGAACGGCTCAAACACGCGATCTAGCGTCTCTCGGTCCATGCCATGGCCGGTGTCGGCTACCGCAAGCATCACATATTGACCTGGTGGCACCGGCTCCGTGAGCGTCCTGACATAGTCCTCATCGAGCCAGACATTCGCTGTCTCGATTGTCAGCTTGCCACCTTCAAGCATGGCGTCACGCGCGTTGATCGCTACGTTAACAAGCGCACTCTCGAGTTCGGCGCGGTCAGCTTTGGCCAGCCACAATCCGGGAGTGGAAACTGTCTCTAGGGCGATCCTCTCCCCTAGCGTTCTTTGCAGCAGATCATTCAGGCCGGTGGCCAGCTTGTTTGCATCGATCGGCTCCGGCTTCAGCGGCTGGCGGCGGGCAAACGCGAGTAGCCTCGAGGTCAGAGTTGCAGCCCGCTCAGCACCCTGAAAAGCCATGCTTTGAAGGCGGCGGAGACGGGCGATGTCCAGCTTCTGTGTCGAATCGTCCAGGTGACGCCGAATGCTGTCCAGGCTGCCCATAATGACGGTGAGAAGGTTGTTGAAGTCATGAGCCACCCCGCCGGTCAGTTGACCAATAGCCTCCATTTTCTGAGCTTGGCGGAGCGCGTCTTCAACTTGCATCCTTTCACGAATTTCGTCAGCGACCCTCTGCTCAAGCGTTCGATTCAACCGCGAAAGCTCGGTCGCTTTGTTGCCGACTTCCGCCCGTGCTCGATCCAAGGCGCCGGCCAAGGTTGTCGCACGCTCGGTTGCCTCGCGAGCGGCTCGTACGAGGCCACTGCTGGCAAGCTGCGCTGCTTCCGCTTCCAGCAGCGCCGGCAGCAAAGGGGCATCGGCGAAGTCCTCGATAGTCAGGCGAGGTGCTTCTCCGACCACGAGAAAGACAACCGAGCCGCATGCGAAGCACTTCGCGGGTCTGATTGTGTCCTGATCGGGGAAAGGGAGCTGGAACGTGGTCGTAGCCCCGGGTACGGGCTGCTTCTTTAAAAAGGCACGCCATAATGGCCCGCCGGGCAGCGTCTGCGGGAAGCCGGGCGCTGGTATCAGCGCATTTATCTGGGCATCGTAGAGAAGAATGAGGAAGGCTTCCGCCCCAGCTTCGTGCGCAATGCGCGCCGCCTCCTCCGCACGTATTCGCGGCTGGGCAAGGCGACTGGCGAGTTCGTGTACGTCTCTGAGCACAAGTCAGTCCGGGAACACGCAGACTACCGCTGTGCAATTGTGAAATCCCTCAAACTGCCCTTCTGCCCGAGCAATCTGACCGTGCGTGTTGCAACCTGCGAGCGCAGCGCTCCCGATCCGGCTTGTCACTGCGTCCACTTCGGCCCGGAAATGGTCGCCACACCTCAATCGTGTGGCAACGCAGTCGAAGAATAAGGCAGCTTTCGGCAGGTTGGGGCCGATGGCAGCGACGGCCGCATCCGTGGCGCGTTCGGCTGCCTCGGCTGCCGAGGCATGGGAACTCTTCATGATGCGCACGATGCTGCCGGTCGGGATTTCCGCGGCGCAATGAATTGAGCCGTCCTCGTTGACAGCAAGGGGCACTCGCAGTCGATACCCGCTACCCGTGTCTATGCCGATAATGTTTTGGAGAAAGAACGGGATCGGTACAGCGCGGTCCAAATGCTCGCTCTTGGCCTGCGCATGTTCTTCAAACGCCTCTGCTGCCGGCAAACCATTCAAACTGATGAGCTTTAGGCCAATCGCCTCCGTGACTCGAAAGGGTTCAGATGCGGGTTCCCAACCATGACTGACGCCGACGCCCAGCGGCTTATGGGACAAAATCTCGAGAGCCACTGCGGAATCCGACAGCACCTGTGTCCCACAGAAAACGGTGGTCCGCTCGAAGCTCGCATTGTCACCGGCGCCGCCGCCGAAGAATTGATACTCGCCCGCGGTCTCGAGTGTCAGCGCATCCGCCAGAGCGTCGGCATAGCCTGCTAATGCGTCGGTGAGGATCAGTGCCGATCGATGCGGAAAGGAGTGATCCGAAGGGCCTGCGAAGCCACGAGCGATCTCGATCGCTGCCGCTGCCGGATCCGCCTTCAAGTTATGACCGACCTGCGCGGTGAACTTCGACTTGTCGTCGTGGATCGCAAGCGCCGTCGCTAGCCCGACCCCGATCGTGTCGTTGGTGAACTCGCCCGCTGAGGAGGCGCCAACGATGAGTGCAGACGGCGCCCCGTCCCGAAGAGCCTGAAGCAAAAGCGGATGATCGTAATTCGGGGCTGCGAATACAATGATCACGTGAGGGGGCAGCGGCAACGCTGCATTGATCTGCTGTGCGAGAGCAGCTCCCGCTGACGCACTGTCTGTCTGCGCAGTCGATACTGCAACCGTATCCATGGACCTCACCTATGAAGCCCCCCATCAAGGCCATAGCGGGAAGAAGAAGTGGGTCAATTAGGTACCTGCCGATTTCCCAGGGAGTTGCAGCAGCCGGCAGGGCCGACTGGCCTGAGGCTGCATTGCCGCTGGCGCTGACTAAAGCAGCCGCCCTCTTACGGGACATCGGGCGTTCAGTTCGAGACGTCGCTATGTCCTGGATCGGCCACAACCAGCTCTTCCGTGAGACGCTCTCTTGAAGCTGCATCCCGCAGCTCAGGAGACGACAGATGTACCGCCAACAGCACCTTCACCATCAATCGGGATCGGCCTGGAACGCGGGCCGATCAATAGGGCCAAAGCGAGCGCTGAAGCCTCAGGAGGTATGGGAAATTCGCTTCCACTTGGAGCACGGGAGGCGGGTTAGAGACCGTGCCATGTTCGATGTCGCGATCGACAGCAAGCGGCGCGGGTGTCACGTCGTCAAGCTGCGGGTCGGCGATGTCACCGTCGGTGGGCAGGTTCGCCAGCGCTCGATGGTAATTCAGCAGAAGACGGGGACACCCGTTTCTTTCGAGATCGGCGAGACCGCTCGTGAGAGTCTCCGCGCCTGGCTGGCAGGCCTAGGTGGCCGGCCTGAGGAGTTCCTGTTCCCGAGCCGGATCGACCGAGACGATCACATCAGCACCCGGCAATATGCTCGCCTGGTGGACGAGTGGGTCGCGGCGATCGGGCTGGATCCAGCCCTGTTCGGCACCCACTCCCTGCGCAGGACCAAGGCCTCCTTGATCTACAAGCGTACGGGGAACCTCCGCGCGGTTCAGATTCTGCTCGGACATCGGAAAATCGAAAGCACCGTCCGCTACTTGGGCGTAGATCTTGAAGACGCGCTAGCGTTGTCAGAGGGCACTGACGTCTGACGACGCCGGCTGGCGAGCGCCTGCACGGCTCTCGCCAGCCAAAGCTGAAGCGGTTCGGCTGCCATGCGCCCGATGCGGACGCTCAGCGGCCGATCTGCTAATCCGCAAAAGCGGGCCTGGGGCGGGCACACGCGGCTGGCCGACATGCGCCCATAGCTGCCGATCGACGGCGGGCCGCCGAATGTCGGCTACGCGCCAAGTTCAGCCGGTTGGCGTGGCTCACGGTGATCTGAAAGCGGCCGTTAGTTCGAGCGCTGAATGGCGCAAGATTTGTCGATCTTCGATCTCCGCATCTCAATCTCATGGCGTGCTTGATCGACCCCGTTCACCCTGGGAGCATTGGGGTCGATCAGCTGGACCAACGTGGCGACGCGGTGGTGTGCTGACTTACCCAGCCGCTGGGCTCAGCCGCATCCGAGAATGCCACCGTCGACCGGTATCTGCGCTCCCGTCAGATAGGCACCCGCGCGCGAGCATAGAAAGACCACGGTGCCTCCGATGTCGTCGGGGCGCCCCAGCCGGCCCAAAGGAATGCGCCTCAGCAGCGCCGGCTCGACAGTGTCTTTGGTGCGCATGTGCGCCGTCATCTTCGTAGGAAAAAAGCCGGGGACGACCGCGTTCACGGTGATGTTCCGGCCGGCTAAGTCGGCCGCCAGATCGCGCGTCAGCATGTGCATGGCGGCCTTGGACGCGGCATAGCTGTAGGCGGAAAGTCGTTCCGGTCGCATACCCGCAATGGAACCCACGTTAACGATCCGGGCCGGTTCGTCCGCCGATGCTGTTTGCGTAAGCTGCGGCAGCAGCTCCCGGATCAGCGCGAAGGGCGCCTGAACGTTCACCGCCATCACCGTCGGCCAGGCGTCGTCCGGAAACGTCTCGATGGGAGCACCCCAAGTCTTGCCGGCATTATTGACGAGAATGTGACAACCCTCGGCCGTATCCCTGAACCGCTTCGCCAGATCGATCGCCGCCCCGGGCGAAGAAAGATCCGCCGGAAGCGCGATGCAACGCCCAAGCGCCGACATGTCCGCCGCCGCCGCACGACAGCGATCCGCGGTACGAGACGTTATCACGACCGTCGCGCCGGCGCTCAGCAGGGCCTCAGCAATCATCCGTCCCAGGCCCTGCGCGCCGCCGGTGACCAGCGCGGTTTTCCCAGCCAAGCTGAAGAGGTCGCCGCTCATGTTCCTGTCCCCGAGATGTGCTCGAGGCGATTGCCGGCGTGGCTGAACCTCCAGCTATTCACGATGCCTGACCGGACAGGCATCGATCTTCCTTCGCCTGTCTGGAATGCCACGGATCGCTCAAACGGAGGAAGGTACGAGCCCCTTATTTTAGCCACGCCCGGTCCCCCAGAATATCTGCTCCGGACACGAAACGGTCAGCTTGCTGCGCCCGAATTACGCATCGAAGGCGTACATGATCGACTCAGAGCCGGTAAGCCGCAGCGCCTTGTACGGTGCATATTCGTCGCTGTTGAAGAAGCCCTTCAACGACGCCAGGTCCGGAAACTTGATGATCGCTCCCATGTCGGGCAGCACCGCATCTCCCTCGATGATCTCCACGTTGGGCGTGGCGACGATATATTCGCCTCCAAACCGGGCGACGATGGCTGGAGCTTCCGCCCGATATTCCTCGCGCCAGGAGGCGTCTTGGACGGTCATCGCGACGATCAGATATGCAGGCATGATAGTTCCTCCCATGATGGCCAGGTCAGGCGTCCACGGCTGATAAGGATTCCAGATCGTCGGCAGCTGTGGCCAGTCGATGGACGAACACCTCCGTCGTCTCGATCGGCTGCATGTCGGGCATCGAGCCGGACGGCCGGTAGGTGAGCGTCCAATAGGCGAGAGCGCCGAGCACTTGGGCACGATAATGCCGGAACGCCTCGTCGTAATCGAGCGTCGGCCCGCCGTGCGCGGCAAACCGGTCGAGATAGTAGCGGAGCAGATCCTGCTCTTCCGCGCGACGCGCTTCGACGGGCAGCCCGGTACCGAGCGTATAGGCGACGTCGCGCGCCCAATGCCCCCGTCCGAATGCCTGCCAGTCGCTTAGCCCCATCTGTCCGTCCGGCCGGCGATACCAGTTCTTAAGGTGGACGTCGCTGTGGGTGAGAGTCTCGACCTGTCCCGCCTGCCAGTTTACCGCCGCGAGCGTCGTTTCCCACACGCGGCCCCGCTGTTGGAACAGCCGCGCGGGAACGAGGTGTTCGGCCGCTTCCAGCCCTTCCTCGCAGCACACGCCGATGCCGTGCTGGCGATCCATGTTATTCAGCCGCCAGTGGAACGGGAGAAGGCTGGCGAACTCGGTCTTGAGCCGGGGATCGTCGTAGAAGGGGCCGTGCAGCGAGGCGAGCAGATCGAGTTGGCTTTCGACCGACGCCCGGGTGAGCTCGGTGCGTTCGCTGCAGAACTCCACCTCTCCGGCCATGTCGCGCAGCAGCACGATCGCCGCCCAGGAATCCTTGTCGTAGTCGGCATGGAAGGCGATCGGCGCGTCGAGTGAGAGGATCGGCCGGAAGCGGCGATAGAAGGTCACCTCGCTGAACGTCGCCGAGGCCGACAGGAGAAGCCGGTTGGCGAGCCCTTGCGCGGCCTTGCAGAAGACGGTGCGGGGCAGGCCGGCGTCGTGGCCCACGGCATTATAGTCGATGAACATACGGCGGCGATTGCACGTTCCGTCGTCGACCGCGTCCATCTGGAAGGCGGTCACCGCGCTGCCGGGCGTGTCCCGACAGAGGATCGCGCTCAGCCATTCCGGCGTGATCGCCTCGTAGAAGGGCGGAACCTCAGACGCTTTGTAGACCTTGCGGGCCTCGGCGACATCGCGGTGGTAGGCCGACTCGATGCGCTCGTGCTTCGACACCATTCCGTCCTCCCGCTCCGCATGTCGCCCGATACGTCTGGCTTATGGATTACGCCGGCCCGCTTCTTGTTCGGAGTGGCTGCGACGGAGGGTGGGACGACTGGGTGCGGATAGCCGCTCCGTGCAAGACTGCCATCCGGCCGGTCGGTAGGTCTATGCAGGTAGGTCGCGCGCGTCCCCTCGAGGAGCGTCAACTAGCCACACGGAGAGCCGAATGGATAAACTCGAGCACATCATCAGCGATATCCGCGGAGTGTTCGACACGCTCGGCGAGCACACATCGTTGGACGAGATGCGGCAGAAGCTCGACCAGCTGTTCGGGAGCGGCGTTCGCGACGACCGCATCCACCACGATCGTGTCCAATTTGGGCAATCTGGCGGAGAGCTGATGACGGCGGACGCCGCCGCCCCGGAAGGTGCCCCCGCAGTTCTATATCTGCACGGCGGGGGTTATGCGGTCTGTTCGATCGAGTCTCACCGCGATCTTTGCGAACGCTTAGCTAAGGCAGTTGAGGGGCGGGTGCTCGCGGTTGATTATCGCCTCGCCCCCGAAAACCCTTATCCGGCTGCTCTCGACGACGCTCTGGCCGGCTATGAGTGGCTTCTTCAAGAAGGCTACCCGGCAGGCTCCGTCGCTATCGCTGGTGATTCGGCGGGCGGTGGATTGGCTGTGGCAACGGCGCTGGCAATTAAGGAGCGGGGACTGCCGCTTCCTGGATGTGTGGCGCTTATGTCACCTTGGGTCGATCTCGAGCTGAAGGGCGCGAGCATGGACGAGAGGGCAGATGTAGATCCCATCGTTGAGCGAGCGGCTCTCGAGAATTGGGTGGCCTGCTATGCGCCGACCGCGGACGTGACCAATCCCTTCATATCACCGCTCTACGGGGATTTTTCCGGATTTCCGCCGCTTCTCGTCCAGGTTGGAGGAAGAGAAGCGCTGTACGACGATGCAACGCGGCTCGTTGAGCGGGCCAAACAAGCCGGAGTGGATGCGGAGCTGCAAACCTTCCCGGAGCAGATCCACGTCTTCCAGATCTTCGGCTACCGACTGGAAGCGGCGCGTACTGCAATTTCAGACCTTGGCGACTTCATCCGGAAACGAGTGGCGACATGACGACCAGCTGGAGGGCGGCCTCTGCGACGGGGGCAACATGCCGGGAACGGTCTCGATCTCGGTGTGCAGTAGCTGGCATCTCGCCAACGGCAGATCCCCAACCAAGGCTTTGCCGATATGCCTGAGCCTCTTCGCGGAGATGCTGTCCGATTTCGGCCTAGGAGTGACTCAGGCGGTGTTTCCAAGTCGGAAGTGGAGATCGCCTCAGACCTTGGAAGGAGCGCGCAATGGGGAAGCACACGTTGGTCTCGCTGACTGCCGCTAAGGCAGGACAGGAAGCCGAATTCAAGCAGTGGTATAGTGATACGCATGTGAAAGAGGTGCTGGCGATACCCGGCATCTCGAACGCTCGCCTGTCGAAGGTAGGAGCGGCCTTTGGATACATGCCCTGGCAACAGGTTGCGATGTTCGATCTCGACTTCGAGGATCCCGAAGAAGCCATCGGCGAGATCCAGGCGCGCATCAAGAACGGCAAGATCGGGCTCCATCCCTCGATAGAGATGACCGCGGTCTCCTTGTTTACGTTCGAGACTCCGTGACTGCCACCGTTCCGCCCAAAGGACCCTTGGCCGGCATTCGGATCATCGAGATTGACGGCATCGGGCCGCTGCCTCTGGCGGGAATGATACTCGCGGATATGGGCGCTGACATCATCCGTGTCACTAGGCCGGAGAACCGCGCTGGCGACTGGGCAGACGTCGGCGGAAGCGTCATCCATCGCAATCGCCGCTTCGTTCAGGTCGATCTCAAGTCCGAAGGCGGCCGCAGCGCTCTGATGGAGCTGGCAAGCAAGGCCGATGTTCTCATGGAGGCCTTCCGCCCCGGCACGATGGAGAAGCTGGGCCTCGGACCCGAATCCTGCCACCAGGTGAATCAGCTTCTGGTCTATGCTCGGCTGAGCGGATGGGGCCAGGATGGGCCGATGCGCACGGCTGCCGGCCACGACATCAATTATCTTGCGCTGTCGGGAGCATTGCACAGCCTCGGCTCCCGTGACCGACCACCGTTCCCGCCGCTCAACCTCGTCGCGGACTATGGGGGGGGAACCATGTTCCTTATCTCCGGAATACTCGCCGCTCTCCTCGCGGGGGCGCGTGGCGCGCGGGCGCAAGTTGTCGATGTTGCTATCGCGGATACGGTGGCCACCCTGATGGCCAATTACTATTCATTTCTCGCGAGCGGTTTCTGGTCGGTCCAGCGGGAAGCCAATCTGCTCGACGGCGCCGCGCCCTTCTATCGCTGCTACCAATGTGCTGACGGAAGATACGTCGCGGTTGGGGCCCTGGAACCCCGATTTTTCCGAGAGTTGCTGCACGGTCTCGGCATTTCGGAAGCCGTCGATCAGGACGATCGGTCAGGCTGGGCAGCGTTGCGGGAACGATTCTCGGACATTTTCATGACGCGTCCGCGTGACGATTGGGCGGCGCTGTTTGCTGAAAGCGATGCTTGCGTCAGCCCTGTGCTCGATATGGAGGAAGCAGTGGCCAATCCCCAGTTCGTTGCACGTGGCTCCCATCATCGCCGCGCGGGGATCGTGCAGCCTAGTGCGTCGCCCCGCTTCACCGCCGAGCCGCCTCCTCCATCATCCGACCCAGTGGAACTCTCCGAGCGGGAGATTGATGCCGTGTGGCGAGGGCGCGCTAGCGTCTAGAAGCAAGATTCATCTCGGTCGGCACTGGTAAGCCCCTTTGTCCAGGAGCTGGGCGTCGCTCAGTCGGAAAGGAAGAATGTGGTCGAGCTTCGGGATTACAGAGACAAGTATTCCGTAGCGCGCTTCGAACGGAGCGGCGGAATATTAGAGGTCGCTCTCCAGTCACCAGGCGGCGGTCCCCTGATCTGGGGCAAAGATAGCCATTCGCAGCTAGGTCATCTGTGGGCCGATGTCGGAGCGGACCGCAACAACGAGGTGATCATCGTAACTGGCACTGGCGACGCTTTCATCCCCTCCATCGATATGTCCGGGGTGACGATTCCCGGCCCGGAGGACTGGGATGAGATAATGTCGAACGGCAAGCGCATTCGGCGCAACCTCCTTGCGATCGAGGTGCCGATGATTGCCGCCATCAATGGCCCAGCCCGCGTCCACTCCGAACAGGGGCTGCTTTGTGATATCGTGATCGCGTCCGAGACCGCGGACTTCCAGGACGCGGCACATTTCATCAACGGGTTGGTTCCGGGTGATTTCGTGCAAGCCGTCTACATGAGTCTGCTCGGCAACAACCGCGGGCGATACTTCCTGTACATGGGCGAGATCATCAATGCCCAGGACGCAAAGGGGCTGGGCCTTGTCTCGGAAGTGGTGCCAGCGGCCGAGCTGATGGAGCGCGCGCGAACGATCGCCCGCCACATCATGAAGCAGACGCGCATGGTGCGGAAGCACACCAGGGCCGTCACGATGGATCCGTGGCGTCGGCTCTATGCTGATCATCACGATATGGGAACAGCGCTTGAAGCGCTGGGCATCTGGGGCGCCGCCTATCCACCCTCCACGAAACGACGCCCGTTCTAGATGCACAGAAATGCCAGGCCAATCGCTTGAAAAGAGGCAATCAATGCGAACTCATTTTGATGTCCTGGTCGTCGGCGCCGGCATGGCGGGGATCTATAGCGTCTACCGCTTCCGGAAGGATGGCCTGAGCGTTCATGCGCTTGAAGCCGGGTCCGGCGTCGGCGGTACATGGTTTTGGAATCGCTATCCCGGCGCCCGTTGCGACGTCGAGAGTCTCGACTACAGCTTCTCCTTTTCCGACGAGTTGCAGCGCGAATGGAAGTGGAGCGAGCAGTTTGCTGCCCAGCCGGAAATTCGCGCCTATCTCGACGCGGTCGTTGATCGGTTCGGCCTCAGCGATCATTTTACGTTCAACGCGGCGGTGGAGAGCGCCACTTGGGATACAGAGAGCGCTCTGTGGCTGGTGGAAGCAGCGGGTAAGACCTACTCAGCGAAATATCTGATCATGGCGACAGGCCTGCTCAGCGTCCCCGTGGACCCGCAGATTCCGGGCCTCGAACGGTTCTCCGGCGACGTGCTTCGTACGGCGCAGTGGCCGGAGGGTGTGGATCTTTCCGGTCGCGCCGTCGGGCTGTTCGGCAATGGTTCCTCCGGCATGCAGGTGCTTCCAGCGGTGGCCCAAGTGGCGGAGCGGATCACCTTGTTTCAACGCACCGGCGCCTATGCCGTGCCCGTGCGCAATGCGCCCATCACCAATGGGGAGCATGAGGCGGCCTGTGCCACCTACGCTACCCGGCGGGAGGCGACGCGGAATTCGGCTGTCGGAACCTATTGGTCAGCTTATTTCAACGGCGAGAAGAGTGTTTTCGAAGTTGATGACGCCGAGCGGCTACGGGAATTCGAGAAATTCTGGGACATGGGCGGCCCTGGCTTTCTCATCGCCTACAACGACCTGCTCACGGATTTAAAGGCGAACAAACTGGCCTCCGATTTCGCACGCGACCAGATTCGGTCGATCGTGAAGGATCCGGTCCTTGCCGAGAAGCTGCAACCCCCTGCAGAGCTGCCCCTGGGCTGCAAGCGGCTAGCCGTTGAAAACGGCTATTTCGAAGCCTTCAACCGCGACAACGTCGATCTAGTCTCCCTCAAGGAAGAGCCGCTCATTTCCGTCGAGCCCGATGGGATCCGCCTTGAGGATCGCTTCATTCCGCTCGACACGATCATCCTTGCCACCGGGTTTGACGCCTATTCCGGAGCCATGTTGAAAATGCGCATCCGGGGCGACGGAGTCGAGCTTCGCGATGCGTGGGCAGAAGGACCCGAGAATTATCTTGGATTGTCGATGGCGGGGTTCCCGAACCTCTTCACGATCAACGGCGCCAATGCGCCGGCATCGAATTTCTTCCTTGTAACCGAGGCACAGGTCGATTGGCTCTCAGGGCTCATCGCGCATGCCGAAAAGGTCGGGGCGCGACGGATCGACACGGCGAAGGCGGGCGAAATCGAATGGCGCCGGCACATCGAGGAAGTCGCTGCCTACGTCACCGTGACAAATCATTGTGTCACCTGGTTTCGCGGCACGAACATCGAAGGCAGACCAGCTAAGGTCATGAACTACCTCGCGGGCCTGAACGCCTGGAATGATTACGCGGCCGCCGTGGAGCAAGAGGGCTATCGCCACTTCAGCTTCGGGATGAGCAAACAGCCCTCCAC
>JAESFL010000781.1_pt1 | contig 17061 bp, 12 predicted proteins | sample 9269401 | NCBI WGS metagenome assembly JAESFL01 (sample SAMN14506025, study PRJNA617098) | algae metagenome | isolation source: Gloeocapsa sp. UFS-A4-WI-NPMV-4B04 and co-occurring heterotrophs from desert... | place: USA: Utah | collected 2006-10-01 | reverse complement strand
CGCCATATTCGCGGCCGATGGTGGCGCCGAACAGCCCCATCTCCTTCATCTGCTCGACGAGGTCCGACGGGTAGAGATCGTCATGATCATGCTTCATGACGACCGGTCGCACCTCGCGCTCGATCCAGCGATCGATACCATCGAGCAGCGCTTCCTCTTCGTCGCGCTCGATGGTTCGTCGAATCTGTCCGGCGTCCGCCATTGCTGGTCCTTAATTATCCATGGGGCCGAAGCCGCGTTTCCAGATCAGCATCGTGCGCTGAAACGTGCAGACGACGGTGCCGGTCTGATTTTTTCCTGTCGTTCTCACGGTCACCACTCCCTGCTCAGGGCGGGATTTTGAGTCGCGCTTTTCGACCACTTCGCTTTCCGCATAAAGCGTGTCGCCTGGAAACAGCGGATGGGTGAGCCGGATGTCCTGCCACCCGAGGTTCGCTACCGCCTTCTGACTCACGTCGGAAACGCTCATCCCCACCATCAGCGCCACGGTGAGCGGCGAGCAGACGAGCGGCTTTCCGAACTCGGTCTTGCTCGCGAATTCATAGTCGAAATGGGCCGGATGCGTGTTCATCGTCATGAGCGTGAACCAGACGTTGTCGGCGTCGGTAATGGTCCGGCCGGGCCGGTGCTCGTACACATGGCCGATCTCGAAATCTTCGAAATAGCGGCCGAACGTCTCGCGGAACCGTCCTGGCCCAACCTCGATCACGCCGTCACGCATCAAGCTTCTCCCGGCTCGACAATATTGCCTCATAGCGGCGAATGAGGGGCGCTTCGAGCATGCGGCCCTGGTGCCGGATCGCCTTGCCCCCGGCAGTTCGGTAGGCCTGGATCGCCTCCCGAGCCTCTTCGATCTCCGCCTCGGTGGGATCGAAAACGTGGCGGATCGCCGGCAGCTGCGCGGGATGGATGGCCGCCTTGGCGGTAAAGCCGAGCGCCTTTGCCTTCGCGGCCTCTTGTTCCAACCCGCCGGCATCGTCGAGGCTGACGAAGGGGACATCGATGATCCCGATCCCGGTTCCGGCGCAGGCGAGCACGAATTGGCCGCGCGCGACCATCAGCGGCTCCCATGCCAGCTCCACACCGAGCTCCGCCGACAGATCGCCGCCACCGAACATCATCGCTGCGACCTTGTCCGCTCGGGCGATTAGCTCCGCAGCACGAAGCGCCGAGGCGCTTTCGATCAGCGGCACGATGATCGGCTTTTCGAGGCGCAGGATCGACGCGACGATGGAAACGTCCCGGGGGGTTTCAACCATTGGCACGAACAGCAAGGGGGGAGGGGCGCCGAGCGATTTCAGCGCCAGAAGGTCATGGAGCCCCTGCTCCGTAGAAAGGGCGTTCATCCGGACGCCGAGCCGCGGATTGCCGGCAGCGAGCGCATTTATCGCCGCCCTGCGTGCCTCTTCCTTGGCGTCCTCGGCAACCGCATCCTCGAGGTCGAGGCAGACCATGTCTGCTGCGCTCGCCAGCGCCTTTCCGAATCGGTCGGGGCGCGATCCAGGCACGAACAAGACGGTGCGGAAGGCGCTCGCCTGGTTCAAAGACTCCATCTCCTTCTCTTGTTGCCGCTTCACAATTTGTCCGGACAACTCTATTGTCAACCGGAAACATTTTCGAGGCCGGCTGTCGGGCGTTTAGGGGGGAGAATCGAAGGCATGATGAAATTGCTATTGGCGACTGCGGCAATTGGCGCGGGGATGCTTTCGGCTAACGCTTCGGCCCGCCTGCTCGATCCAGGCAAGCCGGAAGATGCGCTTGAAATATCGAAACGCATGCAGTGCGGCGAAACGGATGGAAAGCCTGCGGTCTATTATTGGTCGGGCCGAGTCTATTCTCGGGTCGCTGGGGAGCCGGACCGGCATCTGTTCAACGGCGAGGGAATGAACATTCGCCAATGCGTATCGATGACCGATCCTAAGCGGGGGAAGGGCTACCGCATGGTATCACGCGAGGTGATGCTGTACACCGATCCGGTCACGAACGAGGTGCTGCGGGAGTGGAAGAACCCCTGGACTGCCGAGTCGGTCAAGGTGATGCATATCGCCAATGATCCGGTGAATTCGCGGGGCTACAGCTTCCCTTATGGTGAGGACGGCAAGCCTTACACGGTCAATTTGAAGCGCCAGGGAAGGTGGATCTTCAATCCCGCCGTCATTCCGCTTTTCTACCACAATGTGCTGGCGGGCGATTATCAGGATTATATCGGCGGCAAGTATCACGCGATGGAGATTTTCGACTTCGCTGCCGATGCCGACGACCTTCTCAACACCAAGAACAAGACCGCTTATCCGTCCGTGTCCTGGGTGCGCATTTCGGATTGGATGCCGTGGATGAAGATGCGCGGACGGCAGGGGCAGATGGTGTTCAACGCCATGGGCTCGAAGGTCAGGAGCTTCGATGAGCTTCCTGCCGTCCTCAAGAGCGAAATCGCGCAGAACTATCCCGCCTATACTGCGCCGCCTCCGGCCGACGATGCCCGTCCCAACGAAACCACCTGGACTGTGTTCAAGAAGGCCGTGGACGCCGAGCGTGCGACGTCAGGCGAGCCAAGGAAGCCTCAACACTGATCCGTCTTGGCGGGCCCGCAGAGACGGGCCCGCTTTGTTCAGAACCTGAAAGTTCCTTCGACACCGAAGGTCCGACCCTTCCGCAGGGTAGCGAAAAAGCCACGCGGCGTGCCGGTCTCGATCTGGGCCGGCCGACCGTCGAAGGCTGCGCCGGCGGGAAGCCCGCGGGTTCCTGCGCCGTAGCGGAGATCGAACCACCGGGTGGCAAGCGGAATCGAATCCTCATCGGTCAGGTTGCGCCCGAAGATCGCGACCGACAATCGATCCGTCCGTACGCCGAACCTCGCATCGAGAAGGAATGTGTCCTCAGTCTTCGCGAGATTGTCGACCTGGATATATTTGGAATCTTCGAAGCTGAAATTGCTGTTGGCGAAGAGCGACAGCCCACTGCCAGGGTTCAGCTCATATTCGTAATTCACGCCGCCATTTATGATCCAGGGACTCCCGAGCGGAAGTCTGCGGCCTTCGATGGAGCAAAGCGCGAGCCCGGCTGGAGTGGGATTTCTGGTGTCGAAATTGGGACGGAGCCCTCCCGAATTCAGGATGAACTCGTCCGCATCGCACCCAAGCGTGAATTTCGCATCGACGTAGGCAACGCCGATCCGCATATCGAGACCTGCGGTTGGCGCGGCTTGTGCTTCGATCTCGAAGCCGCGCGTCCGCGCATCGCCCGAATTGGTGACGATCGATGTGATGGCGCCGGTGCCGTTCGGGTTCGGGATGGCGCTGGTCAGCTGCACGTTCGTCAGCTTGTTGTGGAACAATGCCAGCGAACCTCGAAGCGTGCGGCCGAGGGCATCGAACTTCATCCCGAATTCGGCGCCCTTGGACTTTTCGGGCAAGTAGCGGTTGAAGTCCTGGCCGGTCTGCTGTGTCGCCACTGCGCCCGCCGCGCCATTGAAGCCACCGGGTTTCCGGCCGGTCGCGTATACCGCGTAGAGAAGCATGCCGCCTGGCGTGGTGTAATTCACCGTCACTCGTGGATCCGTGCCGGTGAACTTAGCCTTCGGCAGGCATGCAGGCGTCGCCGCCGTTGCGCCGAACAGACTCAGCCGGCCCGCCTGGCCAGCGCAGAAGATGGAAGCAGGTCCCGAAGACCTGTCGATGAGCGTCTTGGTCTCCTCGGCATAGCGGAGCTCCGCCGTGGCGTTGAGCTGTTCGGTAATGTCCCAGCTGAGGAGGCCGAAAATCGCCTTGTTCTGAATGGTGGCGTATTGCGAGAGATCCGCCCCGAGCGGCAGACCCTCTTTGCCGCTACCGAACGTTATGTCGACGGACTGGAATCGCTGCTTGAAGTAATAAACGCCGATTGTGCCGCGGATCGGCTTGCCCGCGGGGCTCGACAGCCGAACTTCCTGACTGAGATCTCTCTGGTCGTCACGATTGGTGTTCGCAAAAGCAGGCTCCGTCACCAGCGGGTTCGGCAATGAACCGCCAATGGCCGGATTGGTGTTGAAATAGGCGAACGCGTCCGAGTGATCGGAATCGGTTCCGAAAACATTCTTATTGTCGCGCCACCCCGTGAGGCTGGCGAGGACCCATCCGGAGCCGGCGATGTCCCAGTCCATCACGTTGGTGATGGTGACCTGCTCGTTCTCTACGCCGTCGAAGGCGGTGCCGTCGAACGTGCCCGAGATGGCAGGCGTGGCGAAGGCTGGGGGAGGCCCGGCGAAGGCCGGGATAGTGATCGGGATCGGATCCGTGTTGAGGCGGACATTGTTCGGCTGCGCGCGAATGGCGCCGCAATAATATTGATTGTTGTTGGTCGAGGCGCCCAGCGTCGCCGGCGCAAATGGCACCGCGGAGGAGCGGGCGCGGAACGCGGGCGAGCGGAAGCCCGGCCTGCAATTGTTCGCTATCGCACCCTGCAGAAAGATGGGGAGCGGACCGTCATCGTCCTTCTGCCAGTAGATGCGCGGGCGAATGCGAATGTCTGCCGTGGGTTCGATGAGGAGCGTCAGGTAAGCCGATCGGGTCTCTTCACTGCCGACCTTCCTGCCGGTCAGCTGGTTGGTATATTCGCCGCCATAGGTGAAGTAGCGACCGCCCAAGCGGAAGCCGATCACATCGCCGAGCAGGGGCCCTGAAAGGGATGCGGCGGCCTCATATTCGTCATGCTCGGCGGCACGGACACGCCCGCTCACCGTGAACCGGTCCGTCGGATCCTTGGTGACGTAATTGATCGCGCCAGCATAAGTGTTCCGGCCGTAGAGCGCCGATTGAGGCCCCTTGATCACTTCCACGCGCTCGATCGCCTGCGGATCGAACCCCTGGATGTCGCCCTGATAATAGACGCCGTCGATGAAGAAGGCAGCCCCGGTCTCCACCCCGGCCTGCACGCCGGCGAGCACGTTGGATTGGCCACGGATCACTGGACGATCCGTGGTACGGCCAAACGCTTGGCTGAAGCTCAGGCCGGTCGTCTGGCGCGCAAAGTCGTCGAGAGAGTTCAGGCCCAGCTGGTTGATCGTCTCGGCCCCGACGACCGACACGGCGACTGGCGCGTCCTGGAGCCGCTCTTCGATCTTACGGGCAGTCACGACGATGTCCGGGATTCCGGCAAATGGCTGATCGGTCTCGGTTCCAGTTCCGCCGGCAAGATCCGGTCCACGTTCGTCCTGCTCCTGGGCCGCGACTGGAGCCGCAATGGCGACGGCCGCAGCTGCGACCAACAGACCGGATTTCCTCCTCATGCTCGAAACTCCCCCGTTTTTTGTTTGGTGGAAGGTTTCCCAGAGCCATAAATTTGTCCAGACAAATTTTTGGCGGGGCAGCAGGTTCTTTCCCATTCTGTGGCGCGTGCGCACCATCCGATCGGCGTCAGATCGGTTTCACGGAGCCAAGATACGACGTGACGATCAGGAGCAGGTAAACCACCCAGACCCAGATCCGCGTGCGATCCATGGTTTGCCGGAGGGGCACCTCGGTCTCGTCCGACGAGCCTTCCTTGAGTAGCCGCACGAGCTGCGGACCAACCGGCTTGAAGCTCACGTCGATCATGATGGCGGCAAGAAAGATGAGGCCGAATGCCAGCGCCTTGAGGGCGAGCCACACAGGCCCGAGCGGAGCGCCCGTGATCAACGACTGGATCCCGAGCCAAAGATAGAAAAGCGTGAGGATAGCCTTGAGCAAATTTTCGATCCGGCGGTCTCGCGCCGCGCGCGGCGTCTGATCATGGTTATGGGCGTCGAAGATGAGCCAGAGCCAGATCCCGCCGACCGTCCAGGCCAGGACGAGCCCGACGGGTTCGATGTCCCACCAGCCGCCGGCATCGGCGACCGTCAGCGATATCGGCACCATCAGCGCCCAGGCCGCGCGCGGCACCAGATCGATGATGACGAGCAGCTTCAGAAGCGCGATTCGCTGGTCCAGCGAATAGACGCGCCGCTTTCGGAAGTGCTGGCCGAGCAGGAACACGCCGACGTCGGCGCCTAGCCACAACACGAACAGCAGGAGGTGCACGTAGACAAGCGTCGGATAGGCGAGTTCGCTCAAGCTCACGGTGTCTCTCCCTCGACGATCAGCCTTGCATTCCGCGAAAAGTTTGTCAAAGTTGTCCGGACAAATCTAGCCGCGCAAAAGCGGCGGAGCTTGAGGAGAGGACCATGCCCGTACGCTTCCTGCTCGGTTCGGTTTCCGTCATTGCGGCTCTGACGGCAGAGGCCGCCTTTGCCCAGACGAGCTCGGACCCTGCACCCAGCGGCGCCACTCAGGCGCAGGCCGGGCAGCCGGCCGAAACGGCGGCTGCGGATCCATCCGCCGAAGCGCAGGGGGGGATCGCCGATATCATCGTGACGGCGCAGCGGCGCGCGGAAAGCGTCCAGGACGTGCCGATCGCCATCAGCGCCTTCTCCGCGGAGCAATTGCAGGCGCAGGGCATCTCCAACACGCTGGAACTTGGGCGCTTCGTTCCCAACCTCGTCGCTCAGAACAATACCGGCATCGGCTCGGCCAACAGCTACTATCTTCGAGGGCTCGGTAGCACGGAGACCATCGCCACCTTCGATCCGCCGGTCGGCACCTACGTCGACGACATCTACCTCTCCCGCCAGAACGCGAACAATCTGTCGCTGTTCGACGTCGAGCGTGTTGAAGTGTTGCGGGGTCCCCAAGGGACCCTGTTCGGGCGCAACACGACCGGCGGCGCGATCAACGTCATCATGCGCCAGCCGGGTCGGGATTTCGGCGGCTATGCGGAGCTAGGCTACGGCCGCTTCAACAAGATCCTCGCTCGGGGATCGCTCGACATCCCGGTGGCCGAAACTCTGGGCATCAAGGTCAGCGGCTATTTCGAGGACGACAAAGGCTATGCCAGAAACGTCACGACCGGAGAACGGCTGAACGACAATGACGGCTGGGGCGTCCGCCTCGGCATACGCGGCGACATCTCCAATTCGATCCGTTGGACGGGCTCGTACATGCACATCGTGTCGAAGGGAGAGAATATCCTCAACTTCGACTGCAATCCTGCCGATCCGAGCGACTGCAAGGGCCGCTTCATTACCACCGGCCTCCGCGAGCAAGGCGGCCCGCCTTCGCCTTATGCTCCGCTCGTGATCAGCGGCCGCAAGGCCAATTACGGGCTCGGTCAGGAAGCTTCGAGCGATATCGTCACTTCGAACCTGGCCATAGACATTGCCGATCGGACGACACTCACCTTCATCACCGGCTTCGTCAATCTGGTCCAGCAGTTCGGGCTCGACTTCTTCGACGGGCGCGGTGGGCCAAGCCTGGCTACGCCAAACCCGCCCGTGCGCGGCTTCCCGCGCGGCGGCTTCGCGATCCTCAACGATGGCCAGCACGAGCAGTTCACGCAGGAAATCAAGCTCAACGGCACGCTTGGCGACGGACTCGTCGATTATGTCGCCGGCCTCTTCTATATCGACGAGGAAAACCGGACGGATTTTGCCGACGTCTTCTCGATCTTCAGCCCGGCCGTGCCCGGCGGCATACCCCTCCTGCTCGCCGACCGCACCTTGCGCAACCGGACCAAGGCTTATGCCGGTTATGCCCAGGCGGATCTGAACCTTACCGACCAGATCAAGCTCACCGCCGGCGTGCGCTACACGGACGAGACGAAAACGCTTCAGGTGAGCGACAATCGTGCATCCTGCAGCGACGGCACCATCGAAGTGACTTGTCTGGCGACGCAGAACCTTCGGGCGGCCAACGGAACAGCGATCCCGACCAAGCAGACGACAAAGATCTGGACCCCGCGATTTGCCTTCAACTATCGCCCCAATGACGATCTGCTCTTCTTCGCGTCGGCGACGCGGGGGTTCAAGTCGGGCGGCTGGAATGCGCGCAGCACGGCGGCTAACCAGGTTCTCCCATTCGGGCCTGAAACGGTCTGGAGCTATGAAGCCGGCGTGAAGTCCGACCTGTTCGACAGGCGGGTCCGGGCGAACCTCACCGTCTTCTGGCTCGATGTCGCCGACCTTCAGACCATCTCCGGCCTCCTGAACCCGACCACCGGCGCGATCACCTTCCTCACTCGCAACTTCGCCGATTACCGCAACAAGGGCGTGGAGGCGGAATTCACCTTCGTTCCCGTCGAGGGCGTCAATCTCTATGCGAATATCGGCTACCAGGACGACGAATATCGTCTGTCGAGCGGCGGTCCGGCATTCGACGAATACGGCATCCAGTCGATTCCGGCGCAGGCCGCGGCTTGCCGGGCCGCGCTCGCCGCCGGGCGCATTCCGACCGGCCCGAACACCGCCGCTTGCGGCGCCGGCATCGTGACCGCCAGCGGCGAGATTGCGACTCCGGTCCGCACGCCGAAATGGTCACTCGCGACTGGCGCTTCCTATCGGGCGCCGCTCGGCGACAGCGGCTGGACGCTCGTTCCTTCGGTCAATGCAAGTTACCGCTCGGTTCAGGAGGTGCAGACCTCCAACCTCACTTTCTACACCGGGCCGATTACCGGCACGAACGGCACCTTCCCGGCCAATCCATTTGAGGGCGAGATCATCACCGGATCGCGGACGCCTGCGCATTGGCTTGTCACTGCCAGCCTCGCACTCAGCGCCCCCGACGACAGAATGCAATTTTCGGTGGAGTGCACCAATTGCTTCAACGAGACCTATTTCCAGTCGGCGCTCGCCAATTACAGTTACCTCAATCCCCCAATGATGTGGATGGTCCGTGCCCGCTATAATTTCTGATCGCTCCATGCGGCGCGAGGTGCGGGTGAGCGACGCCTTCCAGCAGGAGCATCGCGCCTTGTGACTGGCTCCTTCACCCCCCTCCCGAGGCGGCGCGGCCGCATCGAATATCGGCACGCCGAGGGCGGCGGTGTGTGGGGCGAGGAAGAGTGGAGCGTGACCCGCGGATCGGATGGCCTGCGGGTGCTCAGCGCCCATTGCGAAATGGTCTTTGACGACGAGCACGTGGTCCGCGATTCGGTCCTATCCGTGCATTCCGATTTCCACCCGCACGATGCCTTCGTCCGGATCATGAACGGTGGCAAGGTGACGGGCACCGGCTGGTTTCGATTCACGGACGAGGAAGCGAGCTGCGAATCCTGGACCGAAGCGGAAGGGCGGATCTCGCAGCGATTGCCGATCCGCCGGCCAATCCGGAGTTTCGGCGTTCATGCCGTGCAAAGCGACGGCTGGCTGGCAGCCCCGTTCCCGTACGACAAGGGGCCGGGCCACGTTCATTTCTTCGGCCGCAACCTTCTTCATTCCACCCATCACTTCGGAGCCACCGGGCCGTTCATCGCGACGACGGGAAGCGGCCTCGAATATGTCGGCATTGAAACGGTGACGGTGCCTGCCGGCACGTTCGACTGTCACCGGCTGAGGTTCGTAGCCCTGACCAATGCACATCCCGACTATGACTTCTGGGTCACGCGCGACGGCGACTTCCTCTATGTCCGTGGAGTGGTCGCCGGGTATATGGATTCGGTGTTCGAGCTCGCCTCGCTGGATACGGAGGAGCCGCTATGACCGATCGTTCCGAGTTCCGGCTGGGGGGTAAACCGCTCGTCGCCGCTCTGCTCGGCGTCACCTGCGGGGCCTCGCCCATTCCGTTCAACGTGCTCCCGCTTGTGATGGGGCCGATCCACGCGGAATATGGTTGGGATTTTGCCGCGATCGCCGCCGGCGTCACGCTTTTCGGTATCATCGCAGCGCTCCTGGCGCCGGTCTTCGGCGCGCTGGCAGACCGCCTCGGGGTGAGGCGGGTGGCGCTGACGTCACTTGGTCTGTTCGCGCTCGTATTTGCCGCCTTCTACTTCGTGCCCGCATCGCTCGGCGGCTGGTGGTCCTTTTGGGCCGTGCTCGGCATCATCGGCATCGGTTCGACGCCGGTGACCTGGAGTCGGGCGGTCACCCTCTGGTTCAACAAGAACAGGGGTCTAGCGCTCGGCATCATGCTCCTCGGCACGAGCCTTGCGGCTTTCATCGTGCCGCAGATCGCGCAGGCGGCGATTGCCGGGTGGGGCTGGCGATCGGCGTTCCCGACGGTGGCGCTCCTGCCGCTGCTGATCGGGCTTCCCGTTGCGATCCTCTGGTTCCGTGAGCCACGGCCCGACGAGCGGCCATCGGGCATCACCGACGCCAAAGGCGCCGTGATCGGCATGCGGCTCAAAGAGGCAGCCTCGGGCTACCGCTTCTGGCTGCTCGTCGGCTCTATCCTCATCATCGCCCTCGCTTATGGCGGGGCGCACATTCACATCGCGCAGATCGTGTCCCTTCACGGCTTTTCGCCGCAGGTGGCCGCGAATGTCCTCGGCGTGGTCGCGCTTGGAATTCTCACCGGCCGCCTGCTGGTTGGCTTCCTCTTCGACCGCTTCTGGGCGCCCGGGATCGCCTGTCCGGCCCTGCTTCTTCCGGCCGTCGCCTGCTGGCTTTTGATGGGAAGCTCGACGTCGTTGCCGCTGGTGCTCGTCGGCGGGTTCCTGCTCGGCTTTGCCGCCGGCACGGAATCGGACGTGATCGCCTATCTTGCCGCCAAATATTTCGGAATGGCCAATTACGGCAGCATCTACGGGGCCCTGTACATGCCCTTCGGCATTGCCTCGGCCGTTTCACCCATCCTCTATGGCGTGGTGCGGGATCGGACTGGAAGCTACGACCTTATGCTGGCGGTCGCCATGGCGCTGTTCGCCATTGGCGGAACCATGCTGCTCTTCCTCGGGCGCTACCCAGACTGGTCCGAAGCGCGGCAAGCGCCGCCGCGGGCCAAGCCTGTTCCGGCGGAATGATCACGCACCTCCAAGCTGAAGGAAGCGCACGATCCCGGCGCCTGGGAGATCCTTCGCGCCGTCAGGGCGGCTGTGGACCCCGACAGGCTGATGAACCCGGGATCTCTGGGGCTGTGAGGAGAATGGCGTGTCTCTGGATCGACGGCAGGCGCTGGCGGGAATGCTTGCAACCACGCTCCCGTGGCCGCAGGAAAGCGAGGCCATGAGCACCAGCCCGAGCCCTGCTTATGCCGCCGTCGCGCTGCAACTCGCGGCCCGCTCCGTCGAGGGGGCACCTGACCGTGCTGCCGCGCGGGCGCAGATGCTGGCCATGATCGAGGAGGTGGGAAAGAAGCTCCGCTCAGCCTCGATCTTCATTGCCCAATATGGCGGCAGCCCGGTGCGCCTCGCCGTCCTTCCGGAATATCTGCTTACCAGCTATCCGGGCCGGATCTCCATTCCCGACTTTGCCGCCAAAGCGGCATTGGAGGAGAATGGACCGGAATATGAGGCGCTGGCCCGGATCGCGTCCGATCAGAAACTCCATCTGGCCGGCAATGCCTATGAGGTGGACCGGCATTTCCCCGGGCTGTATTTTCAGGCGAGCTTCGTGATCGATCCGGCCGGAAAGCTGGTTCTTCGCTACCGCCGCCTTAATTCGATGTTCGCGCCGACGCCGCACGACGTCTGGTCCAAATATCTCGACATTTACGGCCTCGACGGCGTCTTCCCCGTCGCTCGCACCGAGATTGGAAACCTCGCCGCGATCGCATCGGAGGAGATTCTCTATCCTGAGATCGCCCGTGCGCATGCGCTTCGCGGCGCCGAGCTCTTCGTCCACAGCTCCAGCGAAATCGGGTCGCCGCTTTCGACCCAGAAGGACATCGCCAAGCGCGCCCGTGCCTTCGAGAACCTCGCTTACGTGGTATCGGCCAATACGGCGGGAATAGAGGGAACGATGATGCCGGTGGCATCCGCGGACGGCAATTCCACGGTGATCGACTATAAGGGCAACGTCCTCGGCCTTTCGAACAGCGGCGAGACTTTCACGGCCTTTGCGGACATCGATCTTGCCGCCCTTCGCGCCGCCCGTCGCAAGCCCGGAATGACCAATTATCTGGCGCGGCAGCGGACCGAGCTGTTTGCCCCAGTTTACGCAGCCGCCAAGGTCCAGCGCGCCGACAGCCTCATCGAGAATGGCAAGGTCAAGGTGCCGGATCGCGATCATTTCCGCCGGGTCCATGAGGAGGTGATCGGACGATTGGCCAAGGAGAATCTGATATGAAACGCGAGGACATTGCGCCGCCTTACACCGCCGTCTCCCGTCATGGCGTCTTCCCGGAGCCGCGCCACGACGAGGCCGCACGGTTCAACTTCCTGGCGAGCTTCAACAAATATCTGTCGGGCGTGCTCGGCCAGGGCAATGCACTTGCGTACGAGCGGCGTGTTCTTCCCGCCTTCCGCAAGGAGCATGGCAGAGATCCCGTCGACCGCTTCGAGATCCGGCAGGCGATGAACAAGGATCCATGGCATCGTTACTGGTCGGCACTGAAGCGCAATTCCATGGAGATGCGGCAGCAGAATGGTCGGGCCATGGTGCTCCGGCAGCTGGACGAGCTGGATGCACGGGCCCGTCAATATAATGAAGGTCGCGCCACGCTCGAGCTCAATTCGCAAATCGAGGTGCCCCGTTACCAAGCCGCGGTGGACATCCACTGCATGCCCGGCAGCTATCATGGCGAGGAGCGGCCGGGGGATGTCTCGGCCGGCGCCAATTACGACAGCGGCATCTTTGCGACCACGGCGGGGGGGCTCGGCGCCTTATCGGATGGGGGCGGCCAGGCGCTGGTCGACTGGATCCGCAAGGAGCGGCCGGGCTGGGTCCCGCGCCGCATCCTCGATATCGGCGTCACCGTGGGCCATAATGCGGTTCCGCTCGCGCTCGCCTTTCCCGAAACCGAGGTGATCGCGATCGACACGGCTGCACCGGTGCTCCGCTACGGCCATGCGCGTGCCCAGTCGCTGGGCGCCCGCAACATCCGCTTCGTACAGGCCAATGCGGAGGATCTTTCCCAATGGCCGGAGGGACATTTCGACTGGGTGCAGACCACCATGTTCCTGCACGAGACCAGCGGAAAGGCCCTGCCGCGGATCATCAACGAGCTTTACCGCGTGCTGGCTCCGGGCGGGCTGATGCTGCACCTGGAACAGCCGCAATATTCGGACGCGATGCCGCTCTACGAGCAGTTCATCCGGGACTGGGACGCATTCAACAACAACGAGCCCTTTTGGTCCGCGATGCATGCGATGGATCTCAAGGAGGAGATGGTGAAAGCCGGCTTTTCAAGGGACGAGCTGTTCACCACCGGCGTTCGCGCGGTTGTGGACGAGGAGATTTTCCCCTCGTCCAAATCCGACGACAAGGAGGATCATGGCCGGGCTGCCATGTGGCACGCTTACGGCGCGTGGAAGGGCATTTCGGCGGCTGAGGCTGCGGCCTGATGAGCGATGAGGGCTTCGACTGGATGCTTCGCGCCAACGCCAAGGCGAAGGGCAAGCGGCCGCAATATTTCGACGATCCGGCGATGGACCGCACCCTTTCGATTCTGATGGCGCTGGTCGGAGAAGTGTCGGTGCTTCGAGAGCGGCTGGATACGGTTGAACGGCTGCTCGAGACGAAGGGAACGGTCAGCCGCGCCGACATCGAAGCTTACACGCCGGATCGCGAAGCCGGTTACGAGCGCGGAGCTGCAACGCGCGAATTCATCACCCGCGTGATGCGGGGCGTCCAGCAAGATATGGAAGCGCTGAAGGAAAACGAGCCGCCGCTAGAAGAGGTGAGCCGCGCCCTGCGTGACAATTAGAGCCGAGCTTCAAGTCGGTTGCGCCTGAGCCCGAATGCTGAATGTAGGCGAACTCGCCGCCCTCCGGGAATTCGCAAAGGGTGGTCATGCGGTGCTGGTAGATCAATTCGCCGGCACGGGAAATGCGTAGATAAATGCCTTCCCACGTGCCACGATGGTGGACCAGGGCCGGCATTGCTTCGAAAAACCCGTCATGGGCGGAGCGCCTCCTCGGAAAAGGCGGAGAGGGGCGCGGCCGCGCCCGACTGACGGATCAGCGCCTGCCTCCGGACGAAGCGCATCAGGCCGCTCTCGCCCATGCGCGACGGACCCAGGCCCGATTGCTTGAAGCTCGATTTCTCGGCTTCCCAAACGCCGGACGTGAGCGCGCCGTCGTTGATGGAGACTGCGCCCGCTTCGAGCCGCTGCGCGACTTCCTCGGCTTCTTCGGCAGTTCCGGCGATCACGGCCGCGGAGAGGCCGAACTGGCTTCGATTGGCCAGTTCCACCGCTTCGTCGACACTGTCGAAAATGGCGACCGGAATGACAGGTCCGAACGTTTCCTCCCTCATCACCGCCATGTCGGGGGTGACGTCGATGAGGATGGTCGGCTTGAGGTAGAGCCCGCCGCCGAGCCGCTCCACCTCTCCGCCGGCAAGGATGCTCGCGCCGTGTCGGCGCGCATCCGCAATCTGCGCCGCGACGATCTCCGCCTGCCGCTCGAAGATGAACGGGCCTAGCTCCCCGGTCCCGATGTCCGGATAGTTGAGCCGTACGGCCGTAGCCGCTTCGGTCAACGCCGCGAGGAACGGGTCGGCAATGGCGCGGGCGACATAGAGGCGCTCGATCGACTGGCAGGCCTGGCCACTGTTGACGACGCTTGATCGGAGGGCGATCTCGGCCGCCTTCCGAGGGTCGGCGCTGGCGAGGATGATCATCGGATCCTTGCCGCCAAGCTCGAGGCTTGCCGGGATGAAGGCGCGCGCCGCGGCTTCCCCGACTTTGCGCCCGGTCGCGACCGAGCCGGTGAAGCAGATGAAATCAACCTGTTCGATCAGCGCGGCACCGCTCGCCCCATCGCCCTCGACGAACTCCAGAAGCCCCGCAATTTCCGGCACCGCACGGCTGGCCTCGGCGAGCGGCCGCACGAAGCGGGGAGTGACTTCGGACGGCTTGACCATCACGGCGCATCCCGCCGCGAGCGCCGGCACCGTGTCGATCAGCGACAGGATCAGCGGAAAATTCCAGGGGCTGATCACGCCGACGACCGGATAGGCCACAAGCCGCGTCCGCGCCGTCACCGTCGGAATGGAGGTGCTCCGCTCGCTTTCCTGATGTCTGTGAAAAAGGGCCGGCGCCTCGTCCGCCCACCGCCGAATGAGGCGGGGAATGCCACTCACCTCGATGCGCGAGATACCGTGCCGGCCGGTATCGGCGGTCAGCGCCTCGACGATCTCGTCCTGCCGGCTTTCGACCGCGTCGGCCCAGGATCGGAGCACTTCGGCCCGCTCCCCGGGGCTGCGCCGCGCCCAGACCGGCTGTGCGGCACGGAGCCGCGCCGCCGCCGCGGCAATCTCCGCCGGTCCCGCCGGATCGATGCTGTAGTCGGTCTCTCCCGTTCGCGGATTTCTGACCTTCAGGGTCATTACTGCTGCCCGGGCCGGGCATGGTACGCCGCGGTGGCCCGCACGCAGCCGGAGGCGCTTCCGCCCGTCACCACCAATGTGTCCACCTTGTGCCAGACGAGATAGCTGGCGAGCGGCGTTTTCGAAGAAGGCCGACGGCATTCGCTTGGTGTAGCTGAGGTCGTTCGGCCCGATGTCCAGCGGATCGTCGAAGGCGTGGCGATCGCTTTCATATTTGATGTTCTGGAGCGAGTCGGCGGTGTCGTCCCCGTGCCCCAGATGCCGGCATCGGCTGCGGAGCTCATATAGGAACCCGGCTCCAGACCGCCGGCATGCTGCGCTCGCGGGCGAGACGGGAGAGGGTGTTGACATATTCGAGCTGCCTCGGACCCGTTTCGTAAGCGGTCTTGAACTTCTTGATCCGGGTATAAGCCTGCTGCAGGTCGACATTCACGATCGCCAGCCGCTCGCCGAGGCCGAATTCGTCGCGGGCAGGTGACTTCCTCGAACAGCTGCCGCGCCGTCTTACCGCCCGACATCATCCGCCTTCCTACGATTTCCATCCGGCTTCCTCCGGAAAATGCTCGCGTGACGATGCTTCAGAAAAAGGGGGGTTGTCGAGAGTAATTTGTCCGGACAAATTACGATGATGATCACACGTCATTATACCGAGGTAGACGGCCGCCGCGTTCATTATCGCAAGGCCGGCTCCGGACCTCCGCTGCTGATGGTGCACCAGAGCCCGCGCTCGTCCGCCGAATATGAGCCGCTGATGCGCATTTGGGCCGAATATTTCACGTGCATCGCGCCGGATACGCCGGGGTTCGGCCAGTCCGATCCACTACCCGGCAACCCCGACATCGGCGACTTTGCGGATGCGGTGGTGGATTTCCTGGCGGCGGTTGGGCTGGAGCGGGTAGGGGCCTATGGCTTCCACAGCGGCGGAATCATCCTTGTATCGGCTGTTCGGCGGCACCCCGAATGCTTTACCGGCCTGGCGATCGGCGGCTACGCGATCTGGACGGAGCAAGAACGCCGCCTGTTCGGCGAGCATTACCTGCCTCCGTTCCAGCCTAGCCCTTATGGCGAGCATCTGACCTGGCTTTGGAATCGCGTGCTGGAGCAAAGCTGGTTCTTCCCTTGGTTCGACGTTCGAGACGAAACGCGTCTTCCCGGTGCTCATGACGACCTCCGCGAAGTGGAAGCGGTTGTTCGGGAGATGCTCGACAGCGGCGACGCCTATCGCGCTGGCTATGGTGCAGTGCTTCGCGCCCTGCGTGACCTGCCCGAGCCGGGGGAGCGAACCTGCCCGGTGCTGATCACCGCTTATGGGGCTGATCCGCTTCATGCCCATCTGGCACGGCTTGGCGACCTCCCGCCCAGCTGGAGCGCGATCTCAGTGGCCGATGCAACCGAGCAGCAGGCGTTGAGCCTCGACCACCTGCGGCGCAACCAAGCGCCGGCCGCCGGGCCGCCCTCGCAGTCGGATCGAGCAGGGTTCGTTCGCCTCAGCATGCCGATCTTCGATGGCCTCGTTCATTGGCGGCGTGAAGGCAGCGCCGACCGGCTGGTGGTGCATGGCCCGGGCCGGTCGAATGAGCTTACCGGCAGCGCCCCTGGAATCCATATCGATGTCCCGGGCCATGGCCTGTCCGACGATTGGAACGGCAGCGCGCCTCGAGACTGGGAGCCATGGAACCAGATCCTGCGCAGCTTGGCCGAGCATTTTGGCGTGAGCGACATCGTTCACGAGCCGGCGCCTTCCGGCGATCCGGAGCCGCTCTTCCCGGACCTGTCGCCGGACCGGTTCGGAAGCCATCTCACCAAGGCCT
>JAESFL010000780.1_pt1 | contig 17123 bp, 12 predicted proteins | sample 9269401 | NCBI WGS metagenome assembly JAESFL01 (sample SAMN14506025, study PRJNA617098) | algae metagenome | isolation source: Gloeocapsa sp. UFS-A4-WI-NPMV-4B04 and co-occurring heterotrophs from desert... | place: USA: Utah | collected 2006-10-01 | reverse complement strand
ACCGGGGCGATCTACGATCAGGGATTATCGGTCTTTTCGATGGGACTGATGGGCGAGAACCTCGATGACATCGGCCGTTCGATGTCCGCCTATATCGCGCAGCGTTTCCCGGATTTCGCGCCCGAGCGGATCCTCGATCTGGGTTGCACGATCGGCCATAACACAGTGCCATGGAAGCTCACCTATCCGGCCGCGCACGTGGAGGGTATCGATGTCGCCGCCTCCGGCCTGCTTTATGGCTCGGCGCGGGCGAAGATGCAGGGCCAGGAGGTTCATTTCCGCCAAATGTCGGCCGACAAGCTGGATTACCCGGATGCTTCCGTCGACCTCGTCTTCTCCTCAATGTTCCTTCACGAAATCTCGCACAAGACGCGGACGCGTGCCTTTGCGGAGGCTTATCGCGTGCTGCGCCCCGGAGGGCTGATGCTGCATATGGAGCTGCCGCCCAACAAGGAGATGGACCCGTTCGACGCCTTTTACCTCGATTGGGACAGCTATTATAACGAAGAGCCTTTCTACAAAGGCTTCCGTGACGAAGACCCCAAGGCTCTTTGCCAGGGCGCAGGCTTCGCGTCCGAGGATTACATTCAGTTCGTCGTGCCGAGCATCGGCCTTTACGGCAGCGATGCGGTCAGTGAGCGGGCGCGATCCGGCGAAAACGCCTCCTTCGACGACAAGACGGGTCGTCTCGCGGACGGCGTTCAATGGTTTGGCTTCGGCGCCTGGAAGCGCTGACCCATGGGCGAGGAATCGCTTTTACGTCCAGCCGATGCCCCGCCGGCCATCTATGGCAGCGATGGCCAGCCGCAATTCTTCGATGATCCCGCGATGGACCGGTTCGTCGCGGTGGTCCTGAACCTGGCGTCCGAACTATGGGTGCAGGAAGAGAGATTGCGGGCCCTTGAGTCCGACGCGGGGAAGCCCAGTCGGGATAACGACCCCGCTCAGGCGGTACAGGCCTTCATCGACCGGGTTTTCGCGCCGCTGCGGGGGGCTTGAGCCGACCCGGAACAGGGCTGATGTCTTGCTTCGCCGCCCATCCGCTGCCGCTCGGTCCCCGAGCCGCCGCGCTCGGTCGCCGGCAGGCTGTTCCCCGAAGCCGCACTATGCTTGAGTGGCCGCGCGCGCTGCGCCCATGCCGGCTGCCCGCCCGAGCGTGATCGCATGGCAAAGACTGGGGGCGCCGACGATCCGATCGTGCGTGGATCGTGGCCGATGCTCGAGCTGCCAAGGCAGCCTTTCGCCCGTTCGATCACGAAGCAATCGACGCCGGCCTCCGACCGAGCGAGGGCCGCAGCAGTCCGGCGGCGGCGCCCCCGGCGACGAGCACCGCGACGTCGGCCTAAGAATGCTCGTCGGCAGCCGGCTCGACGATCATCCTCTTGCCATCAGCTTCAAAGCTTCCGCTTCGCCGACGACCTCGGCATATTTGGCCTGGAGATCGAAAAGGCTGGCTTCGTGGGGCGATGAATGGCGATCGCCGCATGCCTCGCGCACCACGAACGGGATGAAGCCGTGTTGAAGGGCATCGAGAGCCGTCGCGCGTACGCAGCCGGAGGTGGAAAAACCCGTGATCAGCAGCGTGTCGACGCCCGCGGCGGTGAGCGTCGAGGCCAACGACGTTCCAAAGAAGGCTGAGGCATATTGCTTCGTAACCACAAGCTCTCCGGCGCGTGGCACGAGGCTCGGTGGAAAGTCCCTGAAGCGCGATCCCGGAAGGAAGCTGCGCAATGCCGGAACCTTCTTGTAGAACAAGCCCCCGTCCCGCCCCTCGGCCTGATAGGCAACATTGGTGAAGATGATGGTGAGCCCGCTCGCCCGCGCCATCGCCAGCAGGCGCTCGTTTGCGGCGAGCGCCGGCTCCACCCCCGCGTAGAGCGGAGAAGCGGGGTCAAGGTAAGCGGCGACGACATCGACGATCAGCAATGCCGGCGATTGCCCGAACTGGAGTTTTCCGTCGAAAACCCCCTTCGGCCTCGGATCGAGATCGAGTTCGGCGCGCTCGCTCATCGCCTCAGATGGAGCCCCGCTCCTTCAGCGCGGAAAGCTGCTCAGGCCCCAACCCCAGCCATTCCCCGTAGACCTCGTCATTGTGCATGCCGACGCTCCGAGGCGCGGGGGAGCGAACGGAGCTTGGCGTTTCGGACAGGCGCGGAAAGCAGTTTTGCATCTTGATCGGCCCCCATCGCGGATGCTCGACTTCGACGAGCGCCTCGCGGGCGGCGAAATGGGGGTCCGCGAGCATCTCGGGCGCCCGAAACAGCGTGCCGGCGGGGACGCTGTATTCCACCATCAAGGCTTCCACTTCAGCGACCGTCTTCGTGCGGGTCCACTGCTCGATGATGCCGTCGAGTTCTGCCTGGTTGCGGCCACGAGCGACGTGATCCTTGAAGCGCTCGTCGCGGGCCAAGCCGGGCTGTTCCATGGCCGCAGCCAGGCGCGCGAAAACCGCGTCCTGATTGGCCCCGATCAGATACTCGCCGTCGCTGCAGCGATAGACGTTGGATGGCGCTATTCCCGGCAGGACCGATCCCGAGCGCTCCCGCACGTGACCCGACACGACATATTCGGGGACCAAACTCTCCATGACCTGGAGCACCGCTTCATAGAGCGCCGAGTCGATCACCTGCCCCCTGCCGGTAAGCTCGCGGGCATGGAGTGCGGCGAGCGCCCCCATGCAACCATAAGTCGCGGCAAGGCTGTCGCCGATCGAGATGCCCATGCGCGACGGCGGCCGGTCCGGACTGCCGACGATATAGCGCCAGCCGCCCATGGCTTCGCCGATGCCGCCAAAGCCTGCGCGTTCCGAATAAGGTCCCGACTGCCCGTAACCCGAGACTCGGACGATGATCAGCCTGGGATTTGCCGCCTGCAGCGTTTCCGGGCTCAAGTTCCACTTCTCGAGCGTGCCCGGGCGGAAGTTCTCGACGAGTATGTCGGCTTTCGCAACGAGCTGCCGGACGATGTCCTGCCCCTCGGGAACCCGAAGGTTGGCCGATACGGATTTCTTGTTGCGCGCCACGACTTCCCACCAGAGCTTGGCGTCGCCCCGTCCCCAGTCCCGCATCGGATCTCCGGCGCCCGGCGGCTCGACCTTGATGACCTCCGCGCCGAGATCTCCCAGAAGTTGGCCGCAAAAAGGACCGGCGATCAGCTGGCCGAGCTCGATCACCCTTATGTCCTTGAGAGCCCCCTTATTCTCCTGCATCATCGGGCGGCCTCGCTCGAAGACTCCCGGTGCATGGCCCAGGTCGGCTGGCTCGGCGCCGGCAGGCCGGTCTCCTCGAGGCAGCGAGCGCGAAGCGTTTCGATATCGGGTCCGAAGTTGAAAACGCTCCCCGCGTCCGGGCGAGCTTCCCTCATTTCGCGCCGCAATTCATCGGTAGCGGACGCATCGACCCTGCCGTCCCCGCCGATCACGACGCCGTAGGATCTGGCGCCCTCGGCCGTGACCAGCCCCTGCTCGCATTCGGTTTCGAGCAGCGCCGGATCGCGATCCAGGGGATCGCCCCAGCCTCCTCCGCCCCACGTAATGTAGTGGAGCATGTCACCGGCCTCCACCCGAAGCTCCTCCAGCTTGTTGGCGACAATGGTTCGGGTGCCGTCCGGCTTTTCCAGTATCTTGCGGGCCCGCGCTCCGGGCTCCCCGCCATTGACGCCCCACGGCAAAGTGAACCAGCGATCATCGTGGATGGAAATGATCCCCGGCTCAAGAAAGCGATAGGTCATGTGGATGCCGTTGCCGCCGCGGTGCAGACCGGCGCCGCCGCTGTCGGCCTCCGTCTCGTACCGCTCGATCATCAGCGGAAAATATCGCTCGAGAAATTCGTTGGGGACGTTGGTGAAGCCAGGCCACAGCGAATGCCCGTCGGGGCCATCGCCGAGCGGGCGGCCCGGGATTCCGCCAAAGCCGATCTGGAACAGTTGAAACCAGTCTCCCTTGCCGTCCATGCCCGAATAGAAAAGGTGGGGGCTGGACGAGAAACCCGCCGCGTTGAGGAATTCGGGCGTGCGCTGGCCGAGCAGCCCTCCCAGAACGTCGAATATCCTCCCCAAGGCGTGCGTCCGGCCCGACAAGGCCGCCGGGAAGCGGGGCTTCAGCAGCGATCCCTCCGGGATGCGGACCTCGATCAAGTCGTAGAAGCCATCGTTGAACAGGATCTGCGGATCGAAGACCATGATCATGTAGATACCGAAGAACATCTTGAACATGTTCTCGTTGAGGTAGAAATTGATCGAAGCTTGGCTCTGCGGGTCTGTCCCGGCGAAGTCGAGGATGACTTTGTCGCCCTCCCTCCACATGGTACATTTGATCTTGTATGGGCCGAACCCGAGCCCATCATCGCAGACATAATCCTCGAAACTGACAGCCTCTTCCGCGACCGAAGTGGCAATCAGCTGCTTCATCGCCCGGTAGTTGCGCGCGAGCAGCTCTTCCGTCGCTGAGACATAGCTATCCTCGCCGAAGCGTTCGCTCAGTTCCACCACCCGCCGCGCCGCCACCCGGCAGGCGGCGATCAGCGCGTTGAGATCGGCCGAGCACCAGTCCGGTTTGCGGGTTTGCGAAAGGACCAGCCGGACAAGATCCGAATTATAGCGATCCTTATCGTAAATCTTGACGGGCGGTATCCTGACCCCTTCTTCGAAGATGGTGCGGGCATCGATCGGCATCGAGCCGGCAACCTTGCCGCCGATGTCGGACTGGTGCCCGAACATGGCCGTATAGGCGAGCAGCCGGCCCTCTTTGAACACCGGGAGGAGCACGAGCCAATCGTTGAGGTGGCTTATCGCCCCTTCGCAGCTGTACGGATCGGAGAGGAGAAACATATCGCCCTCCTCGACGGTTCCGTCAAAGCCCCTGAGGAAGCCGTCGATGAAGGAGCCGAACTGGCCCACGATCATCCGCCCCTTGTGGTCCGCGATGAGCGGAAAGGCATCGCCCTGCTCGCGAATGCCCGGCGACATTGCGGTGCGGACGAGCGTTGCATCCATTTCGACCCGGGCGTTCCGAAGAGCGTTTTCGACGATGTCGAGCGTAACGGGATCGATGGGTATCTTGTTGAAGGGCTGAGTGTTCGTTTCGATGATGCGCGCTGGCATTGGTTTTCCTCCGCGGAACGGGTTCAGGCAGGGCGGATCAGGATGTTTCCGACCCGATCCACGGTGGCGACGCAGTCGGCCTCGATCAGCGTGGTTGCATCCATTTCGATGACGATCGCCGGGCCCGGAATCGCATCGCCGGCGCGGAGCTTGGCGCGGTCGTAGATGACCGCCGGCTGCATCCTGCCTCCACTCCAGAGCTCATGATCGCGCAGTTTGGCCTGGCTTGGATCGCCGTCCCCTTCGGGCAGTTCCGCGGCCGGCAGATTCAGCGCCTGGCCGAGAGCCACCGCCCTGAGGTTCACGATCTCATGAGGACTGTCCATGTTGAACGTGAAAAGCCGTTTATGCTCCTCGTCGAACCGCGCGACGATGCCTTTGATGCCGTCGCGATGAAGCGTCTCCGCATCGATCGAGAGGGGCACTTCGAAAGCCTGGCCCACGTAGCGGACGTCGACCTCGAAGGTGGAGGTAATTTCGGCATCGGCGATGCCGTCCGACCGAAGGTCCGACCGTGTCTGCTCGTCCATTTCGACGAGAACGGCAAGGATGTCGGCTTCGTCGGTATCGAGGACACGCTTGCAGAAGGACCGGGCCGTCTCGGTACGCATCCGGGTCGTTGCATCACCCAGCGCCGAGAGCACGCCCGGGGACACCGGCGAGATGGCCGGCCATGAGCCCATCAGGCGCGCCACTGCATTGACGTGGAGCGGCCCGGCACCGCCGAAGCCCATCAGGGCGAAGCTGCGTGGATCATAGCCTTGCTGAACCGATATCATCCGCAAGGCGCCGAACATGTTCTCGTTCACGATGTCGATGATGCCCCGGGCCGCTTCCATCAGCCCGATCCCGAGCGCGTCCGCGACCTTTTGGACCGCCCGCTGCGCCCCCGGCCGATCAAGCTTGAACGTCCCCCCCAGCAGCGCCTCCGGAAGGTAGCCAAGCACCACGTTGGCGTCGGTCACGGTGGGCTCCGTGCCGCCTTTCCCATAGGCGACCGGACCTGGCACGGCCCCTGCGGATTGCGGTCCGACGCGTAACGCTTTCGTGAGCTCCGGGATGGAGGCGATCGAGCCTCCGCCCGCGCCCACCGTCTTCACGTCGAGCGAGGAGGCGCGAACGGAAAGGTGTCCGACTTCGGTCGTGCGGACGCGGCGCGGTTCCAAATTCTCAATGAGGGCGACGTCGGTGGATGTTCCCCCCACATCCAAGGTCAGGATGTTTCGAAAGCCCGAGGTCTTGCCCACCCAGAGCGCACCGGTCACTCCGCCGGCCGGCCCGGACATCAGCAGCGACACCGGATGCTCCTCAGATTTTTCCGACGAGATCAGGCCGCCATCGGATCGAAGCAACGAGATCTTGCCGGCCATTCCAGCGCCGCGGAGCTTGGACCGCAGGTTGCTGATGTAGCGGCTGAGGATCGGCCGGACGGCGGCGTTCGCCACGGTCGTCAAGGTCCGCTCATATTCCTGCATTTCGGGCAAGACGACGTGGCTGAGAGAGAGGTACAGCTCGGGCGCCACCTCGCGGGCGATTTCGCCGACGCGATTTTCGTGCGCGCCGTTCACATAGGCGTTCATGAGCGACACCGTGATCGCCTCCACGCCCTGGTTCTTGAGCTGCCGCAACGCCGCCCGGATTTGATCCTCGTCGACCGGGCGAACTTCCTCGCCCCGAGCGTTCATCCTGCCCTTGATTTCGATCGTGTCCCTCAGCGCTGCGAGAGGTTCGGGCTTCGGCCAGATGATCCAGCCTGCCAGCCCGCCCGGCACGTAGCTCCGCGCGATCTGCATGATCTGACGGTAGCCCTCGGTGACGATCAGGCCGACGCGTGCGCCCTTGCCTTCCAGCATGGCATTGGTTGCCACGGTCGTGCCGTGGAGGAAGACCTCGATGTCGGATGGCTCGATCCCGGCGGTTGCGCAGACCGCCTCCACTCCCGTAAGGATGCCGACCGAACTGTCGTGGGGGGTGGACGGCGTCTTGTGACGCCAGAATGCTCCGCTCTGCTCCTCGAAGAGCAACAGGTCCGTGAACGTTCCGCCCACATCCACGCCCAGCCGGTAAGTCATACTGTCCGCCTCTCCTGTTGCAGATGACCGGCTGGGAAGCCGCCCGCCCGGCTCACCATCCCCGGCAAGTCGCGTCCGATGACCCCCGCGAGCCACCGCGCCGTCTCGATGGCCCGATCAAGATCGATCCCCGTCGAGACGCCGCTGCGATCGAGCATGTAGATCACGTCTTCGGTCGGGACATTCCCGCTCGCGGCCGGGGCAAAGGGGCAGCCGCCCAGGCCTCCCAGCGAACCGTCGACGACCGAGGCGCCGGCCTGAATGGCCGCCCACGCATTCGCAACTCCGGTATTGCGGGTGTTGTGCAAGTGCACGCGCACCGGAAGCGGTTCGATCGCTTCCTTCACGCGCGCGACAAGATCCGCCACTTGAGCCGGAACGCCAACGCCGATCGTGTCCGCGAGCGCGACCTCCACCGGCTCGGCTTCCGCCGCCGAGCGGGCCATCGCCACGATCCGCGCGGCATCGACTTCGCCTTCGAACGGGCATCCGAAAGAGGCTCCGATCGTGATCTGCGACCGCCTTCCCGCTCGCCGCGCCATCTGCACGATCGTTTTTGCCACCGTCAGCGATTCCGCCGCCGTCTGGCCCTGGTTGCGCATCGCGAAGCTGTCGGTCGCAACGCAGACGGCGCCCAGCTCGTGCACGGAAGTGGCCAGCGCACGCTCCGCTCCCCGCTCATTGAGGACGAGGCCGATGTATACACAATCATTGTTTGTCGGCAGGGCGGCGATCACGGCTTCCGCATCGGCCATTTGCGGCACCCGGCCCGGATGGACGAAACTCGCAACCTCCAGACGCCGCGCACCGGCCGCGATCGCGCGGCCGATCAACTCTACCTTCATCTCGGTGGAAAGGATCACGGCCTCATTCTGAAGGCCGTCACGCGGCGAGACTTCCACGAATTCAATCGCGAAGGGGTCAACGGTCGCCGGTCTGTCCTCGAGCATCTCGCGACCATAGATTGGCCAATCACTCTTGTATACATTTTTATGGTGGAAGACCGTGCCGTCCTCGCAGGCGATTTGGGCGGCACTGACAGACGGAGCCTCCGGCGTGACCTGGCGATTTGCCGAACGTGCGGCCTGACCGGTACGACCCTCGGACGGCGCGCCGCCGCCGTCGCGCAGCGACGATCACGATATGATCAGTCGATCGGCTCTCCCGAGCGGCGGTTGGGCAGCGCCAGGGCAAGCAGACCTGCGCCAACCAGCAGCGGGATCACCATCAGGGTGAGCCCCGCGTTCCAGCCAAGCTCGGCGACCGCAAACGGAACCGCGAGCGGAAAAACGGCGAAGCCCAGGCTGAGCGGCGCGGAGGCACAGAATGCCAGCGCCGTCGCCCGGAACCTGGCGGGATAGATTTCAGCCACGAAAACGGCGACTACCGCCTGGGACCCGAAAAAGAGTGCCGCGGTGGCTCCGTACCAAAGCAGATCCTGCGTTCGGTTGCCCGACAGCCACAACAACCCTGCAAGGCCGGCGGCCCCCAACAGACACCAGATGACGAAGACGTTGCGGCGCGTCATAATGAACTCGCCGATGAGCGCTGCCGCGAGATAGCCGAATACGGCGATCCCGTTCGACAGCCCGACCAGGGATGCCGCCTCCGCCTCGCTATAGCCTCGGACCTGAGTGAAGTAGGTGGGAAAGAAGAAGGCCGAGCCGGCATAGGCGCCTCCGAACATGAAGAAGAGGCCCATCGTCGCCAGCGTCGTTCGCCGGTAGGGCGGAGAGAGCAGGATCGCGATCGAGCCCCTACCCGGCTGCGCCGTGGCAGGAGCGGGAGTCGGCGGGGCGGGATTGCGGGCCACGCCGTATCGCGCGAGCAGCCAGCCGATCGGGAGCACGAGCGGCACCACCAGAAAGGCGACGAAACAGACGGCTCGCCAGCCATAAGCATCGAGCAGGGGCGCGGCAGCAAAAGAGGCGAGCAGCCAGCCCAGCGGATAGCCGCATTGCAGCAATCCCATCGCGACTCCGCGGTAGCGGGGGTTGGCGCTCTCGACGACGAGGGCGTTGGTGATCGGGGAGAGGCCACCGCTCAGCCCGAACCCCAAGGCCCGGAAAAAGGTCAGAACGACGATCCCGCCTGCAAAGCCCTGCAGGCCGACGAAGACAGCCGAGCTCAACAGCAAGGCGCAGAGTACGAGCCCCCGCCCCCAGCGATCGGCGGCAATGCCGGACATGATGATCAGCAGGACGGCGGATGCGAACGAAATCGTCAGGACGGCGCCGATAGTCTGCAGCGGCAGCCGGAATTCGGCCAATATGCCCGGGATGGCGTAGCCGAACAGCGCCTGATCCATGTTGGACAGCGTCCATACGAGCAGGCAGAGCATGAAGATCCCCGGTCTATCGCCGAAGATGCCCCGCATCAGGCCGACCTCGACGAATGGGAGGTATCTCTCACCGCTCTCACCTCCACGTTCGAACGCCACTTAGCCCAATCAATTTCTGAGTTTGTATACAGCATTGGAGGGCTTGGCGAGCCCAAAGCGTGAGCATGCTTCTGGCAATCGGCGGAGGAACGCCCGCTCGCGACCGTCGCAAAATCCTGTGCCGGCGTGTGCTTGTGCTCGTCACGCAAAAGGATCCGCATCAATCTATTGCTGTCGGCGAGGTGAAAGAAGCCCGCGGCGCGAGCCTGACCGATGATCGCCGTCGCTTTTATTAGCTGCCTGCGAAGATCATGCGCGTGATCATATCGGGTTGCCTGAGGCCGCATGGCTCCCCAAGCAGCCTCAACAGAAAGGCGGCAAGGACCTAAATGTATACATCGGCTTCGTTGTCCTTGCCGTCTGCGGAGCCCAATAATCTGGCTGCGACTGCCACGCCGTGCGGCCAGGACGACGAGGCGAGGGTTTGATTGCTTCGATCGGCGGGGCAGCGACGTCAGGCGGCGATGGCTTGCGCTGGAGGCCGCCGGGAGGTGTTGATCGTCGCGCTGACCTTGCAGCTCGGCTTGTTCGCGGACTTGGCTTCGTAAAGGGCAATGTCTGCGGCCATGAGCAGGCTCGGGAGGTTTGTGCCCTGGGCCGGGTAGAGGGCGGCACCCGCGCTTACGCCGAGGGTCACGCCCTCGCTGCCACACAGGAACGGTTGGCTCGCAATGGCCTCGACGATGCGGGAGCCCGTCAGCTTCGCGCTGGCTTCGTCTTCTCCCATCGAAACCAGAACGAATTCATCTCCGCCGAGCCGCGCGATGGCGTCCTGGCTGCGGATGAGGCCCTTCAGGCGCTCCGCCACTTCCTTGAGGACGTGATCACCCGTCGCATGGCCGAGCGTGTCGTTCACGGCCTTGAACCCATCGAGATCGAGGAAAAACAGAGCGAACGTCTCCGTCTCGGCCGACTGTCGGCTCACCACATCTTTGAGCCAGTGATTGAGCCCGGTGCGGTTGAGAACACCCGTCAGGTCGTCGTGGCGCGCGAGGTGATCGTTAAGGCGTTCTGTTCGCATCGTTCTGACGAGCAGCTTGTTCAGGTGAAGCGACGCCTTGCCCATGCTGTAGAGATAAAGGGGAAGCTGAAGCACCGTGAGGAGCATGATCCACTCGCCCGAAAAGAGTGCCGCGACCGAGCATGGCCCAAGGCTCAAGACGATCATCGCGACGGCAAGTCGGGGAGCGGCGAAGTTGCGCAGACAGATGCCCCCCACCATCGCCGCCGCGGAGACGCAGGAGAGGGTTGCAACGACCCAATCGCCGCTAACGATGCTGATGCCGCTGCCATAGCCGACGACGGCTGACCAGAGGATCGACATCGCCACGAAGAAGTCGGGACGAGGGACTTGCCCGGCCCGAATGGACCGCGCGCCCATCTGATGGGCGAGCAGCCGTCCTGCGGCGAAGCTCGTTTGCAGGCAGGCGAACAGGATGAACGGCCATGTCGGGATCCGAACTGCCACCAGGCAGGCGACAGCGGCGGTGTTGAGGACGGCGCCGGTGAGGGCGGCCGAGCTGTCGAAAAGCTGACCGCTAAGCTCCTTACGGACATTCTCCGGAACGTCCGCGCCTGGATCCATCAGCCATCGCGCTGCCCCCCATCGAGCCTCGCCGGCACCCTGTATGTTGCCCACTTCTACTCCCCGTTTCCACAGCCACAGGCGGATCCCCGGACGCAGGATGCGCTAACGTGCGTTAATATAAAGCGCTCAGGCGGGGCCGGATTACCCGCGAGCGGGGCCGCATGCCCGGCAAAGGGGGAGCGACATCTTGAAAGCCGTCATTGAAGCCATGCGCGATTTTTCGGGCATCCGCCTAGACTCCTAACTGCGGCTGTAACGTCCGACCCGCTGGTCGGGAATATGAGCAAGTCGCTCGCGCGATTGTCATTTCGCAAAACCTGCTCGCCTCGGTGCCTCTACCATGAGTCGGTTCGCACCACGCGAGCAGCGCCGAAGTTTCCGTAGCTCTTCGCAGACTTCGGAGCTGACGCACAAACGGGAGAAGGTTCACATGAAGATGAAGCACCTATTCGCAACTTCCGCCACGGCGATGGCAATGGCGATCGCCATTCCGGCCGCTGCGCAAGATTCGACGAGCGCCTCTACCGCGGGATCGGGGAAATGCCGGCAGCGGAAGCAACAGTGGCAGCGCCAGCAACAGTGGTAGCGGCAGCAACAGCGGAAGCGCTGGCGCTGGCAACGGCACGGGTACGGGTACTGGCACCGGTACGGGCGCCGGTACGGGTACGGGTACGAGCAACAGCGGCTCGGCAACCACGAACGACAGCACCACGACCAACAACAGCAATACCGGCAGCACGAGCGGCAGCACCAGCGGAAGCGGAGCCACCAACACCACGACCAACAATAGCACCACGGGCAATACCAGTGGCAGCACGAGCGGCAGCGGGGCATCTAACGAAACCACCAACGACACCACGGTCAGCAATGCCGGCAGCGCCACCGGGACCGGGAGCGGAAACTCGTCGTCGACGTTAGAGGCCGCGAATAATGCCGGCTCAGCTGCAAGCAGCGCAAGCAACAACACGAATACGAACGCTGCGACTGGTACCGCCAATGGCACGCTGACGAACGATGCCACGAGCACGGCAAACGGAACGCTGACGAACAACAGCACGACGGACGTGACCAGCGCCAGCGACAACGCGAACAACAACGCCAACAACAATCAAAATGGCAATGCCAGCAACAATCAGAATGGCAACGCCAACAACAACAATAACAACAATGCTTCAGTCGCCACCGCGACTGCCACGAGCAATGGCATGGTCGACAATTCCGTGGATAATTCGACCGAAACGACGGTGAATACGACGATCGTGGCCAATCAGACTCTTTCGGCCACAACCACCAACAGGGCTCCTGGGGATGGTTCGGACGGCGACGGCGGAAGAGGCAGCTTCGCAAGCGGCTCGAATACTGCTGACGGCGGCGCGTTCGCGGCCTTCGCCGGCATCGCGAACAACGCCTGGAACAGCGGCGCGATGTCCAATGCTCAGGCAGGAACCAACGTAGCGGCCCAAGCGAACATCAGCTTCGGCAGCGACGACTAGCAGCCTGGTGAGGTCGGGCCGCTGTGTCCGACCTCATCTCCCTTGCGGAGAGATGGGGGACCTTATGCAATCCACTCTAGCATTCATGGCTGCAACCCTTTGGGCGGCGACGTCCTCGATTGCCGCCGACCAGACCGGCAACGCAGATCGGAAGCTTCCAGCCCCGACGGCGGAGCCTGCACTTCCCGATGCGTCGGAAGTCGCTTCTTCCGCGGCCGTTGCGGAAGAGCATCATCCCTTGGACGACGCCACACTTGGCGATCTCCGAGGGGGACAGACGATCATTGTGGGGAACCAGACGCTCACGGCGATCACAAGTGGCAACGTCCTCAACGGTGACTACGTCGCCGGGGCGATCAGTCTCAGCGATAACGCATTTGCCAACTTCAACGGTATCGGCAACCTTGCGATCAATACCGGCGCCCAGGTAAGCCTGCAGAGCGGCATGAGCGTCGTCATTAACGTGGGGCCTTGAGGCTCTACGTGGCACAATTCTCACGATCCTGGCCTCGAAGACGCTTCCGGTTATGCCTCGCGGCGGCTCTTGCAGCTCAATTGGCAGTTCCGCCGAGTGCCGCCGAAGTCCGGCTGTCGGGTGAGAGCAGTGGAAATTACCGCGTGGGCGTGATGAGCTGGTGGGAAATACCGTTCCGCTCGGTGATCCGGCAGCAATACGACTTCAGCTGCGGCTCGGCGGCAGTCGCCACCTTGGTCCGACCACCGAGCGGTTCGCCTTCGCCAGCAGTGGTGGTGAGGCTCGAGCCGATTCTTTCGCCTAGCACGGCGTCGCTGCGTCGAATCGCCGAGCTCGGTCTTGGTGGGGAAGATGTAGCTGTGACGGTATCCGAGCGAATAGGAGAAACGCGGGTTCAAGGCGAAGCCGAAGCCCAGGTTCGCGGTGATCGCGTCGCCCGGATCCACTCTCCCCACCAGCACGTCGCCTACCATCCGGTTCACGTTCTTCGGCATGTGGTAAAGGTAAGCCACGCCGCCGAAGATCACGGCCGGATCAGACGGAAGAAGAAAGTTCATCCCAGGCTGGAAGCCCCAGAAGCCGGAGCCGGTAGCCAAACCTGTTGCGACTCCAAAATCGTCGAACGGGACTTCAAACGGGCTCTTACCGGTGTCCGACTTAACTCGCAGGCTTGCGACGAAGATCGGCTTTTGCCCCACCGGCCGATTGAGCTGATAGCGGCCGGCAAACTCGACGTCTCCGAACCCACGCTCCTTGAGCTCGATCTCTCTGACGATCGTGCCTTCCCTTTGCTGCACGACCTCGATTCGATCTGAGCGGACGAGGTATGGGACGCGCAGTTCGACTTCCAGGCGGTCGGTCAAGCCATACCGAAACATGGCTGTCGCAGCGATCGTGTCCCGATCGGCGTCGCTTGCCTCGATCACGCCAATCTGAATGCCAGGGATTAACTCGATACCTCTGAATACGAGGCGATTGTTCGAGGAATTCGTATATTCGATCGAGGGGTCGAAAACCAGGCGACCGGCGGGCGTCAGCACCCCCTGCCCCTGGGGCACGGCCTCCACCTGGCTTTCAACCGCGGGAAGATCCGGCGCTTCTCCGACCGGGCTGGAAGGCAGCTGCGCTTCCGCCGACCGAGCAGGCACTGCTCCATCCTGCGCTAAAGCACCGGCGCCACGAGCATTGGCGAGTTCTGTTGGAAGAAGCATCTCCTGATGCATCTTTTCGATCTGCCGCTGCTGATCTTCGATCCGGCGGGCCTGGTCTTGGATAAGGCTGCGCTGGTCCTTCAGCTCAGCCTCCAGCTCCGCAAGGCGACGTTCAAGCGTGGTCGGTAGCTGCGCTGAAGCGGCGGACGGCAGCCCGCTCAGGATCAGAATTGCGGCGCCCGTTCGGGCCGTCGCACGCGCAATAGCACGCCCTACCATCGATTGCCTCCCCTGCGGTCGCTAGTAAGCACTGTCGGCCATCGAGGGCGAGCCCTCTCCCGCGACGCGCCTCAACCCTGCTTCATCAACAATCTCGAAGGATTGCGGACTCTTCAATTCTATCAGGCCTTGTCTGCAGAGATGGGAAATGGTCCTGCTCACCGTGTGGATCGTGAGCCGAAGGTGGTCCGCTATGTCGGCCCGCGACATTGGGACGGGCACTTGTACTCCTGTACCAAGCCGCTCCGCCAGCGTCAGCAAGAAGGCGGCGAGACGCTGTTCCGCGGTACGGTGACCCAACAGGAACAGGCAATTTCTGGTGATGTGGAGGGCAGCCTGCAACGCCTCGCCATCCTGAGCATAATTCGGAGCGCTGGCTGCCGAAAAAACGTGCATGCACAACTCAACGTTACAAACAGCCTCTGCGGTTTCCTCCCGCGCGGGCCGGGCTAACCCAAACGCCTGGCCTGGATAGATGAATTCCAGGACGTGGCGATCGCCTTGAGGGTAGAAGCGGCAAGTACGCACCAGCCCGGAACGGACCTCGAACCAGCAAACCGCCGGATCGCCTTCGCCGTAGATGGAACGACCGTGGACGAAACGAACCAGCTTGGGCGTTTTCTTGAACAGGAATGCTGATTCACTTGGAGGTCGAGTCAGCATCGGATGATCTGCCGGTCCGGATCGGGCGCGCCAAGAACTCGTCGGCTGCCGACCTGATATGAAACGCTTGGTCCATTCGCCGTCGGCCAGGTAACCAAGCATCTTCCGGTGCGGCGCGCGGGCCTGCTGAGTACCACCCTTCCCTCTCCCTGCTTTAGGGCACGCGGCACAAACTATTTCTGACATTTCTCCTTTACCATAAGTGGTTTAGCCATTGATGGCAACAATGGGGTAGAACTCGACAACACCCCTAAACCTTAGTCGTAGTAGAGTGACCGTTCCCGAGAAATACCAACATGTATCGATATCATGGGTTATTTCGTCGTAATAAGAGAAGCGCCGATCATATTTATGTGCGGTCTGTAATTGTTACGGGTAGAGTATTTTATTTTGACGCAGCTGCCAGTGGTTTTGCTGCAGGAACCCGTTCGCGGGATTGGTCCGGCAAACACTGGCCGTTAAAATATCAGCTGGAACGCTGGCGACGAAATCACCAGAAGTGAGAGCACAAAGCCTCCCGCAGCCCATGTCGACATGGCGCGCACGCGCTCAGCGGTCATTTGCTCCCCCTTTTATCGAGTCGTGGCTTGATACTGCCGAACGTGCTTTGCACTCTCTCAAGAAGGTTATGTGGCAGCGAAACAATCACTTCTGACGTCGTACCGGCTCCGATAGCCTGACGATCGCCATTCGGCGCGAGGCGCTGAGAATCGCCAGATGCCGGACATCGCCTCCCGGCCGCGAAGCGCGAAAACTGTGTGGCCCGCCAAAAGCCCACTCGATCGGGAGCTGTCGTCGGCTAGCTCGGCTTAGTCTTCGCCGTTTCCGGCCACACTCAGTTCGACGGGCCGCCTTCGTCCACCTGCATGCGCCGCTTCATCGCCATCGAAGGTTGGCGCGGCCGAGCGCGGCTAGGTCTTTCATTCCCATCAACTTCATGCCCCGGAGGATTTCTTCGCGCAGGTTGGCGAGGGTCCGTTCGACACCAGCCTGGCCAGCGGCGGCCAAGGCATAGAGGTAGAAGCGGCCCCCCGAACATGCCTTTGCGCCGACGCTCAAGGCCTTCAGCACATGGGTCCCGCGGCGCACGCCGCCGTCGCAGATCACATCGATGCGATCGCCGACCGCGTCGACGATTTCGGCCAGTTGATCGAAGGGCGAGCGGCTGCCGTCCAATTGCCTGCCGCCATGGTTGGATACCATTATCGCGGTCGCCCCGATGTCGACGGCGCGGCGGGCATCGCCGACCGACATGATCCCCTTCAGGCAGAATTCGCCGTCCCATTGCCTGCGGATCGACTCTGCCGTCTTCCAGTCCAGGGATTGGTCGAGCATCGTGTTGAAATAGTCGGCGACCGAAAGCGCGACGTCGGAGCCCTCGGCGACGTGGGACTTGAGGTTGCTGAGCTCGAACTTCTCGCGGAGGAGGTAATTGGAGGCCCAGGACGGGTGCGTTGCGAAGCTCAGCAGCGATCGCGCCGTCAGCCGGGGCGGCGAGGTGAAGCCGGTCCGTTTGCAGCGCTCGCGATTGCCCCCGACGATGGTATCGACGGTCAGCGCGATCGCGTCGAACTTCGCCGCCTTGCATCGGTCGATCATGGCTTGGTTCAGCCCCCGATCCTTGTGAACGTAGAGCTGGAACAGCTTCGGGGATGCGATCGTGCGGCCGATCTCCTCGATGCCCACCGTGGCGAGCGAGGAGATGCCGAACCAGGTGCCGAACTTCTCGGCGGCGCGGCTCACGGCTCGCTCGCCCTGCCAATGAAAGAGCCGCTGCAATGCCGTCGGCGAGAGCAGCAGAGGCATCTCGATCTTCCGGCCCATCACGGTCGTGGAAATGTCGACGGTCTCCACGCCGGCAA
>JAESFL010000779.1_pt1 | contig 17133 bp, 17 predicted proteins | sample 9269401 | NCBI WGS metagenome assembly JAESFL01 (sample SAMN14506025, study PRJNA617098) | algae metagenome | isolation source: Gloeocapsa sp. UFS-A4-WI-NPMV-4B04 and co-occurring heterotrophs from desert... | place: USA: Utah | collected 2006-10-01 | reverse complement strand
TCTCTTGCTCAGGCTGATGGGCACTAGTTCCAATTCGACCTCAAAACCAGTCATAGAATTGACGCTAGCATTTTCATCCTCGGTTGTGAGCAATCGCTCATGATGTCTCTTGCATAAGTGCTTTATTTGTTCTCTAAGCCTACGCAAAACATTTTACGGATGTTGAAGAAAGGGAAGAATGACATTCATAGCTTTTTGATTTTTGCAAGAAATTTATTGAATGGAGTGCAAAAAAGGTGCTACAAAAACTATCTAAAATCCCATCCGCCTTGTAACGCTTGGCATACATTACAAATAAAAGGATTTTTGCCATGCCTGGCTTGCCTGTATTCGTGGATGAACAAGATACCAAGATTTTGTTTCGTTGGTTAAGTGACGATCAAGACATCGCTTTCATTGTGCCAACTGGGCCAAGACAGTGGAAAGCGGTTCCTGCTGTTAGTGAGCTTGAAGACGGTAACTATAGTTTGTGGTATGTGCCAAGCGGGTCATTGCCTTTATTGGGTGGGGACGACCCCAACGCAATCATAGCGAACCCTTGGCAGGGTTGGACTGATCTGCTTCCCTTAGCCGACTCAACGACAGCTTACTTTGGAGCAGGGCATCTAGGGGAAATTCGACTAAGACTTCAAACGAGGCATCGGCCTTACTCACAACAAGAACGAAGTGAGGGTAGATTACTTAATGGATTGCTGCTTGGAAGCAAAGACTTAATGAGCGTTTCGGGCCTCCAGTGGATAGGCAACCACTACCAGCCAGCACCGAAACAAATGCATCAGTGGTGGAGGCGGCTAAAGAGGTGGGTAGGGCGTGAAGCCGTTAGACTTCGACCGTACGCCGCAATCTCAGGCACGTACCAGTACCAGAGGTGGAGTTTTTGGGCTTTTCCATCGGCATTTCAAAAGTTACAGAATGGAATGGATTACTACGCTAACGGCTGGGATTTAACCAAGGATTTGAGCGCGGCGCAAGGCAAAGTAACCTAACTTAGTCCTGTGCTGCTACAAACCCGCCTAACAGAGTAAAACTAGGACGAGTTGTACTCAATCTCCCTCTTGAGGACGACGTAAATAATGTAATTAGGTATGCTTTTTCAGATCAATTTCTTGAGTTATCAAATTCAAGTCAATATTAAACTTGGTTGCGATCGCGTCTATCACTCTTTTCTCAGCAGATGTAGTTGCACCCTCGGTTTGAGCAATTCTATAACACTGTGCTAATAACGGGATAGCAAAATCACGATTCAGTTGATTTAGCAGTGTATCTAAAGGTTGGGGTGAGTTGATATTTTTGGCGATCGCGTCAAGAGAAACAGGACTCAAGTTTAGTGCTTTTAACTGCGGCTGAATTTCTTCCCAAGACTTCTCAGGATGACTAGCAAGAATCATGTGAACCAAAATCTGATCCATGATTGTTTGTTGAGCCAAAGCAGTTTCTAGATATTTATCACTCTGTTGTTTTAAAGATTCTAGTGTCTCTTCTGAAGTCACAGAAGCAGGCGAATTCAACTTAGTTTCATAAAACCTGCAAGCTGCATAACCCAACGAATAAAGCATCGCTGCATTTGTACTTGCACCAATCATTGCCCCGGCAAACGGTACATTCCGCAGTAAGCCTAACCCCGCAGCCCGCAGCGCCCGACTACCACCCAATCCCAACCCAAAAATACCCAATACTTCACCTTTCCGGGCAGGATCTTTTAAGTCAAGTCCATAGACGGCTGCAATTTGATAAACCATCTCTGCTTGCAATTTTGTTGTAGCAGCCAAATCAACTGCTAACAGCGCCAGCGCTATTCCTGGCAAAATACTACTTGCTAGCCCAACTCCACCTGCATAAGTGGCTTTCTCAACCATGATTCGGTGAGCAATTTGGCTGGGTGATTCATGGGGATATTCTTGCTGTAATTTCCTTACTGCTGCTTCTGCTTGCGCCAAATCAACGCTATCTGTTGCCCCAACTAACCAATCTAAATTTAAAAAGCGAGTTAGTCTCTGCACTAGCCAATTATTACCTACAGAAGTAACAGCTTCTCCGGCTTCTTGGGTGGCGTAGGAAATTAGATCGTGTGCTTGTTTTGTTGCTACTTCTCCTAAGCCAAGCGCTGTACCTGCGATCGCAATACCCGTATGAGCAAGTGTTTCTCCTACTCCGCCTAATGTCTTCGCAAACGAGTCTAAGAACGATGGCTCTTCTTGTGGTGTTGCTCTATTGCTCTGCTGATTATTAGCTGTTGGTAGAATTGTTACCTCTACTTCCGACTCAGACTCTGGTAATTTAACTGGTTTTGGTGACTGTTGTTGCGTATCGTCCATTACTGGGTATTATCCTGACATTGCTATTTTTGTTTTAGCGCTTGTGCAATCGTTTCTGCCTCTATCTGCGATTGCAACTTTAAGCCAACAATAGTTATACATTTGAACATTAAAACTCTGCTAACGCTTATAGATAGCCACAATCTTTTAGCGATTACTTGAACGAGAACTATTAGCCGTTGGGGAAGATTGGAGAATGCGATCATCTAATTTAGTAGCAACATCTTTTAGAGAGATCGCAGGCTTGCTACCATCCAGGTAAAAAACAGCTGTAAGCGAACCAACTTGATTACGGCGAAACGCTACTATATCACTACGTAGCGACGGTAAACTTTGCAGTTGTAAAGCTAATGTCATTCCTGCTGATGCATTAGCCAGATTATTTAAATCCGGCAGCGCTGCCTGTTCTATAACCTTAATACCCACCGGAGAAGCTTTCAGCCCCTCTTGAACTTGGCTTACCAATTGTTGCCGCGCCTTTGGTTGTTGTAGCTGCCGTAAACTAGCATCAAACTTTAATAAAGCAAGCGGTTGATTTGGCAGTGTAGTATTGAATCCCAAGACTACCTCTAATTGCTGTGGATTCACAAACGCAAAGTAGTTACCCAATGACAAGTTTTGCTGACCTAATACTCGTTTAATAATATCTAACTGAGCAGCAATTCCTGGTCTAAGTTCTGCTGGCAGTTCTTGAAATCCAGCTGGTAAGTCTTGAAGTGTAAGAGTGGGAGCTGAAGTTATTTTTTCAGAAGCAGGTGGTTTAGTTTGAGCTACTGGAACTGCTTTGACAGGATCAGCTGTAAAAACTGCGCTAGTTAAGATCAAGAGTAAGAACAAGTAATTTTTCATTAATATTTTTCGGGGTAAACAGGGAACCTGTACTATTTGGTTTAACGATTGCCACATTTGAAATGTAACTTTATTAGTAGTCAATTTTTCCCTCTAGCTATTCTTCAATCCAAAATAATCTGACTCCAGCATAAGCAAACTTCTAAGGTAATCTCTAGTCCGTTAGTGGAGGTTTCAATAGGAATCCCTATTTTGTGTTATCCTGCTCCCCCTTTCGGCATAAAATTCTGAAGATATCTTGACGTTTTTCGTGCTAGCGCGCATCCGTTACCCCTTCATTCACAATCCCTAAATTCCTATGGCTATTGGCTACGTCGCCCTTGTACTCCATGCCCACTTACCCTTCGTGCGTCACCCCGAAAGTGACTACGTACTAGAAGAAGAATGGCTCTATGAAGCCATCACTGAAACATACATCCCCTTATTGCGAGTATTTGAAGGATTAAAGCAAGACGGCGTAGACTTCAAAATCACTATGAGCATGACACCGCCCTTGGTGTCGATGTTACGCGATCCTTTATTACAAGAGCGTTATAACGATCACTTAGCAAAACTAGAACAACTAACCGAACTAGAAATTGAACACAATGCTAATAACGGTCATGTCCGCTATTTAGCTGAACATTATGCCACCGAATTTAAATCTGCGCGTGAACTTTGGGAACGCTACAACGGCGACTTAGTAACAGCATTTAAGAAATTCCAAGATAGTAATAACCTCGAAATCATTACCTGCGGCGCAACTCACGGCTATCTGCCGCTAATGAAGATGTATCCCCAGGCAGTCTGGGCGCAAATTCAGGTAGCTTGCGAACATTACGAACAAACTTTTGGTCGTCCACCCAAAGGAATTTGGTTGCCTGAATGTGCTTACTACGAGGGCTTAGAACGGATGCTAGCCGATGCCGGACTGCACTACTTCCTCACAGATGGGCATGGCATCCTCTACGCCCGTCCTCGTCCCCGCTTTGGCAGCTATGCTCCTATTTTTACTGAAAGTGGTGTTGCTGCCTTTGGTAGAGATCATGAATCTTCCCAACAAGTTTGGTCTTCGGAAGTGGGCTATCCGGGTGCGGCAGAATATCGAGAGTTTTACAAAGATTTGGGCTGGGAAGCAGAATATGACTACATCAAGCCTTATATCATGCCCAATGGTCAGCGCAAAAACACAGGGATTAAGTACCACAAAATCACTGGTCGTGGTCTAGGGCTAGGAGATAAAGCCCTTTACGATCCTTACTGGGCGCGGGAAAAAACAACTGAACACGCCGCGAATTTTATGTATAACCGCGAACGGCAAGTTGAGAATTTATATGGAATGATGCAGCGCCCACCCATCATAGTTTCGCCCTACGACGCTGAGTTATTTGGTCACTGGTGGTATGAAGGTCCCTGGTTTATAGATTATCTATTCCGCAAGTCTTGGTATGACCAGAAAACGTACCAAATGACCCATCTAGCAGATTATCTAAAGGAAAATCCGACGCAGCAGGTGTGTCGTCCCTCTCAGTCAAGTTGGGGTTTTAAGGGCTTTCACGAGTATTGGTTAAATGATACCAATGCCTGGATATATCCTCACCTGCACAAAGCGGCAGAAAGGATGATTGAACTAGGACGCAGAGAACCCGCAGATGAATTGGAGTGGAAAGCACTCAACCAAGCAGCGCGGGAAGTGTTGTTGGCACAATCGTCTGACTGGGCATTTATTATGCGGACAGGAACGATGGTTCCTTATGCTGTACGGCGGACGCGATCGCACTTAATGCGCTTCAATAAGCTGTACGACGAAATTAACCTAGGTAAAATTGACAGTGGCTGGCTAGAAAAAGTTGAGCAGATAGACAACATTTTTCCTCAGATTAACTACCGCGTTTATCGCCCTTTGTAACAAATCTAGTAGCCAAAATTTAGATCAATATTCTGGCTACTATTTACTTTTCGTTTAATTAGAAACTAGGGATTGAGAAGACCGTAGTAAATCGCTGCAACGAATAAGCCAACAGACAACAAGATTATGCTAATAGTAAGACCTGATGCAACGGAAGGCTTTTGCTCAGGAGTAAGAACATTATCCTGCGGTTTGTTTTCTTTATCTTGTCTGGATTCCACCATAATATAACTTCCTTATTTGGTTACTTAGTTAACTAAATATCAAACAGGAGTCGCTGTTTACATTAGCTATTAGAAGGAAATCTCTGGTTCTCAGGTTTGAATTTAAGCTGCAAATTCTTATCGAAATTAAGTATACCTCTATACAAACAAACTACTAATACTTTAATGCTGCTCTTTTGCTCCTCAGAATTAATCAAAGGTACGCGAGGAGCAGCACTAAAGTTAATCGACTGTTTGAGCCGATGAAATGGTAATTAAGGATTAACTAAATGGAAGTAAATCGCCGCTACTAAGAAATTACCTGCTAGTAGAAACAGGCTAATAGCTGTGCGAAATGGGTAAGGGGGATTCCCGCCAGATTTAGCAACCTCTGATCCCGGTTGGTTCTTTGATGGTTGGTGGCTGGCTTGAGCAGTCATAGGCTTTTCTCCTAACATGATGACCTATTCAGAAATACCAAACAGATGTGACAATTATCCAAATTTGTTAAAAATATTTGTATGCCTGATTAATTAAGTCTCTCCTGCGTGGTAGGAACTACGCACAAGTGGGCCAGAACGGACATGGTTAAAGCCTATGGAACGGGCGATCGCTCCTAGATGATCAAACTCTTCTGGTGTCCAGTATTTCTGCACTGGCAAGTGTTCCAGCGTTGGACGCATATACTGTCCTAAAGTTAGGCGATCGCACCCTACCGCCCTTAAATCTGCCATCGTCTCAATTACTTCGGCTTCAGTTTCGCCGTGTCCTAGCATTAGTCCCGATTTAGTCGGAATACTGCTATCGAGTTCTTTGACAACTTGGAGAACTTGCAGCGATCTTTCATACTTCGCTCCCCGACGCACTGGCCCTTGCAAGCGTCTTACTGTCTCAATATTATGGTTGTAACAAGCTGGTTTTGCCTTAACTACCGTAGTCAGGCGATCGTGTTGACCTTGCGCTCCTGATCCACCTCCCCAAAAATCTGCTGTCAGTACCTCAATTTGAGTTTCCGGGTTTAACTGGCGAATAGCTGTCATTGTACTTGCAAACCAGCTAGCTCCCTGATCTGGTAAATCATCACGAGCTACCGAAGTTAGCACTACATAGCGTAAGTTCAAAATTTGTACTGACTGAGCTACCTTTTGCGGTTCTTCTAAATCTAAAGGCATCGGTGCATGACCTTTATCTACTTGACAAAACGCGCAAGATCTGGTACAAACTGGTCCCATTAATAAGAAAGTCGCCGTTTTCTGGGCATAGCACTCTCCTCGGTTTGGGCAGCGTCCTTCTTCACAAATCGTGTGAATTTGACGTTGTTTAATAATCCGTTGCACTGTCGAAAGTTCGCTGGCTTTGCCAATAGGGCGGCGTAACCAGCTTGGCAGCGCCTCAATTTCAACCTTCATTTGGGAAGCAGGTTTCGACATTTTAAAGCGATTTGATTGTGCTAAAAGCAATTATAAGACGAGTATTGATCAGCATCATGCAGTTTTGAATTCTACTACCGTACATTTACTGAATTAATCATCAGTTAGATGTAACTTGTGCCAAGTTTATCAGTAAAAATTCCCTTGGATACAGATCGCAGGTAGCGTTAAGTTTATTTTGTAGTTTTGTTGTGCCAGACTACGTTAAAACACTTACCACTTAAGTAAGTGTTGTTGAGGATAAAGTGTTTAAATTAACAAGTAATTTGACAGCATAACGTAACGATACTTTCCGGTATCACGTAATGTTTTAAAGCATTTTCTAGTTATGGATTGCACAACCAACATTTTTCCCGTGTTGATCAGCATCCTCACCCTTTCACCTTAAAATTCCTTTAATAAGAGTCAGTTGTGGCAAGTAATAAAATTCTGGTTATTGATGACAGCCGTGTAATTCGGGTGCGAGTAAAAGAAATGTTACCACCTGGTAACTTTGAAGTTTTAGAAGCAAAAGATGGCCTTGAAGGACTTAATTTAATTCGTCAAGAACGCCCAAACTTGATTATGCTGGATTTTCTGCTGCCTAAATTAAGTGGTTGGGAAGTGTTTCAGGAAATTCAAGCTGACGCTGATTTGCAGAAGATTCCCTTAGTGCTGATGTCAGGGCGCAAGGAAGAAGTAGTTGAGAAAATCCACGAACCGTTTGAGTATTTTGAATTTATCCCCAAACCGTTTGAACAAAAAGAATTGGTTGGGGCAATCAAGTCGGCGATGCTAAAAGCTAGATTACCTCGCAAGCAAGCGGAGGTAAATGCTGCAACTCAATTAGTAGCAACGGAAACAGGATCTGCTGAAATTGAACCACTAAACGAGAAAGTTGCCAAAATGCAGCTAGAAATTGATACTTTGAAGCAACAAATGGCTCAAGTTTTGAAGTTAGTTCAGCAAAAGTTACAATAACTATTCTTGCGCTCCTGCTGCTTGAAGAAACCGCACTACATTTTTATACCCATTAAATTGAGCAATCATTAAAGCCGTATAACCACCTTTATTTTTTACATTTACATCCGCGCCAGCGCTTAACAACAGTTCTACAGCCTCGCTATAGCCTCGATGAGCTGCCCACATCAAAGCCGTTGCTCCGGCTGAATCTTGTAAACTCAAATCAGCGCCTTTTGCCACCAATTGCCCCATTACTTCGGTATAATTGCGATCTGCTGCCTTCATCAAAGCAGTTTTCCCATCATCAGTTTGCGTGTTGGGATCAGCGCCATATTTTAGTAAAACCTTGACAGTTTCTGTGTGTCCCTGTGCTGCTGCCAGTGTTAAAGGTGTCTCACCCAAGTTTTGAGTATTCACCAGGGATGCCAAATGTTGCGGTTTTACTTGACGCAGCAATGCTTCTACAATGCTGCTATGTCCTTGTAACGCAGCGACTATCAAAGGTGTATCACCCAGATGATTCTTAATTTGGACATCTGCCCCGTGTTTAAGTAAAACTTCTACTACATCAGCATGACCTTCGACAACTGCTAGGTGGAGAGGAGTTTCACCATCTTTGTCTTGAGTATTTACTTCAGCGCCGCGATTTAGTAAAGCAGATGCGATCACACTATACCCCCCAGAAGCAGCCGCAGCAAGCGCAGTTCCACCATCAGATTTAACTTCAACATCAGCCCCAGCATCAACTAATACTTGGACAACTGAAGTATTCCCCAAGTCTGCACACAGCGTTAATGCCGTTTCTCTCTCTTCGTCTTTGGCATTGATATCAGCGCCTCTAGCTAACAACAAGTGGATCAGCGACAAATTACCCGCTTCGGCTGCTTGGATTAAAGCAGTTCTACCATCAGAATTTTTAGCATTGACAGCTGCCCCATGATCCAACAATACCTGCACCGTTTGGGTGTGACCTTTTGCTGTTGCTAACGCCAAAGCAGTTTCGCCATGCTTGGTGCGATTTAAATCAGCCCCGGCAATTAGTAAAGTTTGGACTACCTTAGTATGACCGTGCTGGGCTGCCACATTTAAGGCGGTGTCTTCATCTTTATCTCTGATATTGATGTCCGCACCAGCATTCAAGAGGATTTGGACAATATCGGCATCACCTTTTAATGCTGCCGCCATTAGTGCTGTACTACCGTCTTCATTTTTGGCATTTACCCTAGCACCATTGGCGATTAAAATGTGGACAATTTCAACTGAATGATTTGCAGCCGCTAACATCAAGGCAGTGATCCCAAATAATTTTCGCTGCACGTTAACATCAGCGCCTTGAGTTACCAAAATGCGGACAATCTCGGTATACCCCTGTTGAGCTGCAAACATTAAAGCTGTAGTAGAGTTGCGATCGCACTCATTTACGTCAGCACCTGCCGCCAGTAGCGCTTGTACCCGTTTGATATCGCCACTTCTGATTGCCCGAATCAGTAAAATATCATTATTGGAAGTCATACCCAGAAAGCTAGCTTAAAACCTGCCCAGTTCATAGTAGTAGACATTTTTTATCCTCTTAATTAACGGTAAGCATAATATTAATCATTTTTGATTGCAGCACTTAGTTATGCTAAGTTTTATCAAGATTATTAAAGAGTAGTGGCACGATGAGCTTAGAACTTTCTCCAGAAATTAAATTTTGGCTAAATTTTATTCACCCCGTTTTGATGTGGGTTTTACTAGGAGTCTCGATTTATGCTTTGTATTTAGGCATAAAAGTGAGACAGACAAGAAGTGCTGAGGGTGACGTTAAGAAAGAACTAATTAAAGGCAGATATAACGTCAAGCACTACCAAGTTGGTTCTGTACTTTTAGGATTGATGGTAATTGGTGCTATTGCTGCTATGGCTGTTACTTATCTCAACAATCAAAAACTGTTTTTCGGGCCTCACTTAATAGCAGGGTTAGCGATGACAGGCATGATTGCGATTTCTGCTAGTCTGTCGCCGTTCATGCAAAAAGGGCAAGATTGGGCGCGTTATACACACATTGTTTTAAATGCGGCGCTTTTAGCCCTGTTTAGTTGGCAAGCAGTTAGTGGCGTACAAATTATCCAAAATATCCTTAGCAAAAGCTGACAAGGGGTCAGGGATTAGGGGTTGGAGGATACATATCACCCATCCCTCATCCGCTTCTTTGACTTGAGAAGCGGTAAGCCCAAAGATTTATGGAAATCTTCTTGTACCTTGTGTGTCAAGCGGCGGGAGACTTGGCGCACGATTTGATTTAATAAGCGATCGCCAGTGGTTTGAACCATAGATTTAGGCAAGCGCTGAATAAACTTTGGAAAATAAATATAAACTGTTAAGTCTAACTGCCACTCAACTCTTGTGATTTCGCCTGAATTTTGCTCAGATCCAGCTGACACCAACTCCATAGCAGAATTGAAGTCTACTTCATAACCTGGAGCCACATAATCTGGAATTGGAATTGAGTTGATCCGATATACGCCTTGCTCTGGAGGCAACAATTCTAAGCCAATTTTTGGTTCTACATCGTAACCAAAAGAGCCAAAGCGACCAATTGTTAAAGCGTAGCCATTTTTTCCTATAGGTTCTACACTCATTGGTTGGGCGCAACGACCAAACCAGTCTTGGTGTGCATCAAGATAGCTAGCAACTGTTTGAGCATCAGCATACATCTCCATGCAGTCGGCAAACTGCCCATAGAAGCGAGATGGTGAGTTTGATCCTGAATTGTCAGCTTCTGGCATAGTTGGCTCTAGATCCCAAACTGCTTCGCTAGCCTCAAGGTATTGATATTCGCGTCGTGACAACATAAATGACTTCCTGTGTAATTTGGTGTTCGTCTATGTTTAGGATTCCCAGGCGCGGGTCAATGTTTCACTTCAATCTTGATTTTTTGGGAAAAATAAAAACTCTACCTATTGATTGGTAAACATACAATGAAGAAATAGAGATTTACTGATAGGTTAGTAAATTTTTCGTTTATTGAGCATAGCTTGTGTCATGAAAGCATTTGTAGCAGGAGCAACAGGCGAAACTGGTCGCCGAATTGTACAGGAATTGATCTCACGGAATATTCCGGTTCGTGCTTTGGTTCGGGACTTGGAAAAAGCCAGAGGAATTTTACCTCAGTCGGCTGAATTAGTAGTCGGCGATGTATTGCAGCCAGAGAGCCTTGGTGCTGCTTTGGGAGACAGTACAGTGGTACTTTGCGCCACTGGTTCCAAGCCAGGTTTTGATCCAACTGCGCCTTATAAGGTGGACTACGAAGGAACTAAAAATCTGGTAGACGCGGCCATTGCAAAAGGAATTGAGCAGATGGTCCTTGTTTCTTCTATCGGCGCTTCTCAATTGTTCCATCCCTTAAATTTGTTCTGGTTGATTCTGGTTTGGAAGAAACAAGCTGAGGAGTACATTCAAAAAAGTGGTCTTACCTATACTATTGTCAGACCTGGGGGTCTGAAGAATGAAGACAACTCCGACTCAATCGTCATGGTTCCTGCTGAAACATTATCTTTGAGCGGTAGCATTCCTCGTACTAAAGTAGCGCAGGTTTGTGTCGAAGCACTATTTCAACCGTCGGCTCGCAATAAAATTGTTGAAGTTATTGCTAAGGAAGAGGCTCCAGCAAAGAGCTTTGAGGAGTTGTTTAGTAGCGTGACCTGAGTTGAATAAATTTAGCACATAGCGATCGCGGTTTGGTAATTACTCTACCAAGCTGGAAAAACTGATATTTCACGTAGCTTACCCATGTCTGGTGTTGTAACTTATAGTCCTGCTTATACCCTCGTTCCGACTTACGAGTGCTTCAATCGCTGTACTTACTGCAATTTTCGGGTAGATCCAGGTGAAAGCCCTTGGATGACTCTTTCCGCAGCACAGCAGCAAATGAAAAGACTAGGGACGCAAGGTGTGTGTGAAATCCTAATTCTTAGTGGCGAGGTGCATCCGCACTCGTCGCGCCGTCAGGCATGGTTTAAGCTGATTTATGACTTGTGTGATTTGGCGCTGTCATTGGGATTTCTGCCGCACACGAATGTAGGGCCACTCAGTTGGGATGAGATGCAACAGTTAAAGACTGTTAATGTGTCGATGGGACTGATGGTGGAACAAGTAACACCATTACTTCAACATAAACACGCCCCTAGTAAAGTACCAGAGATTCGGTTGCAACAGCTAGCTTGGGCTGGAGAACTGGGGATTCCGTTTACGACGGGGTTATTGTTAGGTATTGGGGAAAGTGAGCAGGATTGGTGGGAAACGTTGGATGCGATCGCCCAAATTCACCAACGCTACGGTCATATTCAAGAAGTCATTTTACAACCTTATAGTCCAGGTACTCACCAGACTTGGGAAGCCCCAGCTTTTGATCCGCATCAACTACCCGAAGTAATAGCAGTTGCCCGTAATATTTTACCACCAGATATTACTCTGCAAATTCCCCCGAATTTAGTCCAAGATTCAGGCTGGTTACTTGCTTGTTTAGAAGCTGGCGTAAGGGATTTAGGTGGAATTGTCCCTAAAGATGAAGTTAATCCCGATTATCCCCATCTTGACTATCAAACACTGATAGAAATTTTGAAGCCAGCAGGGTGGGAGTTACTACCACGTTTACCAGTTTATCCGCAGTATATTAATTGGTTGCCAGAGCGGTTACAGATAGCTGTTAAAAAGTGGCAGAAAGTAGAAAGTAGGACTAGGGAATAATTCCTAGTCCTACTCTTTATACCTGAATTGTTCATGCACGAAGCCAAGCTTTTTGATTTAGGGGTTTATTAATGACTTCAGCTTTGTATAATCCCTTGAAAAAGCCCCCTTAAATAGCACTTTTTAGAGTTCTATTGATTTAGAGGGATAACTTACTTAACAACTCGCTGTTTGTCCACTGGAACTAAAATGTAGGTCGTTTGTGTATCAACGTATTTTCCGGTGGTAGCGACCTGGCTTTTGTTTGCAACCAACGGCTCTTCAGATGAGGTAGTATCCTCGGCTACTACATCCACCGTACCTTTTACAGTCTGGTTTACACTCTCAGCTGTCTCCTTAACTGTGTCTACTGTATTTTTCACAGTATGGTCAACACCTTCAGCTGCATTCTTGACTGCATCCACTGTACTTTTGACAGTGTAGTCAACACCCTCAGCTGCCTCTTTGACTACGTCCCCTACACCTTTTACTGTGTGGTTTGCATTATCAGCGACACTTTTAAGTGTGTCCCCGACATTTTTTACTGTGTTGTTAATACCGTTAGCTACAGTTTTAAGTGTGTCCCCAACATTTTTTACTGTATGGTTAATACTTTCAGCTGCACCCTTTTGAGCCAAAGCGCTAACTACAGCACCGACTACAGCGCCTACGGCTGCTCCAATCGCTACTTTAGATAATCCATCACCTTTATTTGGATTTACTGGATCAGCATCGTGTTGATCTGTACTGAAGTCAATATCTGTGTCAGGTTTAGTTAAAAGCTGGTTGTTTCCGCTCATAATAATTGTTTCCTTTGTACTAAAACTGATTAACGTCTATGTAGTTAGACGACGAAAAAGCAAGAGTATATTTTGTTTCCCTGGACTTGATAAAATCTCAGGTTGTATAACTTGCTAATTGCTATTTTTGTGAGTAGTCCCAAAGTTGCAAGGATACTGTCTAAATACCTTAAGCAAAGGAACTGCGGTTGATTTACTATTTAGGACTACATTTTTGCTTTTGCAGTAAGGCTTAAAACAAAGTTAAGCCTTACTGCAAAAGCAGACTTTTAATAACTTTCCGGTCGCTCGGTTCCTGTTTCCGAAAAGCTCACTTCACCAAGAAATGCTAGGGTTTCAGCGTCTAATGCTAGTGTGTCAGCGTCTAGTGGGTTAGTTTCATCAACAACCAGTGATCCCGTCTCTACTAGGACTATCACCTCAGTAGGCTGGGTTTCCACCTGGTCTCCAATATTACTATTATCGTTCGTAAGCTGATTTTTGCTTGCATCTAGCCGTTGCTCTACCTGATTTTGAGTCTCAGACAGCTTGGTTTCAGTATTTTTTGGCGCGTCAAAGGCATCTACGGCAGATTGCTTGACATCTTCAGTTGCATCCTTTAATGAGTCTACTGCGCCTACTGTAGATTGCTCGACATCTTCAGCTGCATCTTTTAATGAGTCTACTGCACCTACTACAGCGTAGTTGACACCCTCAGCTACACTTTTTACTGCGCCACTTACACCTTTGGCAGCGTGGTTAACACCTTCACCTACAGTTTTTACCCCGTCGCTTACACCTTTGGCAGCGTGATTAATAGCTTTACCTGTTTTCCTGTTAGCGAAAGCGCCAGCTAATGTACCTAAAGTAACACCAATAAGTCCACCCACTAAGGCTCTAGATAACCCAGGACTCATGCTTTTGCTCGCTGAACGAGTATCGGATTGACCTGAAATGTTAGGAGCATTTTGCTCTTTAGGTATATCGTTTGTGGTTGTGTCTGCTGAACGAGTATAGACTTGATCAGTTGTAACTCGGGTTACATTTTCGTCATGCTTATCTACAGGCAGTTTGATCTCATTCATAGTGATCCTCTTGTTTTTAAAAAACTAATTATTGCTGAACTCAGCAGATTGTTATGTACCCTCAATTTACCAATTGCACCTAAGAAGCTAACTGATCTAAAGTTGTGGAATTGGTAAACGCATTGTCAGTCTGGAGTGGGAGAAATTAGGTTTTATTAAAAATAATTCTAAAGACACAACATTTACTGAAACCACTTTGGAGTAAGGCTTTCAAAAATAAAACACATATTATAGTTTATTTTAGTAGCTATTTTTTAGGCTTATTCGTAATATTACAAAATCAATTTATAGCAAAGTATGTATAATAAAAGGTCTGATATTTTAGAGCTTAAAATACTAAAACTATGTCGGTTGAGCTACAAAAAAATTGATTTGCAAAAAACTGGCGGTACGCTCAGATAAAAGTTGTTCAATCTGAGTTGCGGTTTTCTGGGAAATGAGTTTAATGAACTTGTTTTGCCTGGTACACTTCAAGAACCAAGCTAAAGATAAGATTAAATCCTACACAGAGATTATTTTGCTGTGCTTTTGGTGGAAGAAAGCTCGAGCGCCAAGGAACTCCTGATCGCCTGCTCCTGTTTTAAACAGTCCTAGTCGCTTAATAAGGTGAAGACGGAATTGGGTACATTTTTGTAAAATAGAAGTGTAGAACTCAAAGACCAGATTACTGGTTAGAAACGCTTATCGAAACTATCTACGGCAACCTTCAAGGACTTAAGTCTAGCCAAATCAAACAACTGGAGAGACTTTATCACCAACGGCTACCAGGCGATCGCATTACTACGCCTGAATTTGCTCAACGGCTAGCAGCAATTAGTACCGACATCAATCAGCCAATGTGCGCCTACATCAATCGTCGCGGACAGGTGATTCGCGTTGGAGTAGGTACGCCGCGTCAAACACAAATTCCACCGCTAGAAATACCGCGCTATGGTGCAGAACGACTTAGCGGGATTCGCTGCATTGCTACACAGTTAAAATCTGAACCGCCAAGTGAAGCTGCTTTGACTGCAATGGCGCTTCAGCGTCTAGATGCTTTGGTTGTCCTAAATATTACTGGTTCTGGGTTTGAACGGCGCGGCGGTGGAGCTACAGGCTATGTGAAGGAAAGTTATTTAGCCAACTTAACACCCCAATCGCCAACCCTTGATTCACAATCACCCAGTTGGAGTATATCACCGCCTTTAAGCTTGGATGTACTGACTAACCAGGATTTTCTGGATCTGGTGGAAGGACTGGAAGAAGAGTTTAGGCGAGAAATTGTTGCTCAAGCAGTAGATAGCGATCGCGATCGCGTACTATTAGTTGGAGTAATGACCGATAACGCCACACCCTACGAATTCCAAGACAGGTTGGAGGAATTAGCGCGGCTGGTGGAGACAGCAGGCGGAGAGGTAGTACAGACAGTGCGCCAAAAGCGATCGCGTCTCCATCCTCAAACTGTAGTCGGTGAAGGAAAAGTTCAAGAAATTGCTCTTACCGCTCAAACATTAGGAGCTAATTTAATTGTATTTGACCGCGATCTCACACCTTCTCAAGTTCGCAACTTAGAAATTCAAATTGGTATTCGTGTAGTTGATCGCACCGAAGTTATTTTAGATATTTTTGCCCAACGCGCTCAATCCCGCGCTGGTAAGTTGCAAGTAGAATTAGCTCAATTAGAGTATATGCTGCCGCGATTAACTGGGCGAGGTCAAGCGATGTCTCGATTGGGTGGTGGTATTGGTACTCGTGGCCCTGGTGAAACTAAACTGGAAACCGAACGACGTGCGATCGCACGGCGAATTGCGCGACTACAGCAGGAAGTAAATCAACTGCAAGCGCACCGTTCACGTTTGCGTCAGCAGCGCCAGCACAAAGAAGTTCCTTCCGTGGCGATCGTTGGCTATACAAACGCTGGTAAATCCACGCTATTGAATGCCTTAACTAATTCTGAGGTTTACACAGCTGACCAACTATTTGCTACTCTCGACCCTACCACACGCAGACTGATAATTTCTGATGCCGTGACAGGTGAACCTCAGCCGATTGTCCTTACAGACACAGTAGGATTTATTCACGAACTCCCTGCGTCGTTAATGGATGCTTTTCGCGCCACACTAGAAGAAGTTACCGAAGCTGATGCTTTGCTTCATGTGGTGGATCTGTCACATCCGGCTTGGCAAAGTCAAATTCGTTCGGTAATGGGTATTTTGTCAGAAATGCCAATAACTCCAGGTCCAGCGCTCGTTGCTTTGAATAAAATTGATCAAGCTGATAGTGATACGCTAGCTTTGGCTCAAGAAGAGTTCCCCCAAGCTGTATTCGTTTCAGCAAGCGATCGCTTAGGTTTAGAAACCTTACGTCAAAGACTTGCTCAATTAATTGAATATGCTGTTGCGCCGAGGTAAATTATTACTAACCGCTATCTTAGTTTACGCAAAAGCTAATGAATTGAGGATGACAAATCAAGGATCAATTGCTGAGAAATACTTTGGTTTATTTCGTAGCGTCGTTCTATTTCGTAATTTGTTATGAATAACTCTTTTCCTTTAGCAGCGTTCAATTGTTTATAGTTATTCATGCCATATTGCATTTCCCCTGCGGAAATAACAGCAAAATCAAAATTAGTTCTAATTTCTGGGGAATCATCCCCGAAAAATGTACTCAGTTGGTAGAGGAGAAATAGGAGATTACACCTTGGTTAGATGCACACCAAGGTAAAATTATCTGTGGAAAACTGGTAGTTTTCTGCTTCGATAAATGTCATTTGGTATGGGAAATTATGTAGGTTTATGTATAACATAAGGCAGAGAAATGCAATGTGTAATCAATACGGTTCGGTTAAGCGTAAAAGCAAGTAAAATATCGAAGATTATCCCCTGAGCGTACTGAGTAGGAATGCATCTCAAAGAATTCTCATGGATCTCACCTGTGGTGGAATCAGGTACTGTACT
>JAESFL010000778.1_pt1 | contig 17138 bp, 16 predicted proteins | sample 9269401 | NCBI WGS metagenome assembly JAESFL01 (sample SAMN14506025, study PRJNA617098) | algae metagenome | isolation source: Gloeocapsa sp. UFS-A4-WI-NPMV-4B04 and co-occurring heterotrophs from desert... | place: USA: Utah | collected 2006-10-01 | reverse complement strand
ACGCCAGATAACGCCCGCATCCCAAATGACGCCGCTCTGATCATAGGCAAGCAGCCGCGGCCGCGAAGGATCACCGATCAGGTTCCCGCCCGGCGTGATGATTGGATTGCCGTTCGCATCTCGCCTGAAATCCTGTTGAGATGCCTTGGTTTTCTCATAGCCGATACCCGCTGTGACGGCGACGGTCGGCGAGACAGGGTAGACCACGTCGCCGCGGATGAACTTGCCTTCGAATTCCTGGTCGAGCCGGTCCACATCCTCGCGGACATAGCCGGCGCCGACCGTCCAGCCGAACGGCAGAAATCCGGTCTCCATGCCGACACTGGCCGAAGCGCTATGGTTGGTCGAGCTGTCGAACCGATCCGAACGGATGCTCGAGCCTGCGAGGCTGCGGTCGTCGACATTGACGTAGCCGAAGCGGTAGCTCGCGGTGACGTCCAGCGGACCGACCTTCGAGGAGAAATCAGGGCCCGCATAAAAGCCGTAGACGTCGGCAAGATCGTTGCTGTCGACGGTGCCAAAGCCGAAAATCGGAGCGCCGGCGCCGGTTCGTGCCCGCGTTGCAAGAGCGCCCGCGTTCAGCGTGACCATGTCGGGAACGAGGTGCGCCCGCACCTGTGCAAGCCCGGTATGCACATCGTCATCGGCAAGATCGTCTTCCCAAGCGATCCGGCGCTCGTAGCGATAGCTGACCTGCGCCTCTACGCGGCGCGTGCTCGTCTGCGCATCCACGCCGACGGCGAGGCTGGTGAAGGTGAGCGTGTCTCCTTCGTTCAAGTCGGCGCTGAGCACCTGCTCCACTTCGAGATAGGGCACGACCTGCGTCGGACCGGCCGAGGCAGGGCCCGCGACGAGAAGCGTCAGCCCGGCAGCCAGGCCGGACAAGCCAAGCGCGAGACGCCTCAGCGAACCGATTGCGATGTTCATTGGCCGTATCCGTAATAGCTGCCGAAGCGGCGTCCGGTGGCGCCAAAGCCGGCGCCGTTCAGCATCAGGCTGACATGCTCGCAGCCCGAAAGCAGGCCGATCGCCTCGCGGAGGTCGGCTTCAGTGGTCTTGTCGGCCCGGACCACCACCATCACCTGGCCGACGCTGTCGGCGAGGATCGACGCGGGCGACGCCAGCAAGGCGGGCGGTGAATCGAATATCACGATCCGTCGTGGATGCCCCTGCGTCAGCGCACGCAGCACATGCCGCGTACGCTCGGAGGCCAGAAGCTCCGGTATGTTGTTCACTTTCCGCCCGGCAGGGAGGACGGAGAGCCTGTCGATATCGGTCTGGATTATATGGCTGTTCACGTCGGACTGCGGATCGGCGATCGCGTCGATGAGGCCGGGGCCGGCCGGGAGGCCGAGCATCTCCGGGACCTCCGGCTTTGCGAAGTCGCCATCGACCAGCAGGACTTCGACATCCTCCTCGCTCGCGACCGAGAGCGCCAGATTCACCGCACAGAAAGTCTTGCCCTCGTCGGGCGTCGCCGAGCAGATCAGGATCGTCTGTCGCTTGTCGTCCGGGATGCCGCTCTTGCCCGCCGCCGCCTGGAGAAGCTGGCGCTTGATGATCCGAAATTCCTCGGCAAGCCCGGTGACCGGCGCATTGGGCAGGATGAAACCCGCTTCGCTCAAGGCCTTGCGGTTGACCGTTCCGCGGCGCGCCGGCGCCCTTGCCGGCGCCGATCGAGGGGCAGATCCGGGACCAGCCGAAGCCGCTACAGCTGCCGGCTCCATGAAGTCGCTGGGCTGCGGCTCTTCGAACGTCACCTCGACCGGCGACATGATGATCGGCTGCTTGCGGCGGCGCGGCATATCGGTAGCCGCCCCTTCGCGCTGCGGCTCCGCTGCGGCTTGGGAAGCGGGTGCGGGCGCCGGGGCCTCGATGGCTTCCGACTCCCGCACCTCCCCCTGCTCGCGCTCCGGCCCCTGCTCGCGCTGGGGACCGCCCGGAAGCGCGGGGTCGCGCAGACCCTTTCGGAAATCGTACATCTCTGACGCACGCTCGAGCAGTGAGCCGCTGATCTTGAGAGGTGTGTGCTTGTTCATCATGACCTCTCAGGCGACCGTGCTGCGTTGCCAGAATTCGACCACCATCAGCAGCGCGTAGCTGGCGGCGAGCGCGCCGCCGGCGCCGGCGAACCACTTCAGGCGCTGCCGCTGCTCCGCCTTGCGGGCGGCGGTGAAGACTTGGCTGACCGAGCCCAGAACCGTCATGCCGGTGACCTGCTCGAGCCGGCCCTGCGTCGGGAAGGTCGTCTGCAGCTGGCTCTTGGCGAAGGCAGCACCGATGCCGGCGCCGATTGCCACGAACAGGATCAACGTCAGAAAGATCGGCCGATTGGGCGCGGACGGCACCGTCGGCTTGGACGGGGGATCGATCACCTTGACCTGGATCGCGTCGGTCTTGGTGCGGATATCGCCGCGCAGGCGGACCTGCTCGCGGCTTTCCAGCAGCTTGTCATATTCACGCTTCAGGACGTCATAGTCGCGGTTGAGGCGCGCCTGTTCGGCCAGCACCTCGGGCTCGGCCGACTGCTTGGCGCTGAGTTCGCCCATCGCCGCCTGGATCTGGTTCTTGCGCATGTTCGCCGAAGCGACCTGCGCCTCGCGCTCGGCCAGCATCGCGCGGAGGGTCGCAAAGGCCGGGTTCGGCGTGCTCGCCCCGCCGCCGCCGGAAGCACGCTCGGCCTGCGCCTGGGGGCGAAGCCGGGCGATTTCGTTCTTGGTGGAGATGACGTCCGGGTGGTTATCCGTCCAGCCCCTCGATTGTTGCTGGGCCAGCTGACCCTGCAGGGTAGCGAGCTGCTGGCTGGCATAACCTCCGCCGCCCCCTAAGCCGGGCACGGCCATTGTGGCGGGCGTCGCAGCCATTTGGGCCCGAACCGACGCAAGGCCGCTCTGCGCGGTCATCAGCTCTCGATCGATCGTGGAGAGCTCCAAGCGGGCGGCCGACATGCGCTGGCCAATCGATCCCTCGCCAGGCAGCAACCCGAGGAACTTGGTCTCGAAGTCGACCCGTCGCTGCTCGGCCTCCTGAAGCTGGGCCTCGCGGCGCTTCAGCTCCTGATCGAGAAACTCGAGCGACTGCCCGGTTTCGTTGCGGGACCCGGCAAGATTTTCCTCGATGAAGATATCGAGAAGCTTCTGCACGATCGCCGAAGCCGTTCGGGAATTCTGAGCGTTGGAGAAGCCGCCGACGCCGGCGCTGGCGCTGATCTCGATCATGTTCGGATTGTCGAGAGCGGCGGTGATCTTGATGTTCTCACGCAGCTTGCCGACCTGTGCCGCCAAATCGGCCTCGGACGCGACGAGCAGGTTAAGATCGGTGCCGCGCACCACCTTCTGGAGGTTTTCGGTCGAGGTGAGCGTCTGCTTGACCCGAAGCAGTTCGGCGGCCCGGTCGAGCGCCGTGATGCCGACCTGCTGCGGCAGGATCGACTGCATCTCGGCGAACACCCGCGCCTTGGATTCATAGCTGCTGGGGATGAGGGCAATGACCAGCCATCCCACCAGGCAAAGCCCCCAGGCGACGCCAAGCGCGAGCCACTTGCGCACCCAAACCGAGTGCGCCGCTATCCGAAACTGATCGTAAAGTCCGTCCATCGACGCTGCAGTCCTTTAAAGGCGTGGTCCGGCCGGGATTCAGAACATGCTTTCGGGGATGATGATGACGTCGCCCGGCTCGAGCCGGACATTGGCGCTCGTGTCGCCGCGCTTGATGAGGCGCGAGATCCGGAGGTCGTATTCGGTCTGCTTGCCCGTCGCGCGATTGTGGCGGACGAGGCGCGCCTTGTCGCCTGCGGCGAACTCGGAGAGGCCGCCGACTTCGATCATCGCGTCGAGCAGGGTCATGTTGGCGCGATAGGGCAGCGAGGCGGGCTTTTCGGTGGCGCCGACGATGCGGACCTGCTGCGAGAAGGTGCCCTGGAATTTGTCCACCATGACGGAGACGAGCGGCTCGGAAATATATTGGGTGAGCTTGGCCTTGATGTCGTCGGCCAGCTGCGCGGGGGTCTTGCCCACGGCGGCCATGTCGGTGATCAGCGGCGTGGTGATGCGGCCGTCGGGGCGGACCTGCACCTTGGCTCCGAGTTCCGGGTTGCGCCATACGAAGACGGTCAGCTCGTCGAGCGGCCCAATGATATACTTTTCGCCGACGGCCTGCTCTTCGCTGCCCACGAACGAGGCAGCCGGAAGCGAATTGCCGGTCGAGGAGGAGGTCGCGCAGCCGCTCAGCGTTGCGGCGGCAGCGATGCCGAGAAGGGCCGGTGTGGACTTGTTGGAAACGCGCATGGAAATTTCCTCTTCACTGCCTTGCCGCTGCGCCGCTCCCCCCGATGCAGGGCGAAACCGGGCGCAGATTGGGCTCTGCTATGATCTGAAGAGGTAAAATTACCGTTAGGAACAAGCCGGTTTGGCCGCGCGTCCCGGGATGGGACATTCGCTGAAAACGGGTTAACGCGCTCCGCCCACCACCATCTCGAGCGCCGGTTGCTGGCCCAGAAATGCCTGAGGACTGGCCGACAGGCCATAGGCGCCCGCCAGGAAGACGGCCACGACGTCACCCACGTCCGCGCGCGGGATCATGACGTCGTCGGCGAGCCGATCCAGCGGCGTGCAAAGGCAGCCGACGATGCTTGCCTCCTCGATCGCCGGTTCGCCGAACCGGTTGGCGATGGCCACCGGGTAGTTGCGACGGATGACCTGGCCAAAATTGCCGGACGCGGCGAGCTGGTGGTGCATGCCGCCGTCGGTGACGAGGAAGGTCTTGCCGTGGCTCATCTTCCGATCAACGATCCGGGTGAGATAGACGCCGGCTTCCCCGACAAGCCACCGACCCAGCTCAATGGCGAACGTCGTGTTTTCAAGTCGTTGGTGCCGATTGCTCAGCGCATCGTTCAGCGCCGCGCCGACCTGCTCGACGTCGAGGCCATGCTCGCCGTAGAAATAGGGAATGCCGAAGCCGCCGCCGAGATTGACCATCGGCGGTGCTTCCCCGATCTGCTCGGCGAGCGCGCCGGCAAGCTCGACCGTCGCCCGCTGGGCCTCGATCAGCGCCGCCGGCTCCAGCGCCTGCGATCCCGCAAAGATGTGGAAGCCGCGCCAGTCGGCGCCGCCGTCGATGATCCGCCGCACCAACGCCGGCACACGCTCGGCATCGACACCAAAGGGTTTGGCGCCGCCGCCCATCCGCATCCCGGAACCCTTGATTTCGAAATCGGGGTTGACCCGAACGGCGAGCCTGGGCCGCACCCCCCCTGCCCGCCCGATCGCCAAGGCCCGCTCCACCTCGCCCTCTGACTCGCAGTTGAGCGTGACGCCCGCGTCGATCGCTTCCCCCAGCTCCTTTTCCCGTTTCCCTGGACCCGCAAAGGAAATCAGGTCGGCGTGTGCGCCGGCCGCAAGGCCAAGCCGCATTTCCCCGGCAGAGGCCACATCAAGTCCGTCGACGAGCTTCGATATTCGGTCAAGCAATGGCGCGTAAGAGTTTGCCTTTATTGCATAATGCAGTTCAATCCCGTGGAAGGCAGCCCGGAAGCGCTTCACCCGAGCCTCAACAAGATCGACATCATAGACAAAGAGCGGAGTGTCGCCGGCCTGGGCGATCAATTCGTCAATTGTGCGGCCGCCGATCCGAAGCAAATTGCCGCCGTCGGCGAAATTCGCCGGTATCGCTCCCATCGGTTTCGTCACGCCGTCAGCTCGCTCTTGATCCGTTCACGATCCAGCTTGCCGTTGGGACTCTTCGGCAGCTCATCTCGCCAGAGGATAAGGGAGGGCTGCATAAAATTGGGTAACTGACGCCTCATATAGTTTCTGAGGTCCGCTTCGGAGTGGCGGCCATGTTCCGGCATCGGTCTGGCGATCAGCGCGATCGCCTCCCCTAGCCGGTCGTCGGGAACGCCCAGAGCCACTGCTTCGGCGACAATGCCGCTCGCGATCGCGGCTTCCTCGATTTCGGTGGGGCTCACGCGGTTGCCGCTCGTCTTGATCATCGCATCGGCCCGCGCCACGAAATAGAGCAGCCCTTCCTCGTCGGCCTTGACCTGGTCGCCCGACCAGACGGCCGTGCCGCCATAAAGCGACGCCGGCGGCGCGGGCTTGAACCGTTCGGCGGTGCGTTCGGGATCATTCCAATAGCCCCTTGCCACGAGCGGCCCGGTGTGGACCAATTCTCCCGGCTCATCAGGATCCGCGATCGATCCGTCCGGCCGCGCCACCATGACTTCGGCAAAGGGAATGGCGGTCCCGATCGAATCCGGATGTTCGTCGAGCAGCGCGGGATCGAGGTAGGTCGACCGGAACGCCTCCGTAAGGCCGTACATCAGAAAGATTTCCGCGGCTGGAAACATTTCACGCATTCGCCGCACCACCGAGCTCGGCAGGCGACCGCCGGAATTGGTGAGGCGGCGAAGCTTCAGCGTGGCCAGCGGCGGCCATCCCGCCTCGATCAACTGCACCCACAGCGGCGGAACCCCGGCAAGCGTCGTGACGTCATGACGTTGCACCGCGCGGATCACGTCATTGGCCGAGAGATATTCGATGGGGACCACGGAGGCACCGGCGGCCCAGCTCGAGAGCAGCTGGTTCTGCCCATAATCGAAGCTGAGCGGAAGGACGCCGAGCGTACAATCGTCAGCGGCGAGGCCGAGATAATGAGAAACGCTGATCGCCCCGAGCCACATATTGGCGTGAGTGAGCATGACGCCTTTGGGACGCCCCGTGGACCCCGACGTGTAGAGCAGAGCCGCTAGCTCGTCCTCGTCGCGGTTGGAGGGAGACAGCCCCCCGTCCCGCACGAGCCAGGCTGCGCCCTCTTCCTCGGCGACTGCGCGGCAGCCGGACGGCAGATCGCCTTTCTCCAGGGTCGCGAGCCGCGCTTCTCCGGTGACGAGCCGGCTTGCGCCGCTGTCGGCAAGGATATGCGCGACCTGGGCGCGCTTCAGCAGCGGGTTGATCGGCACGTGCACGAGGCCTGCGCGCGCGCAGGCAAGCGGAAGCAGCGACGTCATTCTCGTCTTCGGAAGCCAGCTTGCCACGCGGGCGCCGTGCTCCAGGCCCTCGGCCGCCAGGGCGCCGGCAAGTGACGCCACGTGCCGTTCCAGCCCGGTATAATCGAGCACGCCTTCCCGCGTGATCAGGGCCACAGCCTCGGGGCGGCCCCTCAAGGTCAGGTGGTCGAGCGGAAACGGCGTCGGATCGGGGACTTGCACCTATCGCTCCTCATTAACGCGACATCAGGGAGTGCAGGCTAGTAGAGCCTGATGGTTTGGGGTGGAAGCGACACGCGCTACCGCCGAAAGCGTGAACAAGGCTTTATCCGACCATCCGAAGCCTCGATCCACCCTTCAAGCTGCAGCTTGAAGCGACCGAGGTTTAGGCTGCGGGATCAAGGGAAAGGGTCCGATGTCCGCCCAGGTGGAAGTGTTTGATGATCTCCACGCCGCCGCGCGCGACGCCGGCGCTGCGCTGACTCGCGACGCGCGGCCGTGGATGTTCGACAGGATCGACTGGTTCAAGCTGGTTCACGACTTTACGCCGCCGCCCGGTAAGCCGCTTGCCATTCGCGCGCAGAACGGCCGGGCGAGCGCCTGGCTTTTCGTCGCCGTCGAAGGTGGCAGCGCCGTCGCGCTTTCCAACTGGTACTGCCTCCGCTACGGCACCATCGTGGTCGGCGACGACGGGACGGCGGCCGTCGATGCGCTCGTGGGAGGGCTTCGAAAAGCCGGCGTCAGCCGCGTCTCCTTGGCGCCGATCGGCGGCGACGATCCGCTTCCGGCTGCGCTGAAGCGCCACGGCTGGGTGACTGCGCGGAGCCAGTCTACCGTCAACTGGCGCATCCGCACGAGCGGGATGACGTTCGAGGATTATTGGGCAACGCGCCCCTCCCGGCTCCGCAACACCGTCAAAAGGCGATCGAAAGCCTCGCAGCTTGATCTCGTCGTTCATCATGAGTTCGACGCAAGGGCTTGGGAAGATTACGAATCCGTCTACAATGCCAGCTGGAAGCCTGCCGAAGGATCGCCTCCCTTGATGCGGAAGCTCGCCGAGGCGGAAGGCGCTGCCGGCACGCTCCGCCTCGGCCTTGCCTATCATGATAAACGGGCCGTAGCCGCTCAGCTTTGGATCGTGGAACATGGTCTCGCGACGATCCACAAACTCTCCTATCGCGAGGACGCCAAGCACCTATCTGCGGGCACGATTCTCAGCGTCGAGATGTTCCGGCGCGCGATCGATGACGACAAAGTCGATATGATCGACTTCGGCATCGGCGACGACGGCTACAAGAAGGATTGGATGGCCGAATGCGTCCCGCTCTACGCCCTCGAGGCTTATGACGGGCGCAGCCTCAAGGGCATTGCGGCTCTCGGGCGATCCGTGGGGTCAAAGCTTGTCGGGCGACTGCGAAGCCTATACGCGGCGCGCCGACAGGGATTGCGGGAGGGATGATCGTGGCGCTGACCGATGCGGGCGATGTGGATGCGACTTTGCGAGCCGTGCTCGTGGACGTACTCGGATTACCGGACGAGCGCGTGCGGGGCTTTCACGAGGGCACACCGTTGTTCGGGGCCCTTCCTGAATTCGACTCCATGGCGGTTGCCGGGCTTCTGACCGAGCTCGAGGAGCGGCTCGGCATCGTGATCGAGGATCATGAGGTCGACGCCGACATGATGGAAACTTATGGCGCGCTTCTCACCTTTGCGCGGGCGAAGGCGCTGAGGTGACCGCCGCGGGCGGTCTCCATTACGACCGCTATTCCACTTGCGGCCGTCAGGAGTGGCTGATGCGGATCGGACCTTCCGATGGCGCTCCGATCCTGATCCTGCCGCCGCTCTTCGAGGAGATGAACCGGACGCGGGCGTTCATCGCCTCGATAATGCGTGCGCTCGCTCGGCGAGGCCATGGCTGCTGGCTTCCGGACCTGCCCGGCACTGGTGAAAGCGACACCGAGCTGGAAAGCTGCTGCTGGAGCGACTGGCGCGAAGCGGCGCGAAGCGCGGGAGAGCATATCGCCCGTTCCGCAGGCGTGGCCCCGGCCGTTGCAGCCCTCCGCGGCGGCGCCTTGCTCGACGATGCGGTGGATGCATGCTGCCACTGGCGCTTCGCGCCCGTGGACGGCGCCTCGCTCGCTCGGGACATGATCCGAGCGAGCCTGATCAAAGCGGAAGAGATGAAGGGACCGCGTGTGGATCTTGCCGGCTATGCGCTCACGGAAGCCCTGCTTGCGGACCTCAGCGCCGCCAAGGCCGAAAGGCCTGGAAACTTGCGGACCGTTCGCCTCAACAGCGACCGCAACGAAGCGGACGCCAAGGTCGAAGGCGCGGTCCTGTGGCGGCGCTCCGAGCCCGGCAACTCACCCGAGCTCGCGGAGGTGCTTGCCTCCGATCTCGACGACTGGGCGAAACGATGCGGCGGCTCCTGAGCTTCGGCTGCGACGGCGCAGCGCTGGGCGGGTCACTGGACGAGGCGTCGGGGAAGACCGGAGTGCTGATCGTTACCGGCGGCACCCAGACCCGGATCGGTTCCCATCGAATGTTCGAGCGGCTTGCGCGCGATCTCGCCGCGGCGGGTCATCCCTGCTTCCGCTTCGATCGGCGCGGAGTTGGCGACAGCGAGGGCGAGGATCCAGGGTTCAAGGGCAGTGGTCCCGACATCGCGGCGGCGGTGTCCGCTTTCCGCGCTGAATGTCCCCAGATCGAACGGGTTGCAGGCTTCGGGCTATGTGACGGAGCGACCGCTTTGGCCCTGTTGGGCGCCGAAGCGGGCATCGACCGGCTCGTGCTCGCCAATCCCTGGTTCGTCGAAGCCGAAGCGGGCGCGCCGCCGCCTGCGGCGATCAAGCAACATTACCGGCAACAGCTGATGAGTATCCAAGGCTGGAAAAGACTGCTTAGTGGATCAGTGTCTTACGGGAAAATCATCAAAGGTATTTTGAAGATTGCGCGGCCCGCGCCGGCCAATCTTGCGGCTGAAGTCGCTGCGGCGCTAGGCACCAGCCCCCGTCCCGTCCGGATGGTCCTCGCAAGCGGCGACGCCACGGCCATCGCAGCCGATCATGTCTGGTGCTCGAAGCTGTTCACCAGGGTGCGCGGACGGAGCCCCTCCCCGGCCCGGATCGACAGCGATTCCCATACCTTCGCCCGTGCCGGCGATGCCGAAGCTTTGCTGGATGCGGTGCTGACGGCCGTGAAGCGCTAGGCGGCGGCCGAAGCCTCGAACTCCGCTTCGGCCAGAAACTTCTCGGCGTCGAGCGCAGCCATGCAGCCGGTTCCGGCCGCCGTCACGGCCTGGCGATACGTCTTGTCCATCACATCGCCGCAGGCAAACACACCGGGGATGTTGGTTCGCGTGCTGCCGATCTCGACCTGGATATAGCCGTCCTTGTCGAGCGCCAGCTTGTTCTTGAAGAGTTCGGTGGCAGGCGAGTGGCCGATGGCGACGAAGCCGCCCTCTGCGTCAAGCCGCGACGATTCGCCAGTGCGGGTGTCGCGAAGTTCGAGCGCGACCAGCCCCTCCGGCTGCCCGCCACCCACGAACTGGACGACTTCCTTGTTCCACAGGACGTTGATGTTCGGGTGGGCGAACAAGCGATCCTGCAGGATCTTCTCCGCCCGAAGGGAGTCGCGGCGGTGGATCAAGGTGACGTCGTGGCTGTGGTTGGTCATGTAGATGGCTTCTTCGACGGCGGTATTGCCCCCGCCGATCACTGCCACCTTCTTCCCGCGATAGAAGAAGCCGTCGCAGGTGGCGCAGGCCGAAACGCCGCGGCCCTTCAGGTGCTCCTCCGAGGGCAGGTTCAGCCATCTTGCCTGCGCTCCGGTCGCGATGACGATCGTGTCGCCGGAGTAGATCGTGCCGCCATCCCCGATCATTCGGAAAGGACGGCGGGAGAAATCCACCTCGACGATCGTGTCCCACATCATGCGCGCGCCGACATGTTCGGCCTGCTTCTGCATCTGCTCCATGAGCCAGGGACCCTGGATCACGTCCGCAAAGCCGGGATAATTCTCGACGTCGGTGGTGATGGTGAGCTGACCGCCGGGCTGGATGCCTTGCACCACGACTGGCGACAGGCCTGCGCGGGCGCCGTAAATCGCAGCCGAAAGGCCAGCCGGCCCCGATCCAAGAATAAGCAAGCGGGTCGATACGGTGGCGGCCATAGAAGGAAGACTCTGCTCTGATGTGAGTTAACGACTTGCGAGATAGGGACTCCCCTCCCTGCCGCCAACCACGCATTTGCCCGGCCAAAGCGCCACTGTTAGAGAGCCGCCATACAAAGCAAAATCTATCTGAGGCCCTCCCGATGACCGCGCACGATAATCCGCTTGGCCTTGACGGCTTCGAGTTCGTTGAATTCACCGGCCCCGATCCCGAAGCGCTGGCGAGGCTCTTCACCGGTTTGGGCTTCACCCATCTCGGCAATCACCGATCCAAGAATGTCCGTCACTATGCGCAGGGGGACATCAACTTCGTCCTGAACATGGAGCCGTCGGGCCAGCCTGCGGCCTTCCGCAAGGCGCACGGGCCTTCGGCCAATGGCATGGCGTTCCGGGTCAAAGATGCGAAACAGGCCTTCGCCATGGCGCTAGAGAGGGGCGCTACCGCCGTCAGCGTCGAGCGCGGCCCCGGTGAGCTCGAGATCCCCGCCATCGAGGGCATTGGCGGCTCCTATCTGTATCTCGTCGATCGCTACGGCGCTGAGCAGATTTACGATGTCGATTTCGAGCCGGTTCCCGGTGCCCGCAGGGACTCCAGGGCTACCGGCCTCCACACGCTCGATCACCTCACGCACAATGTGAACCGCGGCCGCATGAACCATTGGGCCCAATTCTACGAGAAGATCTTCGACTTCCGCGAGATCCGCTATTTCGACATCGAAGGGCAGCAGACCGCGCTTCTTTCACGCGCCATGACGGCTCCCGACGACAAGATCCGGATTCCGTTGAACGAGTCGCAGGACGAGCACAGCCAGATCGAGGAATTCCTGCGCGAGTATAAGGGCGAGGGCATTCAGCATATCGCACTCGCGACGGACGACATTTTCGCCACGGTGGATCAGCTCCGCGCCAACGGCATCCGCTTTCAGGATAGCCCCGAAACCTATTATGACATGATCGACCAGCGCGTGCCCGGGCACGCGCATGATGTCGAGGAGATGCGCAAGCGCCGCATCCTGATCGACGGGTCGCCGGAAACTGGCGAGGGCCTGCTTCTCCAGATCTTCACCGAGAATATGATTGGCCCGATCTTCTTCGAAATCATCCAGCGCAAGGGCAATCAGGGTTTTGGCGAGGGCAATTTCAAGGCGCTGTTCGAATCGATCGAGCTCGACCAGATCCGCCGCGGCGTGCTTCCGGCGGCGAGTGCCTAGACTCTTTGAACAGAGTCGCCGCTAAGCAGGCCCTGAAGTTCGAGAGCGTTGCCGGTCGCTGCCGAAGAGGCGGTGTTGTCGAAGAGGCACCAGACCGGCCTTCCTTCCCTCAGGTCGGCTTTCATCGCCGCGGCATAGGCCTGAAGGCGCTCAGGCTCGTAGCGGGAGCGGTACAATATTGGCGATCCGTGCAGGCGATAGTAGCTGACCCCGCGCCATCCCCCCGGCTCCCCTGCGCCTTCCACCTTGGCCGGATCGGCGGCAACACGAGCGATGTGCTGGTCCCTCAGCAACTGGTCGGCGCTGTCTTCGAACCAGCTCGCATGTCGGGGCTCGCAGGCGATGGCGGCATTGGTGCGGGCGCCGAGGGCGCCGAAGAAGCGCCCGGCCGTCGGCGGGTCGAAAACGAGGCTGGGCGGGAGCTGGACGAGGATCACCGCCGCCTTGTCGCCAAGGCCGCCAATCTCGGCGAGAAAGTCCTCCAATAGCGGTTCCGCCTCGACCAGCCGCTGCTTGTGCGTGATCGTCTTGGCGAGCTTGACCGCGAAGCGGAAATCGTCGGGCACGGACGCCGCCCAGCGCTGGTAGGTTGCGGGCCGGTGCGAGCGGTGGAAAGTGGAATTGATTTCCGCGCAGGCGAACCGGGCGGCGTAGCGCTCGAGGCTGCTTCCCTCCGCGGGAAAGGCGTGCGCTTCCTCGGTGGCGATGCTCCAGCCGGCGGTACCGACCCGCGCCTCAGCCATTGCCGAAGACCGGCTCCTCGAACCTCACCCGCCAGAAGCTTGTTTCAGCGCCCTCGACGCCGAAATCATTGTCGCTGACGATCAGCAACTCCGTGGGTGAGAGGATGACCATCCCTTCGAGGTCGGCTGCCATTTCGGGGTGATCGTCGGTGCTGAGGAGCAGCTCCTTGGAGAGCTCGGGAAGCTCTCGGCCTTCGCCGCTCATTTCCTCGATCGTCGGTCGAGTGGAGACGTGCAGATGCTCCGCTGGTATTACGCGCGAGGCATCGAGGTTCACTCGGTAGATTTTCGTGGTCTCGGAGCCGCGCTCGAGCACCAGCAGTCGCCCCTCAGTTTCAGCGATGATCTCGCTCACCTTGATGTCGCTCCGGCCGAACTCGCCCTTGTCGCAATCGCGCCGGAAAGTCTCGGGCAGATCCAGCGCGTACAGATGCTGCGCCGCGACCTCGCCCGTACCAGCATCGAGCTTCCAGACGCGGACGTGGCGCGCCGCTTCATGCGCCTCCTCGTCGGGGTGGGCGAGCGGGCTCTGGAAGCTGAGGTAAAGCCATTGCTCATCGGGCGTCAGGGAGATTGCCTCGAAGCCGCGGTTGAGCTGCCGCTTGCCTGCAATGCGCGGAAGGATGCCGGGGCTCCAGCGGGTGTCGACGCGGCCGTCCGCACTTACCTTCAGCAGCGACGGCCCATATTCATCGCCGATGAAGAAGCTTCCGTCGGCCAAAGCAGCGATGCCTTCGGTGTCGGCGCCCTGCGGGTCCGGCTGCAGCGCTTCGCCTTCGAGGCTCAGCGCCGGTTCGCATTTCGCATGTTCGCCGCCGGGCGTGGGGATGCCGGAGACGAGGGTGCCGTCTTCATTCGTCAGGCGGATCGTGCGGACCAGCTCCACCCGATCCTCCAGCACGCGCAGCTCCGCCAGGGTGGGGCCGATGTCGGGACGCGGCATCAGTTTCGCGCCTTCGGCCTCTTGCAGCGCACGCAGATGCTCCAACCCGTAGCGCTTCAGCGCGACCTTCACTTTCAGATTGGGCCCGCGGTCGCCGACGCCCCAGACGATATCCGGCGGATCGCCAGGCCGGCGCGCCAGGCCGGAGCCGAAGCTCGCGCTGAGCACCATCGGCCGTTTCGGACAGTCGATCGTGCCGAGAGGCGGGTCTGACCAGACGAGGCGCTGGACCGTAGCTCTTGAAGGGCGGCTGGACGGCATTCCAGGTCGAACGAAGTCCGAGCCGCTTTAGATGCCTCAGCGGACCTGCTTCTCGATATATTGCTTGGGCAGCGGATGCTCGGCGCTCTCCGGGGACCAGGCGACCGACAGGATCCACCAGCGGGTACCGTCGTTGAACAGCTGGAGACTGTTGATGCCGCGGATGAAGGGCTTTTCATCCTTCAGAGTCTTGCGGGCCTCATAGGCCGAGAAGACCTGAGCGATATGGCCGAAGCTGTCGACGTGCCGGGAAATCTCCTGCTCATGAAAGCCCTCGCCTTCCAGGAACTCACCATTGGCTTTGATATATTCTTCGGCCGAACCGATGCGGGCGTTGATTTTGCCGGTCCGCGCGCTTTTGCCGGTCGGGATCATCCGGGCACCGGGATAGAAAAGCGAACGGAACCGATTCCAGTCCCGCTTCACCCCCTTGTCGCCCGAAATGACGTCATAGAGCGACGCGACAAGCGCATCGATCGAAGCGACATCGGCAGGCCGGGCTGCGGGAATCGCGGCAAAGGGATCGGCCGGTGCTGCCTGCGGCGCCGGCGCGCTGGGCCTGGCCGCTCCGGGCAGCGGCTTGATGTCCTGTGCGGCCGCGGGCGCGGCGAGCGAAAGGAAGAAAGCAGCCGTAATGGCCGCGCGCGATGCAACTGACATGACCGGACTTCCCTTACGTCGAAAGCTTGAGCGCCGGGTGTAGCGGCAAGCCACCAACAGGTATAGCCTTGCGCCGGTGTCGCCTGACGTTGTCGCTTGAACGGGGCGAGAAGCTGGTTAACCTTGGGTGTTTAGAACCGAACGGAGTGAACATGGCCCACCGCCCCTTCCCTTCTTATTGGATGTTCCGCGATCCCGCCGGCCATTGGCGCTGGAACTTCGCGTCCGCCGGTGGGATCGTCATCGCTGCGAGCAAGGTGGCTTATTTCCACAAGGAAGGCTGCGTTCGTGCGATCCGGACCATGAGGGGTTCGGCGGGAGCGCCCGTCTGGGGGCCGGAAGCCGACGTCGAGCCACTTCGCGAGGCGCAGGCGGACGAGCGCGCCCCTGAAATGGCGATGGCGCAGTGATCCGGTGCCGCCGAATTACGGGCGCCCTTGCCGCCGCCCTGATCGCGACCACGGCCGCTCCCGCCGCGCCGCGGGTACCGGCGCCCGAGACGACGGCGCAAGCCAAGCAGATATTGATGAAGTCGATCGGCTTCAGGACGGTCAAGGGCCAAGGGCAGGTGGCGCCTTATGCTGCCTATCTGGCGTCCGTCCTGAAGGCGGCGGGATTTGCCGACGGCGACATCACCATCACGCCGGTGGGCGACACGGCAACCCTGATGGCGCGCTATCGCGGCACCGATGCTTCGCTGAAGCCGGTCGTGCTGCTGGGCCACATGGACGTCGTCGAGGCCAGGGCGGCGGATTGGGAACGCGATCCCTTCACCGCGGTCGAGGAGAATGGCTACATTTTCGGGCGCGGTTCGGAAGACAATAAGTTCGACGTTTCGATGATGGTGGCGACCCTCGCCCGCCTGAAGGCCGAAGGGTTCAGGCCCAGGCGCGACATCGTACTGGCGCTGTCGGGAGGCGAGGAGACCGATTGGGTTTCGACGCGGCAGCTCGCCGAGGCGCTGAAGGGCGCCGAGCTGGTCCTCAACGGCGACGGCGGAGGGGGGCAGCTGAACGAGAAAGGTGAGCCGCTTTATTACGGGCTCCAGGCCGGCGAGAAGACCTATGCGGATTTCGTCATCGAAGTGACCGATCCGGGCGGCCATTCCAGCGCCCCGACGGGCAGCAACGCCATCTACAAGATGGCCAAGCTGCTGGACCGGGTCGGCGCCTACAAATTCGCGCCCATGGCCAATGAGCTCACGATCGCTTCGTTGAGGACGGCGAGCAAGCAGGTCGGCGGCGAGTTGGGTGCCGCCATGCTCCGCTACGCAGCCAATCCCAAGGATGTGGCGGCGGCGGAGATCATTTCAGCCAAGCCAGAATATGTCGGCCAGATCCGCACCACTTGCGTGGCGACGATGGTGAATGCCGGCCATGCCCGCAATGCCCTCCCGCAGCGGGCGACCGCCAATGTCAACTGCCGGATCTTCCCAGGAATCACCGTCGCTGCCGTGCAGCAGGAGCTGACGCGCGTCGTCGCCGACCCGGCTGCGAAGATCTCGCTCTCGGACGACGACAATCCCTTCGCCGATGCCTCGCCGCTGCGACCCGACGTCTTGAAGGCGGTCACCAAGGCGGTGAAGGCGCGTTATCCGAAGCTCGAAGTGACGCCCTCAATGTCGGCCGGCGCGACCGACAGCCTGATCTTTCGGGCCGCCGGCATGCCGAGCTACGGCGTTTCGGGCCTGTTCCAGCGATCGGAGGACAGCTTCGCACACGGCCTCAACGAGCGCGTGCCGGTGAACCAGATCGCCCCTGCCCTCGCCCATTGGCGGACGCTGGTGACCGAACTCAGCAGGTAAGAACGCGCCGACAATCGGAGCGAACGACTCGTTCGGGGCCGACAGCTATGCGAACAAAAATGGGCGGCGGGTGCGTGAGCCCGCCGCCCAGTAAGGACAGCAACCTGGAGAGGGATCAAAGGTGCGTCCGTTGACCCCACTAATGCCCAAGACGCGCAGCCGGCGCCTGCCGCATTCGACGGAACAGCCGCTACGAGCGACGGAGGCGCGTCGCCCATGACGAATGGTGAAGGTTGAGCGGCGAAGATGATCGAGAATGGATCTATGATCGTCGCCCAGCGATCTGGCTGAGTTCCAAGCATGGCTGCCATCGTCTCATTTCCTACCGGTTGAGGTGATGATCACGGGCGGCCGAGTGAGT
>JAESFL010000777.1_pt1 | contig 17156 bp, 18 predicted proteins | sample 9269401 | NCBI WGS metagenome assembly JAESFL01 (sample SAMN14506025, study PRJNA617098) | algae metagenome | isolation source: Gloeocapsa sp. UFS-A4-WI-NPMV-4B04 and co-occurring heterotrophs from desert... | place: USA: Utah | collected 2006-10-01 | reverse complement strand
GCCACGGCGACGAGGGCGGGGGGGCCGCGCGCGTGGGGGGAGGGAGAGCTTGGCCCCGCGCCCCGCAGGAATAGCGGCACGGAGCGACGAGGAGCGAGAGAGGGAATACGGCAGGGGCCGTAGTCCGGAACGAGCGACGAGAAGCAAAGTGTAATGCAGCCCGCACGGGGGTTAAGGCGCTCGGATCAGGGCAGTTTTCAGTTTAACAGGTCCGTCCGAATTTCCGGGGGGTAGGGCGGGGCCTCCGGCAACCATTTGCCGTCACCGATGACCCGCCGGATAGCGTTGTCGATCACCTCCCGATCACGGAGCAGGCCCCAATGCGGCGGCTTGGGGTTCGTCCGCTTCATGCTCTCACGAACGCGGTCATAGGGTGCTTCGGGATCGTCATCGCCCGTCCGGAGGGCGTCCACACGAGCGCGGGCAATATCGACCTGAACGGAGTGTTCGACCCTCGCCCGTGCCTCGGCACGCTGCCGGACGTATTCGCGAGCGTAGGCAATCGCCTGCTGCTGGGCCTTCGCCTGTGCCGCAAGCTCGGCCTCTCTGGCACGCTCTGCGGCCTTGCGTTGTTCCTCCGCTGCGCCGAGCTGGCGGGCAAGCCCAGCCTCATACTCGCGGCGGATTTGCTCGCGCTCCCGCGCCGCTGCCGCCTTGCGTTCGCTACGCTCTCGGAAGTGTCGCGGCACTGCCTCCTTAGCGAGTGCATAGGCTTGCAGAGACAACCACGGAACGTAGAGGATTAGAAACCACTTCCAGAACCCGGCGACTGTCAGAACATAACCGAAAATTGCACTGAATAGAGCCGCGTCCGAACCTCCACCCTGCCCGATCCATTGCGGCACTCTCGGGCGGAATGGTCCGATGAAACCAACGACCGGGTGGAACGCGAGGAGGAACGCAAGGATCAGCCAGCATCCGACAAACCCCTTAGCCGCGCTCGCCAAGAGTTCGGGCCAGAACCGGCCCTTGGTCGCCCCGGTAAAATACCCCTCCAAACCATCGCCAACCCGTTCGGAAAGCGACGGTTCGCGCTTCTGGAAGGCGCGGCGATAATTCGGATCGTCGGGGACAAGCTGTTTGCCCGTCACGGCGGCCTCGGTAAGCTGGGCCGCCATGGGAGCGGCCTGCCGATGTTGACGACATACAGACAAGCTGCAAGCCCCGTCACCTCCGGATCAGATGATCGGATCGAACTCGGCACGGTGTTGCCGGACCCCGCCACCCTGAACAGGTTGGTTGCGCGGTGGATCGAGGCGATTTCTGATCCGTACCTGCCTACGGCGGAGCGGTTGGCGCTCACACCGTTGGAGTTCGAGGCGTATTGCTACGCCGTCGAAGGGCAGAGCAAAATCACCCGCGACACCCGCCGCCGCGAGGCCCTGACGTGGCAGATTGAGGAAACCGGGAAGGGGGTCGGAAGCCTGCATGTGCTGGGTGAGGAAAGCCCGGAGGTGCTGGCCTTCCTCCGGTTCGATCGGCAGGCCGATGACACCCCGGACCTGACCGGCTGGCTGCGCTACCTCCGCCGGAAAATCCCCGTCGAGAAGCTGATGGACAGGTGGCCGGAGTTCCGGCCGGTGGCGGCGTTCCCGGAGGCGGGACGGCGGATGCACACCCTCGTCGTTGCCGCGACCGGACACGGCAAGTCGGAGGTGCTGAAAGCCATGCTGCACCACTACGCGGAGCGGCCACGGGCGGGGGTTCTCCTGATCGACCCCGGCCGGACCCTCGCGGTGGACGTGGCCCGCTGGCCGGAGCTGCATCGAGATAACCGGATCATCTATGTGGAGCCGGAGCTACGCCCCGGCCTGACGGTCGGGTTCAATCCGTTCGACCGCGCCCAAACGCTGGACGCCCGCGACAAGAGCCACCTCGCTGAAACGATCGGGACGGCGATCAGTGAGATGACCGCCAACCTGACCGACAACATGGAAACGCTCGTCACCAACTGCGCACGGGTGCTGTTGGACGAACCCGACGCAACCATGGAGGATCTCGGCCGGATGGTAGTCGAGCCGCCGGACCCGAAAAAGTCGCCCTATGGCGGGTTCATCGACCGCCGCCGCGAGCGGCTGCTTAAGAAGGCTTACGACCACCCGGACCGTCATGTTCGCAACTTCTTCCGGTTTCGCTTCGGGGCTGGGTCCTACGCCCTGAACCGCGATTTTCTCGGCAACCGGGTGGACCGGATCACCGGCATGGTGGACGTGCGCAATGCCCTGTTTGGTCCCTCCACCATCGACCTCGAGCGCGAGCTAGACGCCGGAAAGTTCGTCGTCGTGAACCTCGCCAAGTACGGCAAGCGCAAACAGCGGGCCGCCCTCGGGCGGCTGCTGGTGACGATGGCGGCCGGGATCGCCTCCCGGCGGATGCAACGCGAGGGGCCGTACACGCCGCTGCACATCGTCGTGGACGAAGTGACGTCGATGACCAGCCCGCAGATGATCGAGGTTCTGAACGAGGCCCGGAAGGTCGGCGTACACGCGACCTTTGCGCAGCAAACGGAGGGCGAGGGGTTCACCAAAGAGCAGGCGGTTGCCCTCGTCGGGCAAACCCGCTGCCGCCTCGCCGCGCTCGATGATCCAAAGCGTGGGGCCGAGCTGGTGGCGTACCGGGGCAACGCGAACGACCTGCCGCCGCTGCAACAGGGACAATTCTGGGTGACGTGGGCGGGCGTGCCGGGGGTCCATACCGTGCAGGTCCGCAGCGATCTCGTCGTGCGCGATACCGAGGGCAAGGTGAAGCAGAACGTGCCCCCGAACCGGTGGCTGCCTGAGCTGGGTTGGGAGGCTTACGTTGACTGGCTGACCCGGCCGGGTGGGTATTATCGGCCCTCAGAGGTGGAGCTGCCGGACGAGGCCGAAGCGATCCCGCCAGCCCGCGACCTGGCTGTGCCGGAAGGATCGCCAAAGCGACCCGGCCGGGTCCAGCCGGAGCGTCCTGCAGGAGGCGACGAGGCCCCGGAGCATCACCTACCGGAGAGGCCGAAACCCGTCAGCGGCCGGAATAAAAAGGTGCCCGCCTACGAGGCTGTTCCGGCGAAAAGTCGGGCAACAAAACCGGGCAAACCTACTGCTGAGAAACCAAAAACTGGTTCTGTCGTTAGTCCGGGGAAAAGCAAACCGGACTAGCCGCCCATGGCCCGCACGCCGCCCAAGCTCGAACCGCATCACTTCGACATGCTGCGGGCGCTGAACACCTATCGGCTGCTCACCTATGACACGATGAAACGGATCGGCGTCGCCCGCACCCACAAGGCCCTTGGCGTCACGGCGACCTTCCTCAGCAACATCGGTCTGATCGACTTTCGCCCGGCCAGTCTGTCGGGCAGAACGCCGTTTCCCAACATCTTCTGGCTGACCCCAAACGGGGCGGCCGTGCTGTACGACCACGAACCGGCCACCGATGCGAAAGGCTCGGATCGGACGTTTGGGGACAAGGACGAAATCGAGCATCGGCTCGGCCTCGTGAAACTGCATATCGCCGCGCAGGAATGGGCAACGGCGGCAGGCGTAAGGTTGAGCTGGGTCGGTGATTATGACCGGGGCGCAAAGGGCCTCGGCAAAGCAACCCGGATCGAGGGGCCGGACTTTCGGTTCGTGCCGGATGCGCTGGCATGGGTCCAGCTCCCCGGCGAGGATGACGTGCGCTTGCTGGTGATCGAGTTCGAGCGCGGCGGCTACAAGGGCGACCTGTCGGTTTTTTTCAGCTCGAACGAGAGCAAGGGGAAGCTCTCATTTCTGAAAACCGTGAGCGAAGGGTGCTACATCGAGAACGCCTATGCGGCGAAGGACAGCGAGAAGGCTTATGCGGCGAAGGACCCGCCGGAAAAAATCAAACAGCCCCGGTTCCTGATCGTGTTTGGGAGCCACGTCCGCGACAAGGACGGCAACAAGGTCGAGCTGCACCGGAAGGCCCTCGCCAAATGGCCGGACGCGGAGGCTGACGTGTGGGATTGGTTTTTTGTGAAGGACGAGGACGAGGCGGCGGCCGGGTTCGGCGACGGCTGGCACCAGCCGGGGGACCGGCCGCAGCGATCCCTTTTCGCCAAGCTGGCACTGCCGGGGCCGATGCCCACCTAGCGGCCGGGCCGCGCGGGCAAGTTCACCCTATCCGCACCACCCCGTCAGCCTTCGCAGGGCGGGCGCAGAGCGCCCGCAGGAGCCACACCCGCGCCCTCGGCGCGGGTTCATGCGTGCAGGCTCTAGGAAGGTCCTGTACGGCGATTTTAGGCGGTTTAGCACCCTCACCCACTGACGATGACGGTTCAGGCTCCAAACGCCTCAGGATCGGCCGCCGTGCTTCCTCCCGCACTCATCCACTCGATAGCCAAAACCAGCCGCCGATAGGCGGCGCATCATCAAAGCTGGCCGCCGTTAGGCGGCCTCCGTTTTGGGTGGGGGAGCGGGTCGCGCGATAGCGCGAGGGGCGGGCTATCCGATGCTTCCAACCATAGGAGGGGGCACCAGACAGGCGCGAAGCGCCCGCGATTTTTTTTGACGGTTTCAGGTTATCCCCAAAATGGGTTCACCAACTATCGGTAAGAATAAAACTATCGGAATAAAGATATCGGCGGCCCGATTTTGCCTTGTGGCTAAAGGGGTTAACCCTGTTTCCGGTGACAAAGTATGCGTACCGGTTTGGCTAAGTCATTGATATGGTTAATGCCCGTTCGGTGACAGAGTATGCGTGGATAAGTGGGTAGGCGGTGACAGAGTATGCGTGGATAACTCGGCCAAAAAACCAAGCCCTGCGGATAACCTGCACCGGGTGCCGGTGACAGAGTATGCGTAACTTTGTTGAGTGAAAACAGCTACTTAACTTTTTCGCGGAGGTCCGCGAGCTTCCTCACCGAGACGGTGTGCGGGACGAGTGAGGGGGTGCTTTTCAGCGTCAACGCCTCGGCACCGATATCGAGCTGGGCGTTGGGGTAGAGGACTTTGACCTTCTTCAAGGCTTCAAGGAAACGACGCTTGAAAGTCTTGATCTCTTTGTAGTTTCCGCCGAACTGGTCATAAATCAGCTTCCACGGCAGTTTTACGCCGCTTTGCTGGCGAATACGCGGAAGTCGATAGACTAGCCATGCATAAACATCGAAGGCGAGCGGGTCGCCTTGGAGAAGCTTTAACGCCTTCAAGTCCACCGGCATCGCGTGTTCGCGCAGGCTCTCAAAGTATTCCGTTGAAAGCTTAATATCGGTTGGGAATAAGCTGTACTGATTAGGCTCGGGTGACAGCCACAAATCGAGTTCGCTGATGATATCGACCTTACGGGTTTTGGCCCGCTGGTTCGGCATCCCGGTTCCCTCGCCGTAGCTCCCGCCAATCCGCATCGAGCAGGCCGCAAGGGCCATCATCTGCGTTTTCCAGAGCGTCAGGGTGCCCCGCTCGCCACCGCTCACCTCGCCCGACATCATCCGCACGAAGTCGGACAGGCTATGCCCTAGCGGCACCTCACGGGTGTTGTTCCGTATCGCGTAGGTGTTCAGGTAGGCCATCAGGGCGCGAGGCTTGCCGCCGAACGGCAAGGGCTGCTCAACCCAATCCCCGCTTACAGGGTCCACCAGCTCCCCGGCGCTGATGAGGATCGAATAGGCCCCGTTCTGGTGGACATACCGGCGCTCGGTCGTCTTGGCGCGGGGCAGGTAACAGTTAGCCAGCAAACTGTGCAGGTAGCCTAGGCTCCCGCGTTCGAGCGCGGTTTCCCCATACAGGGCCACCGCATCCTCTAGGAACTTGCCTTGGAGCCGGGTTAGCTCGCCCTTGATGCGCGGCAGCTTCCGCACGTTGGCGGGCTGCTCCTGCTCGTCGTCGGGTGGCGAGATGCCGAAAAGGTCCATTCGGCAACCCTAGGCCGCTGTTAATACTTCGGAAAGGCGTAGTGCCTGCGGGGCGGGCAGTAAACTTGCCCGCCCAAACCCTAGCCAAAAACTAGTGTTTGCACATGCTTTCCATGGTTAAGGCATGGCGTTTCGCTATTTTCCATCGCGTTCCAGCTTCTCGACCACGGCTTCCAAAATCCATTGATTCCGGCTGCGCTTGATCGGCTTGCGGCACGCTTCATCGAGCCGGGCGAGCAATTCCGGGTCGTGAAAATCCAGCATGTGGATGGGCTTCTTCCGGGCTGGCTTCTCGGCCGCCTTGGGCGGCGTGCCACCTTGTCCAATGAACTGCTCGATCTTGGCGGAGCTGGGGGCCTCTGCGGGCTTGGGGCGTTGGGGCAGGGCCACGGTTACTCTCCTACAACTCGGTTCATCGACACTACGTTTTCGCTATTGAAAACATAGTGAAACAATAGCTCCATCTCCTGCGTCGCCTTGGGGTCGTTGGCCTTGGTGTCGCGGTTCTTATGGTCCCGCTTCAGCTCGAACACGGCACGCCCGGCGGCGGTCGCGTGCTTGAACGCCTTTCGGCCGTAGACGACATGCGGCACCAGCTCCATGCCGTCCGCGTTGCGGATCATGTCGGCGGCCTCGTCGTTCTCGGTGCCTTCCAGCTCGCCCCGGTTGACGAAGGCGAGCGCCCGGAACTCGTTGCCGGTGGCGCGGGCTTCCTCGATCAGCGCGGAGATGCGGCCGATTTTCCAAACCTCGAACGTCGCCGGGGGGATCGGCAGCAAGTAGGTGTCGCAGACGGTGAGGGCGGCCCGCTGGCTGTTGCTGTCGGTCCCGCCCGCGTCGATCAGGACGTGATCGAACTTCGGCGCGAGGCGCTGCACCTCATTGCGCACGGCAACCCCTAGCAGGGGGATGCAGGTAAACTGCGGCCCTTCCGGGTATGTCATCTTCCGCAGTTCTGCGAAGTCGCTCAGGCTGTTTTGGTCGTCGGCGTCCACGACAAGCACATCCTTACCCTGAGCTGCGAGCATCACGGCAAGATTACTTGTGATGGTACTTTTTCCGGTCCCGCCCTTGGTCCCGCCGATCAGGGTCACAGGCATGGCCCCGGCCTCCTCTCTATGGTTTGCATAGCGTCACCATAGCTTGGCCATAGCCCGTTGATATATTCCTAATGTGGAAACACTAGTGTTTTTCTAGGTTGGTGTGACGGGCTGGCCACGGTCGGGAAATGCCTAAAACATAGGCAAAGGGTGGTTTTCCGCAATTTGGAGCGCGATCAAAACCATTGCGCAAGAGCGAAGAATTGGGCTGTAATCAATGCGCCGTAAGGTCTGGGTTTCCAACGTAATCAAGAGAAACCTAGCATAAGGGGATAGACCCATGACCACGGTAATCAAACTCACGTTCCTAGCGTGGAAGTTTAAAGTCTTTATGACTGTATATTTCCTCGGTTGAGCTTGAGAAACGGGGCTGTTACAGCAGCCCTAAATAAAAAAGGGACCGTTACAGCGGTCCCCTTTTTGCAATCAAACTCCCTAGCAAGGAGATATTTAATAAATAAGCCGGTTGGCTTAGTTGTTCAACATCTTTCAACACATCTCATCACATTTCAGCATAACTATGTCGGGTGATAACCGCCCTTTTCCTTCTCTCGCTGCTTCGCCTCTAGCGCCTGCTGCGCCTCTATCGGGGATGGGTAGCGGTCGCGCTTGACCGTCCCGGCCTGCCCGATCCGCCCCCATTCGCGCACGAGGTCACAGCCGCCGAACAGGTCGGGCTGTAAGGCGAGGGAGTAGAACCGGCGCATGTTCTGCGCCTCGTCCACCCGGCGGAGCTGCACGCGGTTCATGCGTCGCCTTCCGGCTGGTGTAGGCGGCTGATGGTCGAGTGGCTGACGCCATAGCTAAGGGCGATTGCCCGCACGCTCTCGTCGCCCTTGGCGAGCCGCGCACGGGCCTCCCGCTGCTGGTGGGCGGTGAGCTTGGGCTTACGCCCAAAGATGACGCCACGGGCCTTTGCAGCGGCCCGGCCGCGTGTCGTGCGGTCGATGATCCGGCGGTGTTCGAGCTTGGCGACGACGCCAAACACCGCAAGAACGATCTCCTTGAAGTCGCTGCCCGTGTCGATGATCGGTTCCGCCAGCGAGCGGAGAACCGCCCCGGCGGTGTCGATCTCGCGGGCCAGCACAAGGAGGTCGGTCGGGTTTCGGGCCATGCGGTCCACGGCCGGGATGATGACCATATCGCCCGGCTCTAGGCCCGCCATCAGGCGCTTGAGCTGGGGCCGGTCGGCGTTGGTGCCGGTGAGCTTGTCGGAAAAGATGCGCTCGCACCCGGCGGCGGTGAGCTGGGCGCGTTGGTTGGCGAGGTCTTGGGCCTCGGTGGACACGCGGGCATAGCCGTAAATCATGCCCGCATTATGCACCGGATATATGCACCAGAAAAGCACAATCCGCCCAACGGCTTATTTTTGGTGCAAATGTTATGACTTATGCACCACTTCGCCGCCGAAGTAGATCAAACTTGCAAACATACCGTTCGGTAGGTATGTTGTTTTTCGGTCAACGAAAGGCTTTCCCGTGTCTCCCCTCTTCCTCGCTTATGGCGCTCTCACGCTTGCCATCGTTTCCGAAGTCAGCGGCTCCTCCCTCCTGGCGAAAAGCGAACAGTTCAGCCGCCTCATGCCTACTCTCGGCGTGATCATCTGCTTTGCTGCGTCCCTCTTCTTCCTCAGCCATGCCCTGAAAACCATTCCTCTTGGGGTGGCCTATGCTATCTGGGCGGGTCTTGGCATCGTCCTGACGGCGTTGGTCGGCTGGATCATGTTACGCCAGCCCCTCGACGCCGCCGCCATGGTCGGCATCGCCATGATCGTTGGAGGTGTGGTCATCATGCGCTTGTTCTCAACGGCAGCCGGGCATTGACCGCTTCTAGTTCGGCCGGTCGCAAGAAGCAGCCTGAAGCCGTGCGTCGCGCCTTGTTGGACGCGGCTGCGCGGCTGGCCGAGGAGCAGGGCTTTGCCGCCGTCACGGTTCAGGCGGTGGCACAGGCGGCCGGTGTCACCAAGGGCGGGCTGTTCCACCACTTCATTAACAAGCAGGCGTTGATCAAGGGCATGGTGGCTGATCAGCTCGATCAACTCGACGCCGCCATAGATGCACGGATTGCCGTCGATCCTGTTGCGCACGCCTGTTTCACGCGCGCCTATATCGAGGCCACCCTTGATCAGGAGCGCTTCGGTCCGGACGGGATATGGCGGACGATGACGGCGACGGTTATCGCGGACCCGACTGCACGCGCGCTCTGGAACCGTTGGCTCAGCCAACGGCTAGACCGCCATCGTGACACTGACGGCGGGGTCGCTTTGGAGGCGGTCCGTCTGGCAGCAGACGGGGCTTGGCTATTTGCGCTCATGGGCGGAACGCCATCGCCCGCAATACGCTCGCACCTCATGTTCTTGGTGAATAATTCATGACTTTTGCACCATACGATCCCGCAACAGACACCATCCTACCACCCGCAAGCGCCGTTCACTGGACGGTGCGACGGTCACGAGCGGCTATTGACGGGATATGGTCATGATCCGCTGATTACCACATAACAGTCAGACAAATATCGTCGCTACGACCTTGTAAGTTGTTTTTACTGCCGGAATAGACACAAGAGCTATCCCAATCATATACAAAATTATAGCTAGAAGCCGGGCCGGAATATTTGCAGTGTTTTTAAGATCGTAATATCTCTTGTAAACGGAAAGCCTGGCTGGGGTATTTATTTCTTTGTTAACCCCATCTTCGACCGTTGCACTGATGAGTTCGATGAACATTTCCTTGGACTTATCATAACCGCGCGTAGTTCTGATGTATTGACAGCACGAAGCAATATCATCAACTGTTGATACGCCTATCCTAAAGGCAGCAAATTCATTTTCCGATTCAAACTGTTTAACAACCTTGTCGCAAAACAACTGATATATTATTGAAGCAGTACCAAATGCCAAAAACCCTAAATATAAAATATACATATTAAATATAAATGAAGGATAGTTCTCTATGAGCTGAGAACTAAGTCGTGAGTCTTGTGTAAAAAGGTCTCTTAGGGCGTCTAGTACGTACTTATTGAATATCAATAAGTACCCTATGAACGGCATAGAAATAGACAGCTTAGCAATCTTAGAGTTACCTATGGCTCGCAAAACATCCCATTTTGGCAGTGAAAACATAATCTATGCATCCTTAGCAACTGAGGCAATCAAGCTCTGTATATCCTGAGGTTGCAAAGCCCATCTATAGGCCGGATGTATCTCCCAATCATATCCGAAATCAGTTATATCATTCGCAAGGAACCGGCTTTCATCAAAATACTTCCTCTCAATATTCCCATTTATCTCTTTTCTGGCCGTAATGAAATCAATCTTGTACAAGAACTGCGTTAAACTGCGAGGACTTATGTGATTGCCATTGCTAAATCTCAAGTTCGTATTTCCCATCACTTGTTGCAACTTTTGACTTAATGATCCCATATTAAAGAGATAGTTATCAATAGTCTGTCTTGCTTTTTTAGACGGCTTCATATTCAAAAGAAGCGATTTGATATCTGGCATCTCGCTCTTGAATTCGTTGATGATATCTTGCAACCTCTCTTGAGAGTATGGCTCAAAACTATCTTCAAGATTCTTTGTAGTAATAATAGTTGAGTCAATTTGATATGCGCGTCTCGCTGATGCATGAAATAATTTCACTAAATCACGCGGCCTAGCTCGCGTCAGAGACATCAATATCCTATAGGTCGGCTTGTTCTCCCACTTTCCCCTACCAGCGAAAATTGGAGTTATTACTTTTGATAATATCTGGCTAGATATTTGAGCTTGCGTAAGCCCTTTTATAGTATCGTCTGAAATTCCCATTTTGAAGTATGTAACAATGCGCTTTGCTGCTAGCCTCAAAATATCATCATTGGTCCAACGCAACCAAATAACGTTTCTTTCAATCTTATCAGTTGACTCGTCGGATGTTCGGACGAGAAAATAAACATCACTCCTTAAGCCAATGCGAAATCTAATTCTTTGATTAGAGCCGCCAATATCTCTGATAGCATTTAATAGAGCTGATATGTTTCTAATATCGTTTGCGGTTGCAGACCATCCGCGATCAATATCATCAATATAAATATTGATGATATTCTCACTAGGCTGCTTCTTATTGGGGCCGTTTTCGTCGAGAAATTTTATAATCAGTCGAGCTAAATCACGTGGGTTTCCAGAAACAATCTCTGGGACTGTCGCTAAAGCTGCTCCGCCATAAATTTTCCTTATGTACTGAGTAGCTACCTCAAGCATTATCCCTTTTTTCCACGCTTCAATCCTAAGAATGAAGTCTTCTGACTTCGAAGCTTCATTGCGTGCGGCCACAAGCTCATCCGGTTTAAGCCAAATACATGGCGTTCCTCGCTCCAAGTCTTCAAGATACGACATCTTTAGTAGGGCACTCTTACCGACACCTTTATGCCCTACAAGCACTCTGACGGGCAGCGCAGAGATCAGTGCCTCATAAGCTTTATTGGAATAAAAATATTCCTTGAACCGCTCTTCGGTTTCATTCTCAGCATCGTCGGCACCAAAAAGCCGCTCAATAGTCTCGTCATCAAATTTAAACATTAAACCATTCCCGCCCTATGCAACAAATACCTTCATATCCACAGTGGCATGATCGCTAGGCTACGCGCAACAATTCGCCCCACCGCGTTGTGTATCGCTGAGATAGGAACTCTGCCTTGAGCTTCCAGCCGCGATCCATGCCGCTGCACGCGAACCGCACCCGGTCCCGGCCGTAACGGCGGTTGATCTCGTCCACCAGCTCCATCAGGCGCACCCGCTGCGGGGTGTCGGGCTGGATGAACAGGGAGCCTTGCACGCTGGCGGCGGGGGCGAGATCGAGGAACAGCACCCCCGTTTTCTTGTAGCGGAACCCCGGCCGGTAAATCTCGCGGAGGCCGAATAGGGCCGCCCGGATCAGGCGGCCCGTGTCGGCCGTCGCAATCGTCAGCTTCACATGCCGGGTGGCGTAGTATTGGGGTTGGTCGGGCTTGTGCTTGTTGGTGTTCAAGAGAACGATAATCGCGGGCGTTGCAAGGCCCTGCCTGCGCATCTTCTCGGCGGCCCGCGAGACGTAGGCGGTCAACGCCTCGGCCAGTTCCTCAAACGTCTCCACATACCGCCCGAAGCTGCGGGAGGTGCATATCGTTTTGCTGTCCGGGCTGTCCTGCTCCAGGTCGATGCAGGGGCGGCCCTGAAGCTCCATGACGGTGCGTTGTAGGACCACGTTGAACCGCTGGCGGATCATCGTGGGGCAGGCGTCCCGGAGCTGTAACGGGGTCGCTATGCCGATCTCCGCCAGCCGCCGGGGCAGGCGATAACCGACGCCCCAAAGGTCATCGAGGGCGAGCTTTTCGAGGGCGGCGGTTTGCTTCGCCTCGGTGTCGAGCTGGCACACGCCGCCGCTCTGGGGGTCTTTCTTGGCGGTGCGGTTGGCGACCTTGGCGAGGGTCTTAGTGGGCGCGATCCCGACGCACACGGGGATGCCGGTTTTCCGGCCCACCGTCTCCCGTAGGGTGCGGGCATGGGCCTCCGGGTCGGCAAACCCGGACAGGCCCAAAAACGCCTCATCAATCGAGTAGATTTCCAAGTCCGGCGTGAAGTCGGACAGTACCCGCATGACGCGGGCGGATACGTCACCATACAGGGTGTAGTTGGAGCTGAACACACGCACGCCCCAGCGTGCCCACTGCTGTTTGTTCAGGTGGTAGGCGTCCCCCATCTTCACGCCAAGCGCCTTGGCCTCGTTACTCCGGGCAATGGCGCATCCGTCGTTATTGGACAGAACGACAACCGGCTTGCTGTTCAGCTTGGGGTTAAACAGGCGCTCGCACGAGGCATAGAAGTTGTTGCAGTCAACAATCGCAATGGGGCCAGCCATGGCCCTAGAACGTGCGCGAGCTGCCCGTGACGACGCCCCAGACTTGGAAGTCGGCTTCCGCCGGAACTTCGATGTTCGGGAACGCGGGGTTCTCGGCCTTGAGCGTCACCCGCTCGCCGCGCCGATGATAGGTTTTCATCGTGAAGTCGCCGTTGAGGCAGGCGACCACGATGCACCCGTTCCGGGGCGGCTTCGCCTTGTCCACCACGGCCACGTCACCCGGAAACAGGCCCCGGCCGATCATGCTCTCGCCCGCGACACGGACGAGGAACACGGACGGCGAGCCGATCCCGTGCAGTTCGTTGAGGTCTAGCGGGCGCTCTAGGTGATCCTCCGCCGGGGAGGGGAAGCCGCAGGCCACGGAAGCGGTCACGAGGGGGGCACTGGCGCTGGTGCGCACCTCGCCCTTGAGAAAGGCCCCGATGCCGCTCCCGCTGCCGCCACGGGCCTCGGCCGCCCGCCGGGCGGCGTCTGCGAGGTCCACCGGCAGGCGCACGACCTTGGTCGGCTCTTTGAACGGCGGGCCTGCGCCCTCACGCGGGCCACCCCAACCCGTCCGTTTGCTCTGGCGCATGGGGCCACCCTCCGTCTTGATAGTTGTTACAACATTCAAGACACAGGCGGGGTCCACCCGTCGAGGCAGTTTCTTATGTCAATGCCCGTTTCGCGGGCAGGGGTGTGTTTTCCGGGGATAACCGACCACGCCCGGCGACGCTCACCGATAGCTATTTATCCGCTGTTGCCGCTCTTGCTGTTCGGCTCGCCGGTCCAGCTCGCGCAATCCGCCATAGAGCTGCGGAAGGCCATAATATAGCCCCGCCGCGATCAAAAGCATGACCAAGTTTCGCCGGTTCGTGTTGCCTGACCATGTAACGAGCCGTACAATCAAAACGATCAGCAATACCCATGCAATCAGCGCGAAAAACCCGGCTGTTGGCGGGCAAGTGCGGTTGCGCTCACACCATATATTATCGCTATTCCATAGCGAAACTGGCGGGTAGATCACAAACCAGAAAACGGTCTTGAGCAGGCTGCCGACGTTGGTCAGAAAGTCGGCGACGACCGCCCCGTTATCGTCCACGGCTAATGCCCTCGCACGGTCAAGCTTCGTGGGACGCTATCGAGCGGCCCGGAGCTTTGCAACCGGTAGAGAGTGCGGTGAAGCATTGTGAAGCGGCGAGAATTACTTGCGTAGAAGCAAGCAACCGTGTTTCACTTGTTTCAGTTATTCCGTGGGAGCTTCAACTTTATACGCGGGATAACCATCCAAAAACGGCCCCTTGCGGGACCGGTTTGGAATTAGCGGAGACTAATCCCGATTGCTATTCCTATTCCTACTAGGACAGCAACCTTAAGGGTGCTAAGTAGCAGGTTATAAAACCAGCTATACAGCGCCCTTTTTACTTGTCGTATCATGTGTATCACCTCCTTTCCGTTGAGGTGAATATTATACATTGTGTAATATATGGCAAGTATAATATTTCACATTGTGCAATATTTGTTGTCACCGTTCCGGGTCTGATCTATAAATATACTCAGGATGAGCCACGGACCCGACGCCCTCACACTACCAACCGCCAGCCAGTGGCGGGCGGCGCGTGCCGCCCTTGACCTAACCGTGCGCGAGGTCGCGGACGCGATGGACGTGTCCACGCCAACCATCGTCAAGCTTGAGGCGGGTGGCGAGGTCCGGGCCTCGCTCGTGGACCGGCTAAGGGCAGAGTTCGAGGCGCGAGGCGTCAGCTTTGCCCCGGACGGCCGGGGCGTGAGCTGGTAGCGCGAGGCGCGGCGGAGCCTGCGCAGAGAGGCGGCTTGCCGCCTATGGTCGCCCTCGGCCGGGCGGCCGGGGCGGGGTCAAGGCCCTTGTGGCCTTGAGGCCGTTCCGGGCGGCTGGCACCACTAAGCAAACTTGGCCGGAGGCCGCCGCACGGATGCGTCAGCGGTCGTTACCCGGAGGGCCGAAACCGCGCAGCGGGTTCGGGGAGCTGCCGGAGGCGGCGAGTAGAACGCGACCCCGGAGGGGGGACGCCCGGCACCGCCGACGACACCCGCAACAGACACAGGCCAACCACCCCCGGCCGCCGTTCACCGGACGGCGACAGGATTGGGGGCGGCTATTGACGGGTGCGACGGGGAGCCAGGTCGAGACGCCGGACAGGCTGCGCGGGAGCGCAGACTAGGACCGGCGGGGGATCAGGATCGAGCACGGGGAGGGCGGCGGAGCCGCCCCGATCGGCCGTGCCGATCGGCAGGCAGGGTGCGGGGCTGGCAAGCCCTGCCAGCCGCCGGGAGGCGGCTATTGCGCCGCTTATGTCATTCGCCAAGGCCAGCCAGAAAACCACACAGGCGCAACCACAAGTGCTGTCACTGTCAGACCCGCTGACAGTGACAGCACGGCTTGCAGGGCGCTGCCCTGAACCCGTGAAGCGCCAAACGCGAGGGCCAGAGCCAAGGGCAGGCATCGGGGCGGGGAGGCGTCAGACGAGGGCGGAGAGTGGCCGCATAAATGCCCGACGAGTGCCACGCGGGCATTCGTCGATATCGACAGGCGACACCTCCGGGCAACAGCTCGGCGACCGTTGGAAAGGAACCCCTACGATGCACGGCATCAATCAAACCACGCGATCCGGCCCCGGCGACGGCGGCGGGTCCAAGCCCTGAGACAGACGAGGCACGGCCCATCGGGCACGGCGCAGGGACGCTTAGAAAGGCGATCAATGAAGAACGTAACAGGCGAACGGACAGGCTGAAAAACGAGGCGGCCAACCGGGACAGAGTACGGCAGGCTTGAAGGCACGAGGAACGGAACGGACGGAAGCAAGAGCCAGATTTTCCGGCCCTAGACGCCCCCGCAAGGGGACGAGCTGACGACATTCCGCACGCGGAAACGTCAGATGCCATAAACACTAACCACTCAGAGATTTAACGAAGAAAAGTACCCCCATGGATGCTCTCGCATTCAGCCTGAAAACCCTGACCGGCCGCGTGGCGGACGGGTCGCACGCGACCCGCGCCAACCGGCACCGGGGCTTGCAGGCCATGGCCGGGGAGTTGAAGCAGCTCGGCTTTCGGATGCCGGGGGCGACTTCCCTTAAACCCAAGCACGTCACCGCCCTTGTCGGGCGGTGGAAGGACGAGGGGATCAGCGATGTGACCATCCGCAACCGGCTCGGCTGGCTGCGCTGGTGGGCGGAGCAGGTCAATAAACCGGGCCTATTGCCCGCCGAAAACACGGCGTTCGGGCTGGCGGAGCGGACCCCTTACCAAGGCAACAAAGCTCGCAAAGCTGATGCGGCCACGCTGGCGCGGATCAGTGACCCGCGCATCCGCGCGGCCCTCCGCCTAGAGGCCGCTTTTGGCCTCCGGCGCGAGGAAGCTTTGAAGTTCCGCCCGGCGGTTTCTATCCGGGGGGACCGGCTGGCGCTGGTGCCGTCCACCACCAAGGGCGGCCGGTTCCGCGAGGTCGAGATTACCCACCCTGCACAACGTGAGGTGTTAGAGGAAGTGGCGGCACTGGCCGGGTCCGGCTCCCTCATTCCGGCCGGGACGACGTACCGGGAGTACCTGAACCGGTACAAACACCAGACCCGCGCGGCGGGCCTCGGCAACGCGCACGGCCTCCGCCACGGCTACGCTCAGTGGCGCTATAAACGCCTCACCGGCTGGGCTTGCCCGGCCGCCGGCGGCCCGACGATCGAGCGCATGACGCCGGCACACGAGCGGCAGGACCGGGCCGCCCGGATGCAGATATCGCGCGAGCTGGGCCACGGACGGCTCGACGTGACCGATACCTATCTGGGCCGCCGCCGGGGCACCGGCCAAGAAAAGCGGGCCGCATGACCCTCGTAACGGCCAAGCTTGTACGGGATCGGATGGACGCCGCCCGTGAGGGCGTCGCCAAGGAACTTCTCGCGTGGGAGGAGGTCGCAAAGGCCATCGGCGAGGCGGCCGGGAAGGGCCACAGCCTGACGCTGTTTGGCCCTCCGGTCGGGGTGAGCATCAAGGAGACGACTACGGCAACGGAGCTGGTGGAGAAGCTGCGGGCGACCGGGTTCCGGTGCGCATGGCGCGAGCGCCGCGACCCCGGCGACGTGCTGACCCACGCGCTAGAGGTCAGTTGGGACGCGCCCGGCGCCGGGGGGTGACGAGGGGGGGCGAGGCCCCGCCGCGGCCGGATCGGCCTCGGCATCGTCGCCACGGCGACGAGGGAGGGGGGGCCGCGCGAGTGGGGGGAGGGAGAGCTTGGCCCCGCGCCCCGCAGGAATAGCGGCACGGAGCGACGAGGAGCGAGAGAGGGAATACGGCAGGGGCCGTAGTCCGGAACGAGCGACGAGAAGCAAA
>JAESFL010000776.1_pt1 | contig 17159 bp, 12 predicted proteins | sample 9269401 | NCBI WGS metagenome assembly JAESFL01 (sample SAMN14506025, study PRJNA617098) | algae metagenome | isolation source: Gloeocapsa sp. UFS-A4-WI-NPMV-4B04 and co-occurring heterotrophs from desert... | place: USA: Utah | collected 2006-10-01 | reverse complement strand
CTTCAACTACCTGATGTTGGCGAATACGGCGATTGTGACAGACTTTGAGGCTGGTAGAGCCCTTGAAAGCTGATGCCTGTGCAAGCCCCAAATTGGTCACGCACGTAGGCACACAAGGGTAGCAGAGCAGGGCAAACGCATCTAAATTCTGAATGCCTTATGCAGTAAGGATTTCAAGGAGCGATAACCATAAACACTAAATGCCTAAAACCCTTGCCCAGTCTGCCTTTCAAAAATAAGATGCGTTTGCCCTGGGTAGCAGAGTACTTGGCATCCATTCGACAAACCGCTGATAACTCACTAAAGCTGGAAACTCCAAGTGCCAGTGCGCCCATACTTTTTCGATGTAAAACGCTTTAAAATTTCGGTATGAGGACTGATGAAATGCAACTAAGATCGTCATGATTTTGCTTAGACACAGCCTTCGTTCTCGTTTGCGGTGATCCAGACCATCGCTGAGTAACTGTTGTTGCCACTCAGGTTCAAACTGCCGGCAAAAGTCATCTACGGAGCAAAACAGGGCTGTCTTTACTCAGCATAGGACGAGCGATAGGTCAGAACTTCACACTTCCAGCCTACCTACTCGTCCTTTTCTTATCCCGAACTGACGTTACTCACAGTGCAACTGGGTGGAGGTATTTTACCGCGAAGCCAAAGTTTGGTTGGGTTGAGCGAGTATCAGGTACGGGATGCCATCAGTTGCAGCGTCATTGGATAAAGGTGTTCAGCCAACACCTTTATGCTTTGGCATCAGTTAACAGGAGGATTCCGCAGACGTTAGGCAATTAAACCCTTACAGGCTTTCGAGTTTCGCAATTGAAGCCTTCCGCACCGCCGTCGAGTTTCGCGATTGTGCGCTGGCTCAATGCTCATGCCGACGTTTTTGCCGCTCATAAAGCCAAACTTGGCTTTATTTGGGTTTAGAATTTCTCAATAGTCCGGACAGAATTAAGCAGTAATAACGCCGTAATTGCAAAGGCTTGAGTATTTGGGATGAGATTTAATTTGACTTGGCTCCAGGTCTAAGTTGCGAATAAATTGGTCGAGGAGATGCTGATTGAGCATCCGGCGTTTGATACTTGCCAGTGAGAAAACAAACGGTTCTTGTCCTGAATGCTGTTGCAGTGCCTCTAACTTTGCGAGATTAAGCGCGGTGAGACTGGTATTGAAATGGAAGGCTAACTTTTGAACATCGCGGGCTTGACAATCCTCCAGCCCGGTAAACTGTTTGGCCGGAGCGAAAGATGAATTCAATTTGAAATCGCAGCTTGTAATAGTGGTAAATCTGCATCGGGTCTTGCTCGATATCAGTGCTGAACAGTAAGCAAGTGCGAACACGAGTTGGATGGCGACGGTCTACCAGATAGGCGACTCGAATAGAGCGTTTGAGCGATACATGAAAGACAATGGCAGTGTACAGTGCTACGTCAGGCTGTACTGTTTCGACAAAAGTGAAGCCGCTCAAGTCAGCGAGGTCAAAGAAGCCTGCATACTTGCGTGGTCTACCTCGCTGCTTCTTTCCTCCGGTATAAAGAAACTGGAGATTGGCATCACATCGCAGAAACGCTGATGACGTGCAATTTCAGAGCCACGGCTCCCGATACAAAACTTGCTTTCGCATATGCCCCATCGACCGCGAGATATTTCACTTCGGGCGGCAGGTCAGGTCGAACACAGTCGAGATGATACGAATACTGATCCATACGACTAAGCTCTGGCAAGCTCGATTGAGCATAGGTTTGCTCTACTGACAACGCATAACCCTGCCCCATCTCGACATCGACCACACCGACCACCGAAACCTCTAATCCAGTTTCCACTCGACTCGCGCAGCCATTCCAAAACGCATCCAGTCCAAATGTTGCCTTGCCACTTTTGCCAATAAATGAGCAGTCCATCACGGCGAGTAACGCCCCTCCGGTTCGACTTGCCCGACCGATTAAGGCTCGATTCAATGCGGCAAATTCAACAAGAATTGCTGATACTGTCGGCGGTAGGTGCGTTCGCTCAAATCACTATATCGACTCAGGTTTGTAAAATTGACGTTGCCACACATCATCAAAATGGTGGTGAATAAGGTGACTCAAAACTTCGTTTGCGGTTTGCGAAATTGCCCACTTCGGTCAGTAGGCTTTGTACAATGGCTTCCATAGCTATCCATCCGGTGCGTTTGTGATTATCTGCACCCTACGCGATGGGTAGCTTTCTTGTCAAAAATTTGTCCGGACTATTGATTTCTTAAAGTCCCATTAAAAAGTTTTTGCAACATAATCCGCAGTTGAGAGGTAATTGAACCGAAATTCACTTTTGCCTAAATGGGACATCCTGATCCGACCCACCTGATTGGTAATAAATTTATCTGAAGCCACTTAAAAGCGCAAAATTTCTCGCTCATAATTATCTGGAACCGGCTCGACCTCCCAAATTAATCCTTCTCCGGGTTCAAGAGCCACTACCACGTAAAGTCGTTCCACAGATGTAGTTGCCGTTGCTTCATTGTTTTCAAAGGGTTGCAACCCTTCAGTGAGAAGCCTAAGTTTCATTGCTCTGGGAATGCGTGCTGCTTGAGAAGCCGTAGGAGCAAGGTCTGTCGCTGACTTTATCAGCTCAAACCGCCAAATTCTCGTCTGTAGCTCGCCTTCAGGAATCACCCGTAACTCGTATGATTGACCCGCAATAATCAACTGACGCGACAGGATGGATACGGGGGATTGAGATAATTCTGTTCCCCGTGCTCCTGCTAAATCCGTTTGGAACGTAACTTGGCTCCATCCCAACTGTTGAGCTAGCTCTGAAACCCCGTTAGAGAGCCATTGCGGAACGGACCACTGTTCTGGTAGCCCTAAGCGCCGTTGATATAACCGTTGTCTCCAGCCTGCATTTTCTAGCAACGCACCCCAAAGCGTAAAAGGCACCTCTATTTGCGGCATCAGCACCTCTGGATTGCCCAAGCGGGCAATTAAATTCTCGGCTTGTGGCAATGGCAAAGCGGGCAAAGGTTGAAGGGATGCTCGCGTTGGCTCATCTGGGCAAAGCTGTTGTGCATCCCATAAGACATCCATGTCTTTGATTAAAGCGTTAGCATCCATAGAGTAGGTGCGATCGCCCGCATCATATTCTCCTAGCTGCTTGAGTCGCTTATGGGTAGTAAATCCCCAAATCCGAAGCCACCCTTCATCAAGTTCAATTTGGGCTGCCAGATAATAATCGCCTGCCCAACTGGGAAGATCGACCCATTCCTGGGGAACGCATAATTCACTGATGTCGAGCGCCGCACTCGGAATCAGGACGAGACGAATCGCATGACGCGGGTCTGCTGTATGTCCGACCAAGGTGATAGCACTCCCATTCACCACCTCCCAAACACTGGGGTAATGCGCCGAAGGAATCCAAGGCTTTGCCTGAGGATAAGCTTGACGTAACCATTTCAGAAATACATCCAGGCAGAGTTGATTAAGATAGGCATACGAGCTGCGCCCTGCTGTAGAGAAGCGTCGCGTTTGCTGCCGAGCCTGAGTCTCTGGCGGAATCTCTAAGTAGATTTCTGTAGGCTCAATTTCAATGAAAAAGGGAGACTGGGTCATAGGATTCACCTCATATGTGCGGAGTTTGTATCGCTTCATGCTTCAATTACAACCCGCCCAACCGGAGCAGCAACACAGGTCAAAATGTATCCCGCTTCTTGCTCACTCTGCTCAAGTCCGTCAGGCTCTGATTCATAGCTTACCTCGCCTGACTGCTTCCGCTTCTTACAAGCCCCACAAACGCCCTGTCTGCAATTGCTGCGAATTTTAATGCCTTCCTGTTCAGCCAGTTCCAAAATTGATTCTGCTCCATCCCCAGTAACTTCTTTGCCAGATTGAGCAAAGACTACAACGGGGGAGGCGAGCAAGACGGGGGAAGGGGGGGAGTCAACTAAACCATTGCTAGAAGGTTGGGCAATGGCTAGGGAAGGCGGGGGAGGAGAAGAGGAGGGAGGATTTTTTTTGTTTTCGGGTTTTCTGGTTTTCTTTTTGGGTGCGCCAAAGCTTTCTGCGTGATAGTTCTGCATGGGAAAACCAAGACCGTCTAACAGAGCTTTCACCGCCTGCATAAATCCATCGGGTCCGCAGACATATACTGTGCGTTCGTGGAAGTCTGGGGCGATCGCCTGTAACATTGCTGCTGTTAATCGACCCGTGAATCCAAACCAGGGCTGACCAAGTTCTACCCTAGAGGTACTGAAGGTGAGGCGAAAGTTGGTCAGACGTGCTGCCATCATCTCTAATTCCTGGCGGAAGACGATATCGCGAGGAGTACGAGCGCAGTGGAAAAAAGAAATATCTGTCTCTGTAACCGTGTCAGCTAGCCAGCGGGACATGGATATCATTGGAGTAATACCGCTTCCGGCTGAAATTAGCAGCAATTTCTGAGCGGGATTGGGCAGGCAAGTAAATTTTCCCAAGGGTCCGATGATCTTGCTCTGGTTTCCCACTTTCATGTGATCGTGCAGCCAGTTAGACACCAATCCGGGTGAAGCCTCTGGTGCATCTGCTGGAGATGCAACCCGCTTAACGGTGATTTCTAGCGTGTGAGGTCGAGAAGGTGTGGATGAGATGGAGTAGGAGCGTAACACCTGCTCTCCATTGATTTCAAGTTCTAGAGTGACAAATTGACCCGGTTGATAGCTAAATAAAACAGGGGGGTCAGCGACGAACGTAAATGTTTTGACATCTGGCGTTTCATCGATAATTCGCGTACAGCGAACAATTAAATCACCTTTTGTCCAGTGGCGATCGCCACGCTGCTTTTCCCAAATGAAGGGTTCTTCTGGCGAGTGCGTGTTTTCAATCGACTCAACCAGGAGGACAAAATCTCCAATGCGGATCAGGTCGTTCACTTTTAAGCCATAGCTTTGGTTGACCTGTACCTCCTGGGTGTTGATTTGCGAACCATTGGCACTACCGAGATCGGTATAGTAATACTCGTTCTTGTGAGATTTGATCCTGCTATGAACACGGCTTACATCAGGACTATCCAGAACCAAATTACAGTTGAATGCTCGTCCAATTAAACACTCTCCTTGAACCATCGTTTCAGGTGTCAGAGTGGTTTCCTGAAACTCGCCAGTTTGGTAGTTGAATACTTTGATTTTCAGCATTTTCTTGGAAGCAGGAAATGAGTTCGAGATTTTAGTTGTCAGAGAGGCTTCAGTTCTATACAGACCTAACGACTAACTTGCGACGATTATGCAAATCTGAAAATTAGCCGAGTGCATGGCAGCCACGGGTCGATTCCTCTGCAAACCGCACTTGCCTTACCCGTTAAGATTAATAAACGTAGGAGGGGCTAGCGTAGCGTAACTTATGCTGTTCAAAGGATTTTCGATTTCTAATATATAAGAAGCGATCGCACCGTCTAAAGATTATGCATTTCGCCGCATAGTGGATTCATCTGAGGCAGGATTGGGCAAATTCTCATCGGGCTTAGGTTTGGTTCCAGGATCGCCTTGAGGCATTGGTTTCATGACTGTCGGCTCAATGGTGCTGCTTCTAGCGTCTTGCGGTGGAGTCGGTTTTGTCGTGAGTGGAGGAGTATCCGGTATATGTTTAGGTCGATACACCGTTTTAGCTGAATTTGAGGGGCGATCCGAGGCAAGCCACACCGTAGACTCTGCTCGCGTTTGCTGGTGAGGACGCTTGAATAGGCTGGGATCTTCCGCTTGGAGCGTGTTCAAAATTGATTCATGTAATGCTTCAGAAATGTCCAGTTTTTTCCGTAAGCTTTGGAACACATTAAGACTACTTGTTGCCGTGACTGTTCGCTGTTCTAATGCTTCCTGCAGAACGCCTTGATAAATTTGCAAACGGTAATTATTACTGAAACCAGGTAATACTTTCGCCAGCGCATACAGTTCATCGGGTTTGAGCTGATCGAGAGAGCGACCTTCGAGGAATTGAGAAAGGTCAATGTTCAGCTTGCTGAGTTGTCGCCGCAGCAGATTTGCATCCCGCTCGCGATTATACTGTTGAGTACTCCGATTCAAGGTTTTGACCAGCCATAGACTACTTACCACTACAGCTGCCCAACTTAAGATCTGCTGAACCAGCAAGGGGAAATAGCCCAATGTCGGACGAACGCCCAGAAAGAATAACAGATTGAAGGAGAGGAAGGTTGTGAGCGCAAACAGGTGACTTTGCAAATGCTCACGGACCAGAGAATTTCGGCTGCGCTTGTTGCGGCGTTTATATTGCTGTTCTGCCCACATCCCGAACGCAAATGTTGTCCCAGAGAAAACAGTCAATGTCAACGGAACGGCAATTAACTTCGGAATTGGGATGGCGTGATCCGCAATGAAGAATCCAGGACTCATCAGGGTCGCTAGCTGGTTGGTCTCATTCCAAACGCCAGCAGAGAGGAAGTTCCAATTTCCAGAGTATAGCCAAAAGTAAAGATAAAATCCGATTACCAGTCCGGCGTACGAGTAGTAGATTAATTTTCGATCCGGTTGTTTAATTCCCTCCCAATACGATTTTTCTGCGTCAATATCCATACATCCCAACTTACAGGCAACACAGGCACTTTTTTCTTGACCATTCTTGTTCACAGTCCGACACATCGATTGAGTAATGCTTCTGGGTGGTGCCGTGTGCGCCTGACTGCTGAGTAATCCATTCGGTTGGCTATAAATCATCTGCACAGGTGCCATTGGGCAAAAGTAATTGCACCACGTTTTGCCGTCATAGAGAAATCCAACGGTGATGGCTGTAAAGATGGTGGCTATCAAGAAAATTCCCAGCAGCAAGCGATCGGAATTGACCAATAGCAAACGCAAATTTAAACCAATAAACAGTAAACCAAATTGAAGTGATAAGGCATTGCGGGCGAGCCAAGAGTTCTCGTTAACAATACGCTTGCGTTGCCATCCTAAAGCGCGAGGAATTTGAGACATGAAAGACAAGGGACAAATGCGTCGCCACGCTTCATGACCCAAAATCAACAGCGTGAGAATGGAGAAGGGAAGCACCATTCCCCAGAAAATTCGCGCTCCCATTGGATAGGAAGAAAGCGGACGACATTCACCTTGAAACTGGAAGCAACCCTCAGCAGTGGAAGCTGCAAACAATTTATTAGGCACGGTCAATTGGGCTGATATCGGGTCGTAGAACATTGATACAATCAATACCCACCAGCCAATTGCCAAGCTCCACCGGAGCAGATGCATATGCTTCTCTGGAATTTTTGCAAGCATGAAAGTTCTCCTAAAAAATTGGTGATTAATTTTTGGTTGCAGCGATTCTATTTAAGTGATGAATAATTGCTTCTGGCTGTTATTGGTTAATAGTTTCACGCGCTGTGACGAGGGACTTCCCCCGCGCCCCGCCTGGGTTTATACTTCCCCTAGCCTCCCGAAATGGGATATGGGTGTACTGCTCTTGTTTACGAATCTTCTGAAATTGCTGTAGGAAATAAATGACGATTAACCGCTAATGAAGAACGGTTAACAGATGGTATGACGTAAATAATTGTTTATTAAATCGTTGAGGCTGAATTAGGAATTTTATTTCTGACCATAGTGAACTTTCAACCACTCCTCTAACATCGTGCTTATAGATTCAAGAACGTCTAAATTTGGAGAAATATGCAGTGTCTCCTGGCTCCACTGAATCAGATATTGTTGTAACGATCGCTTAATTTTGGTAAGTTGCCGTGAAATGGTGTATTGCTGCACCTGCAATTGTTTGGCGATCTGCTGCTGGCTCAGTCCTTGAACATAGTACAGTTGCAGCAGTTGTTGAAGGGATGGCTCAAGCTGTTTGATCGCATCTAGGAGAACGGCATTAACTTGATTAGTAGCGAGCGCTTCTTCTTCACCAATCATGGCAGTGAGAGCGGGTTCTACATTGTCTGGTAAATCATCCAGCAACTCACCTTCGTCTTGCCCACGTTTAGGTGCATTGATCGATGTCGAAGAAGGATATAAATATTGACGTGCGGCAGTTGCACAAGCGGTTAGCCATTTTTCTAGATCGCTTGAACTGACAAGGGGTGCTGTTGCAGACAGTTGAGTATGGCGATATTGGTTATACAGGGTAGCGATCGCCTCCCACGTCTCCTGTTCAGGCTTGACCATTTTTCGGGTCGTTCTAGTGCGACGAAGAGTCTCATTAGGGGCATACAGTGTATTGAAACAAGTCCAAGCCAGAACATATTGCTGAATTTTATCTGACGCTAATCCTGCATTTTGCAGTGACTCAATCAACCTCTTTTTACTGAGTTTGTGGAGCAATGCCCACGGAGTACAAATATCAGTAATCCAACGCTGACGCAGCGTATCTTTAATGACGCTTCTAAACTTGAGATTAGCAAACCCCTTCAGAGAAATGTTGCGTTTAGAATCGAAGCCTTGCAACACCTTTTCGAGTGAGGCGATCGCTACTTGGAAACAATCAGAGAATGAATACTCCACGCTTTCAAAGCAACGAGTTGCTTTGAAAGCAGCCCAGTAGCATGGCTCCTGGAGATCAGCCGCAAGATGACTTTGTGCTAAATGACTTCCCTGCGTTTGCCAAGCTTTGTACCAGTAGAGTTCCAAAAATGCTTCTGACCTTTCAGACTCAGACAGTTGAGTCAGAGAGCGTTCTATGCTCCGACGCAGCCTTGGATCGGTGACCCATCCCTGAAGGCGATCGGCATCGAATACTAGAAACGTTGAAAAGATTTCAATAATCTCTTGACGAGGACGCATAGCTTCACAGCATAACGTTTAATAAAGAACCATAGCATGTGTACAGCAACGCTGCTGCTGTTTTGGAATGATCCAGAGCTAGTAACGCCTTCCCCACCCTGCCCTAAAAGGGCGAGGATGCGGCTTTCAGTAGCCCTGCACTTCCTAACGCGCTAAATACACCATTGCATTTAGGGTTAGGCGCTGATGCCTCCATGCGTGGTTACTTACAAATAGGGTACTCCCTACTCCGCATCCGAAATACATTGTTCCGCCATAGGCAAGCAATAAGCTAATAAGCGTTTAAGCTGCAATATAATGGTTGTTACCTTTATTTTTAATCTTTCGATACCACTTAATTACTAATTCACCTTGATTGAGCAGTCTATCCAGTAGTAGCTTCAATTCATCTACTGATTGAAATAAGCGGTGAGCAATGTATTCCTTACATGAATGCCAGACTAATTCAATAATATTGAAGTCAGGACTATAAGCGGGTAGAAAGTCTAAGCGAAAGTTAGTCATCTCTTGAGATACTCGGCTCAAAACATCTTGGCATTTATGAAAACTAGCATTATCTAAAATTAGAATAACTCTTGGTCCATGTGGCTGAAAACCAAGAGCGCAGTTTCCCTTGTTTACCCATTCTTGTTTAATTAATTCATTAAATTGTTGCAGTTGCTCTAGGAAGATATTTGCATTACCTTTTTTAATAAAAAAACATACTCGTTTACGATCTGATTCTCGAATTGTTCCCATTACATTTATTCGACCGCGACGGCGTTGCCCTTGAATTTTCTTACGCTGTCCTTTTCTACCCCAATTTTTAAGGGCGTATCACACGTAAACTGAAACCACTCTCATCCCAAAACCATACCTGCAAAACTTCTGGATAGTCTCTTGCTACTGCCAGGTACTCGCTAAGTCTTTCTTGAAACAAAGCTCTTTCTGCTGGATTTTGTTTATCTCCTAAGTCATATTTTGCCCAAATATAGCTATACTTTTTTCGCCTTAATATCCTCCTGACTTGAGAACTACTTAACTCAATACCTGGCAAGCTCTGTTAAATATGTAGCCAGTTTTTCTGCTGTCCATCTACCAAACGCGTATCCTAAGCTTGATGGTTCTTGAACAACTGTTTTTAATAATAGTTCGATATATTCAGGCGTAGCTTTTCGGTAATGCTCGTAATCTCGTTTATTATGTAAAGTCTCTAGCTTATCTGGATCTCCATTCATACACCAATATGCTATTGTTCTCGGCGAACAACCTAAAAATTTAGAAATTTCTTGTTGAGTTCTGCCCTCGTTTTGAAGTAAAATAATTAAAACTCTTTCTCTAACGTGCGCTAGTTCGCTCTCTTTGAGAGTTTGCTGTAGTCTAGTAACTTGTTCTGGTGTTAAAAAGTTATTGGCTGGTGGTGGCATATTTGCTTTTCAATTATTTCACCTTTCTATTATGCAGCTTAAATGCCGATTAGCTTATATTCCAATCCCCAATGTTGTATCTCATCTCCAGATACTAGACTACTACCACAACTGTTCCTCGCGGGCAAACGAGTGTCTTTAGCATATTTCGTCGTGTATCAATAATAACATGAATGAGATCACAAGTATAGATTCGGTTCGGCATTCCTCCCCTAGAAAGCTCAAAGCGAGGAAGGGGAATCCTGCCGATTGATGTTGAATTGACTTTTCCTGACTTTTCCTGACTTTTTCTCAATGACGTGGACACTAACGTTTTTTACCGGAAAATTGGGTTTAAAGCCCTGCCGTTCTACGGCGGCTTTTATTTTATTATATTGATCGTCTATATCATTAGATAATAAGTGTTAGGAGGTAACCACATTGTACGGATGCCAGCAAACATTAATTAACCCAACTCTTGAACTTAAAGCGATACTTGAATATGTCTGCACTGAGGCAAACTCGCTATCTAATTGTGGGCTGTACTATGCACGGCAAATGTACTTCAAAGCCGGAAAAATAGTTAGCAAGTTTGACTTGCATAAGCAACTTAATAGAAATCCTCACTTTGGAGCATTGCAGTCTCAAACAGCGCAGCAGACATTAACTACTATCGCTGAGTCGTTTAAATCGTTTATAGGGCTGTTAAAAGCTTATAGACAAGGAACAATTGCCGAGCGTCCTAAGTTGCCTAATTATCGCAAACGTGGATATACACTTGTGACTTATCCAAGTCAAGCGGTTAAACTTAAGAATGGTCAATTAAGATTCCCTTTAGGAAGCAAAGTTAAAACTTGGTTTGGGCTAGATGCTTTTTATCTACCAATGCCCTCGAATTTAGACTATAAAAGCATTAAAGAGTTTAGAATCCTGCCCAGAAATAATTGCTTTTATGTGGAATTTGTCTATAAATTAGAGCCGATTTTAAGCGATATCAATCCTGATTTTGTACTCGGTATAGATTCAGGGCTTAATAACTGGCTAACTTGTATTTCTAATGTGGGGACTAGCTTTATAGTTGATGGGTTACACTTAAAGTCTCTTAATCAGTTTTATAACAAGCAAGTCTCAACAATTAAGGAAAAAAAGCCTCAAGGCTTCTGGTCTAAAAGACTTGCTGCGATTACCGAAAAGCGTAATAGACAGATGCGAGATGCGGTAAATAAAGCAGCGCGAAAAGTTATTAATCACTGCCTACATAACAAGATTGGGACAATAGTATTTGGCTGGAATAAAGAACACAAACAAAATAGCAACTTAGGCAAGCAAAACAATCAAAAGTTTGTATCTATTCCAACCGCAAAACTCAAGGATAGAATAGCTCAATTGTGTGAACAGCACGGGATTAAGTTTATAGAAACCGAAGAATCCTATACGTCTAAAGCCTCATTTGTCGATAATGATTTTCTGCCAATTTATGGTGAAAAACCCACAAGCTGGAAATCGTCAGGTAAAAGAACTCATCGTGGATTATTCCGCACCGCTAATAATCAACACATTAATAGCGACTGCAACGGCGCGGGAAATATCATCAGAAAAGTAAGCACAACACTTGGTTTAGATTTGAGTGGAGTGTCTAGCGGCGCATTGTCTACGCCTTTAAGACTGAAATTATGGTCTTAAGAATCCCCGTTCCCTTTAGGGCGGGGAGAAGTCAAAGTTAGAAGTGTTCGTGATTACTGTATCGTTCACGCTCGAAACTAATTTGAATGAGCACCTGCATAACTGAGTAAAAGCGCTCGTTTCAAGTAAATAGAGAACTTCAAACCTGACAGCGTGTTGTTCAAGAAATTTGAAAATTGCTCATTGTAATGGTTCAACCTTTGAAAGTTCACCATCAATAGCGGTTCAGATTTTTCAACACACCTCAGATTAGATTTGTTGAATTTTGAGGAATAGTGATTATGCTTAAATACATTAATTTATGGAATCAAAGAAGGCGATCGCTCGATACGATTAAAATCAATAATCCTCAGTTGGCTCACTTCGTCTGTAAGCTTATTCCTGCTCACTGTCCTTTTGAACGACACCTTAACTGCTTTGGGTATCACCTTTATATTCCACCACTTTGTAAATTAAATCCTTTGTACGAACAAGCTGTCGGTCTGCGCTTCAAATGCCTATCTTTCTTAGCAGACGAATGTGGTGAGGATGTTACGCAGTATTGCTAAGAAAAGCATAATGTTTCTAAAAGAGCGCGTTTGCTCTATTACGTATTATCTTTGATTCTTCCTATGTGTCCTCTTAGCCTTAAAACCAGCGACTCTACGCAAATTCTGGCAGCCGGAAAAGCGAAAATGTGGATTCTCCTGGTTGGCGTAAATCAATACCAGGATGACCACTTTCCAGCGTTGGCATACTCAGCTGTAGATTGCCAGGAGTTGGGAGCGGCGTTGACCGACGCGATCAAGGAATTTCCGCGTAAGCAAATCATCACTCATCACGATTTTGCAGCGTTTCCCACCTTTGAAGCTGTCTCCAATAGTCTGAAGCAGATTATCTCATCTGCTCGATCGCAAGATACGGTTTTGTTCTATTTCTCTGGACACGGAGTCATTGAACAAACCAGTCAACAAGCGGTGTTGTGCCTGAGCGATACTCAAAACGATTCATTGCTAACAACAGGCTTGCGGATGCAGGAGTTACTAAATTTACTGGAAAGCTGTGCCGCTCGCTATCAGTTGATTTGGCTCGATGCCTGTCATAGCGGCAGTATGCTCCTGCATGGAGGCAAAGGCGTGGGAGAACCAACAATTATTGGTTCCTTTGAACCCACAGCTCAACTAATCAAAGTTTTACGATCCCGTGCCGCTCACAGTAGAGGTTCCTATGCCTTTCTGTCTTGCAATGAAGGGCAACGGTCTTGGGAGTTTCCTGAGCTAGGACATGGGGTGTTTACCTACTACTTAATTCAGGGGTTGCGAGGGGAAGCGGCAGACGCGCAAGGAGTGATTGAAGCGGACGGGCTTTACAGATATGTCTACCGTCAGACTGTGGACTACATTGACCAGAAAAACAAGCAATTGCGCTTGCTGAACGAAGAGAAAAAACGCCGTCAGGAAAGCCCCCTCTTCCCCGAATATCCACCCCAAACACCGAAGCGGATTGTTGAAGGGGTAGGAGAGTTGGTGCTGGGATTAATTCCACATTATGCCATTTCTGCGCCACTCTCCACACTCGTAGCCGCACAATCAGGCACTAGCAAAACAGACGGTTCTGAGAACAGAGAAACTCTCATGCCTGCCGCAGCGCATCCATTGCTCGCAACGCAACCAGAAATGCTCATGAAACCTTCCTCTTCCACTACCAACTTTCCATCTCCAAGCGCTCCCCATCCCAGTGAACCCACGCTGGTTGCCAGAAAACAACTATCGGTCTTTGGGTACGCCACGCTGGCTCTAGCAATTCTTGCGGGTGGGTTTGCGTTGGGGAGCCTGACAGGAAATAGACAGATCCTCCAACGTCTTAATCCGATCACCCAAACAACAAAGTCCTGCAATTTTAAAGCGAACACTCTGCCGACTTCCCAACAGCAGATGAATGCTCAAATTTCGCTTCCTAACTGTATGGCTGGCACAAGCTGGCAGCAACTTCAAGTGCAAACATTTGTTGGGCGTTTAGGGGCAGTCTGGTGGGTGGCGCTGACACCCGATGGGAATACTCTCGCTAGCGTCAGCGGCAGTGCCGCAGAAGTCCGAGATTTACGCACCTCAAAGATGCTCCATGTGCTTAAGGGACATAGAGATGTGATTCATGCGATCGCGATCAGTCCTGATGGAAACACATTGGCAACTGGCAGTGCCGACAAAATTATCAAGCTGTGGAATTTGCAAACCGGAGATCTGCTACAAACGCTCACTGGACATGCAGGTGTCATTTGGTCGCTCAATTTTACTCCAGATGGAAAAATTTTGGCAAGCGGCGGCGGTGACAGTACGATCCGCTTATGGAATGTTCAGACAGGACAAATTCTACGCACCATATTGGGGCATAAAGATCGGCTCTTCCCGGTGGTGTTTAGCCCTGATGGAACGATCCTTGCTAGCGGCAGCAAAGACACCACAATCAAACTGTGGGATTGGAAAACTGGCAAGATGCTGCGGAATCTACCAGGGCATACCGATACCGTGAGAGCGCTCGTCTTCGATCCAGAGGGAAAGCGGCTAGCAAGCGGTAGTTGGGATAGCACCGTGAAGCTCTGGGATGTTCAGACGGGCGAAGAATTAAATACCTTTACAGGACATATCAATAACGTAGTTTCTGTTGCCTTTAGCCCCGATGGCAAAACCCTGGCGAGTGGTGGTATCGACAATACCGTCAAGCTTTGGGACCTAGACAAGCAAACCTTACTTGCCACCCTGCATGGTCATCTAGACTGGGTTTTGTCGGTTGTGTTTAGCTCTAATGGCAAGACTCTGGTGAGCGGTAGTCGGGACGGCACGGTTGCGGTTTGGACTATGAAAAAGTGAAATATAGCAATCTTATTTCAAATGTGAATGGGGTGCAGAGGTTGCACTCCTGCGTGGGGGCTGCGCCCCATCTTATTTAAACTCTATTTGCGATCGCGCAAGATTTGAACTTTTGATTTATATTGCTACCCCTTCGTTTGTAATGGTGTATTGTAAATGTCTAAGGAACCTCTCATGGTAATTGCCTTGAGCCAGCCTAATTCTTCAGGTCAGCCTCATCCTTGGAGCGGTCGTTTAGTAGGCGATCACAACCGCTATCGCTTAGATGAACGATTGGGCAGTGGTGGCATGGGAGATGTGTTTTTGGCGACCGATACCCGATTGGGAAAATCGGTAGCGCTCAAATTGCTGAGAGAGTCACTGGCAAGTGCAGACGATCTTGATTTTAGAGAGCGATTTGAGCGGGAGTGTGCTATTTGTGCTGCCCTCAAGAGTCTGCACATTGTTCAAGTCAGCGACTATGGACTCACATCTGAAGGCTATCCCTTCTATGTGATGGAATATCTACAAGGGCAAACCCTGGCTGATTTACTCGCTATTCAGCCCTGTCTGTCTGTAGCTCGAACTTGCAATATTATCACTCAAGTCTGTGCAGGCTTGCAGTTAGCGCATGAAGGTGTCGTGTTATGGAGTGGAGAAGTAGCCTCTAATCAAAGGATCAGAGTGATCCATCGGGATCTAAAACCTGCCAATATTTTCTTGATGCCAATGGCGCTGGGAGAATTAGTCAAAATCATTGACTTCGGCATTGCAAAAATTCACTCCCTACAGGCTGAGTATACAAGTGCCACTAGTGTATTTTTAGGCACCTGTCATTATGCGTCTCCAGAGCAGTTTGAGTTGCAAAGAGAAGTGGATGGACGTTCCGATATTTACAGTTTGGGGATTATTCTCTACGAAATGCTGGCAGGGACAGACCCGTTCGGGTTTAATTTTAGAACGGAGCGAGTGAGCAATGATGCATGGCTTATGGCTCACGCCAGCAAGTCACCTCAACCGTTGCGATCGCACCCCAACTGTGACCACATCTCTCCCCAACTAGAAGCAGTCGTAATGCGCTGTCTAGAGAAATCTCCAGAAAATCGCTTTACCTCTGTCGCAGAGTTAAGCCAAGCGCTGCAAGCCGCAAGTTCTGCCGCCCCTATGCCGCCCCTGCTGCCGATTCCGCCAACAGGGGTAAAGCCGCCACCTGCGTCTTCTCAGACTAGCCACCCTATTGCTCCGCAACCCGCAACCCGCAAATTCCCCCGGCTCCTTGCGGCAGGTAGCGCCCTCCTGCTAGCGCTGGCAGTTGGAACGTTCATAGCTCCTCAATTATGGCAGTCACCCGCACCGCAAGTATCCCATGCTCCCCAGTCAAAAAGTCCCATTCATCAACTGTCACTAGCCAAAACCCTCTCTGGAAATGCTAGTCCGGTTTGGTCGGCGGTTCTAAGTCCTGATGGGCAAACGTTGATCAGTGGAGGTGAGGATCAGAATCCAGCAGGTCAGTTTTACCCAATCAAGATTTGGGATCTGAACTCTGGGCAAGTGTTACGGACGCTTAATGACCACCGAGAGCCGATTCGATCGCTGAGTCTGAGCGAAAATGGGCAAATTCTGGCGAGCGGCAGTGCAGATAACACGATTAAAATTTGGAATCGAACCACAGGTAGGCTACTGCAAACCCTTGAGGGACATACTGAACCAGTCTGGTCTGTTGCCCTGAGTCGAGATGGACAGACAGCAATCAGTGGGAGTGCCGATAAAACGGTACGGATTTGGAATTTGCAGACTGGAGAAAGTCGCGTTCTCTCTGAACATACGGCTACGGTTTATGCAGTTGCACTCAATCCAAACGGCAAGACGATCGCCAGCAGCAGCGAAGATAAAACCATTAGACTTTGGGATATAGCGACAGGAGAATTGATCCGGACACTAGGAGAACCGGGAGGACATCGGGATGTGGTGCGAGCGGTTGCCTTTAGCTCCAATGGAAAATTGCTTGTCAGTGCTGGGTGGGACGGATTTGTTAAGCTATGGGACTCGACCACTGGACAGTTGCTAAAAACGTTTGCAGGTCATAGCAATCGGGTTGTTTCTGCGACATTTATTAATGAGCGCGCGATCGCAAGTGCTAGCCTCGACAACACCATCAGACTATGGGACGCGCAAACAGGGCAACCGCTCCAAACCATCCCTGCCCATTCCAACTGGGTTTTGTCTGTGACCGCTCAACTTGCCACTCAGACCTTGATTAGCAGCAGTAATGATACAACAATCAAGATTTGGCGATGAAGCAAGTTAGGATTTTGTCAGCGAGCAATATTTTACAGATTGATGTGAGCGAGTAATTCGCCTTTGCTTACCTCAATCAAAAAAATGAATTTGCAAGAAGTCTAACAGTGTTCATATCGCTCTTCCATCACTCTTATGAGATAATAATAAGGTAAAGTGTTGTGAAATCTTTACTGGGCTATGTTTGGGTCAAGAGAGCCTGCCGAAACAATAAAATTTGTTGATGATTACTGTGAATGG
>JAESFL010000775.1_pt1 | contig 17163 bp, 3 predicted proteins | sample 9269401 | NCBI WGS metagenome assembly JAESFL01 (sample SAMN14506025, study PRJNA617098) | algae metagenome | isolation source: Gloeocapsa sp. UFS-A4-WI-NPMV-4B04 and co-occurring heterotrophs from desert... | place: USA: Utah | collected 2006-10-01 | reverse complement strand
ACGGCGTAGTGGTCGGGGGTGCGCAGCACCTGCTGTTCAAACAGGTCCACGTAGGTGCTCACCGAGTCGGGGCTGGTAGCCGTCTCGTTGAACTGGTAGAGCAGTTGCTCACGCTCCTCTTCCCCGACCAGTGACAGGTCGCCCACAGGAACGTCATTGTTTTCAAGGAGCTTGCCAAGTAGAGTGGTGTACCAACTGGCTAGCCTGCCGATGTAGCCGGGGCCGTACAGACCAGGGTTGTACCTGATGGTGAGCAAACGGGGCCCGGCCAGTTGAAACACGAACGCAAGCGGGAGTTCGGGCAGGCTGAGTGCCGTCCCGCTTGGTAATCCTTCCACCATCATTCCGACCGCGTGCAAATCCCTCAAACTACCCTTTTCCAGGTCCAGTATTTTTTCGAGCGGATAATTGGCGTGCTTTGCATCGTTGACCAGGGCGTTTTTGGTAAACTTCAGCAGGTCGGCAAAGCTGTTGTCAGCGATTCCATCAAACCGGACCGGCACCAGGTTGCCGCCGGAGGGCTGCCCGGGCGCATCAACCGGGCAAAAAATACAAACGTCCGGCAGGGAAGAACATTTTTGCGCCAGCACCGCCAGAGCCGCGAGCAGGATCACCTGCTTGGCTTTCGGGGTTGGGCCTAAGTTGTCCAGGCCGTCGAAAACCGCATCGGGGATGGGATGCGCGTGTTCGGCGCCGGCCGCCGGAGGGGCCGGCGTTTCCCCGGCCGCATCGTAGTCGGTGAAATACGCGTTGAAATCAAAACCACTCAGGCGGTTTTTCCAGTAGTTCCTGCCGGCAACACTCCGGTTGATTTTTAAAGCTTCGAAATCCAGGTTTGATTTCTCCATCATAACGCTCAGTGGTTTATCGCTCGATTGGAAAATACGCATCAGCAAATGAGGGCCCCCGGACGCCGCCTACAGGTTGAACACGATGTCGTCTTCGCCGGATGGGCAGTTGTCGAACTCTTCATCCATCCAGTTCAGCAGGATCGTTTCCGCATTTTCAGCGGATTTTCGCACCAGTGATTTGAAATGCGTGACCAGCAATTCAGCATCCGGCCTGGTGAAATAAAGGGAGGAATACTGCAACCTGAACCTGAACGAGCCGGGGGTTTCACTGGCAAACAGGAGAAGCGGGTACTTCGTGGCACCCACCTGGTAAGGTACCGTTGAGAAAGTACCGGCCCCCGGCAGCGCGTCCTGGTTTTCGAAATTGAGGAAAACAAATACGGCGTCAAACAAGGCGGCCACGTGGACGGACCGGCTGTTGTTGATTTCACTCACGATGTCCGAAAGATCGTACACCTGGTTGCTTCTGGCTTCGATCAGGCGGGCGTGTACGGCCTTGAGGAGTTGCCTGAACGACAGATTCACGTCGATGCGGTGTCGCACCGGAAGCGTCTTGGCGAACATCCCCACCACCTCTTCCGTCTCCTGCTGCATCCGGCCGGAAGTAGTCATGCCCAGCACCAGATCGTCCTGGCCCGTAAGCTGTGAAAGGTAGAGCAGGAAAAAAGAATACAGCAGCGATGAAGTGGCAACCTCTTCCTCCTGCAGCACTCGCAGCAGGGGGCCAAGCGTCTGTTTTTCAATTTCGAAAGCAACCTCTCCGCCCGCGTCCGTCGTTGCGTCACTGCCTGCGTACCGGGTTGGCAGGTCGAGCTTCGGCACTTTGCCTTCGAATTGTTTCAGCCAGAATTCCCGGTGCAGCATGTACTCGCCGGTGGCCCGGTAATTGTGCTCCCACTCGGCGTAATCCTTATACTGGACCCGCAGCGGGTCGGGCGCCTGGCCGTTGTATATTTTCAAAAACTCTGCGGCCAGCTTCACCTGCGAGATGCCGTCGCACACGATGTGATGCGTATCGATCAACAAAAAGTGCTGCTGCGCCGGGGTGCTCACTACCTTACCCCTGAACAGAGGGGCGCTCCCCAGGTCGAACGGCCTGACAAAATCGCCAACGACCGCCTGGATGTTTTCACCCTCGCTTTCGCCTGCCTCGACCCGGAAGGGAACCGAACTTTGGACGGACTGAAGCACAGTTCCCTCTTCGAATGCAAACTCCGTCCGTAAACTTTCGTGTCGCCTGATGAGCGACTGCAAAGTGGCCTCGATCTTATCCTGGTCATACGCCCCTTTTATTTGCAGGACCATGGGGAGGTTGTAGGCCGTACTCTCTTTATTGGTTTCGTACTGGTAATAAATCCGCTGCTGGGCGGCCGAAGTGTGGTAAGCCGGTTTTGCGGCTGCTTTGGATACCACCAAAAGCCCGTCTTTTTTAGCCCTTTTGATCAACTCGGCCTGCTTCCGGATGGTGGGGCTGGTGAACAGCTCGACCAGTGAAACCTTTACGTTGAACTCCTTGTAGATCCGCCCGAGCAACCGCATGACGCTCAGGGAAGTGCCTCCCTGTTTCTGGAAGCTTTCTTCCACGGAGATCGGCTTGTCGCCCAGGATCTCCTGCCAGATGGTCAGTAGTTTTGCCTCGACCGGATTTGCGGGAGCAACCACTTCGTGTTGGGTGGTGTACCTGAGCAACGCTTTATAATCTATTTTCCCGTTGCTCATCAATGGATATTCACCTACTTCGAATATTTCCGCCGGAACCAGGTAAGCGGGCAAGTGGGATTGCAAATGCAGCCGGGCCGCATCCCTCAGAGTACCGGCGACCGGCAACGTCCCGCTGCCGATTATAAAGGCAATCAGTGCTTCGTCGCCATTCTCGTAAGTGTGCTTGACCACCACTGCGTTTTTGACAAAGGCAGCCTGCACCAGCACCGCTTCAATTTCGTCGAGTTCTACCCGGATGCCTCTTAGTTTCACCTGCCGGTCTTCTCTTCCCAGCAGGTCAAACATTCCGTTGATCAGCCGCCGGGCTTTGTCGCCGGTCTTGTAGGCATTTACCGCGGCAGGCTGACCGGCGCCGGTATTGAGCCTGATAAACTTTTCTTGCGTGAGCCCGGGAGAATTCAGGTACCCTTTCGTCAGGTAATCCGACACAATGTAAAGGTCGCCCGCCACCAGCGTATTGCACGGTTTTAATTCTTCGTTCGCAATGAAAAACTCCGTATTGCTGATCGGTTTGCCGATCGGAATCCGGATCGCAGTGACGTCCGAGGGGCTGATCCGGTAGCAGGATTTGGTCATGGTGGCCTCGGTCGGCCCGTACAGATTCACCAGTTGGATGCGGGTGTCGAATACCTGGTACCAGTTGGCGAGTTCGGCCGGAATGATCCTTTCGCCCGACAGGAGCACGTATTTCAGGTCTTTGTAGTGCTGCGGCGTGAGCAAACCGTTGTTGAATACCCGGAAAAGGCTCGGCACGCAATGGATCAGGTGCACGCCCGTCTCGTCAATCCAGGCCGTCAGTTTTTCGGGTGACAAAAAGTCTTCCTGCCCGGGCGGTATGCAGATGGTTCCACCCGTCAGCAGCGGCACGAATACGTCCCTGAGGAAGGCGTCGAAATAAGGGCTGATCAGCTGGCTGAACCGGTTGGGACCATTGATGGCGAAAGTTTCGATTTCCCATTGCAGGAAGTGCATCAGGCTACAGTTTTTGCCGACAATTCCTTTGGGGGTTCCCGTCGTTCCCGACGTAAAGTAGATGTATACGCTGTCATCTGCTTCGTACCCGGGGCTTTCAATGCCCGCCGCCGCCGCATCCGGACCCGCAAACACGTCCTCCACGTAAAACCTTTCCGGGGCGTCTGCCTCCCCATCCGGGAGCTTGGTGACCGCACCTACGGATGTGATCAGGTACCGCAGATTCAACTCCTGGACAATGGTCCTAAAGCGGTGCGGGGGAAGCAGGGGATCAATCGGTACGAATACGCACCTGGCATTCAAAATGCCGATCATCGCACTGATCAGGGCCGGCCGGTCACTCAGCTGTACGCCAACTACCGTTTCTTTCTCCAGCTTCTGCTGCGTGAGGAAGCGGGTTACTTTGTTGGCAAGGCCGTACAGCTCCGCGTAAGAGATGCTTTGCCCGTCACATTCTATAGCAGTTTTATCACCATTGATTTGCAGGCTTTTGATTAGCTCTTTCTGAATAATCATGTGAGATAGTGGTTAAGGGTGGACTGGGTAACGGGAAAAGAATACCGGTCGGACTCCGGGTCGTGAGCCAGGGACCAGCATTGCACCAGGATGAAAAGGATTATTACTGATTCGTTGTTAGTTGTCCGTTATTCGTTGTTGGTATTTTCCTGTTTTACAGGCAATCGTGAACAACCAAATCCGCAATCATGAAGTCTTTTCAGGATTAGATGAAAAGGATTAAAAGGAGAATCGGCGTATATTTCCCTGACGATTGGTCGTGGAAGATGGATGGGCGGCTAAAGATTTCCTGCGGCATACACCCCGGGCATTTCTGCTTCCCGCATACCGGCGCGGCGAATTAGTTGAAAAATTCTTCAACAAGAATTCCGAAGGTAATCACCGTAATGAGCAAGTCGCTTTCATAGGGGGCATTGAGTGAGAAACCCTGCCTTTTATAGGTATTTTTCAGCTTGTCAACCTCGGCCGCGTCGAAAAACCCCTGCCTCCTGATCAGGTCAGATGAGAGAATGTCGTTGATGTACCCGATGTTGTTTTGAATCAGGTAGGGGCTCCCCGGCGCAACGAACCCGAACTTCTCCCGGCCCACCACGGCCTTGGGGACGAATCTTTCGGACATCTTTTTCAGGATGTACTTCTCGGTCAGGTCTTTGAGTTTCAGTTCTGCCGGTATCCGGGTCGAGAACTCGATCAGGTTCTTGTCCAGGAAAGGGTATCTGACTTCTACTGCATTGGCCAGCGCCATCCGGTCGCCGTGGTCCGAGACCAGGTGGTCAACCAGCCGCAACTTATAATCAACGTACAGCCTTTTGTTGAGCACGTTTCGGTTTTCGATCCTGCTTTTATTGATGACCGGGTGGTTGAGGCAGTTCACTTCATCGAAGATGGCATTGACTTCGGCCGAATAGAGGCTTCTCTTGACCAGGTTGAACTGGCTGAAGTCTCTTTCGTAGAGAAAGGAAGCGTCTCCCCACACCTGCCGGCGGATGTTTTCTTCGGCCGGGGTGGCCGTATTGTCCAGCAGGTCCATTTCCCTCAACTTGTCGAAGCGGTACCCCACGTAGCCGGCAAACAATTCGTCGGCGCCTTCACCCGACAAGATCACCTTCACGCCTTTTGCCCGGACGGATTCCGACAGGGAGAGGGAAGCCGTGTTATAGGTTTCTTTGAGCGGGCATTCGCAATGGTAGATGGACTTTTGCAGCCTTTCACTGATATCCGTAGAGAAAAATGTTTTTTTGTTCAGCAGTGAATTACTTTCCCGCGCCACGAGAACCTGGTAGGCCGTTTCGGAAAGCGTAGAATCAACGAAGTCGATTGAAAAGGCCTCCCGGTGGCCGGCCGGTGCAATCTGCTTGATCTTCATGGCAATGGCTGAAGAATCGAGGCCTCCGCTCAGGTAAAACCCGGTGGGCACATCGGACCTCAACCGCAGCTTAACGGATTGCGTGAACAATTCCTCCAGTTCCTCGACGATGCTTTCTTCGGACCTTCCGGTGAATGCTTCTTCGCCTTCCGGGTAGACCAGGTCCCAGTATTCTTTATTCACGATCCGCCCGTTGTCCTCCACCTGCAGAAAGTGGCCGTTTTCGAGGCTGTGAATGTTCTTGAACATCGTCCGGGGGCTGATCAGGCCGGCAAAGGTAAATACCTGGTCCAGCCCTACTAAATCTACTTCCCGCTCTACCAGCGGATGCTCCAGAATGGCTTTGATCTCAGACCCGAAAATAAACGTATTCTTTGCCACCGTATAAAAAAACGGGACAATGCCCATCTGGTCGCGGGCGCAGAACATCGTTTTCTTGTTCTTGTCGTACAGCGCGAATGCGAACTGCCCGTTCAGTTCATTCAGCAGGTCCATTCCACACGCTTCGTACAGGTGAACAATTACCTCCACGTCGGAACAGGTCTTGAAATGGTGGCCTTTTTTCCTGAGCTGCTCCCGGAGTTCGATGTAGTTGAATATTTCGCCGTTGCAAATCACCACGATTGACTCATCTTCATTGCAGATGGGCTGCATTCCATTCTCAAGACCGATGATGCTGAGCCTGCTGAAGCCAAACGCTACGTTGTCGGTCAGGAAGGTATCCTGGGCATCCGGTCCCCGGTGGAGCAGCTTTTTATTCATATTCGCAATGATTCTTCCATCTTCCATGTTCAACCGCTGATTGAACTTCATGAAGCCGCTGATGCCGCACATAATCTTTTCCGTGATGATGAGATGAGTGAAAAGCCCTTACACTTCGCTAAAAGAATTTTCTAACGCTATTTCCTTTATTTTAAGGTCGGTGCGTTTGGTGACCGCCAGGGCGATGAGCATGTAATAGCGCATCAGGAGGCTGATCGTATCCGCGTGGTACAAGTCCACGTTGTAAATGAAGCTGATGTTCAACCTGCCGTCCCGCTCCCAACCTTCGATTTTAAACTCAAAATTCGTTGTTCTGTCCGCTTTCAAATCAGCCTGGACCAACCCTAATTGGGCCATCTGGTCGCTGGCCTCAAAAGTGTTTCTCAGTGAAAAATAGACGTCGAAAATAGGCTTTCGTGCCGTTTTATCTTTTTCGTCTTCATCTGCCAGCGTAACCATGCGTTCAAACTGAATGTCCTGGTTGGCGACTGCCTCCAGAACCACGTTTTTTACCTCATCCAAAAATTCCCGGCAGGTATTTTCTTCCCAGACTTTAAGCCGCAAAGGCAGTACGTTGACGAAGGTTCCGACAATGTTTTTTAAGCCCGGATGCGTTCTGCCGACCACGTCCGTACCGATGATAATGTCGGAAGCGCCGCATACTTTATGCAGCAGCAGGTAGTACACGGACAACAAAAACATGTAAACAGAAACGTTGTTTTTCGTGGCAAGGTCCCTGATGGCCTCGTAGTGTTCTCCCTCCAGTACCAGTACATCCGCTGCCGCAGCATTGTTTTTTACAAGTACGCGTTCCCGTTGAATCGGCAAATCCAGCCTTGGCAATTTACCCGCCAGCTTTTTCTCCCAGTACCGCCATTGCTTGTCGGAACTGCTCTGCACACTTCTGACCCAGTAGGCGTAATCGACGTACCTGAGTTCCAGGGGTTGCAGCTCCTTCTCTTGTTGGATGTCCAAAAGATCCTTGACCAGCACGTTGAAAGAAACCCCGTCACAAACAATGTGGTGAATGTCAATAAACAATAGGTTTTCTCCTTCCCCACGGTACAGAGCGCACCGCATCAGGCATCCCGAGGACAGGTTAAAGGGACGCACGAAATCACGAAAAGCTTCCCTGGCAGTGTAATGCACTTGAGCGTCCACACGCTCAAGCCTGAAATCAACTTTATCATTGATCACTTGTTTTACCCCCTCTTCGGTGAGGATAAAGTTGGTGCGGAGACTCTCGTGTCGGTCAACCAACTTTTGCACCGCTTTTTCTACCCCTTCAGCGGTGTAGGCTTCTTTAAATTTCAGCCCTATTGAAATGTTATTTTCAATGCTCTCCGGGTTCACCAAGTGCTGGTAATAAAGTCTTTCCTGGGCCGGCGAGGTTTCGTAGTAGTCCTGCTTATCAATTTTGGGAATAATTAATTCCTTCGCAACCATTAAGTTGCTGATGATTTCGGAGAGACCGCTGATGGTAGGATTTTCGAATATGTTCCGAAGGTGGATGTTAACCTGGAACGCCTGCCGGATGGCACCGACCAGGTGAAACGCCCGGAGAGAATGTCCCCCCAGTTGGAAGAAGTTGCTGGTAACGCTGATGAGGCTCTTGTCGAGCTTGAGCACCTGGGCCCACAGGTCGAGGAGTTGCGCCTCGGTGGGGCTGGCCGGGGGCTGGAAGTCCTCCTCTTTGGAGAGCCTCGGCTCGGGCAGGGCTTTGCGGTCGAGCTTGCCGTTGGGGGTGAGCGGCAGCTGCTCGAGCTGCACAAAGAAGGCCGGCACCATGTACTCGGGCAACTTGCCCAGCAGGTGTTGGCGCAGCAGTTCCACGGGAATGGTCGCTGAGGCCGAGTAGTAGGCCACCAGGTACGGCTCGGGCGGGCCGGCGGGCGCCTGGCGAGCTACCACCACGCCATCCCTTACCGGCGGGTAAGTCAACAAGTGGTGCTCGATCTCGCCCAGCTCAATGCGGTAGCCCCGGATCTTGACCTGCTCGTCGAGGCGGCCCAGGTACTCGAGCTCGCCACTGGCCAGCCAGCGGGCCTGGTCCCCCGAGCGGTAGAGCCGCCGGCCGGGCCGGTTGGGGTCAGCCACAAACCTGAGCCCGGTGAGCTCGGGCCGGTGCAGGTAGCCCCGCGCCAGGCCCGCCCCGGCTACGTAGAGTTCGCCCACCATCCCCTGCGGCACGAGCCGGCCCTGGGCGTCGAGCAGACACAGCCCCAGGGTGGGAATGGGCGTGCCCACGTTGCTCACGTTTTGGGCGATCTCCAGGGCGGTGATCTGTTTGTAGGTCACGTGGACGGTCGTCTCGGTGATGCCGAACATGTTGATGAGCTGGCACTGGGGGTAGCAGGCGTGCCAGTCCTGGAGCCGGCCGGGGCTCAGGGCCTCTCCCCCGAAGATCACGTAGCGCAGGGCCAGCGCCGGGGGCGGGCCCGAGAAGGCCTGCTGCTGGAGGGCGTAGAAGGCCGAGGGCGTCTGGTTGAGCACGCTCACCTGGTGGTGCTGCAAGAGGGCCAGGTAGGCGGCCGTATCGCGGGCAACGGCTTTGGGCACGATCACCAGTTTTCCCCCGAAGAGCAGCGCCCCGTACATCTCCCAGACCGAGAAGTCGAAGCAGTGGCTGTGGAACATGGTCCACACGTCGGAGGCCTTGAAGTCAAACAGGGGGCGCTGGTTGAAAAACAGGCGCACCAGGTTGGCGTGCTCGATCATCACGCCTTTGGGCTCTCCGGTGGTGCCCGAGGTATAGATCACGTAGCACAAGTGCGAGGGCTGCACTACCGGCCGCTGCCAGGACTCATCGGGTTGTAAGGAACCTTCGGGCTGGCCCAGGTAGTCTTCCAGGTAGAGCGTGGTGACTCCCGCCAGGGGCTGGGGCTGCCACGCTCGTTTGGTGAGCACCAGCCGGCAGCGGCTATCCTGGATCAGGTAACGGATGCGCTCGGGAGGATAGTCCACGTCGATGGGCAGGTAAGCGCCCCCGGCCAGCAGGATGGCCAGCATGCCCGTGACCGTTTCCAGACCGCGGTCGGTGAGCAGGCCCACCACCGAGTCGGCCCCTACGCCCTGCCGGCTGAGGGCCTCGGCCAGCGTGAGGGCCTGCCCGTAGAGCTCTTGGTAGGTGCGTTGCTGCTCACCAAAGACCAGGGCCAGGGCATGGGGCGTCTTTTGGACCTGCTGCTCGAAGAGCGTTACCACCGTCTGCTCCTGCGGGTAGTCCACTTGCGTGTTGTCGAAGCGATCCAGCAACTGCTCCTTTTCGGGGCGGCTGAGCAGTTCGAGTTCGCCCAGCCGGGCCTGGGGTTGAGCCAGCAGGTTGGCCAGTGCCTGGTAGTAGTGTCCCACCAGGGCCTCCACGGTGGCCGCATCGAAGTAGTCCCGGTTGTAGACCAGCTTGCCTTTCAGGGCCGGCCCGCTGCGCTGGAGCCACAGGTTGAGGTCATACTTGCCGTAGCCGTAGTTGTTTTCCTCCACCTGCACTTGTGGCCCTGCTGCCCCCTGAGCCACCACTGGGGCCTCTTCATAGGTGTAGAATACGTCGAAGAGGGCCGTCCGGCTCATGTCCTTCTCGGGGGCCAGCTCTCTTACCAGCTTGTCGAAGGGCATGGCCTGGTGGCTGAGCGCCTGCTGGTAGACCTCCCCCAGCGCGGCCAGGTAGGCCTCGAAACTACTCTCGTCGGAAACATAACTGCGCAAGGCGAGCAGGTTGCTCACCGGTCCGATCACTTCTTCCAGCCCGGGCAGCTCACGGTTGGCTACGCTCGTGCCGATGACGATCTCTTCGTGGCGGCAGTACTTGTAGAGTAGCACTTTGAAGGCGGCCATCAACACCAGGCCCGGGCTTACCCCGTGCTGCTGTTGGTAGCTGAGCAGCCCTTGCAGCAGGGCCGGGGCAATGACCACCTCCACCACGCCGGCTGAGTAGACGTGGATGGCCGCCCGCGGCCGGTCGGTGGGCAGTTCGAGCGCTTTTAGTTTGCCGCCCAATTGCCGCTTCCAGTAGGCCAGCAGGTCCACCTCCCGCCCGGAGAGGCACTCGTGTTGCCAGCGCGAAAAGTGGGCGTACTGCAAAGCCGGCCGCGGGGGGGGCTGTGACCCGGGAAGCTGGTGGTAGAGGGCCCAGAGTTGCTGGTTGAGCCTGAGGATAGAATAGCGGTCAACGATCAGGTGGTGAAAGGTAATGATGAGCTTGCTTAGCCCGGGGGCCAGTTGCAGCAGGGCGCCCCGCAGCAGGGGCTGGTCCAGGGCAAAGGCCGTATTGATCTGTTGATCCAGCCAGGCCTGCACGGTTTGCCCGCCGGCCTGATGGAGGACCAGCGAGAAATCCAAAGCGGGCAGCACGTGCTGGTAAGGCTTCTGGTCCACGCTCACGATGACCGTGCGCAGGATCGAGTGCCGCTCGATGAGCGTCTGCATGGCGGCCTGGAGCCGTTCCAGGTCGAGTGGCCCCTGCAGGTCGATGACCAGGGGAATGTTGTGGTAAAGCGGTCCGGCCGGGTAGAGGTAGCCGGCCTCGAACTTGTCAATGAACCACAAGCGTTCCTGGTGGTAGGAAGCGGCCACCAGGTCTTGTTGGGCAGTTACCGCGTAGTGTTGCAGTTGCCCGGCGAGTTGCTCGTGCTGGTGGTGGCTGAGGAGCTGGATGTCAGCCAGGCTCAGGGCCGGATCGGCACACACCCCGTCGATGATGTTGAGCAGGTAGTCGGCCAGCTTTTCCACCGTTTGGCGGGAAAACAGGTCGGTGGCGTACTCCAGGTCGAACTGGAGTTGCTCGCCGGCCTGGGTCACCCACAGGGTCAGGTCGAGCTTTGACTTGGTGTGTTCAAAGGCGTAACTCTTGAAGGTTAAGCCGGCTGGTTGTACCTCATCGCCCCCTGACTTGGTGAAATTCCGGTAGTTGAGGATCACGTCGAAGAGCGGGTTGCGCCCGGCATCACGCTCGAGGCGGAGCTGGTGGACGAGTTCTTCGTAAGGGTATTCCTGGTGCTCCAGGCAGGCCAGCGTGGTGGCTTTCACCCGGGCCAGGAATTCCACGAAAGTGAGTTCGGCCAGCGGGTAGTTGCGCACGGGCAGGGTGTTGACGAACATGCCCATCACCTGCTCGAGGTCGGCGTGCTGACGGCCAGCCACGGGTACGCCCACCACGATGTCTTGCTGGTTGGAGAGCTTGCTCAACAGCACGTTGAACACCGAGAGCACCACCATGAACAACGTGCAGCCTTCCCGCTCGGCCAGCGCCTGAAGGCCTTCGGTCTGGGACTCTTCGAGCACAAAGTGCAGGGAGCGGCCCTGGTAGGTCTTTACCGGTGGACGGACAAAGTCGAAGGGTAGTGCAAGCGCTGGGGGTTTTGCCGAAAAAGTACTGAGCCAGAAAAGCTTCTGCTTGTTCATTTCCTCCTGCTGTTCTTCCCCCTGCTGCCATTCGGCGTAATCTTTGTATTGCAACTGCAAATCCGGCAACGTGTCACCATTATACAGCCGGATGAGGTCTTCCCTGAAAATCCTGCTCGAAACCAGGTCCGTGATGATGTGGTGTATATCAATGAGCATCAAGTGCACCTGCGGTTCCTTTTCAATGATTCCTACCCTGAACAGCGGAGCTTTCGCCAGGTCGTAGGGTCTGATGAATGACCGGACGGTTGCTTCAACGCCTCCTTCATCAAACTGAAAATACTCCACTTTGAAATCAATCTTATCCAGGATCACTTGCCGGGGCGCTTCGTTATTGAGTACGAATACGGTCCGGAGGTTTTCGTGTCTTTCAACGAGCCGGTTGACTGCCTTCTCCAACTTGCGCTTGTCCAGCTTTCCTGCCACCCAGAACAACTGAACTTCATTGTACACGGTGGTGCCCGGATCTAACCGGCTTAAAAAGTACATCTTCTGCTGCCCCGCCGACAAGACGTAATTTTCCTTCGGCGCGGCTTTCGGAATGTTCCGGTTCGCCGGCTTTACCGGCGCCTGGCGCAGTATCTGGTCGGCCAGTTGGCTGATGGTAGGATGCTCGTATACATCTTTGATTGATAACTTCAATCCGACTTCCTGATTGATGCGGGCAATCAGGGTCATTCCTTTCAGGGAATCGCCGCCCAATTCGAAGAAGTTCTCATCGAGACCAATGTCGCTTTTACCGAAAAACCGGCAATAGATCGCCACCAGCTTTTCCACCAGCCCGTCTTCCTGCCGGGCAGCAACGCCGTCAGCTTCGCCCGGTTCGGTAAGCAGGGCCTTGATTTCCCTCAACTTCTTCCGGCTTGCCCGGATTGCGGCAGGCAGGTCACCTTTGTAGATGGTATAGGCCGCCGACTTGTTATTCAGGCATCGGTGAAAAATCGCTACTCCTGCCGAGGGGGAAATGCCATCATGGATCCCCGCGTTGATCAGACCGATGTCCTGGGTTTTGGTTTTTCTCCTGATGGTGCTCACCGTCATGCCTACATCCAGCCAGTCACGCCAGTTGATGGTAAAAACGTGGACCCCCAGTTTCCGCTGGGCGTAGTGTGCGTAGCTTTCCAGGAATTCATTGGCCCCGCTGTAGGCCACCTGCCCGAATTTGTTCTGGTACAACACATTGCCGATTGACGAGAACAAAGAAATAAAATCCAGACGTTTAAAATCCAGGTACTTCTCGAACAGAAGCAGTCCGTGCACTTTTGAGGAGACGTATTTATAAAAATCACTTTTTTTCCGGTTGAGCATGATGCCACCAAAGTCAACCTCACCGGCCGCCCATATCAGGCCGTTGAGGTGCTGATGCTTGCCATGAATGTCCCGGACCAGCTGCTGCACCTGGTTTTCGTTTGCAACGTCAGCCCGGTAGAGTTCAACGCTGCGCCCTGTGCTTACCATATCAAGCAGCACTTTGATTTTCTGACTTACCGGATTACCCGCTTCCCGGGCCGACAACCAGTTGTGCCACTCCTCCCTTTCAGGGAATGCCGAGCGGTGCACAATGATCACATCGGCATTGAAGTCACGTACCAGGTGGCTGGCAAACGTAAGGCCCATCCCTCCCAGACCGCCGGTAATGAGATAAGTGCCCCCGTCAATTATTTTAGCTCCCGATTTTATTTTTTCATTTTCGGTCAGCCCCTGGTAGGACTGTACCCATCTTTCCTGGTCCCGGTAAGCAACGATGGGATCGGGCGCATCATAAAATATTTCACTGACGAGCCGGCTCATGGTTTCTTCCAGCTCACGCTTCTTGCCGGATGGATAGGCGATGTCGATGACCCTGCATTTGACCGACTGCATTTCCAGCGGTATTAATTTTGCGGGCCCGAGTAAAGCCGCTTTCAGCGGGTCTATTTCATCCGCTGCCGTTACCTTCGCCACCCCATTGGCAATGACGGTGAGGTTGGTGCCTTCGGCCTGCTGCGAATTCCCCAGGGCTTTTGCCAGGTAAGACAAGCCCAGGTACCCTTTTTCCAGCTTCTCTTCGGTGTTCCCGTAACTGACGTCCGGTGGATTCCCGCTCAACGCCGCACAGTACACTACCTGGTGAATAACCACCCCCGACGATTCCAGGTGCACCCACAACTCACTGAGCCGGTCAAGATCAACCTCAAAGGCATTGTTGCCGTCTCGCCGGTAGGTGTTACCGAGTTTTACCCCGATCACATTTTGTTTACGGGCAGTCAGGTACTGCGCCAGGTGTTCACTGAAGTCTTCTCCATTGGAGATTACTACAAAATTGAACGAATGATCCGCTAATTCGCCGGCATCGTTGGGGGAAAGCGAGAGTTGCCAGCCGGGCACTTTGATGCAGTCCTCGGCGGCATCACCGGCCCCTGAAGCACCGGTTTCCCAGTGTTGGGCCAACAGCTTCAACGCATTGACGTCAGCTGTATAGGGCGTTTTGTCGAACGAGTAGGTTGGCAGTGAAATCCTGCTTCTTTTTTCGTCCCGGTAATAGCCGTTCCAGTCAATTCCAACGCCACACAGCCAAAGCTGTCCCATTTTTTCAATAAGGTACTTCTGATCATCCGCCTCCTGTTTGGGCTGCCTGACCATGTTCACCAAATGGTGCTCGGGGGTTTTTAAGTTGCTTTCGGCCATGTAGTTGCACAAGGTACGCCCCGGACCCAGTTCAATGAAAACAGCATTTCCTTCTTTTAGCAGGGTTTCCACTCCCTTTTTGAAATTCACCGCATTGCGTAAATGCCGGCTCCAGTAGGACGGGAATCTGATCTGGTCGTACTGTACGATCTCCCCGGTAAGATTTGAAACGTAAGGTATTTGGGGCTCATTGATTTCTATGTCCTCAAACTCCTTTTCAAACGCATCCAGCACGGGGTCCATCATGGACGAATGAAAGGCATGAGAAGTAAATAATTTTTTTGCGTGATAGCCTTTCCGCACCAGGTGTTCCTCAAATTGCGCAATGTCGGCTTCGTTGCCGGCTACCACCAGGGATTCGCCACTGTTGATCACCGCCAGGTCAATGTTGGGGTGTGCGTTCAGCAGTGGTTGCAACTCAGCCTGGCTGATGTGGACGTTGAGCATACTTCCCCCTGCTACCCGTTCCATCAGTTCTCCGCGGCGGATCACCAGGCAGATCGCATCGTCGAGGGAGAAAACGCCGCTGAGGCAGGCGGCAACGTATTCGCCAATGCTGTGCCCGATCATATAAGCCGGTTTGACTCCCCAGGCCATCAACTGGCAGGCCATTGCGTATTCGACCATGAACAGGAGCGGCTGGGTAAATGCCGTATTGTTGATGGCTGCCGGCACGGCGTTTCCTGCCACTTCCGGCATCAGCACGGCGCGAAAGTTCTTTTGTGAATACGAGGCGGCAATCTGCAGGCACTCATCTATTTTCTCCGTGAACGCAGCTTCACGCCGGTACAACCCACGGCACATATTGCTGTATTGTGCGCCCTGGCCGGAGAACATGAAAACGACATTTTGCAGTTCTGCCTGTGAATTGGCGAGTTCCTGCTGGGCGAACTTCCCCGCCGACAGGGCGCCGACCAGTTCATCGACGCTTTCGCAAACGAGCATTCTCCCGTACCTGAAACGTGCCCGGCCCTTTTGCATGGTATACGCAGCGTCGGGCAGGCTGCACCCGGGGTTCTTTTTGAAATGGTCAAGCAGTTGAGCCGTACTTCTTTCCAAGCTCGGTTGGGTTTTGGCGGAAAGCACCACCAGCTGGAACTTGCGGCTTTCGGCCGGCGGCTCCATTGCCGGCGGTTCTTCCAGCACCACGTGCACATTGGTACCCCCAATGCCAAAAGAACTTACGCCGGCACGCAAAGGACCGGTTTGATTTTCCCACGCTTTCAGGCTGCTGTTCACGTAAAACGGCCCGTTGTCAAAACCAATCCTTGGATTTGCTTTGGTATAGTGCAGGCTGGCCGGAATTTGCCGGTGCTGGATGGACAATACGGTTTTAATGAATCCTGCTACGCCTGCCGCAGTGTCGAGGTGTCCCAGGTTTGATTTTACGGAACCGATGCCACAGTACTTGGAGTCGCTCCTGCCGAATGCGGCGTTCAGCGCGGCAATTTCGATGGGGTCGCCCAGTTCGGTGGCCGTTCCGTGGGCCTCCACGTAACTGATGCTGTCAGGCGCTACTCTGGCCATTTTATGGGCCATTTTTATGACGTCCGTCTGTCCGTTCACGCTTGGCGCCGTGTAGCCAACCTTGTCGTTCCCGTCGTTGTTGATGCCTGTTCCCTTGATGACCGCGTAAATGTGATCCCGGTCCCCCATGGCGTCCTTGAGCCTTTTCAAAACCACGATGCCTACCCCTTCTCCGCCAACCGTACCATTGGAGCCGGCATCAAAAGGCCGGCATTTGCCGTCCCTGGAAAGGATAAGCCCTTCCTTGAACAGGTATCCTTGTTTCGAATGATTCACGATGCTGACTCCCCCGGCCAGGGCCATGGCGCATTCCCCGATCAATAAACTGTTGCAGGCATTGTGGATGGCGACCAGCGAGGTAGAACAGCCCGATTGCACAAATACCGAGGGTCCTTTTAAATTAAGTTTGTAGGATATCCTGGAACATAAATAAAATATTCTCCTGAGCCGGGTAGCCGTAAAATCGTCCACCCGGCCATCCTTATTCTTGAGCCGGGCGTAGGCTTCCCAGTTAAAATTAGGGGCGCCGCCGGCAAACAACCCAATCTTCCCGTCATGGTTGGTAACGTCATAGCCACTATCCTCCAAGGCTGCCCAACAACATTCGTGAAAGAGCCTGATCTGAGGGTCCATCAGTTCTGCTTCATCGGGCCGGTATCCAAAAAAATGGGAATCGAAATAGTTCTTGTTTTGCAAATAGGCATGGGCTTTTACGTACCCCGGGTTTGCCGCACTTGATTCACTTTCACCCTCTTTCAGGGCTTCCTCAACGGTGAACGTTTCAATACAGTCGAGGCTGTCCTTCAGATTCTCCCAGTACTGCTGCACATTGCCGGCTTTTGGAAATCTTCCCGCCAACCCAATCACGGCTACTTCTAAACCTGTATATTTTTCCATTGCGTTAATCTCTGATTTGATTGAACAATCCAATAACCTCATCCTTCTGTTTCTGACTATCCTCAAAGCCCGAATCCGTGCGCTCAGGCTGAGTTTCACCCGTCAGTCGGATACGCTTGGTGATTTGGGAGACGGTTGGCAGTTTGAACATTTCCGCAACCGATAATTTTACATTGAAGCGTTTGTTGATCCTGGTCAACGCCCGGATCAGACTCATGGAATTGCCGCCTACATCAAAAAAGTTTGTATGGATTCCAATCGCTCCGGGTTCCACACCGAGCAGCGCAGCCCATATTTCAATAATTTCTTTTTGGGTCTGATTGATGGGCCTTTTGTCCCCCTCTTTCAAACCGAGCTCAGGCTCGGGCAGGGCCTTGCGGTCGATCTTGCCATTGGGGGTGAGGGGAATGGCCGCCAACTGCACGTAGTAGGCCGGCACCATGTAGTCGGCCAGCCGGCCGGCCAGAAATGCCCGCAACTCGGATG
>JAESFL010000774.1_pt1 | contig 17186 bp, 14 predicted proteins | sample 9269401 | NCBI WGS metagenome assembly JAESFL01 (sample SAMN14506025, study PRJNA617098) | algae metagenome | isolation source: Gloeocapsa sp. UFS-A4-WI-NPMV-4B04 and co-occurring heterotrophs from desert... | place: USA: Utah | collected 2006-10-01 | reverse complement strand
CTAGTCTGCTTCTTTTGTGGCAGTAATGGCTTAATGAGTTCCCACTCTTTATCAGTTAAACTACTGGCGTATGGCATTTATTTTTGATTCTAGCTCCTCCTTAAAGATCCCAAATGGGTTCTATAAAGTTAGTCTTGAATAAGAATAAGAGTAAATACTTATTAAACTAAACACCGCTCAATAGTTGCTACAACTGACTCTGAAAGTGCCGCCAAATCGTAGCCACCTTCAAGACCAAAAAGAATGTTCGGTGTTAGCTGTAAACAATATTGAGTAAATAGCCCGTAATCTTGTGGCTTTAAGTTCATGCTTGCCAAAGGATCGGCTGCATTAGCGTCATACCCAGCACTGACGATTAACAAATCTGGGTGAAAATTAGTCAAAAACGGGATTACTTGTTGCTCGAATATCGGCTGGTATTCTGCCATTGTGCTACCAAGACGCAGGGGAACATTCAAGACATTATTATATTTACCCTGTTCCTCTGCTTTGCCTGTACCTGGGTAACAAGGAAACTGATGCAACGAACAATAAGCAATTTTTTGATGATTCTCGACAATTTCTTGTGTGCCATTGCCGTGATGCACATCCCAGTCAAGAATGGCAACGCGGTTAATTCCTAATTGTTCTAAAGCATAATAGGCAGCGATCGCCGCATTAGAAAATAAGCAAAAACCCATACCGCGATCGCTTTCGGCATGATGCCCAGGAGGACGAGTAAGTACAAATGCTGGCTTACTTGTCGCTACAACTTCCTCTACTCCATCTAACCAAGCACTCACCGCGAGCATTGCTACATCATAGCTGCGGGGTGAAACTGGCGTATCTGGATCTAAGTAACCACCACCGCGTTTAGCTAGATGTTCAACAGTTTTGATGTGTTCTAGCGTGTGGACTCGGTTGATAGATGCGATTACCCTTGCATCAACTGGAGTAGGCGATCGCCATTTGATTTGATTTGCAATTGCTGATGCTTTCAAGGCAGTTGTGATCGCACTCAAGCGTTCTAGTTTTTCTGGATGCAGTAAACCAGTTTTATGTTCCAAAAACTCATCCGAGTAAATGACACTCAGCATACTTCAACACCAGTATTAGCAGGATGCAGCACTATATCCAAACATTTACTCTACTTGTAATTTCTTGATCAGTCTCGCTTCAAATCGTCTCTTAAACCGTCTCCCTCATTGAGCATTTCAGGCATGATCGCTGGATTGCCCATAAGTTCATCTAGAGGCAGATCCCGCATAACGTCGTCTATTGCAGGAGGGTGTTTAATCCGATCAAGAATTTTTGGATCTATTGGCTCAGAAGCGTCTGGATTCGTTTTTTCTGCTTGATTAGGCACTGTTTCACTGCTCATAATTGCCCCCGAACAAATTTGTACTTACTGCCTCAGCTTAAACTTGTCTTCTGCAAGGCATAAACTATCTTGAGGATTAAATTCACCAAAGAGCTAGGAGGCGGATTTGGGGGAAGAAAGTGAGTAGTCACACAGCAAATTCATTTCTACTTACTCTTGCAAAGCTCTTGACTTGTCTCATTTCCAGATTAAGAAATAAGAGAATGTGCTAAGATTGTATTAGTATTTAACACTTATTTAGCAGACATTTGGTATAATTCTGCGTTTTTTTCATTATAACCACCTAAATTTCAGATTTTTGGAGTTTTTTAAAGTATGACAACGTCTCAGGAGAGGATTATCCCGACTGATCTGCGTAACGAGATGTCGCGGTCTTACCTGGAATACGCAATGAGCGTAATTGTGGGTCGGGCGCTGCCAGATGCTAGGGATGGTCTAAAACCTGTGCATCGTCGCATTCTCTACGCAATGCATGAACTGGGGTTGACAGCAGACCGCCCGTTCCGTAAATGCGCGAGGGTAGTGGGGGAAGTGCTAGGTAAATATCACCCGCACGGAGACACCGCCGTATACGATGCCTTGGTGCGGATGGCGCAGGATTTTTCGATGCGATCGCCTCTGATCAACGGACATGGTAACTTTGGCTCCGTAGACAACGATCCGCCAGCTGCTATGCGGTACACAGAATGCCGCTTGCAAGCCTTGACTGGTGATGCAATGCTGCGCGACATTGAATCAGAAACTGTTGACTTTACCGATAACTTCGACGGTTCGCAGCAAGAACCATTAGTTCTACCCGCACGTATTCCTCAGTTGTTACTGAATGGCTCATCGGGAATTGCCGTCGGGATGGCAACGAATATTCCACCCCACAATTTAGGTGAGTTAATTGATGGCTTAATAGCGTTAATTCACAATTCTGATCTTACTGATGTCCAGCTAATGCAGTACATTCCTGGTCCTGACTTTCCCACAGGAGCGCAAATTTTAGGAACAGCTGCAATTCGAGAAGCATACACCACTGGCCGCGGCTCAATTATGATGCGCGGAGTAGCCGAAATTGAAACGCTGCAACAGCGAAATCGTCCTGAACGCGAAGCGATCATTATTACTCAGTTGCCTTACCAAACAAATAAGGCGGCGCTGATTGAAAAAATCGCCGAGATGGTGAATGAAAAGCGCCTAGAGGGAATTTCAGATATTCGGGATGAAAGCGATCGCGATGGAATGCGAATTGTGATCGAACTAAAGCGCGATGCTTATCCGCGTGTGGTACTAAATAACCTTTACAAGCAGACTCCCCTCCAAGCCAACTTTGGGGCGAATATGTTGGCTATTGTCAACGGGGAACCTCAACTGCTGACGCTTAAGCAGTTTTTGACTGTGTTTCTAGACTTCCGCATTGACGCAATTACCAGACGGACACGCTACGAACTGCGGAAAGCGGAAGAGCGAGATCATCTGCTGCAAGGGCTATTAATTGCCATGTCGCACCTAGATGAGATCATTCAGTTGATCCGCCATGCTGCCGACACCCCAACAGCGAAAGCGGCGTTAATAACTGAATATGGTCTTTCTGAAGCTCAAGCGGATGCAATTTTGCAGATGCAGCTACGGCGTTTGACAGCGTTAGAAGCAGATAAAATTCGCCTAGAACACGACGAGTTACAGACGCAGATTGCGGACTTGCAAGATATTTTGGCACGGCGCGATCGCGTTTTAGAAATTATTGAAACTGAAGTCACACAGATCAAAGACACTCATGCTACACCGCGACGCACTGTAATTGAACCAGCAGAAGGTGAACTTGGCGATATTGACTTAATCGCTAATGAAAAAGCCTTAATTTTGCTGACTGAACAGGGTTACATCAAACGAATGCCAGTTAATACCTTTGAGGCGCAAAGCCGAGCGACGCGGGGGAAAGCAGGAACTCGGATGAAAGAGGATGATGGCGTTGAGCATTTCTTAACTTGCTGCGATCATGATAGTGTTTTGTTTTTTAGCGATCGCGGTGTAGTTTACTCTCTCAAAGCGTATCAAATACCAACCAGTTCGCGTACCAGTCGAGGTGTGCCAATTGTTCAGTTATTGCCAATTCCCCGTAACGAGAAAATTACCTCGGTTGTCCCAGTCAGCGAGTTCACCAGCGATGAATATCTAGTGATGCTGACGAAAGGCGGTTTTGTTAAGAAAACTGAATTAGCTGCTTTTAGTAACATTCGGGCAAATGGGTTAATTGCAATTTCTCTAGAAGAAGGCGATCAACTGCGATGGGTGCGACGCGCCAGGGTTGAAGACAGTATCATCATTGGCTCTCGTTATGGAATGGCGATTCACTTTAGAACTAGCAACGAGCAATTGCGTCCTTTGGGAAGAGCTACACGCGGCGTAAGAGCAATGAAACTGCGGGAGGGTGATGAATTAATTGGCATGGATATCTTGCCTAGCTCAATTCTGGCTACATTGAATACGAGTGAAGAGGATATTAGCGAAGCTGACAATCTTGAAGATATCGAAACAGAAGATATCGAAACTGAAGAAGCAACAGAAGTAGTTGAACAAAGCCAAGGTCCTTGGGTGTTAATCGTCACAATGGGCGGTTATGGCAAACGGGTTCCGGTTTCCCAGTTCAAGCTCTATAATCGGGCGACGAAAGGGAAAATTGCTACTAAGTTTAAGGCGCGTAAGTTTGAAGATAAGTTGGCAGCGCTACGGATTGTCAATGAAGATGATGAACTGATGATGATCACAAGTCGTGGCATTATTATTCGTCAATCTGTAAATGCGATTTCTCCTCAATCTAGATCAGCAACTGGGGTACGAGTACAGCGACTAGATGAAGATGATGCGATCGCGGCTGTCGCTTTAGTACCTCCTAATACTGGTGATGAGGAAGAGTCTGAGTAGACAGAGGAGCAGGGGAGCAGAGGAGCAGGGGAGCAGAGGAGCAGGGGAGAATAAAAAATACTTCTTTTTACTTCCTCAGCTTATTACCTTAGCTAGTGGCATTTTGATGGGATTTACTGTTGCGCCTGTAGGTGCGTGGTTTCTTGCCTGGATTGCCTTAGCTCCCCTTTGGGTATTAGTAGTCGGATCTACAAACCAAGAAAAACACTCTCTTCCCCTCTTGCCTCTCGTTTGGGGTATTGGTTATCACGGTGTCGCCATATCGTGGATAGTGGGAATTCATCCCATGACGTGGATGGGGGTTCCGTGGCTTGCTAGTTTAGCGATCACTCTTTTCTGCTGGGTGTTCCTTACTCTGTGGGGGGCTGCCTTAGTTGCTGCTTGGGCAGTCGGAATGAGCATTTTTGGGCGGAGTGTAGGTGTTTTTGCTCGTGTTCTGATTGGCGTTGCTTTGTGGTGTAGTCTAGAAAGCCTTTGGAGTGCAGGAGCACTGTGGTGGACTTCCATTTCTTATACCCAAAGTCCTCATAATCTAGTAATTTTGCATCTAGGGCAACTTTCTGGCCCTTTCACTGTGACAGCAGCTTTAGTCGCAGTTAACGGTTTAATTGCTGAAGCTTGGATTCAGGGATCAGGGATCAGGGATCAGGGATCAGGGGTTAAGAGTAAGTCTTCTGGCTTCTGGCTTTTGGCTTCTGGCTGTGGGCTTTTGGTGGGGTTGCACCTTGTTGGATTTGGTTTATATAGTCGTCCTTTAATTCAGCCTCCAGAGACAGCGTTGAAAGTAGGTATTATTCAGGGTAATGTCCCGAATGAAATTAAGCTGTATCCAGAGGGCTGGCAGCGTGCTATTGAAGGATACACCAGGGGCTATCGTACTTTGGCATCATTGGGAATAGATGCAGTTTTAACACCTGAAGGAGCTTTGCCATTTTTCCAGACTGAATTGATGCGTAGTTCCTTTGTGTCAGCAGTTAAGGAAAAAGGCGTTGTTGCTTGGATTGGAGGGTTTGGCGAACAAGAAGGTAGCTATACAAATAGTTTATTTACTATTACTAGCAGGGGAGAGATTTTCAGCCGCTATAACAAAGTAAAATTAGTGCCTTTGGGTGAGTACATTCCGTTTGAGCAATTTTTAGGTAGCTTAATTAATCGGCTTTCACCTCTGGAGGCTCATCAAGTTGCAGGTGTGTCAGATCAAGTATTTGATACACCTTTTGGGAGAGCGATCGCAAGTATCTGTTATGAGTCTGCCTTTGCTGCACATTTACGTCGTCAGGCAGCAGAGGGTGGGCAATTTATCCTTAGTGCTGCTAATAACGCCCATTACAGCCCTGCTATGCCTGCACAACACCACGCACAAGATGTGATGCGGGCAATTGAGAGCGATCGCTGGGCAGTACGAGCTACAAACACCGGCTATTCTGGTATCGTCGATCCTCACGGCAGAACTCAGTGGTTATCTCGACTCAATACTTACGAACTACACGCAGCAACAATATATCGGCGGCAGACACAGACTTTATATGTACGCTGGGGAGATTGGTTAACACCGATGTTGTTGATTTTGGCTGCATTAGCATGGTGGTTTAATGCAACTTCGAGACGCAGCCCCAGCTAATTAAAAATAAGCTTTAAAAGCAGTGCTGCTTGATAAAATGGGGTGAAAGGAGCATTTCACCCGAAATCTACAGCTTTCTAGCTGTAACTCCTATCGGAGAATTACAGACATTCAAAACTGTCCTTCTAGCTGCCTATAGCATTAGGCTAGGCAACGCTCCTATAAAAGCACATCTACACTGATAACGCTATTGACAATACGGCTAATCAGGTTTATATTTATCCCCCCCCCCCCCCCCCGCGATGGAGTATGCATTTGAAGCTTTGTTGGATTACCTCAGGCAGAGCCATGGTTTTGATTTCACTACATATAAGCGTCCTAGTTTAATGCGACGAGTGCAAAACAGAATGCAAGCACTCTCAATAGAAAGCTACAGCGATTATCTAGACTACATCAAAGAAGATCCAGAAGAGTTTACTCCTCTATTCAACACAATCGAGATCAACTTCACTGGATTCTTTAGAGATCCCGAAGCCTGGAATTATATTGCCAAAGCAATCATTCCTCGAATAATTGCAAGTAAATCCGAGTCCGAACCGATCCGTGTTTGGAGTGCTGGATGCGCCTCTGGAGAAGAAACTTACACTTTGGCAATTTTACTAGCCGAAGCCCTTGGAGTAGAACAGTATAAGGCGCGGGTTCAAATCTACGCTACGGATGTAGACACAGAGGCTCTCAACCAGTCGCGTCAGGGTAGTTACCTCAGTAGTCAAGTTGTGGGTGTTCCCCCTACTCTTTTAGAACGATACTTCGAGCAAATTGCTGAACGCTACATCTTTGACAAAGATTTACGCCGTTCTATTATCTTTTGCCGCCACAATTTGATTCAAGATGCACCCATGTCTAAAATTGATTTGCTAGTGTGCCGAAATGTTTTGATATATTTCAATACCGAGGCTCAAACCAAAACCTTGGCGCGGTTTCACTTCAGCCTTAAAGACAGTGGTTTTCTCTTCTTAGGTATGTCAGAAATGTTACCTATTTACACTAACTTTTTCAATCCGCTAAACTTACGACAGCGCGTATTTACAAAAATACCAAGGAGCCATGTAAACCAACGCTTGTTAAACTCAGCTTTACTGCGACGACATTGAGGCAGATTCATTATGACGTTTTTAAGTAAGAGGATAATTTAGCAAGTTTTAAAAATTAAGCATCAAGAATCTTTGCAGAAGGTAAATAGGTGTTTAGCAATAATATCAGGCTGTTCCAGTTGGGGGACGTGACCACAATTTTTCAGCCAGATGAGTTGTGAATGTGCGATCGCTCTTTGAAATTTTACGGCATCTCCAATACCTAAAGTTTCGTCAGCTTCACTCCACAAAATCAGCGTTTCCTGATCAATCTGAGCAATTTTTTCTACTAAATCACTATAACCACCACTTTGCATAAAGCTAATCATTGCTTCGTGCCAATTCTGCATTTCTAGGTGTAACATTGCACAGCGTATTGCTTCAATTACTCCTGGTTCTAAGTTGCCAAAATTACTTCCAAAAAACAACGCTTGCAGTTTTCGCTGTCGCCAATATTCTACTGCTAGATAGTTTAGAGGAGGAAATAAAAACTTACCAAGCGGAAAGTCACCACTGTAGCCAACGCTATTAATGAGAACCAGTTTGTTAACAGCATCGGGATAAGTAAGCGTAAAGTCAATTGCTGTTGCACCTCCCATCGAAGCACCTACTAGCATCACTGGCTGATTAATTAATGTTTTCCAGAAATGGTAAAGATGAGTTTTAATTGTTAGTGGGTTGTAAGCAAGTTTTGGTATACGCTCAGTAAAGCCAAATCCTAATAAATCAACTGCCCACGTTTCATTATCTGCTATAAGTAGCGGTATTAGACTACGAAATTCTAAAACGGAACTATCGAAGCCATGAAGTAGTAAAATAGGTGTTCCACCTGTACCGCCATGAACGTAAGCAGTAGTGATCGCCTGTTTGCTTAAAGGAGTATTAATAGGCTGACGTTCAATACTCTGAGCTACAGCAATAGAGGTAGGTCCTGTAAGTTTATTAACTTCAGGTGGTAAAAAAGAGGCAAACATAAATTAAGAGGCGAATTGATGCTTAATAGTGGAAAATAAGCAAGCACCTTTAAGGTAAAAGTAGTAATTATTATTTAGCTTATGCACTAATAATTTCTATTTTACTTGCAGCATTAGTAGCTTTTAAACGTGCTTCTTGAATATCGACTCCTTTAGCTAAAGCTACTCCCATTCGTCTTTGTGGACGTGAATCAGGTTTACCAAATAATTTTATATCTACATCTTTATCTGATAAAGCCTCAGCTACACCTTGGTAAGAGATAGATTTTGAATGCTCTTTTGCTAAGATAACTGCACTCGCTGAACATCCTAGCTGTTCTATATTTGGTATTGGTAGACCTAAAACGGCTCTTAAATGTAGTTCAAATTCATTTAAGTTTTGCGAAATTAGAGTTACCATTCCTGTATCATGAGGTCTAGGAGAAAGTTCAGAAAATATTACTTCTTCTTTAGTAATAAAGAACTCAACACCAAATATTCCGGCCCCGCCTAAAGCATCAGTAACTTTTTTGGCGATCGCTTGAGCTTCTGATATTAATTTATCTGAAATTATAGCTGGTTGCCAAGATTCTTGATAGTCTCCTCTTTCTTGACGATGACCAATAGGTGAACAAAAAATTGTTGGTGCATCCCATTGTTTAATTGTCAGTAAAGTAATTTCTATTTCAAAGTTAATAAATTCTTCTACAATTATCTTTTGACTATCGCCTCTGGAACCTTCTATGGCATAATGCCAAGCAGTTTCAACTTCATTAGAATTATTAACAATTGATTGACCTTTACCAGAGGATGACATAATTGGCTTAATTACATTCGGGAAACCAATTTCTTCCGAGGCTAAAATTAATTCATCTAATGTTGTAGCATAAGCATATTTAGCGGTTCTAATTCCTAACTTTTTATGAGCAAGTTCCCGAATGCGATCGCGATTCATTGTGTAGTCGGTTGCAGACGCGGTAGGAATAACTGTAATTCCTCTTTGTTCAAATTCAATAAGTTTTTCAGTTTTAATTGCTTCAATTTCAGGTATGACAAAATCAGGCTGATGTTTTTGGACAACGGCTTCTAACTCATCTGCATTCAGCATTGAAATAACTTCATAGCAATCAGCAACTTGCATAGCTGGAGCATTAGCATAACGATCAACGGCAATAACATAATTACCAAGCCGTTTAGCAGCAATCACAAATTCTTTACCCAGTTCACCTGAGCCTAACAGCATAAATTTTTGAGGCAGTTTAATGAAATTCATATATAAATTCAATGCTAGCTAAATATTGAGCAAATTTATTTTAAGACTGAGCAGAACAGCAATACAACTTACATAATGCCCATCTTAACTTTTTCGGTATCCTCGTATCCAGAAGAAGTAAGAAATAGGGGACTTACAGGCATTAGTACTTAATTTAGTCATATTTAGTCTTGGTGAATGCGGAACAATTGCTCCAGGGAGATCAATCAGAGAAACTGGAATTATGGAGTAATTGCCATGCGTAGAACATCTCGATTTATCTTGAACTTCGTTATTGGCTTTCTAGTTTTGGTTGTTTGTTCACTTGGTTTTTTGCTAGTTTCCCATGCTCCAATGCCTTTAGGCGGTAGCCTTGGTAAGGTTCAGATTGGTAAAGGTAGTTCATCCGTTCACAACATCATCCCTGGGTATGAATTTTCTTGCACTAGGGGAAGCCAGCTAGATCGATGTGAGGTGATGCTTGCAAATCGTCCTTTGGAAATTGCGATCGCCTACGCTGAACCTAAGTCAAAAAGAAATGTAATTAGATGTCAAGTATTCTATGCAGGTGTGACTACGAATTGTACGACTGATTTCGAGTCCATTATCATGGGGGGATGGCTACCAGTTGTCGACATTCGGAGCAACTTAGGCTTGAGTAATCTGCAATTGCAGAAGTTACAAATGCAAGCAGTAAACAAGAATATTGTCTTGCAATTGGGTGAAGATAATTTGGTACTATTCGTAATCGGGATTGCGATCGCCATTGGCTTAGTTGCTGCTGCATCCGGTTGGCTATATTTTGGTAAATTGACAAAAGTAGTTGCAGGTATTTGCCTTGGTTTTGTAATGTTTCGTGTCCGTTGGCTCTGGTTTGGCGTTATTCCATTTGATTGGATATTGAAGTATGGAATGGATACAGAGGCTTGGATTCAGTGGCAGGACTGGATTGCAATTGCGGCTGGAATTGCTACTAGCATCGCTACTACACTATTACTTTGGTCACAGAGGAGTCAGTTGGCAAAAATGTTTGTTTGCATCAGCAGTGGCTATGGAGCATTTACCATATCTTGGGTATTTTTCTTATATAGCCTGTTAGCACTGGGATATGCAGATTAAAAGGTATGCTTATTTAAGGTAAGGCATAGTAAATATAGCAGTTTAACCACTTTACACAGATACTATGCTAATTGGAGACGTATTGTCTGATTAGAAACTAACATCAAAATAGGTTTTTCAAGAAGCAGAACTACTTTGAATTTCAGCTACTTTGCTACAGTTGCGCGTGGTTTAGAAACTATTGCTGCTAATGAACTAGAAAGTTTAGGAGCAAAAGAAGTCCGTGCTGATTTTACTGGGGTACATTTTGTTGGTGATCAAGCAACACTATACCGAGTAAATCTTTGGGCTAGGACAATATTTCGGGTTTTAGTACCTATTAAAGAATTTTACTGCCCTAATGCCGAAATTTTGTACCAAGAAGTCCAAAAAATATCTTGGGAGGACTACCTACACCCTAATAACACTCTAGCGGTAGACTGCACAGGAGGAGGCAATCAAAAACTTAACCACACTCATTACACAGCTTTACAGGTTAAAAACGCCATTGTAGACCAACAGCGCTTTAAACTAGGTCAGAGGTCTAGCGTTGATCCTAAAAATCCAGATGTGCTGATCAATGTCCATATCTATCAAGACCACTGTATTTTAAGTCTAGATAGTTCAGGAGCAAGTCTCCATCGGCGAGGGTATCGCCAAGCTATGGGATTAGCGCCGCTTAAGGAAACTCTAGCCGCAGCACTACTTGATATGGCAGAGTGGAACCCAAGTCTACCGTTTTTAGATCCTTTATGTGGTTCTGGAACTTTACCTCTAGAAGCTGGGTTAAAAGCCTTAAATATTGCGCCTGGTTTGTTACGGGAAAAATTTGGCTTTCAGAACTTCCCCGATTTTGACGCGCAATTATGGCAAAAGTTACTAACAGAAGCTCAAGACAGTAGAATACCTCAACTTAAAGCACTTATTTGTGGAAGCGATCGCGATTCTAATGTATTGAACCAGGCGCGGAGTAATGCTGAAAAATGTGGTATATACGATCAAATCAAGTTTACTCAAACTGAATTATCTCAGCTTGAAGCTCCGAGCGATCGCGGAGTTCTGATTTGTAATCCACCTTACGGTGAGCGTTTGGGAGATGCAACAGAACTGGGTGCGCTTTATAAAACTCTCGGCGATATTTTCAAACAACGCTTCAAAGGTTGGACTGCATTTATTTTGACAGGGAATAAAGAGTTAGGTAAGAAAGTAGGACTCAAAGCATCTCGCCGTATGCCCGTATATAATGGCTCTTTAGCGTGTACTTTGCTCAAATACGAATTGTATTAAAATTAGGCAGTTTTAGTTGCTTCCAATTTTCTCTACTATCTTCCATTAAATTTTTTCTTTTCTTTGCGTCCTTTGTGTTTTAGCGGTTCGTTAAATAATCCCAAATCAAATTCCTTTGCTATCAATAATTAAATTTAGCACCGCGAACTTTTAAATTTCTACGTTGCTCATGAGTTAACCCAATTCCTGTACCAAAGTTACATTGCTCTACTAATGCACCTAACCATATAGTTTCATTGAGAATCGCACCTTGAAGCTCTGCGTTTCGTAGGTCTGCTTTAGTAAAATTAGCAAATATTAAATCTGCATTTATTAAACTACTTCCGCTTAAATTTACGTTTGATAAATCACCACGAATTAGATTTACACCATTTAAATTTAATTCAGATAAATCTGCTCCTTTAAGATTAGGAAATTTAACTCGACTTGGATTGCTGAGGAAATGCATGACACAGTTTATATTTGCCTCATTCAACCGTATTTGAGTTAAAAAATCAGCGTAACGCGCTATCCCTAGTTGCTTGAGTAACACTAGACGTTGTTGAGGGTTTTGTTTTAAAAACTCAGTACAAGTAAAATAAAGTTCTTGAGGTGGTGAATTCAGCATGATTATCAAACTACTGCTTCTTAGTTTAGAAATAACACTAAGACAAGTTTATAGGGAAGCAGAATTGATTTAGCATGGTTGGTGATGCTTTAACTGCCTAATATCAGCCATTACCCCAATTCCTTAGCCTATAGAGTATTATTAGTAATTTTAGAGCATAGGGAAGCAGAATTGATTTAGCATGGTTGGTGATGCTTTAACTGCCTAATATCAGCCATTACCCCAATTCCTTAGCCTATAGAGTATTATTAGTAATTTTAGAGCATAGTTTTTAACTATTTAAGTTTATCTCCTAATTTTTTCAAAAAGTCAACCGCCAAAGGTTCTAATTGTCTTTGTTTCACATTTTCAAAGATACCATCACTAAGATCAATATCAACAAAGGAAACACTACCATCAAAGTTATGTACCTTTAACCCGACAATTTCTTCATGCTTTCCTGGAATTTCATTTTTAAGTAACTTCCGATTCTTTTTAGCCTCTATCTCATGGATAAATAAAGCCACATCACTTTCTTCAACTGGTTCGCTTGCAGTTCCCGCTACTTTATCTTTATCAAAGGAAATAAGCGCTGTTAAATTGAATAAATTAGACTTCTTAATAATTGTTTGAATTTCTTTTCTTGTAGGTTTAACTCCACCACCAATCTTATCTAGCAACTCAGGTACTAAAGGTAGTGGTACAGCATCCTTAGTATCTGAAATATCAGGCGCGATTAATAAAGAAGGTTGATCCCATATTTTACTAGCCGCTTCTAGTAAAACTATATATTTACAACCAAGACTATGACCAACCCAAAAGCGAGGTAAACCTTGATGAGAATCGGCTATGTGTTTAAAAACATCATCTCTTTCTGCTAATAAAGTCTCAGCAATATATTGATGATCAAGACCAAACCTGAAAGGTAAAGCGATAATAGTATAGCCTGCTTCGTACAAACTTCGGAGAAAATAATCGTAGGAAACAATTGGTACAGAGCCAAAAAGCGCTCCTCCTATAAATTCAACAATTCCAATTGGCTCTGAATGTATGGCAATCCAACTATGAGCAATGGGTTTAAATATTGTACTCATGGCTATATATTCCTACTGATTTGGTTTAATTAGACAAAATGAGGTCAAGTAGTTACTTTCAAAAAATAAGCCTCACTATAAGCTTATTAATGTAGTGAAGCTTACGTCCTAAAATTCTATTAAACTACTTAGATTTTACGAGTACGAAAGCTTAAACAAAGAGCCACCTCTAGCAGTAGGAAGTGAATAAACAATTTGATCAAGTTGAGGATCGTCAGCTTCTAAATCTTTAAAGAATGTCCCTCGGTGTTCCGGCGTTAACAGAAGTCGGGCTGCATTTTTCCCTTTTACAAGCATAGACAAAGATATTTCAACATATCCGCGAACCTCAAAGTCTTTGTTATCTAATAGTTGTGGGTTCGTGATAAAATCTGGCTGCAAAATGAATAAGCCTGTATCATTAGCTGGAACAGTCAACGTATATCGTACTTTTCCATCAAGCAAATCTGGCTTACCTTTAATTACCAAATTCGTTTCTTTCACGTCAAGTAAACCGATAGTTTCATCAAGGCTTATAGATGGTGTAAGGGCTGTAAATGCAAGAGACACTGTTACTTTAAAGTCGTTAAGATTAGCAATAGTTAAAAAGTAACCTTGGATGACTGTGCGACCCAGCTTTTGAATTTTAGCTAGTACATCATCAGGTGGCGCACTAGGTAGTGGCTCATTAGGTAGTGGCTCAATCTGATCCGGATTTGGTAGTTGGGATTTGACGAGAATTTCAAAAGTAGAAACTAGCATTCGTATTACCTCGCGGTAGCGTGACTTGTTGTAGATACCGCGCTACCTCCTGAAAATCCGGAATTTCATTACAAAAGTTTACATTGTTTTTTTAGCTTTTCTTGAAACAAATTATCTTGAGTTTTATATAGGCAATTATCTACAAACTTTTGCTAGTAGCCTAAGTAAATTCACTAGGAATAACTTACTGTCCTGGATAAAATCAATACTTAAGTTAGCTTCAAGTTGGGTTAATTACTTTACTAAGCTTTAACGATCGCGCCAAAATCTGCCAAGACACGCGCATGATTACGTAATAAGCCTAATAAATTTAAACGATTACGCCGAATATCGAGATCAGCATCCATTACTAAAACACTTTCAGAGCCATCAAAAAAGCTGCTAACTGTAGGAGCAATTTGACTGAGTGCTTCCACCAGTTGCTGATAGTTGCGGTGTTGTTGCGCCGCTTCAGTCTGCGGTACTAGCTGCACCAAAGCATCATAAAAAGCTTGTTCTGATGACTTTTGGAATAGTTCTGGATCTACTAAACCTTCAGGATTCAACTGAGTAGTGTCTAAGTCGCCTTGTGCTGCAAGACGGGTAGAACGGTTGACGGTTTCGTAGATTTTATCTAGAGTACCGTTAGTGCGGATTGTTTGTAGGAATAAAGCGCGATCGCGTACATCCAATAAATCCTTTAACGCCCGTTCAGAATATTCTGCGTCATCTCCCAAAACGGCATTTACTAAGTCATAGTCAATTGCTCGATCTTCTTGTAACTGACTGCGAATTCTTTGCAAGAAAAATTCTTTTAATTGTTGTAACAGTTCCTGTAAATTAGTCTTTGGATGAGAGGTAACAAAATCTGCGGCTATTTGCTCTAGTAAAGAGTGTAAATTAATTGCTAATTCTTTTTTTTGTGTCCAAGTAATATTAATAACGGCATTTGCACCACGACGTAAAGCAAAAGGATCGGAAGAACCCGTAGGTAACATTCCCAATCCAAAGATACTTACTAATGTATCAAGCCGATCAGCTAAACCGACAACTTGACCAACTAAATTACTGGGTAAGCGATCACCTGCGCCGCGTGGTAAATAATGCTCCTCAATTGCTGTTGCTACTATCTCGAGTTTCCCACTTGCTAAAGCATATTTATGTCCCATTACTCCTTGCAACTCAGGAAATTCGTAAACCATTTGAGTAACAAGATCGGCTTTACACAATGAAGCTGCTTCGTTTACATCTGAAAGGCAAAAAAACAATTCATGCTCATTCCAGTTACGTTTTTCTCCCAACTGGTAAGTAATTTGTTGAGCAATCTTGACTATTCGATCTACCTTGGCACGTACTGAACCTAAATCTTCTTGGAAAGTTACTTTTTCTAATTGCGGTAAATAGCTTTCTAAAGGCTTTGCCAAGTCAGCTTTGTAGAAAAACTGAGCATCGGCTAACCGAGCGCGAATCACTCTTTCATTGCCAGCCGCAATTATATTTGATTTAGCTGGATCGCCATTGGAAACTGTGATGAAATACGGTAATAAAGTATTAGTAGCATCAGTTTGATTTGTAGATAAATGGTCACTACCCGCTTTAAATATCGGAAAATAGCGCTGGTGAGTCACCATTACAGTTGTAATTACTTCTGGCGGTAAACTCAAGAATTCTGGGTCAAATTTCCCGACAACAGCTGAAGGCCATTCTACAAGGTTCGTAACTTCTGCTAGCAATTCTGGATATATAGCTACATCGCCTGCTAATTGTTGAGCGGTTGATTTTACTTGCTCTTGAATTCTAGCTTGACGCTGATCTGGCTCTACTTCAATAAAAGCAGAGCGGAGATTTGTAACATAATCGTCTGGCTGAGAAATTGTGACAGGTTCTGGGTGTAAAACTCGATGTCCTAGAGATATGCGATCGCTCTTAATCGTTTCTGAACCATTTACTATTTCAATTGGGAGTACCGCTTGATCTAATAAAGCTATCAACCAAGCGATTGGGCGGGAAAATTTGAGTTCGCCGTCTCCCCAACGCATCAACCGTTTACCTTCTAATCCTAAAATCCACTGCGGAACAAGTTGAGTTAAAATTTCAGCCGTTGAACGACCAGAAATGCTTACTTTTACAAAGACAAACTCACCTTTATCGGTAGGGCGAATTTCAAGGTTGTCTAGTTCTACACCCTGCTTTCTCGCAAAGCCTTCAGCTGCTTTTGTCGGTTTACCATCTTTAAACGCTGCTTGTGCGGGTGGTCCTTTAATTTCTTCAACTCTATCTGGTTGCTTGATTGGCAAACCTTTAATTAATACCGCTAGCCGTCGCGGTGTGCCATAAATTGTAATTTCCTCTGTAGTTAAGGAATATTCCTGGAGGCTTTTCGGAATACGCGATCGCCACTGCTGAATCGCATCATCTACAAAGCTTGCTGGTAATTCTTCTGTTCCAACTTCCAATAAGAATGAAGACATATAAAACTATCGAGTTAGGTAATACGCGAATATAAGTAATTGAGCTAGTACAGACAAGAAATATTCATCAGTCCGTATGGTTGCAAGCAGCCTAGTTAGAACAGTTTAGCGTGTCGTTGGAACAGTCCGAGGTGGAATTGTAGTCAAACCTATATACAAGTTTCGTTACTAGCTAAAATGACTGCGTGGAAAGCCTTGATCGCCCTCTTGACCATAGCTGCTATAGCGACAATTTATCTACCTGCGTTTCCTGCTGCTAAAACTCCTAGTACCACACCTTTAATTGTCCAAGCTAAACCACCTAGCCAACTGTTACGCACACTTTCAGGTCATGCTGGCCCTGTTTGGGCGATCGCTCTTAGCCGCAATGGAGAAACGCTTGTTAGTGCCAGTCTTGATCAAACGATTAATTTGTGGAATCTGAAAACAGGTTACATTGCCGCTAGTTTTAATGGCCATACAGGTAGTGTAAGTTCGGTTGCTATCAGTCCCGATGGCCAAACTGTTGTAAGTGGCAGTGAAGATAAAACAATTAAGTTATGGGATGTCAAAACAAAAGAATTACGCCGTACTTTAACAGGGCATACATATCCTGTTAGTGCTGTAGTTATCAGCCCTGATGGCCAAATTATTGCTAGGGCGTATCTGCAAAGTCTGGATATAGCGGAATGAGCTATTGCAACCAGATGAGAATCGCTGCAATCATCAGCATTGCTAAGTAATTTTCGGCTCGTTTTTCATAACGAGTAGCGACCCGACGA
>JAESFL010000773.1_pt1 | contig 17213 bp, 10 predicted proteins | sample 9269401 | NCBI WGS metagenome assembly JAESFL01 (sample SAMN14506025, study PRJNA617098) | algae metagenome | isolation source: Gloeocapsa sp. UFS-A4-WI-NPMV-4B04 and co-occurring heterotrophs from desert... | place: USA: Utah | collected 2006-10-01 | reverse complement strand
CGCAGCGCCGTTGAGACCCTGCCGCTCGCCCGCAGCGACGAGTCCCGCGGGCGGCTCTTGTCGATCATCCAGCACGACGTGAAGCGCCTCGACCGGCTGATCAGCGACATCTCGGACGCCTCGCGCCTCGATGCGGAGCTCGCCCGCGCCGATGCGGAGCCCGTGGACATGGTGCGCCTGCTCGAGGCGGTGGTGTCGGTGGCCAACGAGCGCCGCCAGGAGCACGATGCGATCATCACCCTGAATATCGAGAACGCGGCCAAGAATCGCGACGCCTTCCTGGTGCTCGGCCATGACAGCCGCCTGGGACAGGTTTTCAACAACCTCCTCGACAACGCACGCTCCTTCTCGCCGCCTGACGGGTCCGTGAAAGTTTCCATGCGACGGCGCCGGAACGACGTGGAGATCCTGGTGGAGGACAGCGGGCCCGGCATCGAGCCCGATGCCCTCGACCGCATCTTCGAGCGCTTCTACACCGACCGGCCCGAGCAGGGCTTCGGCCAGAATTCGGGCTTGGGCCTGTCCATCTCCCGCCAGATCATCGAGGCACACCGGGGCACGATCCGGGCCGAGAACCGGCTTGGAGCCCCCGATGAGAGCGGCGAGCCCCGGCGTCTCGGCGCCCGCTTCGTCATCCGCCTTCCCATCGAGGGCGGCCGGGCCAGGAGGGAACAGGGGAAGAAGGACAGGGATCGCGACAGGCGCGAGGCGGGAAAGAACGGGCCGTGAGCGACGCCCAGACCATCCATGCCGGCTGCGTGCTGGTCGGGGAAGCCGGCCTCCTGATCAGGGGCGCATCAGGGTCCGGCAAGTCGACCTTGGCCCGCGAGGTGGTGTCCCGCGCCGTCCAGGCGGGCCGTTTCGGGCGTCTCGTCAGCGACGACCGGACCAGGATCGAGGCCCGGCACGGTCGCCTCGTCGCCCAGCCGGTCGGGCCGCTCGACGGGTGCATCGAGGTGTTCGGCCTCGGGATCGTCCGGCAGTCCCATGAGCCGGCGGCCGTCATCCGCCTCGTGATCGACCTCTGCGAGAGCTTAGCCCGCTATCCCGAGGAGCAGGACGGACGTGTCGCCCTCTGCGGCGTCATGGTCCCTCGCATTCGGATGCAAGCCGGAGCAGTCTCTGTGGACATTGCCGTGGCCTGCCTGAGTGGTGTTTGCGACACGGTCGTGACACTGTGATGAACTTTTGCTCTCATTGCTCTTGCGCTTGGCTTCGCAGTGCACAAAATAGCGGCTCCGCTCTTGGAGCGTTCGGACTTGTAACATTATGATTGGAATGGTGCTCGTCACCCACGGGCAGCTCGCGACCGAATTCAAGGCGGCGCTTGAGCATGTGGTGGGACCTCAAGAGCAGCTTGAAACGATCACGATCGGCCCCGATGACGATATGGAGACACGGCGCAAGGACATCATGGATGCCGTGTGCCGGGTCAATTCGGGCCAGGGCGTTGTGGTTCTGACGGACATGTTTGGAGGGACTCCCTCCAATCTGGCCCTGTCTTGCATGAATGGCGGCTCCGTCGAGGTGGTGGCCGGCATCAACCTGCCCATGCTCATCAAGCTCGCCAGCGTGCGCGACGAGGAGCCCCTGACCGACGCGGTGTCCCATGCCCAGGAGGCCGGGCGCAAATACATCAACATCGCCTCGCGCGTCCTCTCGGGAAAGTAGCCGGCATGGACAGGCTCAGCGACGAGGACTGCCCTCCGGTTGTCGTGCCCGAAGGCGCCATGGCGCGGGAACTGCCCATCATCAACCGCCGCGGCCTGCACGCCCGCGCCTCGGCCAAGTTCGTCCAGACCGTCGAGCGCTTCGATGCCGACGTGACCGTCACCCGCTGCGGCGAGACCGTCGGCGGGCGCTCCATCATGGGCCTTCTCACCCTCGCGGCCGCCCAGGGCACCACGATCACCGTCACGGCCAAGGGAGCCGATGCCTCGGCCTGCCTCCAGGCCATCGACGACCTGCTCGCCAACCGGTTCGGCGAGGACGAGTGAGCTCGGAAAGCATATAAAGACATCTTTATATCTTGATTGCCTCTGCCGCGGCTCTCTGGTAGAGACGGCGCCAATTCACCCGGAACTGGTGCAAAGAGAGGCCATCATGGCACAGGATTACATCGTCAAAGACATCGGCTTGGCTGAGTTCGGCCGCAAGGAGATCTCGATCGCCGAGACCGAGATGCCGGGCCTCATGGCCGTCCGCGAGGAATACGGCCCGAAGCAGCCCCTCAAGGGCGCCCGCATCGCCGGTTCGCTCCACATGACCATCCAGACCGCGGTGCTGATCGAGACCCTGAAGGCTCTCGGCGCCGACATCCGCTGGGTGTCCTGCAACATCTATTCCACCCAGGACCACGCCGCCGCCGCCATCGCGGCCGCGGGCATTCCGGTCTTCGCCTATAAGGGCGAGACCCTGCAGGAGTACTGGGAGTACACCGCCAAGCTGTTCGACTGGCACGACGGCGGCATGCCCAACATGATTCTCGACGACGGCGGCGACGCCACCATGCTGGTCCATCTCGGCCTGCGCGCCGAGCAGGGCGACACCGGCTTCCTCGACAAGCCGGGCTCCGAGGAAGAAGAGGTGTTCTTCGCGCTGGTCAAGCGCCTGCTCAACGAGAAGCCGAGGGGCTGGTTCGCCGGCCTCGCCGAGTCAATCAAGGGCGTGTCGGAAGAGACCACCACGGGCGTGCACCGCCTCTACATCATGGAGAAGGAGGGCAAGCTCCTCTTCCCGGCGATCAACGTCAACGACTCGGTCACCAAGTCCAAGTTCGACAACCTCTACGGCTGCCGTGAGTCGCTCGTCGACGGCATCCGCCGCGGCACGGACGTGATGATGGCCGGCAAGGTCGCCATGGTGGCGGGCTTCGGCGACGTGGGCAAGGGCTCGGCTGCTTCGCTCCGTCAGGCCGGCTGCCGCGTGCTCGTGTCCGAGGTCGATCCGATCTGTGCCCTTCAGGCCGCCATGGAAGGCTATGAGGTCACGACCATGGAGGACGCGGCTCCCCGCGCCGACATCTTCGTCACCGCCACCGGCAACAAGGACGTCATCACCCTCGACCACATGCGGGCGATGAAGGACCGGGCGATCGTCTGCAACATCGGCCACTTCGACAACGAAATCCAGGTTGCGGGCCTCAAGAACCTCAAGTGGAACAACATCAAGCCGCAGGTGGATGAGATCGAGTTCCCCGACGGGCACCGCATCATCCTGCTGTCGGAAGGCCGCCTCGTGAACCTCGGCAACGCCATGGGCCATCCGTCCTTCGTGATGTCGGCCTCGTTCACGAACCAGACGCTGGCCCAGATCGAGCTCTTCGCCAACCAGGGCAAGTACGAACGCAAGGTCTACACCCTGCCCAAGCATCTGGACGAGAAGGTCGCAGCCCTGCATCTCGAAAAAATCGGCGTGAAGCTCACCAAGCTGCGCCCCGATCAGGCCTCCTATATCGGCGTGTCCGAGCAGGGCCCGTTCAAGCCGGATCACTACCGCTACTGATCGGCACCTTCGTATCAAATCACTTCAAAGCCCGGCTTCGCCGGGCTTTTTTCTTGAGACGGCTCCACGCCGAATCGACAGAGTGTCGCACCGGCATGTGTGTGACCGGATTGCAATATGGTTCGACGAATTGCGCACAGGTTCTCCAAAGGAAGTTTAAGCAGGTATTAACCCTCTTCCTGGCGGAGTCAGGGGTGGTCTAAGGTGAACACGAATCGACCGGCTGTGCTTCGGCATCGAACCTGCGCCGGCAGTTCCGTTCATGCGTAGACGGTTGACTCCTGCGGCGTCGGAAGGCGCAGCCGGGGATTGGTCCAACTTGGCCTGGTTGTCGGGCCGCCAGCGAGAAAAGGGCAGCAGCGGCATGGCCGGGCATGGGCAGCATCACGACCGCAGCCGAGACGGGAAGAGCCTTCTCGTCAGGTCGGTGCGCGTGCCCCTGTCCCTGATGCTGCTCGCCGGCACCTCCCACGCCGTCCTGGCCGACGACCTGCTTGCGCCCATTGCCGAGAAGGCCACCGATCTCCTCGGCTTCCTGAACAGCTTCGACCTGCACAACGCGGTCTCCTTCGGCCTCTTCATGGGCCTCGTGGCTTTCTCGACCACCACGTCCCTGCTGCTGGTGCGTGAACAGAAGCGCGCCGTCCGGGTCGAGCGCTCCTTGAGGAATGAGCTTGCGGCCCTTCGCGGCGCCGACGATCTCGCGGCACTCCTCATGGGCTCGGAGCGTCAGCTGCTCATCAGCTGGCACGGCCGCGACGGCGAACCGCGCTTCCAGGGCGATCCGTCGATCATCGGCGAGAATGCGCCCGCCCAGCGGGCACTGGCCTTCGGCACCTGGCTTGCGCCCGCCGATGCGGCGGCCGTGGAAGGCGCTCTCGAGCAGCTGAAACTGCGGGGCCAGGCCTTCCGCCTCACAGCGCGCTGCACCGGCACCCGGTTCATCGACGTGGAAGGCCGCACCATCGGCGGCCGGGCGATCCTGCGCCTGCGGGACGTGACCGGCGACCGGGCCGAGCTCCTGAAGGTCCAGGGCCAGCTGGCGACCGCACGCAGCGATCTGCGCTCCATGACGATGCTGCTCGACGACGTCGCCTATCCTCTCTGGATCCGCGATACGGACGACAAGCTGCTCTGGGCAAACCAGGCCTATCTCCGCTCGGTCGATGCGCGTGATCTCGACGACGCCATCGGCCGCTCCCTCGAGCTTCTCAGCGCCCCGATCCGCGAAGAGGCGCGCCACCGGCGCCTCTCCGGCGCCACCTATTCCGGCCGCGTGACGGCGGTGGTTGCCGGCCACCGCGCCGTGCTCGACGTGATCGAACGCCCCACCGCTGGCGGCAGTGCGGGCATTGCGGTCGATGTGTCGGAGCTGGAGGCGGTGCGCACCGACCTACAGCGCCAGATGGATGCCCATGTGCGCACCCTCGACCAGCTGCCCACGGCGGTGGCGATCTTCGACGGCGCGCAGAACCTCATCTTCAGCAACTCCGCCTATCAGCGCCTCTGGGGCCTCGATGCTGCGTTTCTCGCCCTGCGCCCGTCGGACAGCGAGGTACTCGACCGCCTGCGTGCGGCGCGCAAGCTGCCCGAGCAGGCGGATTTCCGCGCCTGGAAGGCCGACTTCCTGCAGGGCTACCGATCCGTCGAGCAGCAGGAGACCTGGTGGCACCTGCCCGACCGGCGGACGCTTCGCGTGGTCATCAATCCCAATCCGCAGGGCGGCGTGACCTACCTCTTCGACGACGTGAGCGAACGCTTCGAGCTCGCCTCGCAGGTTCATTCGCTCACCCGCGTGCAGAGCGAAACCCTCGACACCTTGAAGGAGGGCGTCGCGGTGTTCGGCTCCGACGGACGCCTCAAGCTGCACAACCGCGCCTTCGCGGACATGTGGAGTCTCGCGGCCGAGATGACGGCCGCGAACCCGCACATCGACACGGTGATCAAGGCCTGCCGTCCGCTCGCGCCCCGCGACGAGCCCTGGATCGACATCCGCGGTGCGGTGGCGGGCTTGGCCGACATGCGCATGGGCCTTTCCTGCCGCATCGAGCGGCACGATGGCTCGGCGCTCGACTGCACGGCGCAGCCCCTGCCCGACGGTGCAACGCTTCTCAGCTTCACCGACGTGACGGCGAGCGTGAACGTGGAGCGCGCGCTCACCGAGCGCAACGACGCTCTGCAGCGCGCCTCGCGCCTGCGCGACGAGTTCGTGCATCACGTGTCCTACGAGCTGCGCTCGCCGCTCACCAACATCATCGGCTTCACGCAGCTTCTCGGCGACGAGACGGTGGGCGCGCTCAATCCGCGCCAGCGCGATTATGCCGATCACATCATGCGCTCCTCGGCGGCGCTGCTGGCCATTCTCAACGACATCCTCGATCTCGCATCCATCGATACGGGCTCGCTCGAGCTCAGCCCCGAGATCGTCGATATCCGCTCCACCATCGAGGCCGCGATGCGCGGGCTTGAGGATCGTCTCGCCGAGTCCTCTCTGAACCTGATCATCGACACGCCGGACGATATCGGCACGTTTGTCGCCGACGGCAAGCGCGTGCGCCAGATCCTGTTCAATCTGCTGTCCAACGCGGTCGGTTTCTCCTCGCCCGGGCAGACGATCCGCGTCTCCGCCCGCAAACGCGGCGGCGAGGTGATCTTCGAGGTGAAGGACCAGGGCCGTGGCATCCCGCCGGAGGTCAAGGCCCGCATCTTCGAGCGCTTCGAGAGCCACACATTGGGCACCCGCCACCGCGGTGTGGGCCTCGGCCTGTCGATCGTGCGCTCCTTCGTGGAGCTGCACGGCGGGCGCATCGACATCTCGTCCGCGCCGGGCATGGGCACGACGGTCACCTGCATCTTCCCGAACGAGCGGCACGAGACTCCGTCCGATGGCCGATCCGCGCAATCTGCGCTAACTCCCATTGCAGCCGAGTAGGAACAGCGATGGTGAATGGATTGGCCCTCATGCCCGAGCAAGACATTCTGCAGGCCGCCTGGATCGTGACGCTTCCCGACCACGAGGCGACGGAGCGCTTCGCTCAAGTGTTGGCCGATGAGCTCAAGCCCGGCGATCTCGTGACCCTCTCGGGCGGTCTCGGGGCCGGCAAGACGACCCTTGCCCGCGCCCTCGTGCGCATTCTCGCGGGCGATCCGGAACTCGAGGTTCCGAGCCCCACCTTTACCCTGATGCAGGTCTATGACGGCCCGCGCAGCCCCATCGTCCACGCGGATTTCTACCGCCTGTCGGGCGGCTACGAGTTGGTGGAACTGGGCTGGGACGAGATGACGGAGAACGCGATCTCTCTCGTCGAATGGCCGGAACGCGCCGAGAATTCCTTGAAGCCCGAGCATCTCGACATCCGCCTCGACTTTGCCCCCGGTGGCCAGGGCAAGGGCCGGCTCGTCATGCTCACCGGCACGGGCGCCTTCGCGTCGCGGCTTCAGCGCATGAAGGCCTATCGCAATCTCGTGGAGCGCTGCGGCTGGGGCGAGGCCAGGCGCCATCCCATGTCGGGCGATGCCTCGGTGATCCGCTCCTACGAGCGCCTCGTGAAGCCCGACGGCTCGACCGCGCTCCTGATGATCTCGCCGCCGCGCCCGGTCGGGCCCGCCGTGCGGCGCGGCAAGCCCTACACCACAATCGCCAAGCTCGCCGAGACGGTGAATGCGTTTGTTGGCATGGACAAGGGCCTGCGGGCCTTGGGCTTCAGCGCGCCCTACATCTACGGTGAGGATCTGGAGGCGGGCCTCCTCCTCATCGAGGATCTCGGCAACGAGCCCGTGACCGACGAGAACGGCCCTATTCCGGATCGCTATGCGGAAGCCACACGCGTTCTCGCGCAGCTTCACGGCCAGACCCTGCCGCAGGTGCTGCCCGTGGCCGAGGGCGTCGACCATCCGATCCCGGCTTACGACCTCGAAGCGCTTCTGATCGAGGTGGAACTGCTGCTCGACTGGTACGTGCCGCACATCATCGGCACGCAGCTCTCGGGCTCGGTGCGGGCGGAGTTCGTCAATCTCTGGACCGAGACCTTGGGCGAGGTTCTCTCCGCGCCCGTCACCTGGACCCTGCGCGACTATCATTCGCCCAACCTGATCTGGCTGCCAGAGCGCGAAGGCCTGCAGCGCGTCGGCATGATCGACTTCCAGGACGCGGTGCTGGGCTCGCCGGCCTACGACGTCGCCTCGCTCCTGCAGGATGCGCGCGTGACCGTGCCGCCGGAACTCGAACTCAAGCTCATCGGCCTCTATGCCCGCGACCGGAAAGCCGCCGACCCAAGCTTCGACGTGTCCGCCTTCGCCCGCGCCTACGCAATCATGGCAGGCCAGCGCGCCACCAAGATCCTCGGCATTTTCGCCCGCCTCGACCGCCGGGACGGCAAGCCGCATTACCTCAAGCACCTGCCGCGGATCGAATCCTACCTCATTCGCAACCTCGCCCATCCGGCCCTGGGGAAGCTCAAAGGCTGGTATGAGACCCACCTGCCGCGGCTCATCCCGCCCGTGGATGACCCCCCTCCCGAATCCTGAGTCAGCCCCTTGTCCCAGACCTCTCCGCGCGCGCCCCGCAAAGCCATCGTCCTCGCTGCAGGTTTGGGCAAGCGCATGCTTCCGATCACAGCCACGCTTCCGAAGCCCCTCGTGAAGGTGGCGGGCCGGAGCCTGATCGACTTCGCCCTCGACAAGCTGCACGAGGCCGGCGTCGAGACGGTGGTGGTGAACGTTCACCACTTCGCCGACATGATGGAGGCGCACTTGAGCGCCCGCGAGACACCCCGCATCATCATCTCCGACGAGCGAGCCGAGCTTCTGGAGACCGGCGGCGGCGTGAGGAAGGCCCTGCCGCTTCTGGGCGACGAACCCTTCATTACCTTCAACTCCGACTCACTCTGGATCGAAGGCAAGGAGCCGAATCTGCTACGCTTGGTGCAGGCGTGGGACCCGGACAGGATGGACATCCTGATGCTTGTCGCACCGTTATCCACAAGCATCGGATTCGAAGGCCGCGGCGATTTTCACCAGGATCCCGACGGCCGTCTGCGCCGGCGCGGGTCCGACGATAGCGCTCCTTTCGCCTACGCGGGCGTCGCCATCGTGAAGCCGGAACTGGTCCACGGCACGCCGGACGGGCCGTTCTCGGCCAACGCTTTCTACGATCGTGCCATCGCCAGGGACCGCCTCTACGGCTTGTGCCTGGAAGGGCAATGGCTGCATGTTGGAGAGCCGCAGGCCATTGCCGAGGCTGAACAGTGCCTTGCCGCCAGCAAGCGATGAGGTTTTGGAGTGCCGAGCGTATCGCGCGTCTTTTCGATCCCGCCAGGTTGCGCCTTCCTGCCGGCCCTGGTGGACGCGCTGTTCGACGGCAGCCTTGTCGGCCCCTTAGCGCATCGTGCGGAAAAGTGGTCCCGGTTTTCCGCTCCGAACGATGCGCTCATCAAAGAAGGGAGCATCGGATGGATCCCAAAAGTGGAATCCACTTTTGGGTCCGATGCTCTAGCCGATGATCCCGCAGCTCTTGCCGACATCACGATCTATGTTCCCAACCGCCGCGCCACCCGCGCACTGATCGCGCTCCTCGCCGAGCGGGGCGACGGCCGGGCGCAGCTTTTGCCGCGCATCGTGCCTTTGGGCGAAACGGACGAGGCCGAGTTCGAGCTGACGGGGCTGGAGGGCACGCCGCTGCAGGAGGCTGCAAGCCTCAAGCCCCCGATCCCGCCCCTGGAGCGCCGCCTCATCCTCACCCGCCTCGTGCAGCGCTGGTCGGCGGAAGTTGACCGCGCGCTCCTGCAGATCGGCCCCGAAGTGCCTTTCATGGTGCCGGCCTCGCCCGCCGATGCGGTGAACCTCGCGGGCGACCTCGAGACCCTGATGGATGCCTTCACCACGGAAGGCATCGACTGGCACGCCCTCGAGCTCGCCGTTGACGCGGATTATTCCAAGTATTTCGAGATCACCCGCCACTTCGTGCAGATCGCCAGCGAGAACTGGCCCAATATCCTGGCCGAGCGGCAGGCGAGCGATCCGGCGCAGCGGCGCAACGCCCTGTTGGAGGCGGAAGCGAAGCGTCTCACCCGCGAAAAACCGGAGCATCCGATCATCGTAGCAGGCTCGACCGGCTCGGTGCCGGCGACCGCGAACCTGATGGGCGTGATCGCGGGTCTGCCCAGGGGCGCCATCGTGCTGCCGGGCCTCGACACGGATCTCGACGAGGAGAGCTGGTCCACCATCGGCGGCCATGGCGACGACGAGACCGATCCGGTGCACAGCCACCCGCAGGCATCCCTGCGTCGCCTCCTGGACAAGCACCTGCGCATCCCGCGCTCCGCCGTCACCGTTCTCGGTGAGGTGCCGGAAGCCGCGAGGGCCCGCAATCACCTTCTCTCCGAGGCCCTGCGACCGGCCGACACCACGGACCGCTGGTCGGTGATCTCAACGGACGATCGTGTCTCCTTGAGCCGCAGCGGCTGCGAGGGTCTCGCCATCATCGAGGCCATGGATGAGCGCGAAGAGGCGCTGTCGATCGCCATCGCCCTGCGCGAAACCATCGCTCATCCGCACAAGACCGCAGCCCTCGTCACGCCCGACCGGGCGCTCGCCGCGCGCGTGACGGCGGAGCTCGCCCGCTGGGGGTTGAGCATCGAGGATTCCGCCGGCATTCCCCTCTCCGACACGCCGGCTGGACGCCTCGCTCGCCTGGCGGCGGAAGCGGCGGCCGACGATCTGCGGCCCGTGCGGCTTCTCTCTCTGCTCGCCCACCCTCTGGTGCGCCTCGGCTTTCCGCGCCAAACTATCGAACACGCGGCGAGCGTGCTCGAGATCGGCGTGCTGCGCGGGCCCGCGCCTGCGCTCGGCATCGAGGGCATCCGCGCGGCACTGGCAAGCCGCCGCAGCGAAAACGACCGCCGCTCGCCGCGACCGCGCAAGCGCCTGGCGGAGGCCGATTGGGATCTCGCCGACGAACTGCTGCAGCGCCTCGGCGTCGCCTTCGACACCTTCACGCCTGACTTTCACGGCGAGGGCAGGCTCGATCTCATGGCGCTGGTGGAGCACCATCGCCGGGCGGTCGAATTGCTCTGGGCCGGGCCCGACGACGCGCCGGAGGAGCCTGACCAAGACACCTCCAGGGAAGCGCTCGCGGCGCTCTTCGACGACCTCGAACATTCGGACATTCGCGCGGAGGAAGGCCACCCGCTCGCAGGGCGCTTCGTCGATTATCCCACCTTCTTCAACGCGCTCGCCAAGCAGCGCAGTTTAAGTCCCTCGCCGCGCTCGACCCATCGCCGCCTGAAGATCCTCGGCCTTCTCGAAGCGCGTCTTCTCTCCGTCGACCGTGTGGTGCTCGGCGGATTGGACGAGGGTACCTGGCCGCCGCGCACGGTAACGGATGCGTTCCTCAACCGGCCCATGCGCTCGCGCGTCGGCCTGATGCCGCCGGAGCGGCGCATCGGCCAGACCGCGCATGATTTCGTGCAGGCGCTGGGCACCCACGACGTGGTGATCACCCGCGCCCACAAGCGCGACGGCTCGCCCATGGTGCCCTCGCGCTTCCTGCAACGCCTCAAGGCCTTCACCGGCAAGGACACGTGGGAGCAGATGACGAAAGCCGGCGAGGTGTATCGCCGCCTCGCGCGCGTTCTCGACACGCCGGAGCCTGCGCCGCCGCTGCCGCGCCCGCGGCCGAAGCCCGATCCGGCTCTCTTCCCGCGCTCCCTCAGCGTCACGGAGATCGAGACGCTGGTGCGCGATCCCTACTCGATCTTCGCGCGCCACATCCTCAAGCTCGATGCGCTCGACGCCATTGCCGTAACGCCGAGCGCGGCGGATCGCGGCACGATCATTCACGAGGTGCTCGGCCAATTCGCCACGCAGTATCCGAAGGCCATTCCCGCCCATGCGCTGGAAATCCTACTAGGCCTCGGTGAGGTCGAGTTTGCCGGCATCGCCGAGGCCTATCCCGAACTCTATGCCGAATGGTGGCCGCGCTTCACGCGGCTTGCCACCGAGTTCGTGGTGTGGGAGCAGGCGCGCCGCCCTGCGCTCACGAATGTCTATGCGGAGCGCCCTGGATCCCTGTCGATCCCGCTGCCGGACGGCAGCGTCTTCAATCTGCGCGCCCGCGCCGACCGCATCGAGCATCGCCGCGACGGGGGCTTCGCCATCATCGACTTCAAGACCGGCCAGCCGCCGAGCGCGAAGGAGGTCTATGCGGGCTTCTCGCCGCAGCTCACGCTGGAAGCCGTGATGCTGATGAAGGGCGCCTTCAAGGGCCTGCCCAAGGCCAAGGAGACGCCGAGCCTCATATATGTGCATACGACCGGCGGGCGTACGCCTATCGATCCCAAGGAGATCGAGCCGAAAGGGAAGGAAACCCGCCCTGTCTCCGAGATCGTGGAAGAACATCGCCGCCGCTTCGAGGGCATGATCGCGCGCTACGCCGAGGGCGAAGCCACCTATCTCTCGCGACCCTTCCCGAAATACGCGCGGCGCTTCTCGGAATACGATCATCTGGCGCGTGTGAAGGAATGGTCGCTCGCGAGCGCCGGTGGCGGCGAGGGCTTCGAATGAGCACCGATCTCGTCATCCCGCAATACACCAAGGACGCGCAGCGCCGCGCCGCGAACCCGCGCGCCTCCGCCTGGGTGTCGGCCAATGCGGGCGCCGGCAAGACCAAGGTGCTCACCGATCGCGTGGTGCGCCTGCTGCTCGCAGGCTCGCTGCCGGGCCGCATCCTGTGCCTCACCTTCACCAAGGCGGCGGCCGCCAACATGGCGATCCGCGTCTTCGAGCGCTTGGGTCGCTGGGTGACGCTTGACGATGAACGCCTTGTCCAGGAACTGACGGAGCTTGAGGGCGAGAAGCCGACCCGCAAACAGGTGAAGCTCGCGCGCACGCTGTTTGCCCGCGCGGTCGAAACGCCCGGCGGTTTGAAGATCGATACGATCCACGCCTTCTGCGAGCGGCTCCTGCATCTCGTACCCTTCGAGGCCAACGTGCCAGCGCGTTTTGCCGTGCTCGACGAGAGCCAGACCGACGAGATGCTGGCGCAGGCCACCGCCAACGTGATGGCCGATGCAGCGAGCGGCAGCTTCCCGGCACTGGCCGAAGCCCTCGACATCATCAGCGTCGATGCGGTGGGCGATGCGCTCGCCTCCGCCATCAACGCGGCCCTGAGGTGTAAGACGTTCCTGCACGATCCGACAGGACCCGCGCGGCTGCGCAAGGAGCTCGGATTGGGTTCGGACGAGACGCTCGAAGTCATCGAACGATTGATGCTGGAAGGCGGCATCAACCCAGCAAGCTGGCCCGCCATCGCTCAGGAACTGCTTGGCGGAAAGGCGACGGACCAGAAGCGGGCTGCATCCCTTATCGCAGCCGCTGAGGCCAAGGAGCTACCTGAGAAGCTGGAGAACTACCTCTCGGTGTTTCTTACGGATGGCGGCACGCCGCGCAAAGGCTCGGCCTTCCTCACCAAGGATGTGAGCGAAAGGCTGAAAGACGAGCTGCTGCGCGAGCAGGAGCGCGTGTGTTCCCTCATCGACAAGCGCAAGGCCGCACGCGCTGCCGAGCGCACGATTGCGCTGTTTACGCTCGCGGCGGAGATCCACGCCCGCGTCGAGCAGGCGAAGATGCGCCTCGGTGCCCTCGACTTCCAGGATCTCATCGACAAGACGCTGGCGCTTCTCTCGCGCGGCGACACGGCCTGGGTGCTCTACAAGCTCGATCGCGGCATCGATCACGTGCTGATCGACGAAGCGCAGGATACGAACCCGGAGCAATGGGAGATCCTGCGCAAGATCACCGAGGATTTCACCGCAGGCGCCGGTGCTGCGGGCGGGCGCGTGCGCACGCTGTTTGCCGTGGGCGATCCCAAGCAGTCGATCTACGGCTTCCAGGGAGCAGCACCCCAGGAGTTCGAAACCACCCGCCGCAGCTGGTCGCAGAAGGTACGCGAAGCCGAACTCACCTTCGAGGACGTGTCGCTCACCATGTCGTTCCGCTCAGGCAGAGCCGTCCTCTCGGCCGTGGACGCGACGTTTGCGGTCGACCGGCACTTCAAGGGTCTGTCCTTCGAAGACAAGGCGGTCGGCACCGTGCACGAGAGCGCGCGTCCGCATGCGCCCGGCCTCGTAGAGCTGTGGCCCGTCGAGACGCCTGCAGAGGAGGAGGAACCCGAGGCTTGGGTTCTGCCCGTCGACGAGCCCGAGCAGCAGTCGCCGCCCGTGGTGGTGGCGCGCCGCATCGCGCAGGCCGTGAAGTGCTGGACCACCAAGGGCGACGACATGGGCCGGGTCTGGAAGGCCGGCGACGTGCTCGTGCTGGTGCGCAAGCGCGGCGCGGCCTTCGAGGCGGTGATCCGCGCGCTCAAAGAGGCAGGCGTGCCGGTGGCGGGCGCGGACCGGCTCAATATCGGCGAGCACATCGCCGTGCTCGACCTCGTGGCGGCGGGCCGCGCGGCGCTGCTGCCGGATGACGATCTCACGCTCGCAACCGCGTTGAAATCGCCGCTCGTGGGGCTCAATGACGACGATCTCATCCGCATTGCCGCCGCCCGCGCCGACGAAGAATCGCTGCATGCGGCGCTGATGCGCCACGCGGAGGCAGGCGACGCGAAGGCAAATCGCGGATGCGAGGCGCTCGCCGCGTGGCGCGAGCTTGCCAAGATCCATGGTCCGTTCGGCTTCTTCGCCACCTTGCTCGGCCCACGCGGCGGGCGCTCGCTGCTCGTGGCGCGGTTGGGGAGCGAAGCGGGCGACGCCATCGATGCCTTCCTGTGCTTCGCGCATCAGTCCGAGATGACGGAGACGCCCTCTCTCACCTACTTCCTCAACCGCTTCGAATCCGCCTCGCACACCATCAAGCGCGACCTCGATTCAGTGAACGACGAAGTGCGCGTGATGACCGTGCACGGCGCCAAGGGCCTTGAGGCGCCCGTCGTGGTGCTCATCGACGGCTGCGAGGTCTTGGGCCGCGATCCGCCGCTGCTGCAGCTGCAGACGGGATCGGGCGACAAGATCCCCGTCTGGGCGCCGGGCAAGAACTCCGATTCCAGCGCGATGATTCAGGCCCGCGAGATCCTGCACGCCAAGGGTCATGAGGAGCACAACCGGCTGCTCTATGTGGCCATGACCCGCGCCAAGGATCGGTTGGTGATCGCGCCCTACCGGACGAACGGCAACGAGACGAAGCAGGAAGCCTGGTGCGAGATGATCCGCCACGGCCTCGTCGCCAAGGCCGGCGGCCTGGAGCTCGACAAGGCCCCCTATGGCCCGATCTCCGTCTGGCGCGAGGGCTCGCCGCTCGCCCGCCCCCTTGCCGCCGAGTCGAACGTTCCGCTGCTTGATCCCATCGCCGTGCCGGACTGGCTGACCACTGTGGTGGCGCCAGAGCCCGAGCCCCTGCCGCCGATCCGCCCCTCCAGCGCGCTGGGCGCCGCCGATCGCATGACGCGACCGGGCGACGGGCCGTATGCGCCCGAGGCGCGGCTTCGCGGCACCCTGGTCCATGCCTTGCTGGAGCGCCTGCCGGCTCTCTCGCCCGAGCACCGGGAGAACATGGCCCGCGCCTATGTGAAGGCCCGCGCCCCGCGGCTCGCGGACGACCTGCGGGAATCGATTTTGGCCAATGCTTTCGCCGTTCTCGACCATCCGGACCTGAAGCCCCTATTCGGCCAAGGCTCGCGGGCCGAGGCACCCATCGCCGGGCGCGTACTCACGGCCGAGGGCGAACTCATGGTCTCGGGCCAGATCGACCGTCTCGCCGTGCTCGGCACCGAGGTGCTGGTTGCCGACTTCAAGACCACGGCCCGCCCGCCCCGTCCCGGCCAGCCGCCACCACGATCCTACGTGGCGCAGCTCGCCCTCTACCGGACGCTGCTCGCCGAGATCTATCCGGGAAGGCGCATCCGCACCTTCCTCGTTTGGACCTCGGGCCCGGTGATCCACGAGCTCATGGAACCGGAGCTCGAATCGGCACTTACCCTCATCAAAGCGGCGTGAGGGCCGGCGCCCTCGCTTGATTCCCGACAGGCCGGTTCTTACCTTGGCCCTATAGCCGAGCGGCTCGATATGAGTCGCATTCAACGTCAAAGGTGATGGTATGGCGACCGTTAAGGTGACCGACGCAAACTTCGCGCAGGATGTCCTGCAATCCTCCGAGCCCGTCGTGGTCGATTTCTGGGCCGAGTGGTGCGGTCCCTGCCGCATGATCGGCCCGGCTCTCGAAGAGATTTCCGACGAAATGGCCGGCAAGGTGAAGATCGCCAAGCTCAACGTGGACGAGAACCCGCAGATCTCGTCCCAGCTCGGTATCCGGTCGATCCCGGCGCTGATGATGTTCAAGGACGGCAAGGTCGTTGCCCAGAAGGTCGGCGCCGCCCCCAAGGGCGAACTCTCCCGCTGGATCCAGGCTTCGGCTTAAGGCTGTCGCTACAATCGAATTCGACGTTATGGCCGGGCTCGTCCCGGCCATCCACGTTCTAGGGGCAGGAAGACGTGGATCCCTGGAACACGTCCGGGGATGACGGAGCGTTACTCCGGCAGCGTCCCGTTCGCCGCCAGCACCTCGCCGGCCAGATACAGCGAACCGCAGATCAGCACGCGGGGCGGGCGGTCCCAGACGTAGTTGTGGAGCGAGGCGAGCGCCGATTCGACGCTTGAGGCGACCGAGGTGGTGAGCCCGACACTGCCTGCGATGGACGCGACCTCCTCGGCCGGGCGGGCTGCGATCTGGCCTGAGATCGGCACCGCGATCACCTCCCGGGCCAGCCCGGAAAAGTTCTTGAAGAAGGCTGCCGAATCCTTCGTGCCGAGCATCCCGGCGATCAGCACGAGGGGCGCGTCCGAGCGCTCGCTCTGGTCGGCCATGGCGGCGGCGAGCACCCGGCCGCCGTCGGGATTGTGGCCGCCGTCGAGCCAGATCTCGCAGCCGGACGGCGCAATTTCCGGCAGGCGGCCCCGGTTGATTCGCTGCAGGCGCCCCGGCCATTCGGCCCGGGTGAGCCCCGCCTCGAAGGCGGCGGTCTCGAAACCCTCAAAGCCGGCAGTGCGGAGCGCTGCAATGGCCGTGCCGGCATTGATGAACTGGTGGCGGCCGATAAGTTTTGGGCGCGGCAGGTCCAAAAGGCCCTTCTCGTCCTGGTAGACGAGTCGCCCGCCCTCCTCATGAACGGAGAAATCCTGCTGGCCTACGAGAAGCGGAGACGCGCCGATGCGCTCCGCCGCGTCGCGCAGGGTCTGGTCGGCTTCCACGTAATCCTGCGGCGCGATGACCGCCGGACAGCCGCGTTTGAAGATGCCGGCCTTCTCCCCGGCAATCGCCGTCAACGTCGTGCCGAGATATTCCGCGTGGTCGTGGCCGATGGACGTGACCACGGCCGCAGCCGGCCGGTCGATGACGTTGGTGGCATCGAAGCGGCCGCCGAGGCCCACTTCCAGCAGCAGCACGTCGGCGGGCTCTTCGGAGAAGACCAGCAGGGCCGCGGCGGTCGTGATCTCGAACACGGTGATGGGCGCGCCGGCATTGACTGCCTCGCAGCGGCGGAAGGCCTCGACGAGCCGATCCTCTGTCACGTACTGCCCGCCACCGAACTTGCCCAAGCGAATGCGCTCGTGGAAGCGCACGAGATGAGGCGAGGTATAGACGTGGACGGCGAGCCCCGCGCTCTCCAGGATCGCCCGCATGAACGCGATGGTCGAGCCCTTGCCGTTGGTGCC
>JAESFL010000772.1_pt1 | contig 17234 bp, 27 predicted proteins | sample 9269401 | NCBI WGS metagenome assembly JAESFL01 (sample SAMN14506025, study PRJNA617098) | algae metagenome | isolation source: Gloeocapsa sp. UFS-A4-WI-NPMV-4B04 and co-occurring heterotrophs from desert... | place: USA: Utah | collected 2006-10-01 | reverse complement strand
TCAGGGCCCGCTTTTGTTCGTCAGTAGCCGTGAGAGGTGACTTGCCCGCCATGATCCCAATCTCATGCAGATCAAACGACGGAATCATAGCCTCCATCCGTTGGCCAGCCCGAGCACACCTGCTTAGTAGAGGTGCGAAGGGTCTTAGCACAGGAGGTCCACACCTATCGTCCTAAAAACCTCTCAATCTTCACAACTTCAATCCTCCCCGCCTTCATCCCTTCACCCCTCGAAACCTTCACGCCTACGAACCTTCATAGGTTGTTAGGCGCAAAGGCTTCTAGGTTCCCAGACCAAGAGGCGTGCAGGTTCTTAGAGAAGAAGGGCCATAGGTTCTAAGGCTCTCGCCTTCTCGTGCGTCCGCTAGGGACGTTCGCGGCCACCGGCTCCAGAGGGGGGAGGCCCCTTGCTTCCAACAACAAGTTCCAGGCCTCGTGCCCGAGCCGCTGTACCGAGAGACCCGTGTCGAGCGAGAGTTGGCGAAGCCGCTTGCGATCTGTCGGGGTCACAAGGACGTTCACGGGTACGATAGACTGATGCGATGTAGTCACTGGTAGGCCAACGACAATCGGAGCCAGGGCGGGCTCGGCTGCCGGAGCCTCATCGTCGAAGCCGGAGACCACATCCGCGAGCGAGCGCCCCTTTCTAATGCTGCTGCTCATCGCGCACCTCCTTAATCCAGTTCCAAACCCGGCGGAGTTCTTCTAGCGCCTCACGCGCACCGCCGCCCTTCATCTCACCGACCCCGCGTCCCTCAAGAGAAGCGTCGAGGTACACCGTACGGTCTGACAGATGGATGGGGCAGACGGGGACCGGGTACCGAGACAGCGCCGCTCGTGCGCTCGTAGCACGGGCCTCGTTCTTAGCCGCGTTAACGACGAGAACGGCGCGCTTCTCTAACCGCCGCAGGATTTTGAGCGTATCGCCCACAGCTTCCAGATCGTCGGGGGAGGGGCGTACCGGCACTATGATGAGATCCGCCACACGCGCGGCTTCTGCTTCAGGCTCTCCCACTGCTGGCTTGGTGTCGATGAACAATGCGCCGGGCTTGGTCCTCAGAGCATCAGTGGCGGCGGTGAGGGTCATCTCACCTAACTCTAGCAGGTCAGGCCTATCGGGCGCTCCACCACCCTCTTGTCGCCTGTTCCACCACTTCGTTGTTGTCTGCTGCGGGTCGCGGTCGATCAAGACGGCCGGCTCTGTCTCCCCCACGATGACAGAGAGCTGCCGCGCCAGTGTGGATTTTCCCGCGCCCCCCTTCTGCGAGATCAGCGCATAGGTCTGCATCTGTGAACCTCCGAGCCTCAGGCACTCGTGCCCTTCGAACCTATGAAGGTTCTGATCTGTGGAGGTTAACGCCTCGTTAATGAGGCTCTGTTGCGGTCCTGTCGGAGGCCGCTAGAGGCCGACTCGTTGACTTCAGGCGCTCCAGCAGGCGTCATGGTTGATTAGGCCGGTGCTGCTTCGTGCAGAGTCGGCCGGCAACACGGAGCAACAACCGCCGCGACAGTAGCCTAGAAAAGCCAACGGCCCCCGAACGCCAATTCGGAGGCCGTCGAAATCGTAAAGGGGCTTTCGCACCCACTGCAAAGCGAAGGTCTCACACCTCCCGCCGGGGAGTCAACGGGGAACGTGAGTTCTCCGAGCGATGAGGCTTTGCCCGAGGGGGATGGGTGTCATGCCCACACCTGAGGGGAGGGGGTGCCCGCACGGGTTCTCTCATCGGTAACGCGCGGCCCGACGAGGGCCCACCATGATGATCCTCCAACACCAACTTGCTTTTACCCGGCCGCTGTCGAGCCGGGTTCGGTCCGTACGTCGTCCCTTCCGTCCTGCACGAGGGGAGGGGGCCTACCGCCTGCCGCACGATGTCAGGGACCGCCTCTCGGCCGCCCTGGCACCCTTCCGCAATCGAGACGCAGCCTTTGCCCTGGCGAGGTTCCTGGCGCGCTTTCACTCCAACCCCGACCGGCTTCTGGGCGGGTTCATGATCGATCGCCGGGAGCTGGCGGATCGGCCTGACCTGGCTCTCACGGAGGCGCGGGTGCGGGGCGCGATCAGGGCTCTGGAGGCGATCGGCTATCTCGAGCGGGGTCTGACCACGGGCTCGACCCACAAGGCCACGGAGGATGGGTTGCGCCGCAAGCCGATCCGGTTCGTGTTCGGCTCTGAGTACGTGCCCCTCTTCAGGGCGGCCAACCAGCGGGCCAGGAACACACAGGCCAGGAGGGCCAAGGGCGGCGATCGCACGGCCAGACGGGTTCTGACCCCCTCTGTAGCCCCGCGGCCGTCCCCGGGCCCCTTTGAGGGTCAGCGGCTAAACTCGCCCAAAGACAAGAGCGAAGCGAACCCTCAGGTGAATCTGGGCGAGATAAGAAGACAAAGCGGCCTTCCCGCTGAACCCTCTCAGGACTCTGCCCTAGAACGCGCCCTGCAGCGGCTCAAAGAGGCTATCGGCAAGCCGAGGGGCTTCTAGAACGAGAGCGGCAAAGCAAGATTCTGGAACGGCACGAATCTCAAGAGCACAGCCCATGCACCACAGGCATGCCGCACCGCCGCCGCGATCGGTGAAACGAACACACCAGCGAGATGAGATTCTGAAAGGTAGCCACCTGGGAGGAGCAGAACGGATGCTCGCGGATGCGATCTCCGTTGGCCTCTTCACGTCTCGTTAGGGTAGCCCGCTTAGCAGCTGTCCAGAGACAGCTGGCAGGTGCTGCTGGTCTAAAGGGCAGCGTCCAGGCCTCCTCCCGATCCTTGCGAAGGGCCTAGGCCGCCTAGTGGGGTGTCGTTACGGCAGGATTCGACTAAAGCCGTAGTGGCTGGGCGGCCCAGTGAGGAGGTCACGATGACCCTTTATCGATTCCACGTCCGAACCGATGCGGATCTCGTCTCAGACGCAGAGGGCCTCGAGTTGCCCGACCTGTCCGCTGCCCTGCGGGAGGCGCTTCGCTCTGCGCGCGAGTTCAGGTCAGAGGCCGATGCACCCTGCTCCATGCACTTCGAGATCGCTGACCCGTCAGGCGCGATCGTGCTGACGGTACCCATCCGCGACAAGGCCCACATCCTCCACCACCACTGATCTGGACGATCGCTGAGCGGGGCGACAGGAGCGGAGCCTGTCACCTCCCTAGTGGAGGATTGCTGCGCTGCTCCGCGAGAGGCCCTGCTCCTGCACGGGCACTCTGAGCCGGGTGTAGCCCTGGCTGTCAGTGATCTCGAACTCGAGCCCATGAACCCCGTCGAGAGCCGCAGGAAGGCTGCGGTTCGCCGTCTGGGTTTCCGCCAAGGCGGCGTGCAGGTCCGGCAGCTCCCGTCCTTCGCAATCCTCGAGCCACAGATCCGGGTTGCGCAGGTGGATGAAGTAGCGGGGCATCAGGACGTCCTTGGGACAGAAGCAGCAGATCGAGACCGTCGGGGCAGCATACGCAATATCCGACCAGGCGAGCCACCCTGCTGTGTGGCCGAGCACAGGCAAGTGCATCACCTCGTGTCCATGCTGGTCGACTGCCGTTCGGCCGCGGGAGGCTGGCCTAGGCCACCTGTCGTACTCCCCGCCCTTCATGTCCATGCCCTAAGTAAATCATGCAGTCTGTTTTGATGCTTGTGCTGATTTACTGATCCAGAGAGCGGCAGGATGCTGGAGGGTGTTGCGTCATGGTCGAGGAAAGGTCTGAGGCAGATCGTGTCTGCCTGATTGCGGATGACGACGAGTTCTTCCGGATGGCGCTGCGCTCCATTCTGCAGGCGAAGCTTGGCTTTGTGCAGGTGATCGAGACAGGATCGTTGGATGGGGCGATTGAGCGTCTCTCAGATCAGTGTGGGGTCGACCTTGCGCTCTTCGATCTGGCCATGCCTGGCATGGAAAGTGCCGCGAGCCTGCGGGCCGTGCGGGAGTGCTTCCCCGATCTCAAGATCGCTGTTGTCTCAGCCTCCTCCCGGCGCAGCGACATCCTCCAGGCGCTTGAGGCTGGCGTGCACGGCTATGTGCCCAAAAGCCTCGGGGCCAAGGACCTCGTGGGGGCTCTCGAGGCGATCGACAGCGGCAGGATCTATGTTCCCGCAAGCCTGGCGGATGTGTCAGGCGAGGAGGCGCCTGTGAGTGCAGGCACGGTCCAGCGCGAGCCGGACGACCCGTCTCTTGCTCTGGAGAGTCTCACGCCTCGGCAGCGCGACGTCTTAGGTCTGCTTGTGCAGGGGTCCTCCAACAAGGAGATCGCCCGTGCCCTGAACTTGGGCGAGGGCACCGTGAAGGTGCATGTGGCCGCTCTCTTCCGCGGTCTGCGGGTCACCAGCCGTTCGGCGGCTGCGGCCGCCGGTGCCCGCATGCTGCGCCCCTTGCCCCCAGGTGCTGGAGGTGTTGGAGCCCAGAGGTTGGCCTCCTGAGCACCCACTGCCTTCTCGAGCCCAAGGGCGGGGCACGGACCCTTCGGCACACATGCTGTGGCGCAGGGCTAGTGCAGGGTGGCCCGGTGGGGCTCGGTCCATGAGAGTGGAACGAGCCCGCAGGCCGCAGACCGCCTCTGGATCGGCAGGCGCAGCACGACCCGGCCCTGCGCGTCGGTGATCTCGAAGGCGAGCACGCCGGCCCACCGCGCTTCGGCGCTGAACTCATGAGCGCTGACGAGGGCCTCCCGTCGCACCGCCTCCATGTGGGGCAGATCAATCCCGTCCTCGTCCGCGACAAGCGTTCGGTCGGTGCGCACATGGAAGTAGTACAGGGCCATCAGTCACAACATCGTCGATCAACAGATCAGGAAGGGTGGGGTGTAGGGGGCTGCGGTGGAGTTGGCTATTGCCTCGGGCAGACTAGGCGCCCTGCTGAGACACCGTATTGCGGGGAGTGCACGGACCTAGTCCGGCTCGCGCGTGGTGGAGCCTCCTTACACGTGTGTGACGAGCTGGCGCCGCATTGACAGCGGTAACATTCCAGGAGGAGGCTTCACGTAGGGGCAAGCCACTGGAGCGGTGACCATGCACAGCTTTGAACATCTTCTGAACTGGAAGCTGAAGAAAGGCTCTCATCGCTTCCCTGGCCCAGACGGAGGCACGTGCATCAACGAGGCGGCCGTTATCGCAGCAGGCTTCCCGTATCAGTCCGTCCGCCAGATCGAGACGATGCCGGCCTGCTTTTCCCGCCCGATCTGCCGTCTTGCGATGTGGCTCAACGATGAGGCCACAGACGAGGAGCGCCAGCGCCTTCTGCCGTTCGTGACGCGGCTTGCTTGTGCGGATACGCGTGAGGTGGAGCAACAGCGAGCCGCCCACATCAACCAGGCTCTGGGTTGGTCCGAGCGTGAGGCGTTCTCCCTGGCAGTCAACGTGGTGCCGAGCGGCGGGGTCGTGATTGCGGCGGAGCGCGTCACCTGGTCTTTCGATCAAGGTCTCGAGGTCCTCGAAGGAGCCCTGGCCATCGGTCGGCAGGCAGAACCCTTTCCTGCTCATGAGGTACAGACCCGACTGGAAGCCGTCAGAGGTAAGGCCAAAGCTTCTGGTCCAGCATCCGCCGCTCCTCTCTTGGCTAAGGTGAAGCACTGGCTCCTCGCGAAGGAGACCGCCTGACACGAGACGCCGCTGTGCGAAGAGGCAGCTTGCATGTGCGGTTGCTCGTGGGTGGCAGACGCGCCCTCTGAAGCTCTCAGTGAAGGGGGAGGGCCTCGCCATCTCACCCGAGGCAAGATTGGTGGCAAAGGCAGCGGTCATGTCCCTTCCAGACCCGCATCCTGGGGTTCGCCGAAGGCGCCCTTCGGACCCCATTGGAAGCACGGTGTGAACGATAACACACACTGATAGGCACCCCTGGCGTGAACGATAACCGGTGTTCTCACTCACACCCGCCCCAGGGTGTGCTTGTGCCGATAACACCGGCTCGGCCGGGGCCTGTAGCGATCCCTGTAGCGGAGTTTCAGGCCGTCGCAGACTTCGCCACTGCCTCCAGGGCGGTTGCCTCAAAGCGTGCCTACGTAAGCGATTGAGCCGATTTCAGCCGGTTCAACTAGACTCGCGGCCTGCCCGTTCTGCCCTCCAGGCCTGAAGCGATCTGTCTCTACGTGTCGTCAGGGGCAAAATCGGGTTTGAAGACCTCGACAATCAGGCGCTGCCTGGCAGCGATAACACACAAGCACCGGATCCTGGGCTTTGAGCCCCCGAACAGCGAGGCGGTGCAGGCCGTCATGAGCGGCATCCGCCGCGAGCTGGGCGTGCGACCCGAGCACAAGGCGCCGATCACCGCGAAGTCATCAAGCGCCTGGTGCGCCTGGCGCCTCCGACCCTGGCAGGCAAGCGCGATCGCGCGCTCCTCCTCACCGGCTTCGCCGGCGCCTTCCGCCGCTCCGAGCTCGTCGCTCTCATCGTCGAGGACCTAGAGCGCCGCCCCGAGGGGCTCCTCCTCCACATCCGCCGGTCCCAGACGGATCAGGAAGGGGAGGGGCGCAGCGTAGCTATCCCGAAGGGTGGCAAGCTCGGCGCAGCCGAGGCTTTGTCCGATGGCTCACCCTCGAAGAACGTGAAGCTCAGACGGAGTTGGTCGAGACCGTCAAGTCGCTGACCCGCTGCTATCACCGCATGGACGATCGACTGGAGTACGCCATTAGGCTCCTGGAGGGCATCCTAGAGCGGTTCGACACCCCGGCCGCCTGGAGGCGCCGGTGCCAGTCTCACCCCTGATCCTGGCACCGGCAGAGCCCCAGCCGACCACCGGCGGGACCGAACAGGAGCCCCTTGGCCATCGCTACAGGCATCGCTACAGGCTCCGACACCCCTGTAGCGCAAAAATCGACCCGCAAGCGTGCGTAATCGTGCTCCCTGAGCACAGAAACCACGCGAAATGCACGATCCCCAAGGGTGCCAACCATCGAGTCAGGCGCCCTTTTTCGAGTCAGGCTGTAGCGATGATGGACGCCGTGATTGAACCCCGACACGGGGATTTTGGATGGCCCTGGCCCGCCTTCGTTGCGGCGACCGCGTAGCCCGCGCCGGCTGGAACGGCAAAGGCATGTCGCTGGAGTACATCGAGCCCGAGTCTGCCCTCGTCTATGGCGGGACGGATGGCCGGCTTGAGGAGCGATCCTGGCTTAGCGCCTTCATCGTCATGCACTCGGTCCATCTCGCTTGCTCTGCCCTTTCTGTGGCTCTCGCATGCTTGGGTGCTAATCCATACGCCTGACAGCCCTTGCCTCATGCAGAGCCGCTTCTGCCCCAACTCCTAAACACGGCACGCAATTGGATCTGCAGCCGGGTCCATAGCCTTCTCGCCACTCGGGGCATGAGCCGGAGCATGACTCGCACCACCAGCCGCAAGCGTCTGTAACGCCTCTGCAGAGGGCTCAATTCGCGCCTTGTGACCATGGCCTGCTCGCCCTTCAAGATGGGTCCGAGGACGCAATACTACTCCCATAGCCAGAGTTATGCCCTCCGCCGGAACGGCCACCATCCGGGCCGGGCCTCGGCCGCCTTAGTCAGCTTCTCGGCCTGACTGGCGAACCGATCTGCAACCGCCTTCCACTCATCGATCCGCACATCACGCCACCTTGGCGAAAGGGACGACGGTCTTGGGCTCGAACACGGCTTCTCCCTTGCCATTGCAGGACCAGCAAGGATCATCGCAGTGGGGCTCAACGCCGTGCCCGTGGCAGCGCTCACACACGGGAAGATTGCCGAGACGGCGATCTTCTTCCTCGGCCTGTCGGCCCCGCTCCTGCATCTCGAAAGGTACTGGCGGAAGAAGGCCGCTCGAAGCGAGGAGCCTTCGGGAAGGGCAGCGACTTGATCGTAGCTGATGCCGTGAGACGCAGTTGTGCTATTGGCTGAGGTAGCCATTGCCGGACCTTCCATGGGTTGGCGTGGTCAGGCCCGGCTCGGCGCTGCAACCGCCTTGTCGGGACGTCTTGTTTCTGCAAGACACTGTCTATATATTGACTTTACAGTAACGCGTCAAGACAGTGTCTATACAAAATGCAGCAACGCCGGAAGACTGCTCAGGTGAACCTCCGCATCGATCCGTCTCTTAAGGAGGCAGCGGAGAAGGCGGCTGCTGATGATCAGCGTTCCCTCACGTCGCTGGTTGAGAAGCTGCTCACAGAGCACCTCAAGGCCAAGGGCTATCTGCCGAAATGACCGGCGGTGATGATGACCCGGACAGCCAAAGGGATAGGCTCCTCGGAGCTATCTTCGGAGACAAGCGGAAGGCCGAAGCCGGCGAGGCCCGGGAGAAGACCAGCAAGCGGCTGGAGGCCATGCGGCGGAACCCCCGCGCCGACTGGACCATTTCAGACGTCGAGGCCGTCTGCCGAGAGCACGACCTGAACTGCGATCCCCCGCGGGGCGGCAGCTCGCACTACAAGGTCTCGCACCCGAAGGTGAATGCCATCCTGACCGTCCCCTCGCGCCGGCCTATCAAGCCGGTCTATATTAGGAAGCTGGTTGAGATGATCGACCTTGTGAGGGACCACCCATGAACCGCCTCGCCTATAGTGTTGTGGTCGAACCGCTTTCAGAAGCGGACGGCGGCGGCTACCTGGCGCGCGCGCTGGACCTTCCTGGTTGCATGTCTGATGGAGAGACGCCCGAAGAGGCCGTGGTGAACGTCCAAGACGCCATCGCGGCATGGATTGAGGCTGCCCGCGAACAGGGCCGGGAGATCCCGGAGCCTGCGAGGTTGGCTGGGGAGTCCGACATGCCTGATCTGAGAAAGGCTCACATCTAAGCCGAGATTGTCGTTAGACCCGTGCGAGGTGCCTCGCCTGTCGGAACAGAGCAATCCGTGTGGGCTCCTCTCCGCGATCAAGCAGCCCCTCAATCTCGCGCTGGATAAAGCCGGGTTCTGCCTTCTCCGCTGCGCTGTAGATGCGCCCTTCGATAATGCTCCGGCGCGACCGGCCGGCTGCCTTGCTCAGGGCTTCAGAGGCTGCCCAGATACCCAAATCGGCCACGGTGGCCGTTTTCAGGCCCGACCGGGCAAGCTGCATGTACCGCCGCGCGGTGCGTTCGCTCATGCTCACCTTCTCGGCCAGCCAGCCCGCCCATTCCCCGTGTTTCACCAGGGTTTTTGCCTCGATCAGCATATGACCGGCTGCAAGGGCTCTCTCGGCTGCTAAGAGGGCCGCGCTCTTGCTGCCCTCTTGAGCCTTGCTGATCTCTGCGGCAAGGTGGGCCAGTCGATTATGTCCGGTCATGGTCGGAGCCTCCTACTGGGCCTCAAATTTCGTGCCCTTGCTCGCCTTGCCCCGCGGCTCGCCTGAGCGGGCCTTCGGCTTCTCCGGCGGCTCGTAGTATTCCGTTTCAAACTTGGTCAGCGCTCGTTGCACCTTCCATGCAGCGAATGAAGGCTCTTTCCCCGTAAGGAGCGGATTGCCCTCCATTCCCTGCTCCTTCAGATGAGCTCGCCAGCTCTCTAGGAAGTCCTGGTATGCTGCCTCTTCCTCAGGTGTCGGGGTGGCCTCTTCCGTAGAGGCTACCTTATTGCGAAGTTCCTTGAGGTATTGGATCAGATTTGCCGGCGCATTCATCTGCTGAGCCGTTCTAATCTGAATTTCCATCATTGCCTGGAAAGCTGGCAAGTCGGTCTGCTCACTCTCTCCCATGATCTTAATCATGCCGGTGAGCACTTGCTGGACAGCGAAATCGCGCTGCTCTAGTCGACCAACCTGAGAAACCACTCGGCCAAGAATTTCAGCAAGCTCTTTTCGGAATTCTTGTAGATCCGACGAGGCTTCTGCTTCAGGGAGGCGCGACGGCTCAGTAGGAACAGGCACTCCGCTCTGTATGCCTAGCGCACTACGCTCGAAGGTGGCCCGCGTTTCATAAGCAGGCCGGCTGGCTGCAAAGCCCTCTTTGTCCTCCATAGCATCGAACAGTGATTTGAGGTTATGGAGGATATCCTCGCGGGTATTCTTGTCATCTCTCCATGACCTTTTGTTGTGCGCCATTACATAATCAACAATACCGTCGATTAACTTGAACAACTCAAGCTTTTCGCCTCCGAACATACGCTCCCATTCGAGGGACTTTTCCAGCCGGTATTCGATCAATTCGCCGAGCGAACGATCTAGCCTCGCTGCCTCTTCTACGAGGCGCTCCCTCAGGCCAGCGCGTGCTCTAAACGTTACATTGATGCCACTCTTCCGCTCGCCTTCCGGCAGTGGCGGGCGTCCTGGTCTTCTCTTCGGCTGGGCATGGTCGGTCATGGTGCCTCCTGACCCCATTTTGCACAAAGCCTAGTGCATCTTCAAATTAATTCTTGCCTTCCGGTCTCCCCTCATGCCTTACTGAATGCCTGGTACGATAGGCATTAAATTCAAAGGCTTGAACATGGACGAAAACCTTCTGGAAGCGGTCAAGAAGCGGGCCACGCTGCCGCTTTGGCCTGAAACGGGACGACTGCTCGGCAAAGGTCGAAATGTCACCTATGCGGCAGCTCGCGCTGGTCAGATCCCTGTCATTCCTATCGGCAAGCGCAGAGGGGGTGTCCCGACATCCTGGATTCGGCGCGTTCTCGGGATTGAACAGGCTGCATAGGGTGTCTGAAAGCAGAAAACCCCGCCAGGCTTTTGCGACTAGCAGGGCTTCCCAAAGACTTGCGGCTGTGGCGGCTCGCAGTCTTCAAAATAGCAAATCGCACGGGGCTCCGACAAGGGGCGACCTCGGAAATCTGCCTCAGTACGTCCGCTGGCCACTCCGAAACTCAGACGGTCACACGATCGGTTTCGAGCTACTCAAGATCGGACCGGATTTATCTCGATACCTCCGAGCCATAGCCGAGGAGGGGCGAGCGTCATGATGGCCTCTCCCTTATCTCTCCACTCCCGCGGTCACAGTCCCGTCGAGGAGGCGCGCGAGCGTGCAGCCTCCCTCCTGCTGATCGCGTCCGAGCAGGCTGACCTTGCCGCTCGCGCCGAGGCGTTGGGCGACACCTTCGGGGCCTCACGGTTCGCTCGCATGGCTCATCAGAACATCATCGAGTTCTGGCGCGCCCATGTTGCTCTTCAGGATCTCGCTGAGGAGGCTCGCCATGCGTGCCAGCGATGAAGCCGAGTGCCGCTGGCAACAGGCGCAGCGCAATGCAGATCGCGTCCTGCAGGGGCTTCCGCCAGAGATGGAGCCACGCAAGCCGAATGGTGCTGCTGGCTCCTGGCTCGCCGCCTGCATCACAAACACGAAGGGCGAGCCGCTTCCGGTCCTAGCGAATGCTCTCACGGCCATGCGCGCAGACCCGCTTCTGCGGGACATCGTGGCTCAGGACGAGATGCTGCGCGCACCAATCTTGATGCACACCCTCGATCGACAGAAGGGCTTTAAGCCCCGACCTCTCACCGACGCTGACGTGACGACAATACAGGAGTATCTCCAGCACGTCGGGCTAGCGCGGCTCACCAAGGACGCGGCACATCAGGCGGTGGACCTTCGTGCCGTCGAATGCGCCTACCACCCGACGCGAGACTTTCTGAGCGGCCTTGAATGGGATGGGCAGCATCGGCTTGCAGAGTGGCTTGCAACCTATCTCGGGGCTGAGCCGACACCTTACACCGAGACAGTCGGCACCATGTTCTTCGTCGCTATGGTGGCCCGCATTTTTCAGCCGGGCTGCAAGGTGGACCACATGCTCGTGCTGGAGGGTGAGCAGGGTCAGATGAAGTCGACTGCCTGCGCCGTCCTCGGAGGCGGGTGGTTTTCGGACAGCCTACCAGACATCGGCGAGGGCAAGGACGTAAGCCAACACCTCAGGGGCAAATGGTTGATCGAGGTGGCCGAGATGCACGCCATGAGTCGGGCGGAGGCCGCCTTGCTCAAATCGTTCATCAACCGCACCACGGAACGCTACCGGCCGCCCTTCGGGCGCAAAGAGGTGATTGAGCCGAGACAGTGCGTTTTCATCGGCACGACGAACAAGGCGGCCTACCTTCGAGATGAAACCGGGGGCCGACGGTTTTGGCCGGTCAAGACGGGCCAGATCGACGTGGACAGCCTGGCCCGGGATCGGGACCAACTCTTCGCGGAAGGCGTGCACTTCTTCCGCAACGGCGCGCCGTGGTGGCCCGACAAGACTTTCGAACGCGAGCACATCCAGCCGCAGCAGGAGCAGCGTTTCGAGGCCGATATCTGGGAAGAGGCGGTGCGGGGTTACATCGCCACGACTTCGCGGGCGACGGTGGGAGAGATTGCCCGCAGTGCCCTCGGGTTCGAGAACAACCGCGTCGGACGGGCGGACCAGAACCGCATCATCGCTGTCCTTGAGCGGCTCGGGTGGAAGCGCCTGGAGAAGGACTGGAAGGGCAACATTCCATGGGGGCCGGCATGAGCCACACCTCAGGTCATCCGTGGTGTCGTCCGTGGTTCGCGGTGTCTGGCACTAACAAAATCAACCACTTAGCAACGACCACGGATGACCACGGACGATATCTCTATGAGACCCCATACACGCGCGCGCGCATTGTCCTCTAATGGAAAATCGTCCGTGGTCGTCCGTCATCCGTGGTTAGACAAGGAGACCTATCTATGAAGGTGACTGAAGCGGATGTGATCTGGACGCCCGCCGACTCGACCGTTGGAACTCCGGGGTCCGTTCGCGTTGAACGTCGTCGCAGTGGCTGGAAGCACACACCGGACGATAGGTGGATACATGCCGACTCGCTTGGTGAGATGGGTGAAGTCTCAACGAAGGATGAGCCCACCAAGAAGCTGCTCGCCTTGCACATCCTGTTCAACACACTGGTGGTGCGGGACGGCATCCCCGTGATGGATGCGCACAAAGCGTTTCTAGAAATCGACGAATACCGACAAAGCATCTCCCCCGACGCGCCCGGGGCTGAAAATGATTGATCCCCGCCACCTTCCAAACACCACAACCGCACGGCTCCCCGAAAACTACCTGCTCGCCAAGGATGCTCTCCGCCGCTGCGCCAAGCACTTCACGCCTGAGTCCTACGCCCTTGCGACAGTGGCCCTCGCTCACTGTGCCGAGCAAGACGAATGCGCCGCCTGGCCTGACCGGGATGCGTTGGGGGCCTATGCCCGCATTGCCGACGATGACGAGCTCCGGCGCTTAATCCGGCGAGTGGAGCAGCGCCGCATCAAGTGGAAAGCCCTCAACCCGGATCTGCCCCATGAGTGAACCTACTCCCCGCGTAAACAACCCAAGATCTACGCGAGGCCGCCCCTTTCCCCGGGGGAACAGCGGCCGGCCCAGAGGCTCACGCAACCGGGCTCGTCTTGCCCTGGAAACGCTCCTGGAAGGAGAGGCCGAGGCTCTGACCCGAAAGGCCGTACAGCTCGCCCTAGGCGGCGACGTGACGGCCTTGAAGATGTGCCTGGATCGCATCCTGCCTATTCGCAAAGACCGACCCGTTCCATTCAGCCTGCCGCCTCTGGAAACTGCCTCCGATGCCGTGAAGGCGACCGCGGCTCTCGTCGAGGGTGTGGCATCTGGTGCCCTCACGCCTTCGGAGGCGGCGGAGTTGTCCAAGCTCGTTGAGGGGTTCTCAAGGGCCGTGGAGCTGCGCGAAATCGAGGCCCGCCTGGTGGCCCTGGAGCAAGCGCAGGCCGAGAGGCCGAAGAGATGATGAAGCGAGACCTCGAACGCCGTCTTGGACGCCTCGAGCAGGAAGCCGCGCCGGACCCCGCGCCGCCGGAACTCTGGTTCTGCGAGGACGGGATGTGCCGCAACGGCAAGACCGGCGTGACCATCACTGTGGCCGAACTCATGGCTCGTCCCCAGACCGGGCGATACGCGCCCATCATCATTGCCAGAGACGACGATGAAACGTTGTAGGAGTAGCCATGAAGGATCTAATCAAGCGCCTGGCGCGATTGGAGAGCCTCGCTGAACCCAAGCCGCGCGATCCGTGGTTGCGCCTTGTAGCGTTGTTCCAAACGGCCTGTGTGGCGGTGGTCCGTGGCGGTTTGAAGGAACACGAGTCGATTGCGGAGGCGCACTGCCGCGCCGTCGGGATAGACTTCAAGGTCTACAAGCGGGAGATCGCTCTCGACCCCGGCGCCTGGGCCGAGAAGCACAATCGAATATGGCACGAGATCCTGTCCGAGAACGGCATCACATCCGGATCATCGATTGCTGAAAAGACCAGCTTCATCACCAGAATGGCGACACTGCTTCCAGTGCACGTTCAGCGGATGCTCTGATTGCACCTAGGCATTCGTAGAAGCATTTCGACTGCGCTCCTAAAAGCTCTCGTCTTGAGGTGAAGCATAGGTGAGTTGTCCTGTTTGGGACTGCTGTCCATGGCTCCTGGAAGGGTGCGTGTCATCTTGCACTTAGGCCATTCCCGGCGCGCCAGGGCACTCGGCGCTCATCGCCAACAGAGCCTTCGTCTGACTTAGCACTCAACAGTCGCCGCTTTCTCCAACTCTCGGCCTGGTTGACATCTACGGCAGGGCTCTGAGATCGCCCTTCACACTCTTCTGGAATGCCGGCTGATTGTGGCCTTTGGGCCCCCGCTCAACTATCCTGCCCCGAGAGCCGCCCGGATCGAGAGGATGAGGCAGTCAGCTGACGGCGATCTGGTGAGCAGGGAGGCCAACGTTCAGGCTGAGCGGGTCAGAGCGGCCTTCGAGCAGATCCCGGTCGCCGCGGCTGTGACAGCAGCAAACGCGCTCCTGATGGCGGGTGTTCTTGTTACGACAGGGCAGGGGCGCGGGGTCTATGCCTGGTTGGCCCTGTCCATACTCGTCGCAGCCGCTCGGCTCGCCGTCTGGCGAGCCTACCGTCAGGCCGCACCGGAGCGCGGCCAAGACCGGCGTTGGTCCTTAGCCAGCATGGGCGGCGCATGCGCCGCCGGACTGCTCTGGGGCGGCGGCTCGTTCCTACTGTTTCCTGAGGGCGAGATCTACCAGCTCTTCTGGGTCTTCCTGATCGCCGGCATGTGCGCCGGGGCTGTTGCCCTACATTACGCCCACCTTCCGAGCGCCCTGGCCTTCATCTTTCCTGCGGGCCTCCCTCTCGCGATCCGGTTTGCTCTGGAGGGCGGGCAGCGCGGCGCCACCGCTGCCGCTATGATCAGCGTGTTCCTCGTTGCTCTTGGCGTGACGGTGCGCCGGTCGAGCCGATACTTCGGCGAGGTCTTGCAACTTCGCATCGATCTTGCGGAGCGCACACAGGAGTTGGACGCCAGCAACACTCTGCTGCGGCAGGAGATTGCGGAACGCCAAGCCACCCAGGCTAGCCTCCACCATGCGCAGAAGATGGAGGCGGTGGGGCAGTTGACCGGCGGCATTGCGCATGACTTCAACAACCTGCTTACCGTGGTGCTGGGCAGCCTCGAGCTGCTGCGGAAGCGTCTTCCAGCCGAAGACCCGAAGGCGGTCCGCCTGCTCGACAATGCCGTCCAGGGCGCCAACCGAGGGGCAGCCCTCACCCAGCGGCTGCTCGCTTTTGGCCGTCAGCAGGCGCTCAGGCCCGAGATCGTCCACCTCCCAGCTCTGATCGAGGGCATGTCGGCGCTGCTGCGCAGCTCCCTCGGCTCTGGCGTGCAGATCCACCTCCACCTCCCCGAGGGGCTGCCCTCGGTCGAGGTCGACGCCAACCAGCTGGAACTGGCCCTGCTCAACCTCGCGGTGAATGCGCGGGACGCGATGCCAAGTGGTGGCAGGCTCACGGTCACCGCGCACAAGGAACGGATAGACTCCGCCGGGGATGGCAGACTTCCGCCGGGCCGCTACGTCGTGCTCAGCGTCGCGGACACGGGCCAGGGGATGGATGAAGCCATCCTCGCCCGTGCCGTGGAGCCGTTCTTCACGACCAAGGGCGTCGGCAAGGGTACCGGCCTGGGGCTCGCTATGGTGCATGGCTTCGCCGCGCAGTCGGGCGGCCGGTTGGTTCTACAGAGCACGGTGGGCGCCGGCACGTTGGCCGAGCTCTGGCTGCCGCAGGCGGATGGGGCGGCCGCTTCGGCGCTCCCTGCCGGCGCGGGAGCGGAGCCTACCGCGCCAAAGCCGACCCGTCGCCTGGCCGTTCTGGTAGTGGACGACGACCCGCTCGTCCTGGCGAGCACGGCGGGGATGCTGGAGGATCTCGGCCATACCCCTGTCGAAGCCGGGTCTGGCCAAGAGGCGCTGGATCTCGTGCGCGGCAGGCGGTTTGACGTTGTTGTCACGGATTACGCTATGCCCGGCATGACGGGGCTGCAGTTGGCAGAGGAGGTCCATCGGCATGAGTTGCAGCTGCCGGTCGTGCTCGCCACCGGTTATGCCGAACTGCAGGGAACAGCGATCAACCGGCTCACGCGCTTGCCAAAGCCATTCGGGCAAGAGGCGCTGGCCGAGGCCATCGAGGACTGTCTCCGCTCGGTGGCTCAGCGCGAGAGGATCTGACAAGAAGCCCTTCCGCAACTCCGATCAGCCAACAAGATCGATCTCGTCCTCGAGCGATAGTCGCACACCACGTTGCGAGCCGCGTCCGATCAAGCCCTGAGCTTTCAACCTGGCTGCCCTGCAGCCGCTAACACCGCAACCGAGCGACCGATCTCTGCGGCTCAGTCCGCTAGCCGCTTCAGCTTCTGTTTCTGGCGCCCCATCCAGCGGGTCGTCTGAGCCTTCTTCGTCTTCAGCCACGTCTTTGTCGCTTCGACTTTGGAGGACGCCTTCTCCGCTGCCGCAAGCTGGTAGGCACTCTCCTGCGGCAGGTTGAGAGGATGAGCCGGCACTGCAATGGCCGGCGCTGTTGCCAGGCCGAGCACCAGAGCGATGCAAGGCGCAGCCTTGATGAGCGTTGCCACAATCCACCTCTTGATTGAAGATGACCTAGCGAGAACGCGGGCTGTTCGGGATCGGTTCAGGTGGTCGGGTGTCCCCTGATGTCCTCTGCTGGAACGTGGGTCTGCGAAGGTTCGTTGCGCAGCTGATGGTGAATGCCGCCCAACAGGAGGCTTCGATTTCTGTGGGGGAAGGTACGCCCCTGCAGAAGGTCAGTCGGGCTCAGGATTGGAGGCTCTGCAAGAGGCGGAGGCCTTCCTGGGTGATGGTGAGGCCGGTACCCTGCACCTCCGCAAGACCCAGACGCTTGAGGCGCTGGAGGGCAACCCAATCGAGCTCGCTGGCGTGGTGGTCGCCCCCTGCCAGATGCTGCAGGGTCCGCCTCTCGGAGGGGCTCAGGCGGTCGTCAGTGTTCTCCATCCCGCCCCTCCTCAGAGCTGTTCAACAAGTAGGTCCCTCTGATCGCTCATGGAAGGGTATGCAGGCTCGGCATGAAATGGCCAAGCGTCCCGCATATCGCCATCCAGCCGGGT
>JAESFL010000771.1_pt1 | contig 17285 bp, 18 predicted proteins | sample 9269401 | NCBI WGS metagenome assembly JAESFL01 (sample SAMN14506025, study PRJNA617098) | algae metagenome | isolation source: Gloeocapsa sp. UFS-A4-WI-NPMV-4B04 and co-occurring heterotrophs from desert... | place: USA: Utah | collected 2006-10-01 | reverse complement strand
AAACTCGTATTTTTCAGTTCATTGATTACTTCAATTGCACGATGGCGAAACCATTTCGATGGACGTATAAAGGGAAGGTTCTGAACATCTAAAAACGATATGTAAACTTACGCCTCAGCCTACTAGTGATAGCCGCAAGCTTGCAGGGAAAGCTAATGGTTACTGATATATCCTGTATTTTACACAGGCACTAACACCGCACAAACAAAGCACGATATACGGGTTCTCCCCTCGACAGCGTTGATGTCTCTCGTTCAGTAGGAACTGGTAGCGGATTTTCTGTTAACCACTCTTTACCCTGTCTTTGAAAGGCTGCATTAGAGTTGAAGCGATCGCACATTTCCACAGCCAGCGCCTCAATATCCGACTGGATAAATACAACGCCACCAATACTTAGATAACTTGCTAATTCTGCTACTAATTGAGGCTGTACTAGCCGCCGTTTAGCGTGGCGAGTTTTGAACCAAGGATCGGGAAACTGAATTGTTACACGCTGTAACGTTCCCACAGGAAGCGAACTAAGCAGGGAGTTCAACGAATTATTTACATTGCAAAACAGATAGTGCAGATTTGTGAGTCCTAACTGATTCTGCCAAGTATTCGCTTCCTCCACTAGAGGTTCCCGAATTTCTAACCCTAAAAAATTCCAATTTGGTTCTAGAGTAGCTATATTCAACAAAAATCGCCCTTTACCGCAGCCAATGTCTAAATGTAGAGGCTGTGTCGGCGCAGCATAAATTTTCTCCCAGTTAAGCGGATTTGCTGGTGTCTGATACTTCTTACTAAGTGGGTTAACGTGGTTGCGGACTCGGACAACTGCCAAGATTATCTCCTTTTTAACAATTAGCGCTGCAACTGGTGGCTTTATCAATGGATAGTTGAAAATTGATAATTGACAATTAATTAATTTGGTATAAAGTCAATTTCACTTGCTGTTATTAATGGACGAGTATTCTGACAAAAAACAGCCCTCTTCCGGCGGAAGTGTGAGGTAATTATCAATTATCCATTATTAATTATCAATTATTGAATAAAGTAGCAATCCAGAACCGGAGTTATACTACCTTGGGGATCAGTTCAATCACATATCCGAAATTAATTCAATTAGCGACATGAGTCTGAATTTTCGCTTTGCCATAGTGAGTGACTTACACATTGCGCTTCCCCACACAATTTGGAATCATCCAACTCGGTTTCATCTAGTAGAAGTTAGTATTCCGGCGCTAGAAATTGTTTTAGAACATTTAACACAACTGAATCTTGATTTTCTGCTCATCCCAGGAGACTTAACGCAGCACGGAGAACCAGATAACCATGCCTGGTTGCAAGAACGCTTACAAAAGCTACCTTTTCCAGCTTACGTTATTCCTGGTAATCATGATGTGCCTAACTTGTTATCTAATGAACAATCGATCGCTTTAGCAGATTTCCCCAACTACTATGGCAAATTTGGCTATGACGAGCCACAACTTTATTACACTCGTGAAGTATTGCCTGGAGTACGAATAATTGGGCTAAATTCCAACTCTTTTGATCAACAAGGGCAACAGATAGGACGTTTGGATGATACTCAGCTAGAATGGCTGAGAGGAGTTCTGGCAACGACAGATGATTTAGTTTTGGTCATGGTGCATCACAATGTTGTGGAACACTTACCCAATCAGTCGCGCCATGTCCTAGGGCGGCGGTATATGTTGGAGAATGCACCGGATCTATTACATCTGCTGCGTGAATTTGGAGTACAGCTAGTATTTACGGGACATTTGCACGTTCAGGACATTGCTTACTGCGATCGCATTTACGATATCACCACTGGTTCTTTAGTCAGCTATCCTCATCCTTACCGAGTATTGCAGTTTGAGCAAGATCAGCATGGTAGGAAGTGGTTACAAATTGAGTCTCATCGCGTTCAATCAGTACCCGACTGGCCAACACTCCAGCAGACATCACGGCAGTGGATGGGCGATCGCAGTGTCCCCTTTATGCTCAAACTTCTGATGCAGCCACCCTTAAACCTACCCCAAGATGAAGCAGAGAAGCTAGCTCCTAGTTTACGCGACTTCTGGGCTGATATTGCCAGGGGTGACGCTTTATTTGACTTTCCCGACTTTCCCCACCGCGCCCGTCGCTATTTTGAAAAATATAGTGCGATCGCGGCTAGTGGCAACCCTGCCTTGATTGACAACAACACAACGCTATTACTCTAGTTACAAGCATCAGAGATAAAGGACAATGGATTTACTGGCTACTAGATTCATTGCCTTTTGTAATTACCTCAGTTTGTACCTTCGTTATCCCTTTTTCAGTAAATCCTAACTGTTGAGCTGCGGCACGCGACAAGTCAATAATCGGCTGATCTGAACTTTGTGGCGGGGCAATTCGGTCAATAATACGTACCTCAACTGTACGCTTATTTTCAGGATTAGTAACGCGCACGACTGTACCCATGGGATATGAAGCGTGGGCTGCCACTAACTGGCTTTGGTCATAAATTTCACCGTTTGCCGTTTTCTGTCCTTCAAGTTCTTCACTAATAAAGGCAGCAGATCCAGTCTGTGTTTCTTTTGCTTGCGTCTGTGCTGGTGCTTGTGTTACAGGTGGAGTAACTTCAGGCGGTGTCACCTGTGGGGAATTCTGCGCGGTAGGAGGACTATTCGACTGTGGCGTACAGCTCATTATTGTGGCAGTTAGACCAACAAATATAACCATTCCAGCGAACGGGTGTAAAGACGAAAAGGATTTTAGGTAACGTAAAGGCTGCATAAATATTAATTCCTATTTTTACGGCTGACGACAGATGCCAAAAACAGATGTATAACCGTGTACAAAAGTGCTACCACCAACAGGGCCAATTTCACCACCGCAGAAGAAGCCCCCCAAAGGAATATCGTTTAGGTAGCGGCTAAATAGCCCAGAATCAAAATTTGGCTGTCCATAGAGTCCTTCTCCTCGCCCTACACAGGAAAACATCAACGCACCAGCAGCAGGGGGGTGGGACTGAGTTTGCTTTTGATAACGTTCCAGCAGCCATTCTAGGTCTTCTGCTGATGTTTGGGCATCTCTGAGGTGAAACTGAATGCGTTGACCAGGGCGGATGCGATCGCCGAGTGCAATCGCTCCTACTTTGGGATCTACCCCTAGTAGGTTGCGGATTAAAAAGTCTCCTTGCTCTAAACTCTGCTTAAATTCATTTCGTACCACACCGATAAATAAAGAATGTTCCGCCAATTGGCGATCTGCATCACTAAGACTATTAATCAAATCCCGTAGCACTTCTAAGGGCGGCTGATCGTCTAGTTCCAGCAAAACATTTCGTTCTCCTTTGGTGACTATGTAAGGCTTGCCAATCGGTCGGCATCCTTGCGCCACAATTGTTTCTAAAACAATATTCCCACTCAAAGCCACACCAACTGTCCCTGAACGGTAAAGTCTATTGTTACAAAATAAGCCAGCACGACCAGGCATTGGGCTACCGCTAGCCTGTCCTCCCACTGTCACCGAGCCCGGATAAGCAAAATCTAATCCTTGCACTAAGTCATTGATCCCCGACGAAAAAGGCTCCGACAGTAAGATAAACTGCGGTTGCTCATCTGGTGAGATATCGAGTAATTCAACCCAGGCATCAGGTGAACTATCTGGATCTGGCAATTCTTCTGCTACAACGTGAAAAGCTTGAACTTTGACATCTGGAAGGTGCGCCAAACTGAGACTTAAAGCTGGTGAATCTTCCAGCTCTTGCATCTGTCCTCGCTGAGTCATCCCAATAATCCCACCACCACTACAGCCGATTAGCACCGTTGTTTCTGGCAGGCGTTCTTGAAGCAAGGGCAGTAACCGAGGATACTCACTTGCAAAAGCAGACGAAATGAATACTAACCCCAAATTTGCTGGTGCTTGTAACGATGAGGAAGCGCGTTCTACTACATCTGTGACGGCTGCTTCTAAAGAAGAACGGGTTGACAGGGCGTTTGCCCACTGCATTTGTGCCATGAGTTCTACCATCTCTGCCCTTTGACAATTAAGTTTTATTCTATTGTTGATGTGGCCTTTACCCAAATACATCTCACTAAGAGAGGACAAAGGGATGAGGAGTAAGGCATGAAATAGGGCGGATTTATTGGAAATGTGGAAATCCTTGTGAGCTATGTTTCTTTTTGTATCCTTTCCCCTACTTTCAGTCGTTGAGTTAGCAATTCTCTCTTTTGTGTGATGATTTCCGAATTATTAAGACATAAAATTTAATCTAGGATTAACACGCCATTGTTTGTCTGAATCACAAGTAGTAAAATTGGCGCTTACATACACAGTTGTTAACTTTCAGATCAAAACTGAATTTATTTGTGTTAAATCTGAGCGGGAGCAACGCTGCTACATTCTCTAGTCAAAAGCGATAGTGTGTTGGTAGCAGAAGAAAAGCGATTTGACCGTTAAAGGTTTCCTATACTGAAAAAAGAAGATTGAGATAACACAACGATTATGAGCAACATCCAAGAACAAATCGAAAAGGAAAGAGAAGAGGCCCGCGCTGTCTGTGACATCAAAGGTGATACCTCAGGTGATTGTGCAGCAGCTTGGGACGCTGTAGAAGAACTGCAAGCCGAAGCTTCCCACAAGCGTCAAGTTAAACCAAAAAATTCCTTAGAGCAGTATTGTGATGACAATCCTGATGCTGCTGAGTGCCGTCTGTACGAGGAATAATGATTAAGTCGGTGAGTTTTTAGATTAGCTACCGACGATCGCAAGCACCCAGGATATCTTAAGAGATGTCTTTGTGTGCTTGCTTTTTTATGAGTAGTGTAGAAGCTAATTCCAAGGTAAGGAACTTGACATCCTCCCCAGCTATAGCGGCGTGGGGATTCCTAAGAATCACTTGCTTAGGTTTCTGAATCACTCGCAACTGCCTCCACATCCATTGAAGATTTGGTCTGATGAGAGGCTCCACAAACTTTACGACTGCGTGTCCCGCAGCAACTTGAACACAAACAAAAATTTATCTGTTTTTTGCAACTCAAGGATGTCACTGAGCTTTGCCGAAGTGATGAATTTACATTGCAAGAGCGTTTATTCCCCAATAAAGCCGTTTATCTGCGGCGACACTCAATAAGAGCGTTCTTTGTCGTTAGCCTGTCCGTGTCAAGGGCAACGCCTGGAGCGCTCAACCGAACGGTTGGGTGGGTCAGCGACCACTTATAAGTATAACACGATACATGAATATAATTAATATTCTGTGCGCTTCACTGCTCACCGTCTTATATCCCCTGCAAGACACGGCGAGGGGTTTTACGACGTTTTGCGATAAGCTAGAGATTTTCAGCATTTAGCTACATAATGTTTCATTCTGGGCGATCGCCATATATAAGCTATGCAAAATGAAGTTTGGTTTCGGCCGTTAGTTTGGATGGACTATCGGCTAGCGGTATTATTTACCGTAATTTTGCCTTTAATTCTCCTAATTTGGGCATTTGTCCAAAAAGCAGAGGCGATGCAACGTCTATTAACGATTTATTGGCGAGTATCAAGTTTACTTGCGATCGCTATTTACTTGTTGATTGCGGCACTGCCAGTAGGCTTTATTGCGGGGATAATGGCTCGCATCTTGATTCCGGTTGCGCTGTGGTTTTGGGTAGACCTAAACGAAGAAATTGAAGATCAACCGCAATACGCTTTAAAATTTGCTTTTAACTCTTGGCGTTGGGCAATTAGCGTATACACTTTATTAGGCGCGATTGCTCAACTACCCGTTTTACAGTGTGCTGTCTCTAGAAATGCTGCTGCTGATTCCTTGTGTCGCACCTGGAGAGAACCACCAATACTCTTCAAAGAGTATTTCCATCCAAACACAACCCTTCAGTATCTAGGCTTTATCGGCATCGTTGGCTTGATAGCTTATCTGATTTGCTTAATTTATTTTGTTTTCATCAAACTAGGTAAGCAAGGACGCACTGCAATTCCCCACTAACTAGATGAACAATTCAGTTGCCCAGCGTTTGGAACAATATACTGCAAAGCGATCGCGGGAAGTTTTGCTTGTAACAGTCGACATTAACGGAGAGCAAGACCAAATTGCGATCTTTAAAGGCTTTTCCAGTTCTTTAATGCGCCCAACGGCTTTTGATCCAGATGTACCAGTTTTAAGCGATCGCGCCAAAATTATTTCAATTGACCGCGTAGCTAGTCCCTACGATCCCCAGTCACCTCGTTATATCCAGCAAGGACTCACGTGGGAAACTATGCAACCCCTACTATCAGAGATTGGGGTTTAGCTTAATTGCTGCAACGAGTAGGAAAATTATCACCTACTCCTTTTTTTATTGATAAAAACTTGCGTTGATAATTATTTCTACTCCTTCCGCTACTTGGCAGTACACCAATAACGCTGGCACGATCTCTAGCTATAGAGATTATTAACAGCAAAATAAATTTATTTAGTCCAAGTTTAGATGAAGTTTTAAGTAATGTAAGAAAATGTTATTCTCCAAGCGTGATGTGTTGTGTGTGGAGTATATAAGTTATGGTCACGTCTCCTACTGGAATTCAAAGTGTCACGTCGCAAGCTGCTACTCGGTCTTTAATCCCTATGCCTTCTGCTGAGTCGGTGAAATCTGATGGCATAAATAAGTCAGCTAAAAGTGTTACGCAGTTGACAGAAACACCGTTATTTGGCACAGATGGTATTCGCGGACAAGTGGGAGAGTTATTGAATGCACCCTTGGCGTTGCAAGTAGGCTTTTGGGCAGGTAGTGTGTTGCGGATGAAGTCTGCCACGCTAGGGCCAATCATTGTGGGACAAGACTCCAGAAACTCCAGCGATATGTTGGCAATGGCCCTTTCCTCTGGTTTGACAGCAGCAGGGTTAGAAGTTTGGTATTTGGGTTTATGCCCCACACCTTGCGTCGCTCATCTCACAAGTATTAGTAATGCAGTCGGCGGGGTAATGATCTCTGCTAGCCATAATCCACCAGAGGATAATGGCATCAAAATTTTTGGAGCAAATGGAACTAAGTTACCGCAGTCATGGCAAGAAGAAATTGAAGTTGGAGTGCGATCGCAAGTTACATCTTTAGTTTCTCAGACTGGATGGGGGCGGCACTACTTCCGGCCAGAGTTAGTCCAAAATTATGCTGATTCGCTTAAAAAAACGCTGCTAGGTGCAACCAATCTTGAGGGAATGCGAATTGTGCTTGATTTGGCTTGGGGGGCGGCTGTTGGGTTAGCACCAGCAGTATTTACCGAGATGGGAGCAGAGGTAATTTGCTTACACGATCAAGCTGATGGCGATCGCATTAATGTTAATTGTGGTTCAACTCACCTTGGTTCTCTCCAAGCTGCTGTACAACAGCACTCGGCTGATTTAGGATTTGCCTTTGATGGTGATGCTGATCGCGTTTTAGCGGTCGATAATCAAGGCAGAATTGTTGATGGCGATTATATTCTCTATCTTTGGGGACTCTCGCTGCAAAAAAACCAGCAGTTGCCTGATAACTTAATTGTATCTACGGTAATGGCTAACCTTGGTTTTGAACGTGCTTGGGAAAAACTTGGTGGTAAGCTAATTCGTACTTGTGTGGGCGATCAGTACGTTCAAGCAGAAATGTTACGCACTGGGGCAATGTTGGGCGGTGAACAATCAGGACATATCCTCTGCCGCCACTACGGTTTGACTGGCGATGGTATCTTAACAGCATTACACTTAGCGGCTTTGGTAAAACAAGCGGGTGTAAGTTTGTCGGAACTAATGAATCAAAGCTTTACTACTTACCCTCAATTGCTCAGGAATGTGCGAGTTGAAGATCGCGATCGCCGTCTCAATTGGCAAGAATGTGTTGCTGTTCAACAAGCGATCGCCCACGCCGAAGCAGTAATGGGCGATCAAGGAAGAATTCTAGTTCGTGCTTCTGGTACTGAACCACTGATCCGAGTTATGGTGGAAGCCGCAAGTTCTGATTTAACTAATTATTGGACAGAACAATTAGTTTTAGCAGTGCAACTACATTTAGGCTGTTGAATCGCCTTTACCCCCCAATATTCGGGGGGTATGCAATGGATAAAAGGTATTATTAAGCACGTCTATTGTAGTTTGTTTTCCATTGCTCCAGTTCGGAAATAGAGATTGATTCTGTGACTACATTTATAGCTTCTGTACGCTCACTTAATGTAGGATCTGTTGTAAAAATGGCACATTCTATTTGCTGAATTGGGATATTATAATATTCGCTTAGTTTATTTTGCCAGGAAAAAACTTGCTCAAATACCTTTTTCCTATGTTGAGTTCTTCGTGCTATTACTGTTTTTCCTGTTTCTTCTGTATCAATAAACTTAGTTTCAATCAAAAATAAGTTATTTTGATTCGTCAAATAGATAAAGTCGCACTTCCCTAAATTTGTATGGTTTTTTACTAAGGCTTGCTCAAACAAAAGCAGTTCTGTACATAAAGGAAACAAGTTTTTGATGTTGAGAAAAAGATATGCTTGTAATAGAAGTTCTCGATCATAAGGAAAACCAACAACACCCTCGAAAAATCTTTTAATGTTCGCTTGTGTTTGTGGTTGAATTTGTTTGCAAGCTGAAATAAATTTATTAATATTATTTTCAGACACTTAATTTAATTTTGATATAACTAACTATAATATTGCTGCTAATTATTTAAAAATTGCTTAGTGTAATCACTTAACTTTTGAGTTACTAAAAGCATATTTTAAAAATGAGTTCAGGATATAAGCTGATAAGATATACCACTACGGCTTCAATGTTTGGACACGCACTCTAGCATTTGCACATCGATTAGTAGAGTTAGTACCTGGTTCCGGGACTTTTTATAAAGAAATGGCACAGAGGTTATCCATGCTTGAGAACAAGAACTAGAGGTGCGAGTAGCAAACAACCTTGTAAAGTTTCATCTGCTCAGAAAAGTCGGTAATCCTTTGAACCTTCAAAGCAACAAATCGTGCTGCCAACAAAGGGTGTGAGAAAAAGTTATCATTGCAGGAGCATGACTGACCTGCACTAAATAGAACGTGGGTTTATGAACAAAGAAGCTCGGTGATCGCACTTGTATTCCCTGGAACATTCATCGCAACTTCCCACAACTATTGCCGAGAGCATTGCTCAAATCAAAACCTTTGCGTTGCAAGAATTTGAGCGAGAAATCGTGCAGAAGCAGCTTTACTATCACACCCGCGATCATGTAAACAATGTGCAGCGACGGGCAAACCAGATTTTTCAGGTAGTTTGTCCCTATTGGACTGTACCGAATGAGAAAACCACGCTCGACATTTCGCGGATGAAATTGCTGCTTGATCTTTGTGCCATTGCCCATGACATGGTTCAGGTGTTTGTGGTCCAAACCCAAGCCCATACTCCTAGAGCGCGACAGCCGGGAGTAAGTGAAATGGCAACCATTGATCGCTTGCTGGATTATATTAATCAGTTGAACCAGCAATTCCAAAAACACGCGCCTACAAGTCCGGCAAGATTAACGGATCAGGATATAAGTATCATTCGAGATGCGATCGCGGCAACAATTTGTGCCTATGACCACATCGAGCAAGCGATTTATCAACCTGATCTTTATCACCCGCATAAATCATTATCGCCCGTCGCTCGCATTCTTGCCCTGGCGGATATTGGGGCATTGGGCATAGACGGAGTAGAGGTTTACCACCAAGAAGGAAGCTTGCTTGTTTTAGAAGAGAACCTCGATTTGATTCCACTTATTTTAGATGGAACGATTTACTCTTTAGGTTCAAACAATTCTGAGCTTTATCAAAATATCCAGAAACGTTTACTCAATCGGTGTCGTTTTCAAGTCAACTTTGCTAAGAGTCGGTTTGCCAGGTTGGAGCGTGAAATTGCCGACTTTCCCGACGATGCGATTTCAACGCTTACAAACGAAGTGTTTAAGCACCTAAATCCGACAACAATTCAAGAAGTTGAAGCGAAAACACCAACTCATGAAAACACAACTCTTGAAGAGCTACTTCAGTTTTTTGAGTTTGAGCGATATCTCAAAAAACACTAAAACAATGGCAACTTCAAGACGACTGTAAAAGATTCTTCAGTTCTTGCTCTCGATGATTGAGCCGTTCTGCCAACAAATTTACAATAAACCGATGGATATTGGATGCCAGCAAGGGGTCTGATGCTTCAATCTGCTCAAACGCTTGGGTAGGCAGGAAATACACAGTGCTTGGTTTGTCAGCAACGACAGATGCCATTCGCTGCGTTTTGCGGTAAAGACCCATTTCGCCGATTGTATTACCAACAGTATAGGTACGAATGCGCTTGGTCTGCCCCTCGCCTATTTCTAGCACAACACTTACTTGTCCTGAACCGACAAAATATAAACCATCAAACGAATCGCCTTGCCGAAATAGATGTTCCTCAGAGGCAAGTTGACGAACTTCGAGACAGTTCATTAGGCGCTCGACTTGTTTTGGATCGGCGAAGTCTGCTTCCAGGTGTTCGTGCAGACTTCGCTCTGCTGACTGACTTAGATTACTCCCTTGCAGAATTTGGTGTTCGCACCACTCCAGCCCCCGATCCAAGTCGGCAAAAACATCACAGAACGGATCGTCTGCTTCTAGACACTCGCCCTGTTTCAACATTTGCATCGCTTCGGGTGACAAATAAGTAAATAGCAAGTGAACCTGCTTTTGCGTTGCGACTTGCTTCAGCTTGGCAAAACTAAGGACGGCTGAGGCATCAAGTCCGCTCACCAAACGAAAGTCTAGAATTACAAATCTAACTTCTTTCGTAGTGGGATTGTCGATGCGATCGCGAATTTGGTTGAGTAAGAGTCGGCACAAATTTTCACTTCCAGCTGCCCTTGACGCTCTCCGTCGTGCGGACTTTGCTAGTCGAGATTTCTGGGGAACCTTACGCATTTCCGCTATCACGAATTGATAAAATTGTCAATATTGAAAAGTCCCAAATCGCTGTTATAGAAAATCGTCAATACTTCACCCTAGACCAGAAAAACATCGGACTGATTCCGGCGGCTCAGGTACTCAACTTGCCGCATACCTTAACCTCTGATCCGCTTTGGGTTGTGATCGTGAGTGACTCATCTGACACCTATGGACTCGTCGTCGATCGCTGCTTAGGAGAACGGGAGCTAGTTGTGCGACCTCTAGATTCTCGTTTGGGCAAAGTGCAAGATATCAGTGCTGCTGCGCTGATGGGCGATGGTTCGCTGGTTTTGATTGTAGATGTGTTTGACCTGGTACGATCAGTAAATCATCTTCTCAAGACTGCACGGTTAGCTAAAGTCGGCGAAAATGAAGCAATTGTCCAAGGCAACGCTTCCCCAAGTGGCCACAAACGAGTGCTAGTGGTCGATGATTCGATCACGGTGCGGGAAGTGGAACGCAAGCTGCTACAGAACCGAGGCTATACAGTTGAAGTTGCCGTAGATGGAATGGAGGGCTGGAACGCGATTCGGTCTCAGCCTTATGATCTAGTGATTAGCGATATAGATATGCCCCGCATGAATGGAATTGAACTGATTAAACAAATTAAAAGTCATCCGCGCCTAAATTCAGTTCCGGTAATTGTCGTGTCTTACCGCGATCGCGAGTCAGATCGTATTCAAGGCTTGGAAGCTGGCGCAGATTATTATTTAACCAAGAGTAGCTTTCATGACGACACCTTAATCGAAGCTGTCGTGGATTTGATTGGTGAGTAATATTAAATGAAAATCGCAATTGTCAACGACATGGTAATCGCCGTCGAAGCCCTGCGACGAGTTCTGTTGACTGTCCCAGAATACCAAGTTGCTTGGATTGCAGCTAATGGTGCAGAAGCGGTTGCTAAATGCGCCAAAGATACCCCAGATTTGATCTTGATGGATTTGCTTATGCCCGTGATGGATGGGGTTGAGGCAACGCGTCAGATTATGAAACAGTCCCCTTGTGCGATTGTGATCGTCACCGCCAATGTCGGACAGAATACCGCAAAAGTATTTGAAGCAATGAGTTGTGGTGCGCTAGATGCGGTCAACACGCCGATTTTAGGTAGCCAGGGAAAACCAGAACCTTCCCAAGCCGCCTTGCTGGGAAAAATTGCCACGATCGCGAAATTAATCGGTAAGTCCACTCAAGGCTCAAACAATAAATCTCAAACCTCAAATCTCAAACCTCAAATCTCCTGCGATACCGCACTTCCTCCCCTCGTCACAATCGGTTCCTCTACAGGCGGGCCTAAAGCACTAGCCACCATTCTCTCTCGCTTACCAGCAAACTTTGGAGCGGCGATCGCAATTGTTCAGCACGTTGATGCTCAGTTCGCTGTTGGCATGATCGACTGGCTGAACAACCTCACGCCGCTAACCGTGAAGAAAGCATCAGTAGGCGATCGCCTAGAAAAAGGAATTGTCTCGGTTGCTTGCACAAACGATCACCTCTGTCTGCAATCCAACCACACGCTCAATTACACTAAAGATCCGATCGACTATCCTTACCGCCCCTCGATCGATGTGTTTTTTAAAAGTGTCGCTCAATACTGGACACCCAGAGGAACTGCCATCTTGCTTACGGGCATGGGACGAGACGGTGCAGAAGGACTCAAAATGCTCCGAAGTCACGGCTGGCACACAATTGCCCAAGATCAAGCAAGCTGCGTCGTTTACGGAATGCCCAGAGCCGCCGTTGAGCTAAACGCCGCCGTTGAGGTTCTCAACCCAGACGCGATCATAATATCGCTGCTCCAGCGCTCAGTCGTCAGTTATTAGTCATCCCTCATTCCTGCCACAATGGACGATCCCATCAGCGTTCTTCTAATTGACGATCAATCCATCATTGGTGAAGCAGTGCGGCGGATGCTAGCTGCTGAAGAGGACATTGTGTTTCACTAGTGTAGCGACCCGATTCAAGCATTTATTGTCGCCAAAGAATGTCACCCGACGGTCATTCTGCAAGATTTGGTGATGCCGCAGATGGATGGATTGCTGCTGGTACGATTTCTGCGATCGCGCGATGCACCCACGAGTCAGATTCCGCTGATCGTGCTGTCGAGCAAAGAAGAACCGCTTGTCAAAGCTCAAGCATTTGAACTAGGTGCGAATGACTACCTAGTAAAGTTGCCTGATCGCGTTGAATTAATTGCCCGTATCCGCTACCACTCTAGTGCCTATACAAACCTACTCAAGCGCCAGGAAGCAGAAGCGCTGTTGCGAGACGAAAACTTGCGCCAGGCGTTGTACATCCAGCAGGTTGACAAATTGACCCATGCTGCCAATGCCTTTGAACAAGATACGTTCCAGCCAGAAAGCCTGAGCGACGTTGTTGAGCGTAAGGACGAGTTGGGACAACTAGCACGGGTTTTTACTCATATGCTCAAAACGGTTAAAGCCCGCGAAAAAGAATTGTTAGATGCCAACGCTCAAAACCGTGAATTGAAAGATTCCTATGCCCGATTTTTTCCTTCGGAATATCTGCAATTTCTCCGCAAAGATAGTGTCACCGAAGTACAACTCGGTGATTACGTCAGCAAAACAATGGCAGTTATGTTCAGCGATATTCGCTCCTTCACTACCTTCTCAGAAAGCATGACTCCTCAAGAAAACTTTAACTTCGTCAATGCCTACCTGAAAAGAGTTAGTCCAGAGATTCGTAATCACTATGGCATTATTGTCAAATTCCTGGGAGATGGCATGATGGCGGTATTTCCAGAAGGCGCTGATGATGCGGTGAAAGCGGGCATTGCCAAGCAGAAACGGGTGCAGGAGTACAACGCGGAGCGCCAAACTAGAGGTAACTTGCCCCTCCAAGTGGGCATCGGAATTCATGTCGGACGCATGATGCTGGGAATGGTTGGAGAAGATAACCGGATTCAAGGAGATGCTTATTCTGATAATGTCAATCTGACTGCACGACTAGAAGGCTTAACCAAGTTTTATGGGGTTTCAATGCTAATCTCAGGTCAAACGTTAGAGCATCTGAGCAATCCGGATCAATATCAAATTCGCTTCTTGGATCGGGCGATCGTTAAGGGGCGAAACGAAGCGATCGCAGTCTATGAAGTTTTAGATGCTGAAAGCGAGGAAATCTGCCACCTCAAACAGCAAACTCAGGTTAATTTTGAACAAGGAATAAGCTTTTACCGCGCTCGCGCCCTCAGCGATGCCAAAGCCTGTTTTGAGCGCGTATTAACCGTTAATTCCTTAGATAAAACAGCAAAACTTTACCTAGAGCGAGTCGAACGGTTGCTAGAGCATGGTGTACCTGAAAACTGGAATGAGGCTTGGACATTCAGCGAGAAATAAATCAGTGCATTTTAATGACCAAAGAGGCAGGGGAGCATTCTTAGCGGAGGAGAGTGTAGATAAAAACTTGGCTCAATAGGCGTTTCGGGGAGGTGAGCTAAGAGAAGAAGCTAAAATGCTTGGCTCTATAGCTGTTTCAGGGAGGTAAAACGAATCGAAAGATATTGCTAGGATACCAGCAGGAATACATGATACAGCCTCAAATGAACATCAACTTGACCACCTTGATTGATGATGCCAAATGTTACCAAATCGTTCGCGTTCGCTCGATGGTGTAATAGTGTATGCTGCCCTCGTTGCCAGAGTCAGGAGGTCATTAAACGAGGTAAGGATGATACTCAAGCGCATCGCCAACGCTACCAGTGCAAAGGGTGCAGTTTTCACGCCTGATGATTTGACAAGCACCGTTTTTGCCAACCATCATCAACCGTTACCCAAGTGGATTGGGTGCTTGTATTTGATGGGATTAAACCTGTCGAGTGAACAGATCGCTCAGGAATTGGACTTGGACAAAGATGATGTTTATGCGATGACGATGCAATTGCGGCAGGGCATCGTGGAGCACAAGCCAGAGGTGCAATTGTCTGGGGAAGTAGAGTGCGATGAGGTGTACATCACCGCAGGACATAAAGGGCAAGCTGAGGTGGTGAAAAAAACGGGCGCTGTGGGCGGCGACACAAGCTCAAAGGGATTCGGGGTCGTGGCACCCTCCAAAAGGAGAAACCTCCAATCTTCGGCATGATTGAACGGGGAGGAACCGTCGTGATTCGAATGCTGGAGAATGTACAGCAAAGAACCATTCAACCCCTGATTAAAAGCACGATTAAGTCAGGAAGTTTGATTTATACCGATGAGTATGCCATTTACGATGCACTACCGCAGTGGGGCTATGACCACAAGAGTGTCTGTCATGGAGCAGGTGAGTATGCTCGTGACGAGGACGGAGATGGTTTTTATGAAATCCATGTCACTTGCGTTGGAAGGATTTTGGTCATTGTTGCGCTCTTGGTTGCGTCCGCATCGAGGTATTTCACAGGAGAAGTTACCACTCTACCTGGGCTTTTTCGAGTTTGTTCACAATGCCAAAAAACGAGGTAAAGCCCTGCTAGGAGCGCTGTTGGCAACTCTACTATCGACCTCCCCGAAACAGCTATAGAGCCAAAAACTTTTTCTTATCCCTCTGCTTCTTGAATCAAACTCTTTATAGTTAAATTACTGAGATAATGGTCTAACACTAATGTTTCAATTTTTGCACAGCGCGATCGCACTTGCAGCTAGTCAAAAAATCGCTATTGATCGCTGACTGCCAAACCCCACCCCGTTAAAACCTAAAATTTTGTTGCCAACAGCCAAAGCCCGATTGGAGAACCGGAGTTTTATGGCATGATCGCAAAGTAGACTAACTAAGAGATTTTTGAGCATAGGAAACAGGTTATGGCTCTGCGACTAGGTGATACAGTACCCAACTTTAAGCAAGCTTCTACCGGAGGCGAGATCGATTTTTACGAATGGGCAGGTGACAGCTGGGTTGTGCTGTTCTCTCACCCGAAGGACTTTACCCCAGTTTGCACCACCGAATTAGGCGAAGTTGCTCGTCTGAAGCCAGAATTTGATCAGCGCAATGTCAAGGCGCTAGCTTTAAGTGTTGATGACGTGGAATCTCACAATGGCTGGGTTGGTGATATTGAAGAAACTCAAGGCGTTGGTCTTAATTACCCGATTTTGGCAGATCCTGATAAAAAGGTTTCTGACCTTTACGACATGATTCACCCCAATGCCAACAACACTTTAACAGTGCGATCGGTATTTATCATTGACCCCAACAAAAAACTGCGGCTGACGTTTACTTATCCTGCTAGCACTGGGCGCAACTTTGATGAAATATTGCGAGTAATTGATTCTCTGCAATTAACTGATAACTACAGTGTGGCAACTCCCGCTAACTGGACAGAAGGCGAGGACTGCGTGATTGTACCTTCAATCAAAGACCCAGAAGAATTAAAGCAGAAATTCCCCAAAGGTTACACAGAACTCAAGCCTTATCTGCGGATGACTCCGCAACCGGATAAGTAAGGGTACTGCTGCATCCAGACGTAAATCGCGGCTATACACACTCAAGTTTGTATAGCCGCGATTTCTAATTTCAGGAAAAAGACATAAGCGATCGCCCAAGGCAGGCATCACTTAGTTTGGTTTAGGATCTAATAGCTAATAGCAAAGCCTCAACATAGGCAACTTGAGGACATAATCATGCTTTTTGATCCTTTGATTGTGCGAATTCCGCCATCAATGCAAATGACAGACGATCAGTTTTTTGAGTTCTGTCAAATTAACAGCGATTTACGCATTGAGCGGAATAAGTTTAGAGAAATATCAATTATGCCCCCTACTGGTTCAGAAACGGGTAATCGAGATGCCAGGATAATTCAACAGTTGATGAACTGGGCAGATGAAGACTCAACAGGACTTGCTTTTTCTTCCAGCACTGGATTTACTTTATCAACAGGTGCAGAAAGATCGCCTGATGCTTCCTGGATCAAACTAGAACGGTGGAATGCTTTATCACCAGAACAACAACAAAAGTTTGCCCCCATCTGTCCAGATTTTGTAGTTGAACTTAGGTCACCCTCTGATAACCTCAGACTCTTACAAGAAAAAATGGCAGAATACCTCAGGGAACCAGGAGTACAGCTAGGCTGGCTGATTGATCGTAAGCATTGCCGAGTATATATCTATCGTCCTGGAATGCCGGAGGAGTGTCTAGAAAATCCTAACTCTGTAAGTGGCAAAGGAGTGTTACCTGGGTTTGTCCTGAATATGAGTAAGATTTGGTAAAAGGCTTAGGGAATTTAAACAGAGCGATCGCCTAACTGTTAATCTTGCCTTGAGGTTATTAATATTAACGGGACTTAAACAAAGCAGGAGAGCAAAAAAGACTATAATACTTAGATAGCATAGCTTTCACGTTGAAAGAAGCTCATGAAAGAAACCACCCCTGCCGCCATGCCTCCATGCTATGAAAGAT
>JAESFL010000770.1_pt1 | contig 17288 bp, 20 predicted proteins | sample 9269401 | NCBI WGS metagenome assembly JAESFL01 (sample SAMN14506025, study PRJNA617098) | algae metagenome | isolation source: Gloeocapsa sp. UFS-A4-WI-NPMV-4B04 and co-occurring heterotrophs from desert... | place: USA: Utah | collected 2006-10-01 | reverse complement strand
GTTGTAAGAGTTTAGTCAAGAACTTTGAGAGGACTCTCAGCCATGCCACGGTAAAGCTCAATCTGTGTTTCATCAGGCTGATGCTCAAAAGGCTAGCGCACGAATAGATCCCAAATGGATTCTATAGAAGCTGGTGTATTACTCAGACGATTTTAGCAGGGTGAAAACCTTGGAATGCCATATACAAGACCAATGCCTAATATCGGATCGCGTTGCCATGAGCTACGGATTCGGGATACAGATAAAAATTGGCGGCTCATCTACAGAATTGATGACGACGCAATCTTGATTGTTGAGGTGTTCAATCAAGCTACTAGAGCTATCCCCAACAATGTGATTGAGAATTGTAAAAAGCGGTTGAGTAAATACGATATTGATAGTCAGGAATAGTTTTATGGAGCAAGCTAAAAGACAACGTTTACAGGCTAAAGGCTGGAAAGTTGGAACGGTTTCAGAGTTCCTAGAATTGACGCAAGAGGAAAGTGCCTTGATTGAAATTAAATTAGCACTCAGCCGCAGTCTAAAAGAGCGGCGACAAGGACTAATGACACAGGCTGAACTAGCAGATAAAATTCACTCAAGTCAACCACGTATTGCGAAAGCTGAAAACGGTGATTCCTCAGTTTCTATTGAACTGTATGATACGCGCGATGTTGGCTACAGGAGCAACACCCCAAGAGAGCGGACGAGTGATTGCTAATGCAGGGTAAATGCCTTTAACAATGTCGAGTAAGACTAATACTGAAGCCGAAGAATGGCAAATTCAATCTGCTTAAGGGCTAGTATAGGAATCATCTTAATCTTGAGCAAATTATAACTTGGTTGGAGAGGGGCGATCGCGTCACTTTTTATGGTACGAGTATTTGTAAGTTATAAGTAATAATCAAGCAGGAAATGAGTTTTAAAATTTACTATAAATAATTAATTCATTGTAGCTATCATCACATACTACAATTTACTAAATAGTTTTATTAAAGTATTCGAGTTCTTCTTACTCAAAAGCAAGTTGTAAGGAAAATATAAAATATAACGCCAAAATTGAGATGCGAACATAAAGAGAAGTGTAATGCGAGTTACCGCCAATGACTTGTTTGACAGCCCGTTACGGTAGCCACTCAACACTCAACCTCTTTGCAAAAAACGACCTCTGCTTGCTCTTGGATGTTCTCAATCAGTCCGGAAATGCGATACCCTCTACGGTTAAGCAATTTCAACATCGGCAGATTATCGCATTCTGTTGAGGTAAAGAGTTTATCGCCGTCGCAGATGCTTTCAATGTACTCTAGAAGTTCGGTCGCAAAACCTCGCCTACGGAACTTTAGATTGACGCAGAGGAATTGAATGAAAGGCATTAAGTAGAAAGAGTGGTTATAAACGATATAGCCTACGACTTGTTGTTCTTCAACCGCGACAAAGCATTCGCCCCGCTCCACTTCCGCGCTCCGCTCACCAGCGAAGATGTCAAAAGAGTTTATTACCTCTAAGTCACTTAGCGTTGCTTCTCTAATTTTCACTACAGATCCTTACCTTTCCCTGTGTAATTTGATGTATACAATAAATCCCTCAAACTTTTAGTAAGAATAGAGGGATTTAAGAAAGTTGAAGTTTCTACAATTACTTACTCATCGTCACGCCCGTGAACTTGAGAAGGTGGGCTAGTTGCTTCAACTGCGGTAAACGGTTCCAAGATTTTATAGGTATGAGATGAACCTTTAGGAACCATCCAAGAGTCGCCAGCTTCTAGCAAAATCATTTGTCCTTCAATATGTAACTCCGCCTTGCCTTTAATTACATATCCCACTGTTTCATATTCCCTTGCAGTAGCAGGCTTAGGCTCATCTGGTTGCTCATCTTCCCACAGGCGCATTGAGACAGTTTTACCTGTTGCGAGGTATTTTTGACCCATTTGACCTTTCGGCGAATGAGCAGAGTTAACCTTCATTACAGTTGTATCACTCATAATTTACTTCCTTGTTCAAATACTTTACTAGCAGTGGTTTATCCAGGTTATAGCCTTCATTTCCCAGGTATTAGTTCAACTTTGACCCATCCTGGTTGTCGTCGGTCAAATGCTTTGTAAGCTTCAATTGCAGACATCAATGGTTCTTGCTGTGTGAGAATCTTCTGGGGGTCAATAGAACCGCTTTCGACCATATCTACCAGCATGGAATGTATTTACGATTCTTGCAGTTACCCATATTAACTGTCAGGTTCTTGTTCATCGCCATCCCCAAGGGGAAGAATTGATGTTTTGGTGGATAAACGCTGATAATTGACAAAGTTCCAGCCTTTGCTAAGGCTTGGACTGCCCATGTTACTACTTGAGATGGAGCATTACCAAGATGCCAGTTACTCCCTTGGGGATTTGTTTCAGGGGTAATTTGTTGTAATGCTTGCTGAAATTGTTGTGCCTGTGAAGCGGCTGCGCCACTATCAGGTCTGTTTGAATCAACACCAACAGCCTCAATTACCCGCTCAACACTCATGAATAATCCTCTTTTAAGTAGAACTTTGCTGAAAAGTAATTGCACCTTTACTTCAGACGTACCGGACTTGCATCAATTTTGGTACGAAATAAGCTATATGGCTTCTCCCGCAGATCCTTACCGTTGTGAAACATCGGCTGACGGTGTAGCTGATTGGCGATGAAATACAAATAGCCATTTGGGGCGACAGAAAGCGTATCGGGCCACAAGACACGGGGATCGTGAACCAACGTTTCATACATTCCGCTAGCTTGGCGGCGCATAATTGCATTTTGTTCGTAATTCGTTAGATAAACGCGATTTTTAGTGTCAGACTCCAACCCATCGGAACCACCGCCCTTGTCGCCGTGATTTACAACGGTTGCTGCTACTTGTTCAGTAGTTGATTGTTCGTTTGCTAAGGCATCTACACTAACGCTATAGAGATTACGACTCGCTAAAGGACAATAAAATAAGCGATCGCCGTCTGCACTAATAGCAATCCCATCAGCCCCAATTTTGATTGAACTCGGCCGCTGATTAGGCATTCGATTCATTATCGGTTGTCCTTCTACAGTAGCCAGCAAATTAGGTACTGCTTTAGTTGAAGGATGATCGTTTAATTTTCGCCAGCTTCTACCAGATTCTAGATCAACAACAATAATCCCATTTGGGCCTTTATCAGAGGAATCGGTAATAAAAGCCATCCCGCCTTTACCGCGTCGCAAGTCAAATCTGATGTCATTCAAATACGTTGTTTTTAAGACAACATCTTGAGGAAACAGGATTTTTTTAAAGATGCGATTTTGCTTCAAGTCAACGCCAATTAATTTTGGTCCGCCGGGGGATGTGGGCCCGAATTTAATACTCCCTGTATCTAAAATCCAGAGTCTATCTTGCGGGTCAGTTACCACACTCTGCACAGAAATAAAAGATTCAGCTGGCTGATTGTAATTGGGGCGGTTAATTTGGGCATTGGGATAAGCTACAGTTCGACCGTTTTTTACTTCGGCAACTGTGTAGTCTACTTTATCCCCCCAGCGCGGAAAATTGACAAAAATTCGCCCACTTTGAGAGACGGTAACACCTGTAGGCATGGGGCCAGTGAAAGAGGCGACTGATTCAATGCTGCCGACTGTTTTTTCTGTTGGTAAAGCGTAGGCAGTAGACGTAAAAGGTATGGTGCATAAAAGGCAGAATAATGTAAGCGATCGCTTGTGCTTTGTCTTCAAATGCTTCACAGTTTCAACACGACCTTAATACAGTTGTCTTATTTACAGTTAAAAATCTACAGCTTTTTGAACCCCAAACAAAACAACCCCCATCAAATTAAAAAGGGGGTCAGAGGAACAACGAATAAGTTAATAAATTTGGATTATCTACTAACCTATCCCTAGTTCCTAGCTTTGTGGTTTCAGTACAACTTTGATGCAGTTGTCTTTTTTATGCTTAAAGATTTCGTAGGCGTGTGGTGCTTCCTCTAATTTCAGGCGATGAGTAATGACGTAAGATGGATCAATTTCGCCATTTTGGATGCGTTCAAGTAACGGGCGGAAATAGCGATGAACGTGCGTTTGTCCCGTTTTCATGGTTAAGCCTTTGTTCATGAAAGCACCCATCGGCACCTTGTCTATGAAGCCAGTGTAAACACCAGGCACTGATACAGTGCCACCTTTGCGACAGGCAACGATCGCTTGCCTTAGGGCAGTAGGTCTATCTGTTTCCAGGCGTAGTGCTTGCTTTGCCTGGTCGTAGAACCCTTCTAAACCTGTGCCGTGTGCTTCCATTCCCACAGCATCCATACAAGAATCAGGGCCGCGTCCCCCAGTCATTTCTTTGAGGGCTTCACCTGCATCTACTTCTTCATAGTTAATCACTTCTGCCTTACTTTGTTCTTGAGCCATTTTCAGACGTTCAGGAACTCGATCAATGGCAATTACTCGCTCTGCACCTAGCATATAGGCACTTTTAATGCCGAACTGTCCGACTGGGCCGCAACCCCAAACAGCAACAGTATCTCCAGGCTTAATATCGCAGTTTTCCGCCGCCATATATCCGGTGGGCAAAATATCTGTGAGAAACAAAACTTGATCGTCTGTTAGTCCATCAGGAATCTTGAACAAACCGACATCGGCAAAGGGAACACGGGCATATTCAGCTTGACCGCCAGCGTAACCACCCGTCAAATGGGAGTAGCCGAAAAGACCAGATGGGGAATAACCCATGATTTTTTCTACCATCCAAGCGTTGGGGTTGGAGTTATCGCACAGCGACCATAAATCGCGGTTGCAGAAAAAACATGATCCGCAGGAAATTGTAAAAGGGACGACAACGCGATCGCCTATTTTGACATTCTTAACAGCGCTACCCAATTCGACAACCTCTCCCATGAATTCATGTCCGAGAATGTCGCCTGACTTCATCGTTGGGTTATAGCCGTCATAAAGATGTAAATCAGAACCACAAATCGCGGTTGACGTAATCTTAATAATTGCATCACGTGGGTTGATAATTTTAGGATCGGGTACTGTATCGACCCGTACATCGTTAGTGCCGTGCCAGCAAACTGCTTTCATAAGGAATTAGTGAGTAGTGAGTAGTGAGTAGTGGAGAGTGAGTAGTGAGTAGTGAAAGAAAACATAACAAGTAGCAGTTCTTTATTCACTGATCACTGATTACTTAATTACTATTCACTCTTCAAGGTTTGAGTACAACCTTGACGCAGTTGTCTTCTTTCTGCTGAAAAATCTTGTAGGCGTGGGGCGCTTGTTCTAATGGTAATTGGTGGGTAACAACAAAAGATGGATCGAGTTGTTCAGTTAAAATCAGATCCAGTAACTTGTGCATATACTTCTGACCGTGCATTTGCCCTGCTCTCATGGTCAAGCCCTTATTCATGAGCGCACCAAATGGCATTTTGTCTACGAAGCCGCCATAAACACCCATAACTGAGAGTGTGCCGCCTTTACGACAAGCGACCATCATTTCTCGTAAAACGTGAGGACGGTCTGTTTCTAGTTTTAACTTTTGTTTTGTTTGGTCATAAAAGTCTTCAAAGCCCACGCCATGCGCTTCTAGTCCTACTGCGTCAAGACAGCAATCTGGGCCGCGTCCGCCCGTCATTTCCTTAAGTGCATCGCCAGCACTAACTTCCTCGTAGTTAATAACGTCGGCTTTGGCATATTTTCTGGCCATTTCCAAGCGTTCGGGAAAGCGGTCAATGGCAATAACGCGCTCTGCACCCATCATGTAGGCGCTGATCATGGCAAATATACCGACAGCACCGCAACCCCAAACAGCTACAGTATCTCCTGGTTGAATGTCGCATAGTTCCGCGCCCATGTACCCAGTGGGAATAGCATCGGAAATAAATAATAGTTTCTCATCTGGGATGTCTTTGGGAACTTTGACGACACCAACATCTGCAAAAGGCACACGCACGTATTCTGCTTGAGCGCCTGCATAGCCGCCTAATAAGTGGGAGTAGCCGTAGATTGCCGATGTGATACTACCCCACAGCTTTTCCTGCATCCAGCCGTTCGGGTTCGAGTTATCACAAAGCGACCACATATCACGTTGGCAGTAGTGGCAGTTACCACAGCCGATTGTAGAAGGAACGACGACGCGATCGCCTACCTTTAAATTATTTACTGAGCTACCAACTTCGACAATTTCCCCCATGAATTCGTGACCAATAATGTCACCTTTTTGGACTGTGGGAATATAGCCGCCGTAAATATGCAGATCAGAGCCACAAATCGCTGTTGATGTAACTTTAAGAATTGCATCGCGCGGGTTGAGAATCTTCGGATCTGGCACTGTATCTACTTGCACTTTATTAGCGCCTTGCCAGCAAACAGCTTTCATAAAAAATTAGGGGATTAGGGATTAGGGGTTAGGGGACAAGAAAATATTAATTACTAGCCACTAACTATTAACTACCTTTCGGTTGACCTTCTGTAGTGGCAATTTCGCCTGCTTCCATCAGCATTTTGAAGCGGCGCAGCTCGTCGCCGATTTGTTGTTCTGGTTCTTCACCAAAAAGTTTGGCTATAGCCGATGTAACTGCACCACCAGGGGGGGCATATTCCATCACTACTTTGACTTCTGTACCGCGATCGCCTGGTGCTTTCTTAAACCGCACAAACCCGGAGTTATCAACATCTGCACCTTCAACTGAAGCCCAGGAAATAAACTCATTTTCCCTTTCTTCAATAATGTCTGCATCCCATTCAACGGTTGCACCCATCGGCGCATTTGCTACCCAGTGCGATCGCTTGTCATCAATTACCGTTACTGACTTTAGATGCTTCATGAAGTGGGGCAAATTATCTAATTTGCGCCAGAAGCGGTAAAGTTCATCGGCTGGTTTATTAATCGTTACAGTTTTTTCAACTTTGATTGTTTTATCCATGCCTAGTGCTTCCCCAATACCGCCTTTATCAGTAGCAGCTTTATAAGCTAGAGTACCGCCCGCGATCGCTGTTAAAGCACCACGTAGAGAGCGCTGTCTTAGCCCCATTAGCACCATTGCACCGCCACCGATTAGCGATGCCCAACGTCCTGTTTCATTGCCTTCGTCTTGATTTTGCTTATCTTGTGGTGTTAATGTCATGCTTACTCTCCTGATTTTTTTAGCTTTAATCTTTGCGCCTTTTGTGCCTAACGGCTTACGTCTTTGCTATCGCTGAAGCGGTTGATTTAAAAAATTACATTGTCACGACAGCACCCTTCGTTAGTACAGGCATCTTTATCCTGCCTGCTTTTCGCTGCTTGCCGCAAAAAGTTCTTCATAATCATCTGAGAAATTGGCCCGCACGTCTGCAAATTCACCCGGCGTGACTGCTTGTTGAAGTACAGTAAATACCGCTTTGGCATGATTCGCGGCGACACTCGGTTCTACACCTTCTTTCTCACTTACACGCTGACAAAATTCATCAAATTTGAAGTATGCACCATCTTCTCCTTCTCGCCCATGCAGATACTGTCCTAATTCTTTTGGCAACTGTGCTGCTAGTTGGCTTGCTTCATTACCAACAATCCGTTCTTTGATTGTTTCTAACGTCGCCTGTGTAGCACGTTCGGCATCTTCGCGGGAATTCAGTTGAGCCTCTTGTTGAACGTGCTTAATAAACTCGTCGTACTTCACTTACCATCTCCTAAGTTAAAACCGCTATTTGTAACCAGTAGCATTCAAGCGGTTTATTACCGCACCAGTGCTAAATGTGATTTTGTGCTTGGGGCGAGTAAGAGCAAGCCCCCGATCAGCGCTCTTGGTGGTTGGAGTGCGATCTCGCGCTAAGAACGCTTATTACAGAGTATTTAGCCGAACCACAGCTTCTCTTCAGTCCAAAGGGATAAATTCAATTACTTTCTACTATTAGGAATACATCTATGGGAATAAATCGGCTTTAAAGCAAAGCGCTAATGTGGAAAAGCGTAAAAAGTAGGAATTATGGCACAAGACGAATTAGCAGCAAATAGCAATTCCGAGTCAGCGAATACGTCGCAATCTGAGGATTTGCCGCAGGAAATTACTGAATCTTACGGAACTGGCGTTCATGAGCCATCAGAGCTTAACATCGGCGAAGGACCTATGCTGAATGAATTAGCCGAATATACAATAAATACGCCGGGACTAACTGCTGCGGATGAAGATGCGGTTTGGGGAGAAGTCGCTACAGCAGATATTGATCAAGTTGGTGCTAGCCCAGTGCTAACTGGTGGTGACATTGATGCAGCTTGGGATCAGGCTGCTACAGTAGGTGACGAAGCTGTAGGCGGAACAGTCGCTACTCCAGACCAAAATATTGTTGATGAACTTGGCGCTGCTGTTGGACTAGAAATGGACGATCATGCTTTCCTACGCACAAATGAAATTTTAGAGGAGCGCGATGATCAGCGCTGGGATTTAGATCCCATGTCGTCAGAAGATTATGAAGAGCGCCGAGATTAATAAAAAGCGTTTGTTAGTTCAGAATTGCTTGGATTTAACTGCAAGTTAAACCTGCTTCTAATTTGGCAGCTTCTACATTCAAATATCTCAAGCTGCCATCTATATAAGATGGTAAATTTTTACATACTTAATATTATTTTTATCCAGTATTTATAGCTTACTATTTGAAGATTTTGTCAAGCATGAAGACTGCTTTTTATCAATCTTTCTGTAGTGAAGTTTACATAACTCTGTCTTCAGTAGGTTTCATTGAGTTTCAGCACTTTGATAACTTTACAGTTACTAAGTTTCCTAATTTATAGTGGAAACTGCTGTTGTTAATCTATTTGGAGATAAATATGGCATTTACTCAAAGTAACGATGATAATCTAGCCCAATCTGTTAAAGCTATGCAAGCCTTAGATGTTGACGACCAACTGGCTTTGTTTTACTTTATTTACAAGGAAATGGGCGGTTCAGTCACACCAGCAGCACCTGGAGCAAGCACTGTAGGTACTGATATAGCTGAAGGTTTGTATAATCAAGTTAAAGATTTATCTCATGAAGAACAATTACAAGTTCAGCGTGATTTGATTAACAAAGCAGATACCCAATATACCCGAATGTATGGGTCAATGAGCGACACCACAAAGCTACTATTTTGGTATCGTCTGTCACAAGGTATGGATAGCGCTACTATCATTCCTATGCCTTCAGACTATAAGCTTTCTGCCCAATCAGAAGAATTATTGAACACAGTTAAGGGATTGGGATATGAGCAGCAAATCACTCTTTTCCGTGACTATGTATCACCAATGGGTGCTGAACCAAAACAAGGCGCTGACATCTAAGATTTGAGTAATTAATGCCACGAATACAGCTTATTAATGGCAACTCAAAATATGCTGTCTCATGTTGATTTTACCTTGCTAAAGAATTAACAAAGCTTGTAAACTAACATGAGGCTGCATTTTATTTCTTGTAAAGGAGTTAGGGAATATATTTTGTTGCCTTAACCCCTAATCACTTTTTGTAATTTATTTATCGGTGCTTAATATGACATCTACTAGCATGGATGCCCAAAATGAATCTGTCGCAACTTTTAAAAGCTTACCTGTTGACGAGCAGTTAGCAGCGCTAGCGTTAATTTACACTGAAGTTTCTGGTTCAATTACATCAGCAACTCTTAAGAGAACTTCTCCAGAAGTTGCTATACAAGAAGTGCATCAAATTGAGCATATGTCTCAGCAAGAACAGCTGTTAACATTACGTGATTTGCTTACAGGAGCCGGAAGTTCTCCAATAACACTTGAATATCAGTCTTTGGATACTAACACAAGGTTATCTATGTGGTATCAATTAGCGCAAAAAATGGGAAGTGCAATCGCCACCATTCCAAATACTTATACTGTTTCTTCTCAATTAGCAGAATTCTTAAACTCTCTCAAATCAATGGATTTTGAGCATTTAGTTTCTTTTTTGAGTAGTGTAGTGTGATAAAAAATTACCTGTGTTACCAATTACGTCTTAGGGTTAGTGAATTAATCCCAAATATTATACTAAATTTGAATAAAGACCTGCTTGAAATAAGACCGCAAGTCTTTAAACATTATATTTGCAAGTTTTAATAGTTAATTTCTATTAATCTTGCGAAGGCTTTTAGTTGCTGTTGTCTGTAGCTCAGGCAGAAATTGTTATTCACTTTTAGGAGATTTATATGTTTGATACTGGTAATCTTGAACCTGTGGCGCAAGCTTTAGAAGCTCTTAATAAGTTATCTATTGACGATCGCCTAACAGCGATGGCTTTAATCTACAAAGATGTGTCTGGTTCTATTTCAGCAGATGCAGTAGGTACACCTTCATCACAAGTTTCTGGGATAATATCAAAAATTGAGCAAAAGCCGCAAGATAGACAGATAGATGCTCTACGGGATATACTCACAGCAGGCAAGAATGACAAGGGCGAGGAAGCTTTAGATCCTAATCCTAGTAAGGCTCTAACTCAACTTGTTACAGGAGGTAGCGAGGATATTCCTACAGGTGAGTATGGTTCACTTGACACTGAGTCAAAATTAGCCTTTTGGTATCACATAGCTCAGAAGCTAGGTAATAGTATACCTAGTAATATTAGCCCTTCTTCAGAACTAACAGAAGTGTTAAGTACAGTTAAGTCATTTGATGAGGAAAAGCGAATGAGTTTTCTAAAGCGCTTGGTTGGGCAAGTTAAATAATAGGAAGTAACTTTTTGGTAGATCCAAAAACAAGTGCATCAATAATATCGGTACTGAATTAAACTGCATTAAAATTTAAAAAGTCACCATAAAAAATTGCTTATTCCGGTTTTAACTGAATTGGGAATATAAATGTGACTGTAGTGCAGATATATACAGTGCTATGTATAGTAGCGGTGGGGTAATCCTCGCCGCTATTGTTATTATATTATTCATAAAGATTTTCTAAATATAAGCGGGTAAATAGCAATTGGCAAAAGCGATCGCTTTGGAGACAGATATTAGGATGAATCGTGCTTTTATACTAATTACAGCTTGAAACAAGCGAAAAAATTTTGCACTAACTTGTGGTTTTAAGTTGTAATCTGGCTAACTTAAGTTTTATGCTAGGGGTGCTTTTAAACAAGTGAACTAATACAACAAATTTGCTTATTCTGATATTTTCTGGTGAAGTTTTATTATCATATATCCGCTCAAATAAAGTTAAAGTTACATCAATATTAATATTAAAATATAGATTTCTAGTCTGCGCTTACAGATGAAGTGCTAGAGAACATCTTTAGAAAGATAGCACTTGCAAGTGCTAAATTCGCTCTAATCGTGAATTTTTTATTGGATCTAATTCGTGAATATGGGTGACAGAGCGATGCAATCAGCCTAATCGGTTTTGTTTGCTGTAGGCTTTTACATCTGTATTTCCCTACAATGAGCAGGTTATTTTAAACAACTGTTACAACTCAAAATCATGCTTTCAAGCCGCTTTACCGAAGCCCTTACGTATGCCACAAAACTCCACTCAAATCAAGTTCGTAAAGGTTCGGGTGTCCCTTATATTGCTCATTTACTAGGAGTTACCAGTATTGCCTTGGAATATGGGGCAAATGAGGATGAAGCAATCGCCGCCCTCCTTCATGATGCAATTGAAGATCAAGGCGGGGAAGCCACACGCGCAGAAATTCGCCGCCGCTTTGGAGATACAGTGACAGAAATTGTTGATGGTTGTACTGATGCTGAGACAATACCTAAACCGCCTTGGCGGGAACGCAAAGAAGCATACATTGCTCACATTTTCAATGCTTCTTCATCAGAGTTGTTAGTCTCATGTGCGGATAAATTACACAATGCTCGGTCAATTTTAAATGATTATCGCGTATTGGGTGAGGCAGTTTGGGAACGCTTTAAAGGTGGCAAAGAAGGCACTCTTTGGTATTATCGATCGCTTGTAGAGGCATTTCGCCAGACTGGTTCAACTCCTTTACTAGAAGAATTAGAGCGAGTAGTTTTAGAACTTGAACAATTGGTATCTAGAGATGATAGGTGTTAGGTGTTGGATGGTACTCGAAAATCAACACCCAAAACCTAAGACTTAGTACCCATATAATATCTAAGATCCAATTTCTAACACTCAAAACCCAATACCCAGCAATGGCAAATGTTCGTCTAGAAGGCATTAAGCGTAGATTTAACAAAGTTACTGCTATTGAAGATATTAGTTTTGAAGTTCCCGATGGTCAATTTTGGGTATTAGTGGGACCATCCGGTTGTGGCAAATCTACAGTTCTACGGACGATCGCAGGTTTGGAAACGGCAACAGCAGGCAAACTATACATTGGGGATATCTTGGTTAATCATATTCCAGCGCGGCAACGTGATGTGGCGATGGTGTTCCAAAATTATGCCTTGTATCCTCACATGACAGTGGCAGAGAATATTGGCTTTGGGCTACAGATGCGGAAAGTAGATCCTAAAACGATTAAAAATCGGGTAGAGACAGTAGCGCGATCGCTTTCTGTGGATCATCTCTTGGATCGCAAACCTGGACAGCTATCAGGTGGGCAACAACAGCGTGTAGCATTAGGTAGAGCGATCGCCCGTCAACCTCAAGTATTTTTACTCGATGAACCTTTATCTAACTTAGATGCCCAGCTAAGAGACGATACACGGGTAGAATTAAAACAACTGCACCACCAACTAGGCATTACTACTATCTACGTCACGCATGACCAAGTAGAGGCGATGACGTTAGCCGATCAAATTGTAGTCATGAATGCAGGACGAATTCAACAAATTGGCGCTCCCCAAAGCATTTATACTAAACCAGCTAACCGGATGGTTGCTACTTTCTTAGGTAGTCCACCAATGAATATTATCCCTGTCACTTATACTAATATTGGCTTTGCTGTGGGCGATCAATACTTACCTTGTTTTCCAGTAGTTAAAGACAAGCTGCACCCCGTTGAGGGACAAGGCTTCGATCTAGGGATTCGTTCAGAGCATATTGGAATTGTAGGGCAAGCCGATCACCTAATTGTTAAGGTGAAGGTAATTGAGCCTTTAGGGCGCGAGACTTTGATTCGTGCTGATTTACCAAGTTTAGGGGTTCAACTGAATTTTCAGGCAAATTCTGATCTGCATCTAAGTCTAGGCGATCGCGTCTTTCTTCACCTAGACTTAGAGCAGTTATTTGTATTTGACTCTATTACGGGAAATAAGCTTTATCCCTAGCGGCTGATAGCTCCATTTTCAACCATTTGCTTAGTCCCAAATTGTTGTAACTCATTAGGTGCAAATGCGCCATGTTCGGTGATAATTGCTGAAATCAACTCAGCTAGAGTGACATCAAATGCAGGGTTGTAAAACTCTACTCCATCTGGGGTTATTATTGTGTCGCCAACAGCATAAATTTCAGCAGGATCGCGCTCTTCAATCGGAATTTGGCTACCACTTGCTAACTCAAAATCAACTGTTGAAAGCGGTGCAGCGACGAAGAAAGGAATATTATGAGCTTTGGCAACTAAGGCAAGACTGTATGTGCCAATTTTATTAGCAGTGTCGCCATTAGCGGCAATCCGATCAGCGCCCACTACTACGGCATGAATTAAACCGCGCTGCATACAATGAGCCGCCATGCTGTCGGTAATTAGTGTAACTGGGATACCTTCTTGGACACATTCCCAAGCGGTTAGTTTTGCACCTTGTAAGCGCGGACGAGTTTCATCAGCATAAACTCTTCCTAATCGTTGCTCTCGCCACGCAGAGCGGACTACACCAAGAGCTGTGCCGTAGCCAGCTGTTGCCAATGCTCCAGCATTACAATGAGTAAGAATACTCAGTTTATCGGGGTTAGTTGGCAAAACTTCTAACCCGCGATCGCCGATTGCTTGACAAGTTTGCAAATCTTCGGCATTAATCGTCTGAGCTGTGTTTAGCAAGATTTGTTTGAGTTGCTCTATTGAACCAATAGTTTCATAGGCAGTTCTGAGCATCCGCGCGATCGCCCAAAATAAATTAACAGCCGTAGGACGAGTAGAGCGCAACAACTGAGCTACTTGTTCAAACTGAATTAAGAATTCCTCTCGATCTTGTGTCTGAATCTCGCGCGCTCCCAGGTACATTCCATAAGCAGCTGCAACTCCAATCGCTGGAGCTCCCCGAACGATCATAGTTTTAATCGCCTCAGCCATGTCTTCGCAGCGACTAATTTCGACAAATGTGTACTCACTGGGTAAGCGAGTTTGGTCAATTAGTAAAACCGAGTCTTCGTTCCAAATAACGGGATAAACTTGGGTATTCTGGGACATCATAAAAAAATTATAGATACCTGTCTTGATTAAAGTAATTATGTTTTAGTAGGGTGGGCAATGCCCACCCTATCGCTAAGAGTTAACACTTGCTAGCTGCTGGCTAAAAAAAGTATTTAACACTTGTTCTGCCATTTGTGAACTGGTTAAACCCAACGCTGCCTTAGATTGATCCGGTTCAGCATGATCTACTAATAAATCTGGGATACCAAGCCGCTTTACTGGCACGTTAATATTGGCATCCAGCAGCGCTTCAGCAACAGCTGAACCAAAGCCACCTATCAGACAGCCTTCTTCGAGGGTGACAACACGACCAATACGTTGAGCTAGAGGCAAAATCAATTCAGTATCGAGCGGTTTGGCAAATCGAGCATTAATTACACTAGCTTGAATGCCATGTTCACTCAGAATTTCAGCTACCTGCATAGCAGGGTAGACCATTGAGCCAAATCCTACCAAAAGGACATCATCGCCACTGCGGAGAATTTCGCCTTTGCCGATGGCTAGAGCCTCCCAGCCTTCTTCCATTAAAGGAACACCGTAGCCATTACCGCGTGGAAACCGCATTGCAATCGGGCCATCTGTGTGATTTATGCCAGTGACTACCATCTGTTGCAATTCAGCTTCATCTTTAGGAGCCATCAACACCATGTTAGGAATGCAACGTAGATAAGCGATATCATACATTCCCTGGTGAGTAGGGCCATCAGCACCAACAATTCCGGCTCGGTCTAGACAGAAAAAGACGGGTAAGTTTTGGATACAAACATCGTGAATAATCTGGTCGTAGCCGCGTTGCAAAAAGGTAGAATATATCGCTACAACTGGGCGCATTCCTTCACAAGCCAAGCCAGCCGCTAAAGTGACAGCGTGTTGTTCGGCAATGCCTACGTCAATGTATTGCTGGGGTAGTTTGGCCGCAAGTTTGTCTAGACCAGTTCCAGTTGCCATTGCAGCAGTAATGCCAACTATTTTGGGATTATTTTCTGCAAGTTGGACAAGGGCATGAGCGAATACTTTGGAGTATCCAGGGGGCTTTGGTTTATTAGAGGGGGCGGCTTTACCTGTAGTCAGATTAAAGGCGGATTGAGCGTGGTAGCCTACTTGATCTTGTTCGGCGATCGCATACCCCTTGCCTTTAACTGTTACCGCATGAACTAGCACTGGCCCAGTATGCTGATGTGCTTGCTCGAAAGTGGCAATCAGTTCTTCTAAGTTATGACCATCTACTGGGCCCATATAGGTAAAACCCAGTTCTTCAAACACTGCTCCTACTTTTGGCACAGCTAACCGCTTCATTCCTTCTTTCAGCCGTCCTAGTTCTGGAGACAGGGAATCGCCCACAAAGGGGATCTGTTTAACTTGCTCCTTTAAGTTGTCTGAGATGAATTGCACTGGCGGACTCAGGCGCATTTTGTTCAGATGCCGAGAAATTGCGCCAACGTTGGGTGAGATTGACATTTCATTGTCATTTAGCACTACCAACAAATTTGTTTTAGGCAAGTGGCCTGCATGGTTAATTGCTTCTAAAGCCATCCCGCCAGTGAGAGCGCCATCGCCAATCACTGCCACTACTTTAAATTTTTCGCCTTTCAAGTCTCGCGCTAAAGCCATCCCTAATCCGGCGGAAATACTAGTTGAAGCGTGTCCTGCGCCAAAATGGTCAAATTTGCTTTCACACCGCTTAAGATAGCCTGCAACACCGTCTTTTTGCCGCAGTGTGTCAAAGCTACTGTAGCGCCCGGTAATTAGTTTGTGTGGATAAGCTTGATGGCCTACGTCCCAAATCACCTTATCGTGATCTAAGTCCAAGGTCTGGTAAAGCGCTAGCGTCAATTCCACCACACCCAATCCCGGACCCAGATGTCCGCCGCTTGTGGCTACAGTTTCCAAATGCTTTTCCCGAATCTGACGCGCAATTTGCTGTAGTTGGCGAATCGACAAACCGTGCAACTGGTTAGGATGGGTGATTTCACTCAGGTGCATATTGGGGTTACTCTCTGGCTTTCGTCTGTTGATTATCCCACTGAAGACTTCATCTAAATTGTTTGATGGAGTCTTTGAGGCGTTTTTTATTACCTTCCTAACTGTAAAAGATTTCGTGTGAGATGTAAGGGCGAAAGTGCGATTACTATCCAGAAATTCCTACACTACGCTTGTTTTATTTCTTCGGTGAGAGGCTCAAAAGGTTTATCTGTCAGGAACCCAGGTAATTTACTTCTTTTTTGTACTAAATCAAACAAGGGCAGACAACTACGTCTACCCTTCTTTCAGCCTGGGACAATTTCCCCAGAACTATCCTGTTTAATTTAAAGAAGACTCACCTGATGCTTTAGTTTGATCAACAGTATTACTTTTTACCTGTAAGTCTTTCTAAAAAACTTTCTGACTTTTCTTCAACTGATGATGCTCCCTGAGAATTTTCAGGTCTTTTCAGTTTGTCAAGATCAGCAGCACCTTGAATCTCATTAAGACCTTCATTCGCTTTGGCTTGTGTTTCTTCGCGTGAATAGGGGTCTTTTAAAACTGCCTCTTGTGCTTCTCTTTCAATACCTAATAGATTTGACTCACCTTGTGCGGGTGATTTTTGGTTGCCAGTGGGCTGTGGAGTATCGCTGTAGGCAGGAAAGGCATTTGACAGTACTAAAAAGGCGCAAGCGAAGGCAACTAATAATAAGCGAATTGGACGCAGGGCAGACAATTTAGATTTGATAGAGTGCATACCAAGTTTTTCCTGTTTGAAACAATTGATTATTGTTAAGTTTGGTATCAGGATGAGACTAAGCAAAATCCTAAACAATCTTTACTTATACTCTAAATTGTTGATTTATATACATCTATACCAGGATAGATTAAGACGGGTTAGCCGCGAGTAGCTTCGTTTCACTTATTAAGTTTTGAGTGTTGAATTAAACATCTAACTCAAAATTTAAAAGTTCCTTTTTAGTTTGGCTCAATAGGTGTTTCGGGGAGGTAAAGCGAGAAGGAACAGGTTGGTAGAATACTAATAGGGAAACCGACCGCCTGCCACTATGCTCAACCTCAACTTAACTCACCTGATTGATGATGCTAAA
>JAESFL010000769.1_pt1 | contig 17303 bp, 11 predicted proteins | sample 9269401 | NCBI WGS metagenome assembly JAESFL01 (sample SAMN14506025, study PRJNA617098) | algae metagenome | isolation source: Gloeocapsa sp. UFS-A4-WI-NPMV-4B04 and co-occurring heterotrophs from desert... | place: USA: Utah | collected 2006-10-01 | reverse complement strand
ACATGATTCGAGTCGAAGGCGAAAACACTCGTCTGCGGCACTATCTGGCACGGCTGCATCGCAAGACCTTGTGCTATTCCAAGTCAGTTGAGATGCTGAAGCATTCCCTCCGCTTGTTGATCCATTACCTCAAGTTCAGAGATATCCCTGTTCCCGCCTAGTTCATCTCACCATTTACCAACGCCGGCTGGATGTCACAAAGTTGCCAACTTCTGCTTCATTCGACGGTATCCCCTGTAAGGGTTGTTCTAAAGCTGTATCAATTTTTCTGGAGACGGCAACTTCGGCTGCGGTGGCTGGCTCGTCCTGTGACGGTGGCGGTGAAGCTAGATCAATTCCTTTTAAAACGCCAACTTCCCTGGCGGTGGAGGGCGGTTGTAATAACTGTTCGATAGCAGTCTCTATACTTTTTGAAAGTTCAACTTCTGCTACAGGAGATGGTACATCCAAGGGTTGGGGTGAAATCGTTTCAATTTCACCACTTCTTGAAACTTTAACTTCCGCTTGTGTGGTAGACTGCGCTCCCGATAATTGCATCTGGGGCAACAAATTAATTAAAGCACGAGCCAGCCTGGGTTTGAATGATTTACCTTTCTCTTGTAGAGTTTGAAGTAATATCTGGCGCATGAACTCTGGCACATCATCTTCAATTGTGTTGCTGCTGCGATCGCTTCGATTATTACCTAGATTAATGAGCAGAGTATTAATTGCTAATTTGAACGCCTGTTTCGCTGCTAACTTCTTCCACGCATCAGAAAAATTTTCCTTCTGAGGAAGTGTATTTACCATAGCAAGTGGTTCAATATAGGTGTAATTGTACTGATACTCATCTACTAAACTCTGATCCTGTTGCGGAAAGTTTTTGTTTTCCATAATCATCTTTCGTAACTTCTTGCTCAAATTGAAGTTGACTGCTACCAACAGCTTAGTGTTAAGGGTCTTTTCTCAGGCTAAATGAGAAAAATTTTACTCAGGTACAAGTTTTATTCAAAGCCATGACTTTTCTTTCCAAAAACAAAATATTTTTTATAACATTTCTTAATACTTACGTCGGCAAAAGCCCCTAGACTACAGCAATCTAGATAGTTTGTAAGAATTTCGAGGAAGAGAAAGCTAGCAAATCATCCAAAACACTAGCAGTATAAAAACCAGTCTTGGTACGGCAAACAGTAACGCTGATTAATTTACCTGTTAGCGACTGGGACTTATGAAACTTTATCTAACCTAGTTTTGGCAACTTGAAACAGCTGTCCCTAATTTGAATGTTGCCATTAGTAAAGTTTGTTTTATAAGCTTGCTTAGATGAATGCTTCTTGAACTGAGGCAAGCGTTCGACTGCCCTTCGGCAGGCTCAGGAACCGCGCGGACAGTGAGCCCTTCGGCAAGCTCAGGGTAAGACCTGTCGAACTGCACGCCGAAGTCCAAAACGCCTTTTAGCTTTTGGCTTCTTCAAGTCTGCAAAAAAATTTTTATAGGCTATTTCTACTTTGAGCGAGTTTTGCAAAGCAAACTTATCTATCTGTTTTAACCATTCTATTTCTTTAAAAGAGTAAGTTTTTGGCTACAAGCATTGTAGTTGAGAGTAGTTTTATCCGTTGCATAAACTTCCTGGCTCAACGCTAAAAAGCGGTTGTAAATAAACCTCACGCATCCAAATGTCCGATTATTAGAGTGGACTGACTGCGATTTGGAATAAGTGGAACTTTAAACGCTTTCTGGACTTTTAAGATTTTGGTTTTCTATATACCTTTTTACTTGTGCTTCAATATTTTCTGAAATTGTGCTGACAAAATATGACGAGTTCCAAAAGTGTCTGCCCCATAGCTTTGTTATAGAACTAGATACAGTTTACTATTGCAGCCCATAGCCCATTATTAATGAGAAAAAATACCTATACCAACTGGATATTTTATTGTCTTCCCACTGGCTGATGTAAATCAAAGTTTTGCGTAGTTACCTAGAAGAGATAAACGGTACAAATCTCCAAGTATCAAGGTCTTAATCAATCTTAAGAGGCGTATTTATTTTACGTCTTCTAGTTCTTACTGCCAAGTCAAATCAAGGAAATCTGAATGTTTTATCACAAGAAGCCCCTACAGTATTTCACACCACCGCAGAACCCCGATCCGGTCTACGCCAAGAAGATGCAGGAACTAATCGGCGGTTCATTTGGAGAAATGACCGTAATGATGCAGTATCTGTTTCAAGGTTGGAACTGCCGAGGGCCTGCGAAATACCGTGATATGCTGCTGGATATCGGTACTGAAGAAATCGGTCACGTCGAGATGCTAGCCACAATGATCGCTCATCTGCTGGATAAAGCACCAATCAAAATGCAAGAAGATGGTGCAAAAGATCCCGTAGTAGGTGCAGTAATGGGAGGTACTAACCCCCGTGACGTGATTGCGGCGGCGATGAACCCCCAACACGGAATTGTTTCAGGTGGGGGTGCGATGCCAGCTGATAGTGTAGGCTTCCCCTGGAATGGTCGCTTTATCGTTGCCAGTGGTAACTTATTAGCAGACTTCCGCTCTAATCTCCACGCTGAGTCTCAGGGTCTCATCCAGGCTGTAAGGTTGTATGAGATGACAAACGACCCAGGAGTGAAAGACCACCTCAGTTTTATGATTGCCCGCGACACCATGCATCAAAACCAGTGGTTAGCCGCAATTGAAGACCTGCAAAGCGAAGGCTTTGAGGAAATGGTTGTTCCCAAAATTGCATACGAATATGGGAAGAACGAGAATGCCTATCAATTCTGGAACCACTCTGAAGGAGAGGAAAGCGCTCAAGGACGATGGGCAAAAGGCCCCTCAATGGACGGTAGAGGGGAATTTGAATATGTTGCTAATCCTCAGCCGCTAGGCCCAGAACCGCAACCACCGCAGCCAGATCCACGATTGCATGGTACAGCCAAAACACCCCAAGCCAGTCAAAGCGGTGATAAAAACAAACCTAATATTGTTGAGCGCGTAGCTGACGTGATTGACAAAATAACTCCTGGTGGTCAAGAATAACTTGTTCAGATTTTAATAAAGCTTAAGTATTGGAAAAGGCAAAAGGTAATTATCTTTTGCCTTTTCCTTTTTAAGGACGTACAATTCTACGGATTTGCTGAGATTCATCTAAAGTTTTTTCAACGCCATCTTCGGCAATACCCTTAACGTAGTTAATTTTGATTTCCTCTAGCAAATCTACAATTAAAGATTGAATTTCTTGAACGTTATGTTGCTGTTGTACTTCTGCTTCTAAAGTTTTACTAAAGTTTTGGATTAGGCGATTTGACAATTGAGCCGCTACAGGATCTTCTAAAATAGTTGTGAATGTACTATAGAGTGTTTCAGATAAATCTTTAGCTAAATTCTCTGCTAACTGATTAGGTAAATAACCCACACCTGGCACATTTTGAAGTTGTCTGTAAATTGGAGATTGATTAAAAACGGTTTTAATATTGTGATTTAGTAATGCTTCTATATCTGGTTGGATTTTCGGTAAAACTTGATAAACAGTTAGTTGTAATAAGCGAGAAGCGATCGCCTGAACTTCATCAGTATTATTAATATTCACATAAGGGCGGCGTGTTTCAGGTCGAAATAGCCAACGAGCAATATCACCACGCTTAATTGAATCTTGAGCTTGATCGATTAAGCGAATACCAACAATTTCTGTAATTTCTTCGGCAAAATTATTGATAAAATCACGATTGACTTGCGCTCGTACAGCTTCAAGATTTAATAAATTAGCTTTGTAAAGACGAATTATTACTGGAATTATTCTTAGCCATCGCCAGAATGCTAGTAATAAAAAAATGTCGTACCAACGCCGCAGCATTGCTTCTAGCCATGTTAACCCAGTAATTGAACGGCTGATATAGAAACTCCGAATTAAAAATTCTAGACCAAATAAAATAACAAATGGTGAGTCAATTAACCAAAAATTATCAATATATTTACCATTTATTCCAATACTACGATAATAATTAGTTTCAATTAAAGGTTGAATATGAGTATTGAAAAAATTGATTTCTTGTTGCCATCCAACTTGAGATAGATAAGGTTGACTCCAAAAAGTAGCAAAAGCTTCACGCGCAGATTCTTTACCAACGCGATCGCGCATTTGATGTTTGATCTTTTCTAAAGTACCGCTTTTATTTGCAACTGCAAAGGGATTGTCTGCAATCAGTTCGTTACTGAGATTGCCTAATTCCTGTAATGAGTTTTCTACCTGTGGTGTTTGTAAATCTGTTTGGATTAGCTGCTGTTCTATTTCACTGACTTTATTAAGATACCTTTGCGTTTCTCGATGTGGTTTAATGCCTTTAATTGGATCGTATAACTGAGTCAGACTTGGCACTTCTTGAAGATAAAAATCTCGCCAATGTAAATAGCTTAAATCAAATAAAACTAGGCAAAAGTTGACTAAGGCGACGATTGCTAACAATCTGGCAAGCCAGCGCCTTGATGTAGTTGAGGTTTTTGTTGTAGGTAGTTGTTTAAAAGATGACATAGTTATGTAAAGTCAGGTTCTTATCCAAACAGTATGGAAGCAGCTGATAGAATTGACAATTTATATCAAGCAAGTTGACAAGAATTATTAAAACTAATTTTTTTGTTATCCAGATACGGGTAAATCAAGTATAAAATTTTACTATTAGTTCAGCTCGTTGTAGCCCAGAAATCACAAGTCCTCTGTTGACCAGAGTTAGTTATTTAGACTACACAAATTTGTCCTCAAATATGCGGCATCCAAAAAGTAATCAAGCCTATAATATTTGCACTCGCTTTACATATAATTCTGCAACAAGCGATCGCGCTGTTCTCAAAATATGCTATGCCGCGATCACAAACTTGCCCGTTCCGCGATTCCTTGTTTTAGTCTTGCTTCGCTGCTGTCATATTCATGTCACATTTATCAATTAGTATTAGCAAATAACTTATAACTTATTAGCCAAGTAGTTTTCTAATTTAGCAATTATTTATACAGTGCAAGTAAAATTTTTTAGCTTCAGACTTGCGCTAGAGCAAATATAAAGATGAATAATGTTTAAATAACTTAATAAGTGGATGACTCACCTTAGCCCTGCCTCCATCGGAGCAAAATAATGACCATTGACTCCAAGTTCCCCAACAAAGGAACAGCTACGGCAACCGTAAATAGCAGCAATGGGTACAAGCTTCCAGCTAAACAAGAGACACAAGCAAAAAGGAAAATGTTTTGCAGAGGCGTAGGTGCTGTCTTTCTTGGTGTTGCCCTAATGACGGCAGGCTGTGGAAATTTACCCAAGGAAGCGGCTGATGCCCAATCTCAGCAAAAAGCAGCAGGCACTCGTGGGGGTCCAGCTTCAATCGAGGTAGCGATCGCTCGTAATGGCAAGTTACAAGAAGAACCAGAATATACAGGCACTACTGTCCCCCTTCAGGAAGTATCACTACGGGCGCAGGTAGAAGGGCGGGTACTAGCTCTGAATGTTGATGTTGGGGATACTGTTAGAAAAGGTCAGGCGATCGCCCGCATAGATGATGCTCTGCTGAGGACGGCATTGAACGCAGATGTAGCAGAACTAGCGGCTTTAAGAGCAGAAGTAGCACGCGCTCAAAATCAAGTCAGCAATGCTAAAGCCCAGGTAGAACAAGCACGTCTAGAGCTAGGGCAATCACAGTCAGACTCACAGCGACAGCAAAGATTATTTCGCGAAGGAGCGATCGCGGCACAAACGGCAGAACAAACCCGCACAACTGCTCGTACAGCTGCACAGGCACTGCGGGCGGCGACTGAACAAGTCCAAACAGAACAACAAGCTGTTGCTGCGGCTCAAGAGCGTGTCAGCGCTCAACAAGCTGTAGTTGCCCAAGCACAAGAGCAACTATCCTATGCCCAGTTGACATCCCCAATTTCTGGGATAGTGACGCAAAAAATTACCGAAGAAGGCAACCTGGTACAACCTAATGGTGAAGTTCTAAAAATCGGTGACTTTAGCCGTGTACATATAAATGTTGAAGTTTCAGAATTGGCACTCGCAAATCTCCGGGTTGGGCAGTCAGCAGGAGTTCGTTTAGATGCTTTTCCCGATCAGACGTTTCGAGGGCAAGTTACGCGCATTTCCCCAGCCGCAGATCCAACGGCTCGTTTAGTGCCAATTGAGGTAACAATTCCTAATAGCAACGGGCGGATTGGCAGTGGACTTCTGGCGCGGGTAAGCTTTGAGGACGACGCAAGTCGGGCAGTGGTAGTGCCGGAGACAGCCATAGTTAGGGATCAGGGGTCAGGGGTCAGGGGTCAGGGAGCAGGGGAGCAGGGGAGCAGGGGAGCAGGGGAGCAGGGGAGCAGGGGAGCAGGAAAGCAGGGGAATAGAGGAGAAATCTTAAATTCAAAATCTATTCAAAATCAGACTGGAACATTGTTTGTGGTGAATGGGGGAGAAGGGGGAAGTAAGGCAACGGTTACAGCGCGGGCGGTGACTTTGGGGGAACGGGCTAATGGCAATGTGGAAATTTTATCTGGGTTAAAACCAGGTGAACGGTTTGTGGCGCAAAGTGGCAGACCTTTGAAAAATGGGGAAACTGTAGGTATTTCGATTATCTCGGAAACAGCACAAGGGGAGCAACAGTAATGCAGGAGGTCAAGAACACTTCAGGATTTAGTTTTAGTGCGATCGCTATCCGGCAGCACATTGGAACCTTGATGCTGACGCTGGCAGTGATTGTCTTGGGAGTGTTTTTTATCACAACCCTGCAAGTCGATCTCCTGCCATCGATTACTTACCCCCGAATCGGTGTCCGCGTAGACGTACCAGGTATCTCACCCGAAGTCGCAGTTGACGAAGTGACACGACCCTTGGAAGAAGCCTTAGCTGCAACTGAGGGTGTAGTTCAAGTTTATTCCCAGACGCGGGAGGGACAGGTCAGTATCGACCTCTTCTTCCAACCCGGAGGCAATATTGATCAGGCACTAAATGATGCCACTGCTGCTTTTAACCGAGGTCGCGGACAACTACCGGATACGCTAGATATTGCAGAGCCGCGATTGTTTAAAGCCGATCCTTCGCAGTCTCCCATATACGAATTTGGCTTAACCTCACCTGCTTTAGAAGCTGTAGATTTGCGCGTATTTGCCGATGAACAACTCGGACGCGAACTTAGTGTAGTGCCAGGAGTAGCGGCAGTAGATGTATCTGGCGGCGTGGAGGAAGAGGTGCGGATCAACATCGACCTCAATCGCCTGCAAGCCGTAGGTGTAGGGTTAACTGACGTACTGACTGAACTAGAATCACGTAACCAAGATATTTCTGGCGGTCGCATCTTGGGAGAAACTGAACCTCTAACTCGTACTGTAGGACGTTTTCAAAATGCCGAAGAAATCAAAAACCTCTCCTTTGAAGTAAGCCGTGAAGAGACAGGAGTAAGCACTGAATCTGACACCTCATTCCTAACGCCTAGCCGCCGCGTCTACCTGCGAGACTTTGCCGAAGTCATTGATGGCACAGAAGATCAACGAGTATTCGCTTTCCTAAATAAAACACCTGCGGTTAAACTCAGTGTTCAAAAGCAGCCGGACGCTAATACGATCGCAGTTGTAGACGGAGTAAAACAACGAATTGAGGAACTGCGACAATCTGGGGTAATTCCCGCAGACATGAAGTTAACTCGCACCTTAGATGAATCTATATTTATTCGTAATTCATTAACAGATGTTACTAATTCCGCTCTTTCTGGGGCATTGCTAGCGGCGGCGGCTGTGCTGTTATTTTTAGGTTCAGTACGGCAAACACTGATTATTACACTCGCAATTCCTCTGTGTACCTTAGCTGCGATCATTTTGATGAAGCTGTTTGGACTAACTATAAATGTGTTTAGTCTGGCAGGTTTAGCTGTGGGTATTGGTCAGGCAATTGATACATCAGTTGTGATCTTAGAAAACGTTGCCGAACGTGCCGATTTAACTCCAGGTAAAAGCAAGCGCACTCACTTGCCGCAAGCGCAAATGATAGACAGCGCGATCGCATCTTCCCAAGAAGTAGAATCAGCTTTAGTTGCTGCAACAGGAGCCAACTTAGTCTCTGTGCTGCCGTTCCTTTTAGTTGGCGGCTTTATTTCCCTCTTATTTAATGAACTTATTCTCACAATTAGCTTTGCAGTAGCAGCCTCGCTCCTCGTTGCTATTACCATAGTGCCGATGCTTGCTTCTCGACTATTTGCTATTCCCTGGTCAAGTCATGTGAGTGAGTTTTGGCTACTAAAGCAATTTAACCGCTCTTTTGACGATGCCACGCGGGGATACGGTAGATTTTTGACAAAAATTCTGCGTTATCGGTTGATCGTAGTCGCGCTTACTTTTACTCTCTTGGGCGGCGGCAGCTTATTTATGATCGGTCAGATTCCCCAAGAAATTCTCCCCCGCATCAGTACCGGACAAGCTAATTTATTTGCTCAGTTTCCTCCTGGTACTCCTCTAGAAACAAGCCAAAAGGTGATGAGCGCTGTTGATGACATTTTACTTAAGCAGCCAGAGACAGAGTATATTTTCTCAACTGTTGGTGGTTTTCTGTTTGGTAATAGTACAAGTGAAAATCCCCTGCGCGCCAGCAGCAATATCACCCTGAAGCCTAGTAGCGATGTTGAGGCTTATGTTGAAAAGGTAGACCAGGAGTTCAAAAAACTCAACTTAGTCGGAACTATTTTACGCTTAAGACCAGGAGAAGTACGCGGTTTAATTTTGAATAATTCTCCAGTCAGGGGAGCAGAGCTTGATGTTATCCTCCAAGGAGAAGATCAGCAACAGCTGACTCAAGCAGGACAACAGGTACTTGACGCGCTAGAGCAGCAGGCAACTTTAGCAACCTTCCGTCCTGATGCTACTCCTCGGCAACCAGAGGTGCAAATTCGTCCTAATTGGGAGCGCATAGCAGAATTAGGTTTGACGACGCAAGAAATCGGTGACACAATTGCGACGGCAATTGAAGGTTCAGTACCGACTCAGTTGCAGCGAGGGGAGCGTTTGGTAGATATCCGAGTGCAACTGGATGAACAAGCGATCGCCCAACCTTCTCAACTTGAACGCTTGCCTTTGTTTGTCGATAACAACCGCCAAATTCGTCTTAGTGATGTTGCCAGTATTGAAGAAGGTCAAGCCCCCGGTGATATTCAGCGAATTAATCAGCGTCAGGTGTTCATTATTGCTGGTACTTTAGCTGAAGACGCAAGCCTGGGTGAAGCACTTGGAGAGGTAGATACAGTGATCAAAAATTTGAACCTGCCCCAAGGCGTTGGTTTGATCCCAAGTTCGGCGGCGGAAGCTAACCAACAGTTACAAGATTCCCTGAAAACTTTAGGGGGATTAGCTGCTTTCTTGGTTTTCGTAGTCATGGCAGTGCAGTACAACTCACTGCTCGATCCACTGGTAATTATCTTAAGCGTACCATTGGCACTAGCTGGAGGAATTTTTGGGCTTTACGTCACCCAAACGGCGATTGGTGCAACTGTGTTAGTAGGTGTAGTGTTGCTGGTGGGAATTGTGGTAAATGCGGCAATTCTGCTAGTAGAACTGGCGAACCAAATCCGGGAACAATCAGGTTGCGATCGCTCCTCTGCAATTGTCAAAGCTGCTCCTCAACGCCTGCGCCCAATTATAATGACTACTGTCACCACGATTTTAGGTCTATTTCCCCTAGCACTGGGAATTGGTGAAGGTTCAGAATTTTTGCAACCATTGGGAATTGTGGTATTTTCGGGGATGGCCATCGCTACTCTATTGACTTTATTTATTATTCCCTGCTTTTATGTCATGCTGCACGACTTATTTCATTGGAATCGTGGCAAAAAGCGGTTGATTACAAAAACGTCTAAAATATTAGGAAAAAGCTTTAATAAAACTTTTTTGAATAGTAAAAAATAAACTACAAAAGTGTAGTTAAGTTCTAACTTTGACGTTAATCATTTGTCTTTAGCTAAGACTTTATATAAATAAATTATTAGCTAAAACCTATTTTTAGCTAATAATTTTACAAATTATTAATTTAGATAATTAAAAAGTATTAGCATTTAAAATAAACTGTGCTCAAAGTTAAATATAAAATTTAGCACTATATACAATAACAATTACTAGGCTCTTTCTTTAAGCAGACGATAAACTTTATTTGTAACTTTAAAGTGCGTGCTAGTAATTGATTGAAGCGCGAGGTATCATGCGTTTACGCCCGATCATTATCTTATTTTCTGTAATTATCCTCGTTGGCTTCTTAGCGTATCAAATTGAGTTCGCTTTTCCAGCAACGCCGAACATTAACAATACCTATACACCGCTCACACAGACTGCACCACAAGAAATTGGCTCGTATGATGTGTTGGGCTACGCCATTGATCAAGATCAAGCAGCAACCCTACTACAAACAGACGAAGGGCGCGAACAACTATCACCGCAAAATGGCGCTGTTGCTGTTACTGAGAAACTGCTGAAGCGAGGTAGAGATGCTTTTTACTCAGAAACATTTGGGGATGAGATATTTCAAACAGAGGTAGTTGGGGCTTTAGATGGCCCAATCAACCTTGTGACTATGATTGACATACTCTCCGTCCTATAAGGACGGAGATTCTTCTGGAGTCACCCCCTAGAATTACTGGTTCATCAAGTCCACTTAAATTAAATCCCTTGCGGTATCTAATCCAGAGATGGTTCTTTCCCCAGTCGTTCACTCCATTTCAGAAGTCGATTTCTGTATGCCCTACAGTATCGTTCAAACCTAATTGCTTGGTTCTCTATTACATGGTGTTCTAACTTTTACCCACAGAAACATTTCTCTGTGGAACCCCATAGTTAGGTTTTCATGGTTCGGCGTATCGGTTAGATACTAGGTTTTTAGAGTGGTTGATTACCTTTCCACTGTGCTTATTCTAACATACGACCTGTGGCTTTTAAGTACTCTGCAATAAATAAAAGCCGCCGTAGAACGGCAGGGCTTTAGACCCAACTTTCCGGTAAAGCGATCGCTAGGTTGAGAGGGCAGCATACAACCAACTTGCAAATCCCGCTAGATGAAGATGTCAAAATTGGCGGGCGTACCTTCAAAGCAGGCACATTGCTTAATACAGGGCTGGATGTACCTGCACACTCTCTATTACCACTGGGAATGCGGGCCAGTATAGCTAAAGGCAAAGCTCAAGTCGGAATTACCTGCGCCCTCTGCCATGCAACAGTAGATAGCAAAAATGGGCGTGTCCTAGAAGGAGCGCCAAACAATGATGTTAATACTGGTTTGCTTCTGGCTTTTGCCACTAACTCGGCAGCGCTGTTCCGCCAAACTGGTGTAAACCCAACCAAAATTCATTCCGGCGAACACACCTACATCAACGCCAAAGGGCGGGAGGCACGTTTACCAGACGCGAAAGCCTTAGAAGATGCTGTAGATGCAGATTTACTTACTTGGCCGCCTGGTAGCTTCGATTCAACTGGCAGCCTCCAAAATAATCCCTCTCAAAATCCCTCTTCTTATACTTACGATGCCTGGCCCTACGGCTGGAGTGGTTTCTCCTCCGTTGGCTGGTTTCACGGCCTCACCACACTTAATAACAACGTTCATGCAACCAACTCTGACCCGACAACGGGGGCTGACTCTAGCTTGGCATTGCTGGGGATCGATAAAGAAACGTATCTGGGTGTAATTTTCCAAAATGCTGCTGACAAGCGCTTCCGTTTGCCAAACGGTGCAATACCATCAGAATTCTTTGAGAAGATAGATCCAACACCAGGTGAACCAGGAATGAACCGCACAATTAAGATGCCGGGTTATCCGCGTGGTTCGATGTTTATGCTAGATGGACTCATGGCAAGTACACCGGGAATGGCAGTTGCCGAACAACTGAACGGAATGTCAGCTTGGCAGAATACGCTTGCACCGCCACCTAATCAGACGCAATATTTTGCGTCTGATTAGGTGGCGGTGCAGATGTTTTCAATCGCGCTGGCTGTGTTAGCTGTCATAGTGGGCGCTACTTCACCAACCATGATGTAATTCCCCAAAAGGAAATTGGGACTCAGCCTTCACGGGCAAAAGCCTTAGCCGCATTTCCGCGCATCTTCGCATCACCGCAGACTTATCCCAACAGCGTCTCAGTACCTCTGCCACCCGAGCCGCCTGTGCTATCGGTTCCTACCGACATTACACCTAAAAAAGTGCAGGAGGTGGCGTATGCAAAAGGTCATCCAGCAGGCGGCTACAAAGTCCCTAGCTTGATTGGGCTTAACGTTAGTGCGCCATATCTACATGATGGGGGCGTAGCAGCAGGGTCAGAAACGCTGAAGGAAGATCAGAAAGGCTATAGTGTCGCTAATTCAAATTAACTAGGTATGGCAGGTACACTTTTGCAAGGTATTCAGCCTGATCCAAGTGCTAGCTTAAGAGTGCTGCTAGATCGTAATTTACGTAAGCCTGCGATCGCTGCTAATCGAGCTAATTCTGATTTACAACGGGCGAATGTAGATGGTAGCGGGCATAACTACTGGGTTGATCAAAAAGCTGGTTTTACAACTCAAGATCAAACTGACTTGATCCAGTTTCTGCTTTCCCTTGATGATGACCCAGAGGTGCTACCTGCACAGAAGATAAGTAAACAGTTAGTGGCGAGAATACTACTAATAACTTGTTACTAGCAAAATATTTAGTAGTAACATTAAGCTTCTCTAATGTGGTCCGTGCCGTCCATTATTTCATTCGTTAACTTCAGTAATTTTACCCTGGTAGGGTAGTAGGATGGCAAGTTAACTTGGTTAAGTAACTAGACTTGATCTAAAACTTAGATTCATCCAGTGTTATCTTTAGTAGGCTCTAAAAATTGCGTAAGGCTCTGTCAAATTTACTCGACAGAGCCTCACAAGTTACAACAGTGTTAAGTCCTAGAAACTTTACTAAGTCATTAAACACCAGAAGTGCTTAATTTTCTGTAGATAAGTTAGCCATAACACATTGCTGTTGCTCATTTTACTGGTAGGAAGTTTGCAAGAGGAGCGCCACCGTTACGACCAACAGCAGGAATTTCCAGTAGGCTATCTGTAGCTTTTCCGGTATTACCGTCTTCGGTAACGGAATTTGTGTTTCCTGGATGTCCGTTAGGGATGAAGAGTTGCGGGTGATCAAAAGGCGCACTTTGCTTGCGGACTCGCTCATCAGTGAGAGACTTGAGAAATTCCACTAAGTCAGTTTTTTCCTCAGCGCTCAGATTAAGGTTTTCGATGTCCGCGTCTAAGTTGTCGATGTTCTGTTCGTGGAAGTCTCCACCACGATTGTAGAAATCGACTACTTGATTTAGAGTCAGCGTGCCACCGTTATGGAAGTAAGGAGCAGTAAGCTCAATATTCCTTAGTCCAGGTGTCTTGAAAGCTCCATTCACTGCTGCTCTCTCAGTTGCGGTTAATGGGCCTTGCGGGATGTTTTCTTCGGGAATACCTTTAATTATTCGGGCAGTCTTACCCTGAGCTATCTGTTGCTGAGTGTACTTCGTGAACGAAAGCGGGTTGCCAAACGGGTCTTTACCGCCTACTCCCAGGTCATCGTTGGTAGGTCTGACACCAATGTTGTAGAAGCCATTGTCATAAACAGCAACGCCGCCATTGCCCATCCGCATCCGCTCGATTTTTTCGTTTTGGACGTTTCTAACCGAAGCGTTGGTGAATTCAGCTCCACCGTGACAGTTGACGCACTTAGCTTTACCCTCGAAAAGCTCTTTGCCTTGTTTCTGCTTAGTGGTTAGAGCATTAGTATTACCTTCCATGTACTGGTCAAAGGGGGCATTATCCGAAACCAGTGTGGCTTCATACATCTGAATTGCCAAGCCCATGAACAGCGAGAAGTTGTAGTCTATCAGTGTGAACTGGGTACTTGCCAATTGAGCAGGATCTACTATTCCGTCTGCGTCTGCCTTTTGGCTGGCAGATTTATTGACGAAGGTGCGTGTACCATCAGGAGCGACATTAATTAGTCGGCTGGATTTCCACCACGCTGGCTTGAATGCCTGCTTAATCATCGCTGTATAGGTCGTTTTAAGTCCTGGTTGAGCTCCTTTGCTTAAACCGCCGAGTACACTATCGGTGCTAGCTACAAGCTGCTTACCCAGAGGTGTGAGTGCGCGTAGCTTTTTACCTGTCTCTCTCGGAACCTTTTTACGACTACCGAATTTCTCGCCGACATCTGGGAAGGTACGACCAGTGGCAGACTCTTCAACATCACTAAGCGGCGGCCCTACTGCCTGTGAAGCAGCTGAGGAATTCTTGAGACTAATTTTCACCGCTTGTAGCTTACTCGGTGTTGTTGCCTTAATGACAGTAGCGTTGGGATCTCTGTCTCCAAACGGATTCACGCCGTTGAATTCATTTTGCGCTCGTCCGTCCCAAAAGTTGCGGTAATTGAAGATGGCGTTAATTGAACTGGGTGTATTACGGTCTGTCGCCTGACGAGTATTAATACCGTTTATACTAAATACCGGATCTGGTACGACGATCGCGTCATCTACTGGATTACCAGGATTGATCGCCTTAAAATTGCTCCGCACAACACCCTGAGATCCCGCAACATCATTAGTGTCTGCCAGAACAGCTGAAGAACGGTTATTTGGGTCTGCTAGCTTGTGGAAGGGGTAATCTCCACGTTTTAACTGGTAGTTTATGCCCGCCTTGACAATTGCGTCTGGGCCAGGGTGAAGTTGGTTTTTCGATCTATTGTCAACTCCGGCATGGAAGTGGCAAGAGGCACAAGACTGAACGCCATCACTACCAACCTGCATATCCCAGAAAAGTGTTTTTCCAAGAGCGATCGCAGCTGTCCTATTTTGGACGAATTCTGCAAGATTTGAAGGCTCTGGAATTGGCACAGTCTTAAGTGAAGCCAGAGGTTGGGAAGGTGCTGGCGCAGGTGCTATCTGAGCCGACACAGCATGACCCGCCAAAATCGTAGCCATAACCAGCGCGACAATTGTCACGCTCTTTCTCATTCTCTTTGAAAACCTTGCTCCTAGCTGAGTAAGTCTAGCTAGTACGGCAGTAGCAAAGCCTGTAATGCTTCGCTTTCTCCTTTTCATCTCTTTAGAACCCTAATACGTATTAACCTAATGTGGAAAGCAATCATGCTTCCACTTTGTGCAATCTTTCTGACTCAACTCTTGATCTAAAACTGTTCAAACTATCCTTGTCATAACTATTACTACTAATGACACTAACTGGACGTTGGTATTTGCTATAACTACCATTCATTGAAAGTTTTGGAAATGAATTGTTAAGTTTGAAAGCTTGCTAATGTGCCTACTAAAGTTACATTAGCTCTATTTTAATATTAGTAGCTAAAAAGAAAAAACTTGAACCCAAACAAAATAATTTGACGTTTTTAGTGTAAGTTACACTTAACTTAAACATAAGTTAGACTATTTAAAACTTAAGTTTTGTTTCTTTATACATACATTTAAGACATAACAAATTACTTGTAAACCTGTTTTGTAAAGCTCTAAACATTATTTTTCTGAAAAATACATTATTTTTTAAAAATGTATTTTTCATGAAAGTGACTTGGAAAAATGTAAAAGCGATGATATTATTTTACAGTTACAAAAATAGCTTTGTTTTACCTTAATAATTATATCTTTTACAAAAAATAGTACACTGGTTTATCAAGGTTACTGTTATTACTTCAAGCAATACCTGTAGATTGTTATTAGTATTAAATTGGTCAAAAATTAAGAAGATTTGAAAGATTAGCAGCTTGCTAACAAATATAAGTTTAGGATGAAAGCCACAGAGGCTACTTGTAATACTTTAATTTCACCACAAGTAAGTGTACCAGTACGCTATAGTTTGCTCTAATTAGTTATGTTTTGACTAGACAAATTAAACAAGACAATTGACTCCTAGTTATCATTACATAGAACTTGAAACACGGTAAAACTTGAGCGCTGCGATCGCCCGATCACGTTTAGTCAAAAATTACGCATCACCTTAAAGCCAAGCTTAGATAAGGCGATCGCTGTTATCCTGAGCAAAACTAGCTCACGGTTCTGAGTTGTGGCGGGATAGTGCCTGGATATCGGCACGTAACGCTGTAATTTCGTCGTGCAGCGCCTGAATAGACTTTGCCCCCGCTATTGCTGCTGCGTCGTCTTCGGCATCGCGTCCAATAAAGAAAGTGGCGATCGCTGCCGTTAAGTAACCAAACACAGCAAAAGCGTACAACGACAAAAGAAAGCACAGCACCCGCCCCTCTGGAGTTTGTGGCCAGTATTCCGAACCCAATGTCGTCATCAGCATCGCCGTCCACCATAACGCGCTGCCATAATCATTTAAGCCAGTTGCATTCGGAATATTGCTTTCAAATGCATACATTCCAGCTGCCCCCACTAGAGTAATAACTAGAGTTAGTGCCACGATGTAGCCAAAGCCACGACGACCTAAACTAGCACTGAGCGATCGCATCCCGCGATTGGTACGTACGATCACGCGGAATAATTGCAACCCCCTCGTAGCCCGTGCTGTACGCAGCACACGCAGCACACGCGCGAATCTGAAGACGCGCAGCGCAGGCAACAATAGAGAAATAACAGTTAGCCAGTTGTTCTTAAGATAAGCGATCTTGCGTGGAGCCAAAATGAATTCGACTGTGAAATTTAAAATGAAGATTACCCAAATGACCCAGCCGATGGCTTCGAGTAGAGGACTCAACCCCCAGATCAACTCGATTAAAAACAGTACCAACCATGTAAGTCCCAGTACCAGCATTGGCATTTCTAGCCAGTCTTCAAGCTGTTCTAAAATCTCGCGCCGTTGTTGATTGAGCGCCTGTTTTTCAGATGTACTTAGATTATTCATCAGATTCTTAATGTGTAATTTAGCCAACTTTCAAACCCTAAAACAGAAGCAAAAAAGGGCAAAGTTAGCGCCTACAATAGCATCACAACTTAGAAGTGCATAAGTCAAGCGCGCAAGCGCGAGTGAGCAGTGAAGACCTCACAGATAAATCCGTTCTTCTTGAAGTAAGGACGCTTTGTTTCTCGCTGCCAAGCGTTCTCGCAACAACTTTTTTAGGTTCTTCATGGCTAAAGCCACTCTTCTTAAAACCATTGTCTTCAAGGCAGATTATCTTCTACTACTGACTACTCACTAACCCGAAGGGGCTTAGTCAAACTTCTAGAATCTAATCAATAGCATTACTAATACTAAATCCGTTTAGGAAGAACTGGAAATAAATTAGGCATTAGGAAGCCAATGATAAGCAGTTAAATGATGAATTTGCTTAGTCATTTCGGTAAGGATACAACAACGTTTGGCAAGAACAT
>JAESFL010000768.1_pt1 | contig 17338 bp, 17 predicted proteins | sample 9269401 | NCBI WGS metagenome assembly JAESFL01 (sample SAMN14506025, study PRJNA617098) | algae metagenome | isolation source: Gloeocapsa sp. UFS-A4-WI-NPMV-4B04 and co-occurring heterotrophs from desert... | place: USA: Utah | collected 2006-10-01 | reverse complement strand
CGCCTGGTTGGCGGTGGACTTGGCCGAGTCGATCAGCTTCTGGATCGAGGTGATGCCCTGGTTGGCCGCCTGGATCGCCTGAATGCCGTTCGAGATACCGTCGAGCAGGCCGCCAAGATCGGTCGAGCGGTTGGACAGGTTCTGAGCGGTGAAGAAGTTGACGGGATTGTCGAGGGCGGAGGAAACCTTCTTGCCGGTGGCGAGGCGGTTCTGGGTGGTGGCCGTCAGGGCCGAGGTGTCCTGCAGCGAGAGCAGGTTCTGACGAGTGGCGGCCGAAAGCGTGATGCCGGAAGACATGGGGGCGATCCTTGTGGGTCTTGATGCCGCCCTTTTGGCGACATCCGGACCCTCCACCCCGCGCCTTGCCGAGACCTTAATCCGATCGCCGGATTCATGGGCTTTCGCCCGCCAAACGCAAGCAGAGCGAAAAGCTCTGCGATCATGGTTAAAAGAATTTCGTCGCCTTTGCTTCGGCTCGACCTATCAAGGATTTGTTCACCATGGCCCTGCGCATCGAACTCAAGCCTCAGGAGCGGCTGATCATCAACGGCGCGCTGATCCGCAACGGCGACCGGCGCTCGACCTTCGTGATCGAGAACCAGTGCAAGTTCCTGCGCGAGAGCGAGATCCTCACCGAATCCGAGGCCGACACCGCCGCCAAGCAGCTCTGCGTGACGCTCCAGTTCATCTACCTCGCCGACAACCCGCCGGAGGCCGAGGATCTGTTCGTGCGCCAAGCCACCGAGATCATGAAGGCATCGCCCAGTATGGCGCCCTACATCCTCGCGATCCAGGACGAACTCTCGGCGAGCCAATACCACCGCGCGATCAAGCGCGGGCGCGAGCTGATCGCCTACGAGCGCCAGCTCCTCGGCCATCTCGCGGCGAGCCAGGAGGCGGACGCGCCGCAGGGCTGAGCGGCGCCCTTCGCGCGATGGGGACCTCCGCGCGACGGCCGGATCAGACGATGCCGCTCTTCTCGTAGGGCCAGGGCTTGCCGAGATGCGCGGCGACCCGGGCCGCGTCGGAGCCGACCGCCTCGACCGCCGCCTGCACCTGCTCGGCCGACACTTCGAACCGGCGCGCCCAGTAGGCGCGGTCGCGCGGCGCTTCGAGCACCACCTGGGCGGGATCGCCGCTCACCCCATGTCCCGCATCGGACGCTTCCTGCACCATCCTCCGGCCTCCTTCGATCGCGCCCGCAACGGCGAGCGGCTACCAGGGACAAACCGGCGAGCGGGGCTCGAAGGTTCCGGATGCCGGGCCTTTCGGCTCAGGCCTCGCGCGGCGCCACCGGCCCGGACCGAAGGCGCGGCGGGGAGGCCGGGGCGGGTGCGATGTGGAAGGCGGCCGGGCGCCGGAACAGGAAGTCCAGGCGCGTGCCGCGCACCAGCCGCTCGAAGGCGAGCGGCACCGTCACCGCCGCAACGGTGACGACGAGGCTCGCCAAACCGACATCAAGGGCGAGATCGGGCAGCGCCCCGTTGAACCGGGCGATCACGGTGCGGGTGAGCGCCATCGGCAGGAAGAAGCCGAGATAGATCACGATGGAGCGCTCGCCGCAGGCGCGCAGCGCCGCGGTCACCGGCCCGCCCGCCCGCGTCATCAGCGCGGCGAAGGCGACGATGGCGAGCGCACCCACCGTGCCGAGCCCGAGGCTCACCACCGGCAGGCGCGCGAGGGTCGGCAGGCCCTCGATCCCCGTCGGCGTGAACACGAACACGGCCTCCAGCGCCGCCCACAAGGCGAGGCCCGCGAGCGCTAGCCCTGCCCGCTCACGCACCCGGTCGGCGAAGCGGAAGATCCACTCGGCGAAGAGGTAGCCGCCGAGGAAGTAGACGTAGCGCTCGCAGAACTCGTCGAGGAGTTCGGGCAGGCCGTGCGTGGGCAGGATCTGCAGCGCGGCCGCAGCGACGAGGAGCACGGCCGGCGGAACCCGGCGGTGGAGCAACTTCGTCACCACCGAGAACACGGCAAGCAGGTAGACGAACCACAGCGTCGAGTAAGGCACCACCAGCGCCTCGGCGAGGTGCAGGCCGAACGCGGCGAGCTTGTCCGCCGGTCCCTCCGCCCCCCCGACGATCGATCCAGCCTTGAACAGCGACTGGATCACCACCCAGAGCGCGTAGAAATAGGCGAAGTGGACCACCCGGCGGTCCGCGAACAGGCGCCAGTCGCGATCGATCACCCGGCCGAGGAAGAGCCCCGAGAGCAGGAAGAAGTCGGGGATCCGGAACGGCCGGGCGAATTCGACGACATCGTGCAGGAAGCCCTCGCCGCCGAGAGCCTCGCCGGTGCCGAGCGTCGAGTGCATCATCACGACGAGGATGATGCACAGGCCCTTGGCGACATCGACCCAGGCGAGCCGGGCGGCCTCCTCGGGATGCGGGCGAAGGGGGCGGGTGGCCGCGGTGGAGGCTGCGGTCATGGCGGGCGGACCTCGTCCGGACGGGATCGAGCCCCCATCCTCGCACCCGTGGGTTAAGCGCCCGCGAGCCATGCCCTGCGATTTCGCCGTGCGGTTAATGCCTCACCAAGGCGATCGATGAATTTCTCGCAGGGACCGCGCCGGCTCTCCAGACAGGTGCTGGTCCGGATGCCGTGCCTAGAAGCACCCTCGTTTGGCAAGCACACGCCCGACCGCCCACAGCAAGGCATCGACCGCCGGACGCAGCGCCGGCCGCTCGTGTTCGCCCACTTCATCGATGGTGCGCCGAGCCTGGAGCGCGCAGGATGCGAGGCGCTCGAGCGGCGGCTCATTCCGGTGCAGGATGAAGAAGGCGCGATCGCCGACGGGCCGTTTCAGCTTGCTCTCGGTGGTGTTGACGACAATGCCGCGTCCGACGACGTCGCCCGTGCTGTCATCGCGCTCATAGTACCCCCGCGCCAGCACCCACCGTACGCCGCTCGCTTCCGAGCACACGCGATACTCGCCGACGAACAACCCGCCATGCTCGCTCACGCGATCGATATTGGTGAAGAACTCGTCCCGGTCGGCCGGCAGGATCGCCTCGGCGTAATCCGCCAGCGGCAATCCGATTGCGGCTTGCCATGGATCGAGATTGAACAACCCGGCCGCGATTGGGTCGGCAACGGTGCGGTCGTTTCTCAAGTCTGTTTCCCAAGTCCCGACTTGAGAGGCAATTGACGTGTCAGGCAGAGACCCCAGCCAGTATCGACCCGTATCATATGGCATGCCCAGACACCCTACGCACGTTAATCTAGGATGGCGACCAAACGAAAAGCCTGCATCAACTTGCTGATCATGTGTCCGGAGAGCGGGGAGAGGGTGAAGGACATGAGCGCATTCCCTCCCCAGATCGAGGCTAGCCAGTTTCCATGACGAAATCGAATCGCCTGCGAGAACTCGCAGACGTGCTTGGCGTTCCAGTCACTGCGTTCCGCGCTTCGAAGGATTTTCATCACCTGTATGTAGACGCGGAGGGCAAGCGCTGGCTCTTGACGCTCGATGCGCAAGGCAAACCCGTCGTGTGCAGCACTGCCGGAGATGTGGATCAGAACACTGCTGGGGAGAGCGTGTCCTTGTTCTTACGTCGCGACGAAGAATGCCCTCAGCGTGACGCGCTGACCGCGCTCATCGAGCGGCTTCTCGCGGCGCATCTCAAGGAGTGATGCAATCCGCCTGCCACACGCCCGTCAGCCGCCCTTCTGCCCTTCACCCTGACCGCCGCAGGCCGCCGTCGCCGCGCCGCGTGCGGGTCATGCGCGTGGGCGCGTGGAAGTCGTCGGGCTTGCCGCGCACCCAATCGAGGAAGCGGGCGATCTCGGGATCGGCGCGGAGCGCTTCGACCTCGGCCAACCTGCGGGCGATCTCGGCCTCGCTGTAGCGGGCGTGGATCGCCGAGTGGCAGATCTGATGCAGCCGCACGGTCGCCCCGCGGGCGCCGCCTTTCAGCTTCGGCGTGAGGTGGTGCAGGCTCTGGCGCGCATGCGGCGGGATCGGGCGCTCGCAGAGCGGGCAGACCGGTTGGGCTGCCGGCTTCGGCCCATGCGTCTCCGGATCCGCGTCGCGCCAGCGACGGGCGCGCCGCCCGACCACCTTTGTCACTCCATTCAGCGCCCCGGTCCCGCCGGGCACGAGGGAAACGGCCGGAACGGCCGCGCGGCTCCCGCCCTCGCCCTGCGTCACCGGCGCCGCTCCACCGGCCGGACGCCTCGGGGATGCGTCCACGGCTCGGCCCATGTCTTGTTGCGGCGGAGAGCGCAGGCTACCCCTGAGCGCGAGGGGTCAGCATCGGCCAGGAGCAGCAGGAGCGGGCGGCATGAAGCGGACGACCATCGATTCCAAGCTCACCGTGGCGCATCAGCCGAGCCTCGCCGAGATCGAGGCGCTCGGAGCCGAGGGCGTGCGCCTGCTCATCAACAACCGCCCCGACGGCGAGGAGCCGGGCCAGCCCGGCGCGGCGGCCGAGCGCGCGGCGGCGGAGGCGGCGGGCCTGGGCTATCTCGACCTGCCGGTGACCGGCCCCACCCTCACCCGCGAGGCGGTGGAGCGCTTCCACGCGGCGGTCGAGGCGGCGCCGGGTCCGGTCGTCGCCCATTGCCGCAGCGGCACGCGCTCGCTGACGCTCTGGGTGATCGGCGAAGTGCTCGCCGGGCACCTCCGGCGCGACGAGGTGGCCGCCTACGGCGCCCGCCACGGCTACGACCTCTCCGGCGCCGAGCGCTGGCTCGCCGCCAACGCGGGCTGAGCCCGGCTTACTGCCCCGGCATGGTGAGGATCATCGGCCCGTTGCGGGTGGCGACGACCGTGTGCTCGTACTGCACCGTGAGGGCCTGCGGCCGGCTGTAGAGCGTCCAGGGATCGTCGCCGTCCTCGGCGAAATCGGCGCCCAGCGACAGGAACGGCTCGACCGTCAGCACCATGCCCTCGCGCATGATCCGGCGCTCGGACGGGTCGGGCCAGGTCGCGATCTCGGTCGGCTCCTCGTGCAGCGACAGGCCGACCCCGTGGCTGGCGAGGTTGCGCACCAGCGTGTAGCCGTTCTTGTGGGCGAAGCTGCCCACTGCCCGGCCTATCCCTGAGAGCGGCTTGCCGGCCCCGACCTGCCGCAGGCCCGTCCACATCGCCCGGCGCCCGTCCTTGCACAGCCGCTCGACCGCCCGCGTCACCGGCGGCACGGCGAAGGACGCGCCCGTATCGGAAAAGTAGCCGTGCATCTGCGCCGAGACGTCGATGTTGACGAGGTCGCCCGGCGCGATCCGGCGCTCGCCCGGGATGCCGTGAGCGATCTCCTCGTTGACGCTGATGCAGGTTGCACCGGGAAAGCCGTAGACCGTCTCCGGCGCCGAGCGCGCGCCGGCCGCCTCCAGGAAGGCCCGCCCGACGTCATCGAGTTCGCGCGTGGTGATACCGGGCTCGATCGCCTCCCCCATCACCGCCAGCGTGTCGGCCACGATGCGCCCGATCCGCTTCAGCCCCGCCAACTCGTCGTCGTTCGACACCGTCATGTCGCGTCCTCTCGCACGGGGTCCTGCCGCGCCGTCCCGGCCTTTGCCGATTGCAGGAGGCCTCGCGGACCGAAGCTCCGGCCGGACGCTTCTGCCATCTCCGGACGCTTCCGCGAAGTCATCGCTGCGGGCCGGTGCCCTGCCCGTACGTGGACGGGCGATCTGCTCGGGCGGGTACGGGGCAGACGCCGCGCCGACTGGGTCGGGGGCAGGGCAGCGCCTTCGATCCCGCACGAGACTTTCGGAAGTCCGGTGAAACGGCGCGGGCTCGCAATCCGGAAAATGGAGAGAATTCCGCCCTCGCATCTCCCCTGATGCGCGAGAACATGCATCGGACATCGAGAGATCCGCGCGCCAAAACGACGGGATCACCGCAAACAAGACCCAGGGCAGGGATCGGATACGAAGTCCTGCCGCAGGAAATCCGATTGCTCGGACGTAAGCTCCCACGAATTGGCTGCGACCGGCTCCGGCAACGGGAAAACAGGGAACAGACATCTCTACGTTGCGTTGCGCAACCGATGGCAGGTTTGCGCCCGGTCCGGCCGCAGCGCCGCCACGCCCGACCCTATCCGATCGCGCCGGAGGAGCATGTCATGGCTGGAGCGTCCGAGACATCCGGGGCGGCGCCCCCGTCCGACCTGCCGCGGACCGGGCCGGCCCACCTCGATGCGATGAGCGCCGTGCTGGCGCGGAACTGGTGGCTCGTGGCCCTGCGCGGCCTCCTCGCGATCCTGTTCGGAGCGATCGCCTTCGTGGCGCCGGGCGCCTTCGTGCTGTCGCTGGTGCTGTTCTTCTCGGCCTACATGCTAGTCGACGGCGCGTTCGGCATCATCGCCGCGGTGCGGGCGGCGCGGCAGCACGAGCGCTGGGGCCTCCTGCTGCTCGAAGGCCTGCTCGACCTCGTGGTCGGCGTCGCGGCCTTCCTCGTGCCGGCGGCCGCGGTCTGGGCCTTCGTGCTCCTCGTCGCGGCCTGGGCCATCCTCTCCGGCGGCTTGATGATCGCGGCGGCCTTCCGCCTCCACCTGGATTACGGCCGCTGGTGGCTCGGTCTCGGCGGCTTGGTCTCGGTGCTGTTCGGGATCGTGCTCCTGATCAATCCCGGCATGTCGGCGCTGGTGCTGACATGGTGGCTCGGCGCCTATGCCGTGGCCTTCGGCGTCGCGCTGCTGATCCTCGGCTTCCGTCTGCGCTCCCGCCACGCGGCGACAGGGCGCCCCTGACGCCGCCCGCCGCTCCGGACGGAGCCTCGACCGTGCCCCCGATCGGGCACGCCTCGTCATCCAAAGAGCGTCGGTCCGGCGGCACGTGCGCGTATGGGCCCGCTTCATACGGTTTCCGATTGCTTCGAGCCTGCTTCTCCTTCGTCAGCGCGAGCATCAGCGAAGGGAGCAAGCGAACGCCGGTTTCAGATGCGGGCCGTGCTCGCCGCGCCCGGCCCCACTTTGATCAACCGGAAACGGTTCCGGCCATCATCGCCCGCGCTGTGTCGGCATCGGCGAGCGGGCGCCCGAGCCCGCGGGCGCCCTCGGCGGCGCGGCGGATCTGGGCGGCGTTGCTCTCGGCCGGGCGGCCGTCGGGGGCGAGGAGGCTGTTCTCGAAGCCGACGCGCACATGCCCGCCCAGCCCCGCCGCGACGAGGGCGCAGGCATTCTCGCGCGGGCCGAAGGCGCAGATCGCCCAGAGCGGCAGCCCCGCCCCGGCCGCGGCGAGGAAGGGCAGCAGGTCGGCGGGCCGCGAGACCTGGCCGGGGGTGTAGCGGCCCAGAACGAAGAGCGGGAAATCCTCGCCCTCGCCGAGCACGCCGCGGCTTTTGAGCTCCGCGTAGCGGGTCACTTCGGCGGCCTCGTAGAGGATGATCTGGAGCAGGACGCGCTCGCGCCGGGCGAAGGCGAAGAACTCGGCCGCGGCGGTCTCGGCGGCAGCGTCCGGCACGATCTCGCGCAGCGCCAGCGAGACCGCCTCGGGGCGGGTCGCGCGTACCACCGCCATCTGCTCCGGGGCTTCGTAGCGCCCGGCGGCTTCGGAGGTGATCTGCACCACGAGGCGATCCCCCACTTCGGCGCGGATCGCGGCGGTGACCGCGCGGTAGGCGTCCGCATCGAGGAGGTGGCGGCCCTCTGCGTCACGGACATGGACGTGGATCAGGGCGGCGCCGGCTTCCGCGATCTCGGCCGCGGTGCGGGCGATCTCGGCCGGCGTGATCGGCAGGGCCGGATGGTCGGCCTTGGTGCGGGTGGCGCCATTGGGGGCGTTGGCGAGGATGAGCGGCGGCCAGCCGGAATCGTGCGTCACGGGTTCGGTCTCGCATTCGAGAAAAGAATTAATCGCCCGCGCTCAGGCCCAGGCGCCGCATGCGGTCGGAGAGCGTCTTGCGCGGCAGGCCGAGCGCCCGGGCGGCCTCGGCGATGCGCTGGCCGGAGGCCTTGAGCGCGTCCTCGATGACGAGGCGCTCGACCCGGTCGAGCAGGGCGTCGAGCCCCGGCGCCGCCTCGGGCCCACCGGCGAGATCCGGGCTGAGGAATCCGAGCACGGCCCGCTCGGCGGCGTTTTTGAGTTCACGCACATTGCCCGGCCAGTCGGCGAGCATCAGCGACCGGCGCAGCGACGGCGGCACCTCGATCACCGGGCGCTGGTACTTCACCGCCGCCTGGACGAGGAAGCGCTCGAACAGGAGCGGGATGTCCTCGCGGCGCTCGCGCAAAGGGGGCAGGGTCAGCGTCACCACGTTGAGGCGGAAGTACAGGTCGCGTCGGAAGCGCCCGGCCTCGGAGAGCGCGTCGAGATCCTCCTTCGTGGCGGCCACCACCCGCAGGTCCACCGGCACGCCGGTATTGGAGCCGAGCCGCTCCACCCGCCGCTCCTGCAGCACCCGCAGCAGCTTCACTTGGAGGGCGAGCGGCATGCTCTCGACCTCGTCGAGGAACAGGGTGCCGCCGCTGGCATGCTCGACCTTGCCGATGCGGCGCTTGCCCGCCCCGGTGAAGGCGCCGGCCTCGTGGCCGAACATCTCGCTCTCGAACATGCTCTCGGGGATGGCGCCGCAATTGATCGCCACGAACGGCTTGCCCGCCCGTGCCCCGCCCTCGTGCAGGGCGCGGGCGACCTGCTCCTTGCCGGCCCCGGTCTCGCCGAGCACCAGCACGTCGGCCGCCGCCGAGGCCAGCGAGGCGATGTCCTCGCGCAGGCGCCGCATCGCCGGGGACTGGCCGACGAGGCAGCGCTCCACCGCACTGCCCGGCGCCTCGCCCCGGTCGAGGGCGCGGCGCAGGCGGCGGTTCTCCATCACCAGCGCGCGCTTCTCCAGCGCGCGCCGAACCACCTCGACGAAGGCGTCGTTGACGAAGGGCTTCTCGATGAAGTGGTAGGCGCCCTCGCGCATGGCGGCGACCGCCATGGCGATGTCGCCATGGCCGGTGACGAGCACCACCGGCAATTCGGGATCGCGGCGGCGGATCTCCGCCAGCAGCGCGAGGCCGTCCTGGCCCGGCAGGCGCACGTCGCTGACGACGATGCCGGAAAAGTCGCGGGTGATGGCCGGGAGCGCCGCCTCGGCAGTGGGAAAAGCCTCGACGGCGATGCCGCCGAGCTGGAGCGCCTGCTCCATGGACAGGCGGACCATCTCCTCGTCGTCGATCAGCACGACGCGCAGGGCGGCGGCCGGCTCGGCCTCAGGAAACATGCGGCATCCTCTGGCGCCCCCTCTCCGGCGGGGCCATCCCGGCCGAGTCCTGAGCCATCTCGCGCGCCACGTCCATCACGAGGTCGAAGGCGAGGCCCCCGCCCGCCATCGGCCGGGGCTGGAGGCTCGCCCCGAACTCGCGGGCGATGGCGAGCGAGATCGGCAGGCCGAGGCCGAGCCCCTCCCCCGCCGGCTTGGTGGTGAAGAACGGATCGAAGATGCGAGTGAGCGCCGCCGCATCGAGGCCCGGTCCGTTATCCTCGACGCTGAGCACGACATGCCCGTCGCCAGCCCAGGCACGCACCGCGACCTCCGCGCCCGGACGGCCCTTGACCGCGTCGAGAGCGTTGCCGACGAGGTTGATCAGCACCTGCGACAGGCGGATCGGCTCGAACACCACCCACTGCGCCGCTGGATCGAGATCGGTCGTCACCCGCGCGCCCGCGTCGCGGATGCGCGACGACAGGATCGCGAGGCTCTCGGAGACGGCCATGCCGACATCGACGGCGACCCGCTCCGTCCCCGAGCGGCGGGAGAAGCTGCGCAACTGCCCCGTGATCTTGCCGAGGCGGTCCACCAGGGCGACGATGCGGGTCAGGTTGGCCGCCGCCTCCGCCTCGCGGCCCTGGCGCAGGAAGGCGGAGGCGTTGTCGGCCAAGCCCCGCAGGGCAGCGAGTGGCTGGTTCAGCTCGTGGGTGATACCGGCCGCCATCTGGCCCAGCGTCGCCATCTTGGCGGCCTGGACCAGTTCGCCCTGCGTCTCCCGCAGATCACCCTCGGCGCGGGTCCGCTCCTCGATCTCGCCCGCGAGCCTGAGATTCGCCGCCCGCAGGTCGGCGGTGCGGGCCGCGACCTTGGCCTCCAACTCGCGCTGCGCGGCCCGGTTCTCGCGCACGCGCCGCAGATGCTGGCTGCCGTAGAGGCCGATCAGTCCGAGCACGATCAGGGCCAGGATCGCCCCGACCCGCGCGCTGCGCCCGGCGATCGCCACCGGCGCGGCGTCGGCGAAGAGCAGCAGCGTCCAGCCATAGGCCGACATCGCCTGCTGCTCGAATAGCGCGCGGCCCCGCGGCGCCGCCTCCGACTGGCTGACCAGCGGCACGCCGCCCACTTCTTCCGTCCGGCCGAAACCGATCGGGCGATAGTCGTCGCGCCCGTACTGGCGCGTCTGCTCCATGCGCGCGCGGGCGGCAGCGTCGAGCGGCTTGGTCGCGCGGAACTTGAGGGCAGGGTCGGAGGCGAGGAAGACGATGCCGTTCTCGTCGGCCACGAGCACGCGGTCGGTGCCCTCACGCCAGATCGCCTCCACGGAATCGAGGCCGACCTTGGTCGCCACCACGCCGCGCACCGCGCCGTCGATGATGACCGGGGCGCTGATGAAGTAGCCGGGCACGCCGGTGAGCGTCCCGATGGCGTAGAACCGCCCGACCCGCCCGCCGCGCGCCTCCATGAAGTAGGGCCGGTAGGAAAAGTCCTGGCCGACATAAGTCTGGGGCGTGTCCCAGTTCGAGGCGGCGATGGTCAGTCCGGAAGGGATCAGCAGGTAGACGACGCCGGCGCCCGCCTCGCGGCTCAGCCGCTTGAGATAGGCGTTGACGGTGGCGACCTGCGCCGGATCGTCCGGCGCGGCCAGCAGCGCCCGGACCCGCGGGTCGAGGGCGGCCGCCGCCGGCAGGAAGCCGAAGCGCTCGATGGCGCCCTCCAGGCTCTGCGCGTAGATCTCTGCCCGCTGCCGGGCATCGCCGGCAAGGCTCGCGGCGACGCGGTCCTCGGCCACGTCGCCCGCCTTGATCACGACGAGAAGCGCCGCCATGGCCAGGACGGCGAAGAGCAGGGCGCGCACGGCCTTGGCGTAGGGAACAGGCATGACGGTTCTGTGCGCCGGTGCGTGCCGGCCCGCTCCGGATGGGTCCCTTCCTCCGCCCTCATCCTGAGGTGCCGGAGCAGAGCGGAGGCCTCGAAGGGTGCTCCAGCCAGCCGCGCGAGATCTGGAATATCTTTCGAGGCCCGCTCGCGCGAGCACCTCGGGATGAGGGGGTTGAACAGGATTACGGCCGCAAGCGGGAGCCGCCGACCGCGTCGGCAGCTCCCGTCCGGACGAGGCCTCAATCCGTCGTCAGCCCCTTCATCTCCACCTCCTCGAAGCGGTGCTGCTCGGCCGTCACCAGGGCGGAGAGGTCGCGCTTCAGGGCGTTGAAGGCGGCCGAGGCGCTGTCGCGCGGGCGTGGCAGTTCGACCCGGATGTCGCGCTTGATCGTGCCGGGGCGGTAGGTCAGCACCACGATGCGGTCGGCCAGATAGATCGATTCCTCGATCGAGTGGGTGACGAACACGATGGTCTTGCCGGTGGCCGCCCAGATCCGCAGCAGCTCGTCCTGGAGCGAGCGGCGGGTCAGGGCGTCGAGGGCGCCGAAGGGCTCGTCCATCAGCATCACCGGGCTGTCCAGCGCCAGCACGCGGGCGATCGCCACGCGCTGGCGCATGCCGCCGGACAGGTCCTTGGGGAAGCGGTCGCGGAACTCGGCGAGCTTGAGCATGTCGAGGAGCTCGGCCACCCGCGCCTCGATCGCGGCGCGGCCCATGCCCTTGATCTCGAGACCGAAGGCGATGTTCTGCGCCACGCTCATCCAGGGAAACAGCGCGTATTCTTGGAACACCATGCCCCGGTCGGGACCGGGCTCGGAGACGGCGCGGCCCTCGACGGCGATGCCGCCGCGGGTCGGGTGGGAGAAGCCGGCGATGGCGTTGAGCAGCGTCGACTTCCCGCAGCCGGAAGGCCCGAGCAGGCAGACGAACTCGCCGCGGTTGATGGTGAGGTCGATGTCCTTGAGGGCGACGACCTCGCCGCCGGGGACGGGGAAGACCTTGTCCACCCCCGAGACCACGATGTGGGGCGAGGCGGAGGTGGCCAGGGGCGCGGCGACCGGCACGGCGTGCTGCGTGACGGCGTCGATGGGATGCGGTTGCACGGACATGGGCTCCCTCACGATTCCAGGCCGCGGTGCCAGCGGAGCAGGTGGTTGTTGAGGCGGCTGACCGCCATGTCGATGACGAGGCCGAGCGCGCCGATGGTCAGCATCCCGGCGATGATCTTGTCGGACCAGAAGTATTCGCGCGCCTCCAGGATGCGGAAGCCGAGCCCGTTGTTGACCGCAATCATCTCGGCCACGATCACCACGATGAAGGCGGTGCCGATGCCGATCCGCGCGCCCGACAGGATGTAGGGGGTGGCCGCCGGCAGGATGACGCGCCGGAAGATCGTCGTCCGGCTGGCGCCCAGGCTGCGGGCGGCGCGGATGTAGATCCCGTCCACGTGGCGCACGCCGGCGATGGTGTTCATCAGCACGGGGAAGAAGGCGCCGATGGCGATGAGGAATACGGCCGGCGCGTTGCCGAGGCCGAACCACAGGATCGAGAGCGGGATGTAGGCGATCGGCGGGATCGGCCGCAGCACCTGCATCAGCGGATTGATGTGGCGGTAGATCAGGTCGCTCGTGCCCATGAACAGGCCGAGCGGCAGGGCGAGCCCGGCGCCGACGAGGAAGCCGACCACGACGCGATAGAGCGAGGCCATCGCGTCGTGCAGCATCTCGCCCGAGAAGAGCCAGAGAAACCACGAGCCGTGGGCCGGATCGTAGGGCTCGAGCGGGGCGAGGTAGGCCCACCAGCGCGCCGCGACCGCCGCCGGCGAGGGCAGCACCATCGGGTTGACGAGGCCGGCGGTGCAGGCGAGTTGCCAGATCAGGAGGACGGCGACCGGAACCGCAAATCCCTCGGCCAGGGGTTTGAGACGGGAGGCGTTCATCGACTGAGCCTCCTCAGTTCGTGCCGGCGGAAGCCTTGGCGGCCTCCAGCAGGTCGAGCTTCACCCAGTCGGCGGCTTTAGCCGGCTTCGACATCTTGCCGATGCCGTGCTCGGCCATGACGTCGGTGGTCTTCTGGATGTGGTCGGCGCTCATCTCCAGGGTGTAGGGCGAGTTGGCGAGCGCATCCTGGAACTCCGCCCCGGTGAGCTGCCCCTTGAACACGTCCTGCGTGACGAAGGTCTCGGCGGCCTTCGGATCGTCCATGAAGGTCTTCTGGGCCTTGACGAAGCATTCCATGAACTTGGCCGCGGCCGGCTTCTTCTCGTTGTAGAACTTCTCCGTCATCACCAGCGTGCGGATCGGCGAGCCGACGGGGGTGTCGTAGGGCTTGATCACCTCGACGCCGAAGCCGCGGGCGATGGCCTGGGCCGATTGCGGCTCGGTCTGCATGATCGCGTCGACCTGCTTTTGCAGAAGCGCCTGGTTCAGATCCGGATAGCCGAGGAAGATCAGGTTGACGTCGCGGTTCTTCAGGCCGTGCTTGGCCATCTCGGCGCCGAGCAGCACCTCCTGGATCGAGCCGCGGGTGACGCCGACTTTCTTGCCCTTGAGATCGGCGGCCGACTTGATGCCGGATTCCGGCGTCGCGAGCAGGCGCGCGCCGCCCTTGGCAAAGCCGCCGACGATGTAGACGGAGGCGCCGTTGCCGCGGGCCGAGATCGCGGCCTCGGAGGCGGTTGCGCCGACATCGAGTTCGCCGGCGAGCATCGCCTGCATGATGTCCGGGCCCTTGGCGAAGATCTTGAGATCGACGGTGATGCCGCAATTCTTGGCGATCTCCTTGACGTAGGAGACGCCGGCGAAGTGAGCGAGCTTCAGGTTGCCGACGCGGATTACCTCCTGCGCGGAGAGGGGGAACGGCGCGAGCAAGGCGGCGGTCGCGATGGCGAGGAGGCTGAGGCGGCGGCGTGTGAGAGGACGGCGAACGGGCAAGAGGTTTCTCCCTGATGACCCGGCTCTGCGGCCGGTGCGGATCGCCCCTTCCCTTTTGCACGGCGCATGCCAGCTATGCAGGATTCGCTGATCTTCGCGTAACTGCTTGTACAGGATTTCGTTTTCTCAGCCGGAACGAAGCGTTCCCCGAGCCGGCGGCGGCGGTTTTCCGCCACGCGCGCCGAAAGGCCGGCGGAATGCCGCCGTGGATGCACCGTTACGACGAAGGATGGATCCGGGCTGCGACGTCAGTCGAGCGGAACGAGGACGATCGCGTCCCCTTCGAGCCGCGCCTGCACCGACTGGCCCCACCGGCTGCCGCCGAGATCGTCGGCGGTCTTGTAAAGACCGTCGATGGCGATGAGTTCCGGCTCGAACTTGCGGGCGAGGATGCGGGCGGCGGGATCGCCTACGGCGCCGGCGATCGCCCGGCCGCGCAGGGCGCCGTAGACATGGATCGAGCCGCCCGCGATCACCTCCGCGCCGGAGGCCACCGAGCCGAGCACGGTCACGTCGCCGTCGAGATGCTGGATCACCTGCCCCGAGCGCACCGGCGCATCGAGGACGAAGGAGCGCGGCCGGGCCGGAGCTGGGGGGGCCACCAGGGCGGGGGCGGCGGCCTGGGCCGTCGGCGCCTCGACAGGCGCGGACGCTGCCGCACCGGGCTCCGGCGGCGCGATGTCCTCGACCGGCTTGCCGCCCACCAGCGGCGGCGGGAAGCCCGGCCCGAGCGAGGTCGGACCAATCCCCTCGATGCCGAGGATGGTGATCGAGCGCCGGTTCAGCTCCTCGCAGAGATGGGCGAGATCCGAGCGCTCGAAGCGCAGGCCGGTGACGTCGAGGATGATCGCCCGCACCGCGAAGAAGGCCGGCGCCCGCTGCTTGAGCGCATCGAGCTCGGCGAGCCACTGGTCGATCGGCGGCACGGGGGCCAGCACCATCGCCAGGAAGGAGCGGCCGCGGAAGCGGATCGGAGGACGGTCGGTCACGGGCATGTTCGCGGCAGGTGGATCATTCCGAGCAGCTTATGGCAGATCGCGCGCCGCGCCGCGCGGGGGCATCACGCCCTCAACAGCAAACGCGCCTGCCCTCCCCTCAACCCGCCGACACGGGATCGGGAAGGCGATCCGGTCCTGTCTGCGGGTCGCCGGCTTCGAGCGCGTGCACGAGATCGCGCAGGCGGCGCCGGTCGGCCGCGAGCGGGAGAGAGACCTCGGCCCGGTCGAGGGCCATGCGGGACTGATGCCGGGCGGCGGCTGCGAGTGCCGCATCACCCAAGCGGACGAGCGCCCACAATCCCTTCTGAATGTGCAACTGCATCTCGATCAGCCCTGCCCCATCGCGCGCCATCAGCATGAAGGCGTCCTCGACGAGATCGGCCGTGTCGAGTGGCGGGACGTGCACGCGCGGATATGTCGGCGGCCCACCGGCCCGTTCGTGCTCTTCGTCGGCGCAGCCACCGGCCCAGAGGCAGAGAAGGCGGGTCGAACGGCCGACGACGTCGATCGCGGTCCCTGGATCGTTCGTCGCCGGGGAGAGGGCGCGCGAGCCGATCTCGCTCATCACGGCGAGGCCGAAGCGCGGATCCTGATCGAAGGAGCGCTCCGTGCCGACCGAGAACACGGCCATGACGGCGCGGCGCAGGGCCTCGGCCTCCTCGCCGTCCGGCACCCGCTTCGTCCGCAAGCGTGCCAACGGCGTGTGCGGGTAGACGAAGGTCCCAGGGACCGCCGTGACGTAAACCTCCGCATCCCGCTTCTCGCAGAACGCGGACAGGGCCGGCATGTCGATGTGCTGGACGTAGCCGATCGCCTCCGTCGTCACGGGGACGGTCGCGGCCGGGATCCGCCGCGAGGGATCGCGCAGCGGCGTGCCGCCGAGAAAGGGCTCCCGCAGCCGCGCGAGGATGGCCTTCCGGACGGCCGCCTCGACGCGGTCGGTGGTCTGCCCGACGCGGCCGAGACGGGTGAGGTGGTCGATCCACCGCAGCAGCGCGATCACGATCAGCGCGATGACGGCGATCGTCACCACGAACAGGATGGAGCGACCCTGCTCGCCGTAGGCCCCGGTCTTCGAGACGACGAGGCCGACGATGCCGAACAGGAAGGAGCCGAGGAAGGTCGAGAGGACGGTCTGGGTCAGCCGGTCCTCGATCAGCAGCTTCGTGGCGCGGGGCGTGACGTTGCTCGTCGCCGAGCCGTAGGCGGAGACCATCACGTTCAGCGAGAAGGTGGTGACGGTCAGCATGCTCGACGCGATCACGGTGAGGATGCTGTCGAGGGCGTCCGCGCTGATCGTTCCGGGAATCGTGAAGGGCAGATGGCTGTCCATGAAGGCCGCCAGGATCGCGGCCAGGATGCCCATCAGGCCGATCAGCGTGGCCCGTACCCAGAGCCGTCGCGTCAGTTGCGCCATCAGCCATCGCCAGCGCGGCATGGTCAGCCTCCTCCCTCGAACGTCACGGCGGCAGCGAAAGCTGGTTCCCGCCGGCGACTCTCCGGCCATAGTCGCCCGGCCCCGACGACGCGAGCCGGCGGGGGCCTCGCCCGAAAAAGAGCGCGGCGGCATGGCTGCCCCGCTCATGCGAGGCGTGCCCGCACTTGCCGGATCGAGCGACACCTTATATTGCGACGCGATACCGCCCGAATCCGTACCCTGGCGTCACGACCGTCGAAGCACGGCCCGCGACACGCCGCTTTATGGCCGGGCTCCACGTTTTTCGAACGTTTCCGAGACCCCGATGAAGCTGCGCAACATCGCCATCATCGCCCACGTCGACCACGGCAAGACGACGCTGGTCGACAAGCTGCTCCAGCAGTCGGGCACCTTCCGCGAAAACCAGCGGGTCGAGGAGCGGGCGATGGACTCGAACGACCTCGAGAAGGAACGCGGCATCACGATCCTCGCCAAGGCGACCTCGGTCGTCTGGCAGGATACCCGCGTCAACATCGTCGACACCCCCGGCCACGCCGATTTCGGCGGCGAGGTGGAGCGCATCCTCTCGATGGTCGACGGCGTGATCGTGCTGGTCGACGCCGCCGAGGGCCCGATGCCGCAGACCAAGTTCGTGGTCGGCAAGGCACTGAAGATCGGCCTTCGCCCGATCGTCGCGATCAACAAGGTCGATCGGCCGGATGCGCGCATCAACGAGGTCGTCAACGAGGTGTTCGACCTGTTCGCGGCGCTCGACGCCACCGACGAGCAGCTCGACTTCCCGATCCTCTACGGCTCCGGCCGCAACGGCTGGATGGCCGATTCCCCCGACGCCTCGCCGGATGTCGGCCTCGCGCCGCTGTTCGACCTCGTGCTCAAGCACGTGCCGCAGGCCCGCGTCGAGGAAGGTCCGTTCCGGATGCTCGGCACGCTGCTCGAAGCCAACCCCTTC
>JAESFL010000767.1_pt1 | contig 17346 bp, 14 predicted proteins | sample 9269401 | NCBI WGS metagenome assembly JAESFL01 (sample SAMN14506025, study PRJNA617098) | algae metagenome | isolation source: Gloeocapsa sp. UFS-A4-WI-NPMV-4B04 and co-occurring heterotrophs from desert... | place: USA: Utah | collected 2006-10-01 | reverse complement strand
TATCCTCGTTCATGGTCCGCCCTCCTTTGCTTGGGGCTCGGCTCGGCACTCGAGCAACCCCCGACTGCTCACGCTGCAAAGGCTAAGGGCGGGCCGCCCCGGGGACCACGGTCATAACGTCTAGCTCACCATCACTTCGGTGATGAAGTGGAATATCCGACGGTCAGCATCGCGATCCTGAACGGGTCAAGCGAAACGAAGCGGCGCCACCGAGGGCCCAAGGCAGAAGAGGCGGGACGCCATTTGGCGCCGTTTCGATGCCGCCAAACGACCGCCTCGAGCATATGTCGCAGGTCTTGCGGCGGCTTTTTGCCCTTCGCACGGCAGTGCCCACCAGCGGCTCACGCATTCTCCATTGCGCATCCGTCAGCATGGCTCCTCGGTTCGGACGAGCAAAACGCCTCCCGGCATGATGAGTTCTGGAACGAACGGGGCCTAGCGGGTCGGGTGCATTGACCCTCGACGGGGCCACGCCAATAGGCATTGATCTGGGTCGCCACAGGGCTGACCTTCACCCCCGTCAGATCGTCGGCCACCCGCACCCTGATGGAGGCTTTGATGATTCCCGCGCGGGTCGAGCCGTACGAACTCACCGGGCACCCGTCGCACATAGGGCCCGACCCCCGCGCACCGGGTGAGATGGTCGCTCACGGATGCCCCATGTTGCACAGTGACGTACAACGAACGTCAAGCAGATGGGCAAAAGAGCAACGATTTCAATTATTTGGGAGAATGGGGGATGGCTCCGGCGGTAGGATTCGAACCTACGACCAACGGATTAACAGTCCGCTGCGCTACCGCTGCGCCACGCCGGAAAACATCGCCACGACCCGAAGGCCGCCTGGATGCGGGGGGTATACCACCGGAAACCCGGGTTGCAACCCCCTTTGACCGGGAAACCGCGGAGCGTGCCGCTTCCTTTAGGTTCGGAGGGTGTCGGTGCCGAGTCTCGGCCGGCGAGGGCGGTTGCGCTTCTCGTCGGGCCTCTGCTATGAGGCCCGGGCCGTCGCACGGGCGGCACGCCCGGTTGGCCTCGTGGCGGAGTGGTTACGCAGAGGACTGCAAATCCTTGTACGGGGGTTCGATTCCCTCCGAGGCCTCCATTTTCCCCCTTAGAGGCATGTCCATGGTCGATTTCGCGCAAGCCCGCCGCATCATGGTGGACAGTCAGCTGCGCCCCTTCGACGTGAACAACATTCCCCTTCTCGACGCCTTCAACACCGTGCCCCGCGAGCGTTTCGTCGCGCCTGGACGGGAGGCGCTGGCCTATATGGACCGGGACATACCCGTCACGGGCGGACGCAGCATGCTCGCACCTGCGGTCGCGGCGCGAATGATTCAGGCCCTCGAGGTCGAGCCCGCCATGCGGGTTCTCGATGTGGCCTGCGGCCTCGGCTATACCACGGCGGTGCTCGCGGAACTCGGGGCGCAAGTGATCGGGCTCGAGGACGACGAGACGCTGGCGGCCGCCGCACGCGAGCGCGTCGCGGAGCTTGCCGGAGTTTCTATCGTGACCGGCCCGCTCGACCGCGGCCATTCGGAAGGGGCGCCCTACGATGCGATCCTCGTCAACGGCTCCGTCGACTGGCGGCCGGAGGCGCTGCTCCGGCAGCTCAAGAACGGCGGGCGTCTCGTCTGCGTCCAGGGTCGCGGGCGCGCCGCCAAGGCCACGCTCTACGTCCGTGCCGGGGAGGCGTTCGGGCCGCGCAGTCTGTTCGATGCCGCAGTTCCCGCCCTGCCGGCGTTCCGCCACGACCCGGGCTTCGTGTTCTGAGACACGATCGGTCGCACGACCCAGGCTTTCGGCTCCGACGCGCACCCAGAAAGCGGTGGATCGCAGCCGGGGGCTGCCCGCTGCGGCTTGGCCGGTGAGCCCGCAGCATGAAATAGTCGCGGCCTATGGAGCGGGTGGCAACCTTCCCGCGTTGTCTTGGGGGCTACCCGTTTGGTCGTGCGCATGAGTCCCGTCCCATCCCGCGTGCAAGAGCCGTCTATGGAGGAGATCCTGGCCTCCATCCGCCGCATCATCGCGGATGATCAGGATCGCGTGCCTCGGCCCAGCCTCGATGCGCAATTCCGGGAACCTCTGTCACCGGATCCGGATATCGCGGCGGATCGACCGTTGTCCACCTATCCCTCCGACGAGTTTGACGGCGAGGAGCCGACGTCCACCCCGACCGCGGATCTCCTCACGACCTCATCGCCCATGGGGTCCTTCCAGGAGGAAGCGCGCGAACCGACCCACTCCGCGGCGGAGCCTGCCCCCATGTCCCTGCCGGCTCCCGAGCTCATCGCGGCGTCACCCTCGCGCAAAGCCGCGCCCCCGGCTTTCGAGACCGATCCGCGGGCCTTCGTGTCCGAGGCCGTCGGCGCCCACGTCGCGGATTCCTTCAGCCGGCTCTCCAACACCCTCCACCCGCCGGGACCGGCGCGGACCATGGAGGAGCATGTCACCGAGATGCTGCGGCCGATGCTGAAGGCCTGGCTTGACGAGAACCTGCCCGCCCTCGTCGAGCGTCTCGTCGAGGCCGAAATCGAGCGCATCGCCCGCCGGGGCCGCTAGGTCCGTCCAGGAGCAGCGCGGCGTCTCTACGGTTGACTTGGAGGGAAGCGTCCGGTTTGTAGCCGGCAGCCTGCGCCCATGAGGGGCGCCAACTCTGCTGGTTTCACGATGTCGGACACGCTCACGGCCCCCGCCGCTCCCGAGGCGCGCACCGGGATGGACAAGACCTTCGATCCCGCCGCCGTCGAGGAGCGGATCGCCGCGCGCTGGGAAGACGGTAAGGCCTTCAAGGCCGGGCGCCCGGAACGGCAGGGCGCCGAGCCCTACACCATCGTGATCCCACCCCCGAACGTGACGGGTTCGCTCCATATGGGGCATGCCCTCAACAACACCCTCCAGGATATCCTCTGCCGCTTCGAGCGCATGCGCGGGCGCGACGTGCTCTGGCAACCGGGCACGGACCATGCCGGCATTGCAACCCAGATGGTGGTGGAGCGCCAGCTCATGGAGCGGCAGATCCATCGCCGGACGCTGGGCCGCGACGAGTTCGTGCGGCGGGTGTGGGAGTGGAAGGAGGAATCCGGCGGGCGCATCAAAGAGCAGTTGAAGCGTCTCGGCGCCTCCTGCGACTGGTCCCGCGAGCGATTCACCATGGGCGAGAACGGCGCCGCCGACGATCAGATGGTCCGCGCCGTGCTCAAGGTCTTCGTCGAGCTCTACCGGCAGGGCCTGCTCTACAAGGACAAGCGGCTGGTCAACTGGGATCCCAAATTCCAGACCGCGATCTCCGACCTCGAAGTCCAGCAGGTCGAGGTGAAGGGCCACCTCTGGCATATCCGCTACCCGATCGACGGCGAGCCCGACCGGTTCATCACGGTCGCGACGACCCGGCCCGAGACCATGCTGGGCGACGTCGCGGTGGCCGTGCACCCCGATGACGATCGCTTCCGCGATCTCGTCGGCAAGAACGCGATCCTTCCGCTCGTCGGTCGCCTGATCCCCATCGTCGCGGACGAGTACTCGGACCCCGAGAAGGGAACGGGCGCGGTCAAGATCACGCCGGCACACGACTTCAACGATTTCGAGGTGGGTCGACGGCACAAGCTGCCGCTCGTCAACGTGCTCGGCACGGAGGCGCAACTCGCGCTCCAAGGCAACGAGGCCTTCCTCGCCGGTCTGCCGCCATCGGACGATCTCGCCGCCGTCATGGCCTTGGACGGGCTGGATCGTGCCGATGCACGCAAGCGTGTCGTCGCGATGCTGGAGGAGCGCGGCGCCCTCGTCGAGATCGAGCCCCACACCCACATGGTGCCGCACGGCGATCGCTCGAACGTCGTGATCGAGCCTTACCTCACCGATCAGTGGTACGTGGATGTGAAGCCCTTGGCCGAGCGGGCGCTTGCGGCCGTTCGTGCTGGCAAGACACGCTTTGTGCCCGAGAACTGGGAGAAGACCTACTTCCAGTGGCTCGAGAATATCGAGCCCTGGTGCGTGTCGCGTCAGCTGTGGTGGGGCCATCAGATCCCGGCTTGGTACGACGACGCCGGCAACGTCTATGTCGCCACGACGGAGGACGAAGCTCGGGCCGAGGCCCGCGCCAAGACCGGCTCGGACGTCGCGCTTCGCCGTGACGAGGATGTGCTCGACACCTGGTTCTCCTCGGCGCTGTGGCCCTTCTCGACGCTGGGCTGGCCGGACGATACCGCCGATGTGAAGCGCTATTACCCGACCAACACGCTCGTCACGGGCTTCGACATCATTTTCTTCTGGGTCGCCCGGATGATGATGATGGGCCTGCACTTCATGGACGAGGTGCCCTTCGATACCGTCTACATCCACGCCCTCGTCCGCGACGAGAAGGGCGCCAAGATGTCGAAGTCGAAGGGGAACGTGATCGATCCCCTCGACGTGGTGGAGCAATACGGCGCCGACGCCCTGCGCATGACGCTCTCGGCCATGGCGGCCCAGGGGCGCGACCTCAAGCTCTCGGTGCAGCGGGTCGAGGGTTACCGCAATTTCGCGACGAAGATCTGGAACGCGGCCCGCTTCGCCGAGATGAACGGTTGTACGCGCATTGCGGGCTTCGACCCCGGAAGCGTGCAGCAGACACTCAACCGCTGGGCCTTGAGCGAATGCGCCAAGGCTGCCGCCGAGGTCGCGGAGGGCATCCAGGCCTACAAGTTCAACGAGGCCGCGGGCGCCGCCTACCGCTTCGTTTGGAACGTGTTCTGCGACTGGACCCTTGAACTCTCGAAGCCCGTGCTGCAGGGACCGGATTCGCCCGCGAAGGACGAGACCCGCGCCACCATCGCCTTCGTCTTCGACGAGATCTGCAAGCTCCTTCATCCCTTCATGCCCTTCCTGACCGAGGAGCTGTGGGCGATCAAGGGCGAGGACGGTCCCCCGCGCGAGGGGCTGCTTGCGCTTACTCCCTGGCCGCAGCTCGATGGGCTCCTGAACCCGGAAGCCGAGGCCGAGATCGGCTATGTGGTGGACCTCATCACCGAGATCCGCTCGGCTCGGTCCGAGACGAACGTGCCGGCGGGCGCGCAGATCCCCCTCGTGCTCGTCAATCCCTCGGCCGGAGTCCAGGCTCGGGTCGAGCGCTGGGGCGACATCGTGAGGCGCATGGCGCGGCTCTCGGAGATCGGCGTTGCCGACCCGGCGCCGGGCTCTTCGGTGCAGCTTCTCGTGCGGGGCGAAGTCGCGGCGCTGCCACTCGAGGGCATCGTGGACCTCGCGGCCGAACGGGCGCGGCTCAACAAGGAGGTCCAGAAGATCGACGCGGATGTCGCCAAGCTCGACGCCAAGCTCGGGAATGCGGACTTCCTCAAGCGCGCGCCCGAGGAGGTGATCGAGGAGCAGCGCGAGCGGCGCGAGGAAGCACTTGCCCGCAAGCACAAGATCCTGGAAGCCTTCGGCCGGCTGCAGAGCCCATGAAGGGCAGGCATGGGAGGGGTCGGGTCAGCCCGGTCTCCTGGCTGAACCAGCGCCTCGCCGCGAAACCGCCCTTCCACGATCCCGAGGGCCGCAAGGGCTTCTGGACGCACTTGACCCGCGCTCCGGCCCACCGGGTCACCTCCTACCGGATCCCGCGCGAGGGCGTCGCGCGGCCTTGGCGGATCGCGCTCCTCGCCGACCTGCATCTCGGCTGCTATGCGGACGACGTGAAGCGTCTTCACGGCATCGTGGCGGAGACGAACGCGCTGGAGCCCGACCTCACGCTGCTTTTGGGCGACTACGTCAACATGATGCCCTTCGGGGGCGGCCGCATTCCGCCGCACACCATCGCGGGCATCCTGAGAGGCCTCGATGCACCGGCCGGTGTCTTCGGCGTACTCGGCAACCATGATTGGCGCTACGGTCGGAGGGCTGTCGAACACGCCTTCGCGACCGAGGGCCTGCGCCTTATCGACAACAAGATCGCCGTCGTCGAGCATCAGGGCCACCGCCTCGCGCTGCTCGGCCTGGAGGACGACAACCGCGGCGAGCCCGACCTCACTCTCTTCGACCGGCTGCCGCCAGGCGTGCCCGCTCTCGTGGCCACGCACGACCCGGGCGTCCTCCACGACATGCCGCCAGGCCACCTCGTGGTGGCGGGGCACATGCATGCCGGCCAGATCCGCTGGCCCAACAGGCCGCCGCCCGTGCTCCCCTCAGGCCGGGCCATCCGGCGCTGGGCCTATGGGCATGTGAGGGACAGGGGCTGCGATCTCGTGGTCAGCGGCGGCCTGGGCTGCTCGGGCCTTCCGCTGCGCCTCGGCAGCCCGCCCGAGATCGTCATGCTCGAACTCACCGGCTCTTGACGTTGCGTCTGAACGGCCGTCCATAAAGGCCGAGCCTTCCAAAGAGCCCGAACCTCCAGGAACCGCCCGTGCTCGACTCCGTTCTGATCGCCAACCGTGGCGAGATTGCCTGCCGCATCATCCGTACCGCGAAGCGGTTGGGCATGCGTACCATCGCGGTTTATTCGGAGGCCGACGAGGCCGCGAACTTCGTCCGGATGGCGGACGAGGCGCATCTCATCGGGCCGGCGCCGGCGCGGGAGAGCTACCTCGTGATCGACAAGATCATCGATGTCGCCAAGCGCACCGGCGCCGCGTCGATCCATCCGGGCTACGGCTTTCTCTCGGAGCGCGCCGAGTTCGCGCGGGCCTGCGCCGAGAACGGCATCGTGTTCGTCGGCCCTCCGGCTTCCGCGATCGAGGCGATGGGCCTGAAGGATGCCGCGAAGGCTCTCGTCTCCGAGGCCGGCATACCCGTGGTGCCAGGCTACCACGGAGCCGAACAGGACGCGTCCTTCTTGCGCGAGCAGGCGGGTGAGATCGGCTATCCGATCCTCATCAAGGCCGTGGCGGGCGGTGGCGGCAAGGGCATGCGCCGGGTCGACGCGGCGGAGGGTTTCGACGCGGCCCTTGAGAGCGCCCAACGCGAGGCCCGCAACGCCTTCGGGGATCCGCGGGTGCTGGTCGAGAAATACGTGCTCGCGCCGCGGCACATCGAGATTCAGGTCTTCGCCGACGGGTACGGCAACGTGGTGCATCTCTTCGAGCGGGATTGCTCCCTCCAGCGCCGGCACCAGAAGGTGATCGAGGAGGCGCCCGCGCCCGGCATGCCGGAGGAGATGCGCGCCGCCATGGGCCGCGCCGCCGTCGAGGCCGCGCGCGCTGTCGGCTATGTGGGCGCCGGCACCGTGGAGTTCATCGCGGACGGGCGAGAGGGCCTGCGCGCCGACCGTTTCTTCTTCATGGAGATGAACACGCGGCTCCAGGTCGAGCACCCCGTCACGGAGGCCATCACGGGGCTCGACCTCGTGGAGCTGCAATTTCGCGTCGCCTCCGGGGAGCGCCTGCCGTTCCGCCAGGAGGATCTCGCGATCAATGGGCATGCCGTCGAGGCGCGTCTTTACGCCGAGGACCCGGAGCGCGAGTTCCTGCCCTCGACGGGCAAGCTTTGGACGCTCGACTTCCCCGAGGGCGAGGGACTGCGGATCGACACCGGCGTCAGCGCCGGAAGCGAGGTGACGCCGTTCTACGACCCGATGATCGCCAAGGTGATCGCCCACGGCGCCACGCGCGACGAGGCTCTCGACCGTCTCGCCGAGGCGCTTGGCGACACGATGGTGGCCGGGCCGAAGACCAACGTGGCCTTTCTCAAGAAGCTCTGCGAGGCCGAGGGCTTTCGGGCTGGGCGGTTCGATACGGGATTTATCGACCAGAATCTTCAGTCGCTCGGCGCCGGGCCGCAGCCATTGGACGCCGAGGCGGTGCGGCTCGGCGTGCTCAATCTCCTCGATATGGAGTACAGCCGCCAGACGGACAATCAAATCCGGCGTGGCACCGAAATCCACTCGCCTTTCGATGAGCGCGACGGCTTTCAGCTCGGCCGCGCACGCCGACAGGGCTTCCCCATCACGGTCGAGGGCGAGCGGGTCGATGTCACGCTGGCTTGGCCGGAGCCGCGCGGGCAGAGCGGCGACATGGATGTGGTCGTGCATTACGCCGACGGCTCGACCGCGTTCGTCAGCGACTATATTCCCCAGTTCCACCGCGGCTTCGTCGCGACGCCTGATGGCGTGATCGTCGTCCGCGACGGTCGGCAGACCCGCGTCGCCGTCTACGATCCCTTCGCGGTCGACCTCGAGCACATGGACGAGGGCGGCTCCGTCAAGGCGCCGATGCACGGAAAGCTCATCGCCGTATTCGTGAAGCCCGGCGACAGGGTCGAGAAAGGCCAGCGGCTCGCCATCGTGGAGGCGATGAAAATGGAACATGCGCTCGTCGCGCCCACGGACGGAGAGGTCGCCGAAGTGGCATCCGAGGTCGGCGCGCAGGTGGCTGAGGGGGCGCGGCTGATCGTGCTGAAAACGGAGGAATAGGGCTGCGGCCTCACGTCCCGTTCCTTGGCTCGGAACGCCGTGGTTCAGGAAAGCTCATGCCCCTCCACCTGATCAAGCTCTGCGTCGGCTGCGATTCGATCCGCGATCTGGAGGACTGGATCGAGGAGAACCGGACGCTCCACCGCCGGCTCAAGCGTCCCTACGAGCAGACCCACACCACCCGCATGGTCCCGAAGCGCATGGCCGAGATCGTGGAGGGCGGGTCGCTCTATTGGGTCATCAAGGGACAGGTCGCCTGCCGGCAGCGCCTCCTCGCGATCCAGCCCTTTACGGACGGGGGCGGCATCGGCCGCTGCCACCTCGTGCTGGAGCCTCAGGTCCACGCCGTCGAGCCGAGGCCCTACCGGCCCTTCCAGGGCTGGCGCTACCTCGAAGCCAAGGAAGCCCCGCGGGATCTCGGGGCCCAGGCATCCGGCCTCGGCGAGATGCCGGAAAGCCTGCGCCGGGAACTCGTCGACCTCGGCCTGCTCTGAAATCGGCGAGGTCGCATCCCCTCCCCCGATTCGTCCTCTGACGAAACGCCACGCTCTGGAACCGCGTGGCTCCGATTCGCATTGGCTCAGCAGGTAAGTAGAGTGGAGGTTGCGATGCTCCTGTCAGCATCCGAAGGCCGGCACTGGCGGTACGAGGTGTGCGAGCACGAGGACGGATACCTCGTTCAGATGCGGGACCTCGCAACCGGAGATCTCGACGAGGAATTCACCACGATCTTCCGCACCATGCCCGTGGCCTTCGCCTATGCCGAGATGTCGGCGGCTTTCGAGCGCTTCGCGGCGGCCGAGCTCGAGCTGGTCGAGGACGAGGCGATCGAGGTGGATCTGGAGACGACGGAGCGAAACTTCATCGATCTGAGCGACCGCCTCCACGACATGGGCATGAACGACGTGGCCGTGCGGGCTTGGGAGCGGGATTACGAGCGCCGCAGCGCCGCTGGATCGGCTCGCACCTTCCACTGACCCTCTTGGCGCATGAACCCGCAATCGGGCCGCCGCAACCACGGGGCGGCCTTTTTCATGAGCTGAGCCCCTGCATCCGGCATTTACAACGACCGCGCTCCCGCCCACATCTCGTCCATGAAGCCGTCCGTCAGACCCGCCACGAGAGCTTTGCCCCATCGGGCGGGGCAGGGCGCTCGATGACCGACCGCAAGTCCGTCGCACGGCCCGGAGCGAGGGCCACCGCCGTGGATGCCTTCCTCGACGAGGCCAAGCAGGTTGCGTCCGCGGGGCCGGTGCCAAAGGCCCGTCTCGTCTTTGCCCTCGATGCCACCATGAGCCGGCAGCCCACCTGGGATCTCGCGTGCCGCCTGCAGGGCGAGATGTTCGCGACCGCCTCCTCGGTCGGTGGCCTCGGGGTTCAGCTCGTCTATTTCCGCGGATTCGACGAATGCCGCGCCTCGCGCTGGGTCAACGACCCCAAGGCGCTCACCGGCCTCATGGCGAAGATCGATTGCCGCGGCGGCGAGACCCAGATTCTGCGCGTCCTGCGCCATGTCGCGAGCGAGGCCTCTCGCTCGCCTGTCCGGGCCCTGATCTTCGTCGGCGACGCCATGGAGGAGCCGATCGACAGCCTGTGCGGTGCGGCGGGAGAACTCGGACTATTGGGCATCAAGGCCTTCATGTTCCACGAGGGAGACGATCCCGACGCGGCCCACGCCTTCCAGGAGGTCGCGCGGCTCACGGGGGGCGCCTATGCGCGTTTCGATGCCGGCGCGCCGGGGCAGCTCGCGGGTCTGCTGCGCGCCGCGGCGGCCTATGCGAGCGGCGGAGTCGATGCCCTGAGGCGCCTCGCCTCCGGCGATGCTGAGGCGCGCCACCTCCTCACCGCCCTGGGCCGCTCGCGGTGATGCGATCGGCCCACGCGGGCACGTCCGCTCCGACTTGCCAGCGGGCATTCCGCAAGCTGAACTTGGCAGCCGCAGGGGCCGGCTCCTTCCCGGTCGTTCTCCGTGACGCGATCCGCGCGGTACGATAAGCCCGACCGATGGCCTCCTCCGCTCCGCGAACCCGATGATCAGTCTCCTGTACGGTGCCGCGGCCCTCCTGGCGCTCTGGTGGCTCTCGAAGGTTTTCGCCCGTGCCAACACCGCGCTCATCGCCCGTGCCGTCAAGGTGGTGGGCGGGGTGCTGGCGCTGGGCGCCGCAGCCGTACTCGCCCTGCGGGGGCGCATCGACATGGCGCTCCTCCTCGCGGGTCTTGCGTCCTGGCTCCTCGGCTGGAGCATTCTGCCCAACATTCCGTGGCTCAATCCGCGGCGCGGGGCGACACCTACACCGGGACGGGTCTCCCGGGTGCGCTCGGCCATGGTCGAGATGGAGCTCGATCACGACACGGGCGCCATGAACGGCACCGTGCTTGCCGGTGCCCTCGCCGGGCGGCGCCTCGACACGCTCGACGAAGCCGAACTGAAGACGCTGTACGAGGAATGCCGCCGAGGCGACCCGGACGGCGTGCGCCTCCTAGAGGCGTATCTCGACCGCCGGTTTGCCGGCTGGCGTCAGGACACTCACGCTGATGCGGACCCGGGGCCGCGCACCCGCACGCAGTCGGGCGCGATGACGGAACAGGAAGCCTACCAGATCCTGGGCCTTGAGCCTGGGGCGAGTGCCGACGAAATCCGCCGGGCGCACCGGACGCTGATGAAGAAACTGCACCCCGACCAGGGGGGCTCGACGTATTTGGCGGCCCGCGTCAACGAGGCCAAAGAAGTCCTGCTCGGCCAGCATCGCTGATACTCCACGCGCGATGAGGAAACTCGAAGGCGAGGCGGCACCGAACACGCGCCGCCGGAAGTGCGTTCAGCTGCGCGTCGCGAAGCAGGAGAAGCCGCTGCGCTTGAGCGCATTGCAGGCGCCTTGGGCTTCGTCCGCATCGTCGAAGCCGGAGAAACGGGCGCGGTAGAGGGTGGAGCCGTCGCGGCTCACCTTCTCGGTGAAGGGCGCGGCGCCCGACAGGGACCGGCCGGACTTCGACTTGGCCTCGTCCAGGATGGCCTTGGCCTTGCTCTCCTCGTCGGTCGCGCCGAGCTGAATCACCCAGGCCGAAACCGGGGCGAGGCGAGGGGCCTCGCGGGAGGCGGCGTTCTCCGCGCGGGCGGCCGGCGCCTCGACACGAGCGGCCGGAGCCGTCGCCGGGGCGAGACGAGCCTCGGTCCGAGCGGGAGCGGGCGCCACGGAGGGAAGGCGGTCCTCTATTTTTGCGGGAGGGGTCGTCGGGGTAACGGCGGCGGTCACGATGGGCGCGGGGCGTGCGGGCTCGACAGGTGCCATTGCCGCGTAGGCGCTGGCATTGAGGGGCAGGGGAGCCCCCGCGCCAGACTGCCACCGCGAGGAGGGTGTCGTCGTGGAACTCGCGCCTGCCGCGGAGGCCACGACCGGGCGCAGGGCCGTCAGGTCGAGTGGACGGCGGGCAGGTGTGGTCCCGGCTGTGATGTCGATGTCGGTCGCGCGGGAAGCCGGGGCGGAGGGTTCGGCCGACGCCACGGCGCGGGGCGCCTCGCCAACCGCCGGGGTCGTGCGGGCACCCGCGAAGGCCCGGGGCAGGTTCGAGCGTACGAGCGAGGCCATAATCTGATCGCGGCTGGGGCCGGAGCGGCCGCCGAGAACAACGGCGACCACGTGCCTGTCGTCGGTCTTGGCGTTGGTCATGAGGTTGAAGCCGGAGGCGCGAGTGAAGCCGGTCTTGATGCCGTCTACGCCCTCGACGCGGCCGAGAAGCTTATTGTGGTTCGCGATGCTGCGGCCGGCGAACTGGAAGGAGCGCGTCTGGAAATAACGGTAGTATTTCGGGAACCGGTCCTGGATCGCTCGGGCGAGGACCGTGAGGTCGCGGGCCGTCGTGACCTGCTCGGGATCGGGCAGGCCGGATGCGTTACGATAGACCGTGCGGGTCATACCGAGCGAGCGTGCCTTGCGGGTCATCTGTTCCGCAAAGGCCTCTTCGCTCCCGGCCAAGTTCTCGGCGATCGCGCAGGCGATGTCGTTCGCCGATTTCGTGACGAGCGCGAGAATCGCATCCTCGACCTCGATGGTGGAGCCGGCGCGAAGACCGAGCTTGGAGGGCGACTGGCTTGCGGCGTTGGCGGAGATGGTCAACGGGGAGTCGAGGCTCAGCTTGCCCCGCTCCAACTGCTCGAAGAGCATGTAGAGGGTCATGACCTTCGTGACGGAGGCGGGATGGCGCAGGGCGTCCTCGTTCTCGGCATGAAGGGTCCGCCCGGTCTTCACGTCCACGACCATGGCGGCATAGGGCGGATTGTACCCGCCGCCGGCAGGCCGCTTCTTCCGCGCGGCCTCGGCCTGGCCAGAGAAGGCCACGAGCATGATGGCACTGGCTCCCGTGAGGGCCATCAGCGCCGCGGCCCGCCTGTGCTTCGCCCGAACGATCCCCGAACGCATCATCCCACCGTCCCTGTCTCACTGGTCCATCAGTCGGCGCCGGGGGAGGCCATCGAGGGGCGTGTCCGACGCAACACAGTGTGAGACGCTAGGTGTTTGCGGTTACGCGAGCGTTAATCGGCCTCGCTTTCTGCCGATCGGATCCTCCGAGGCTCGCGGACCCGGGTTTTCATGGTGTGTCCGGGGAAATGGTGCAGTGCACAAATTTTCTTGACATTCATTGTGCAGTGCACATATTGGGTGGGTCCCGGCCGCGGCCGAGGATCGGCTTAATTCCTGACGAGAGGCAGCGCGGGGCGCGCTGGTAATGATGATGATGCAGCAGTTCGACCAAATCCAGAAGTACGGCCAAGAGAACGTGGACGCCGCCATGAAGGCGTTCGGGTCAGTCACCAAGGGCGCCCAGACGATTGCCGTCGAGTCCGCCGACTACGCCAAGAAGTCCTTCGAGCAGGGCACCGCCGCCCTGGAGCGCCTCGTCGGCGCCAAGACCCTCGACAAGGCCTTCGAAGTGCACAGCGATTTCGTGAAGACCGCCTACGAGGGCTTCGTGGCTCAGTCGACCAAGATGGGCGAGCTCTACGCCAATGTCGCGAAGGACGCCTTTAAGCCGTTCGAGGGCCTCGTCGCGAAGGTCGCGAAGTAAGTCTCACGGTACCTTCGAAGCGATACGACGTCCGGCCTGTGCCGGGCGTTTTGCGTTTCGGAACTCGTCGCTGCGGGGGCCTAGCCCTCCCCACAGGCACTCGCGGGGACGGCAGGCCTTTCGGCCGGCCCCGCGACCATCGATGCAAGCCCTTGCCCGGGTTCCATTCTTTCGCCTTATCCCCTCGCAATGCTGTGGGTTGATCTGGCAGTCCTCTTGGGGCGACTATACATTCAGTGGTGCAGGGTGCCGGCCACGCGAGTGGTGCCCGCCATCCCGACTTGAAGGTTGATCACGACAGATGCTGCGGACGGTCAAAGGCAGGACCGCTCTTCACGGAAGCCAGGGGCCCGAGGTCCGCATCGTCGATGCGGCCGCACCGGAACCATTGATCCGCGTTGGAGCGGAACGGATCGCGATGCCGGCGCGCTGGGCGACCGTGGGAGCCGGGGGCCGCGAGCCCGGAGACGACGAGGGCAACCGGTCCGGCACCGCGATCATCACGAAGACCAAACCGCGGACGAAACGTCCGAACCTGTACCGCGTTCTTCTCCTAAACGACGACTACACGCCCATGGAGTTCGTGGTTCACGTCTTGGAGCGGTTCTTCAACAAGGATCGAGACGACGCGACCCGCATCATGTTCCATGTTCACCAGAACGGCGTCGGGGAGTGTGGGGTGTTCACCTACGAAGTGGCGGAAACCAAAGTGACGCAGGTCATGGATTTCGCCCGCAAGCACCAACATCCTCTTCAGTGCGTTATGGAAAAAAAGTAGCCGCGACACCGCCTCCCGATCCGCGCCCACCGACTCGAGGACCCCTTGCCGAGCTTTTCTCGCAGCCTTGAACAAGCCCTCCACCGGGCTCTCGCCCTTGCCGGAGAACGCCGCCACGAATATGCCACCCTGGAGCATCTGCTCCTCGCCCTCGTCGACGATCAGGATGCCGCCGCGGTCATGCGCGCCTGCAATGTCGATATCGACGTCCTCCGCCGCAACCTCGTCGAATACGTGGACAGCGAACTCACAAACCTCGTCGTGGACTCACGCCAGGATTCGAAGCCGACGGCCGGGTTCCAACGGGTGATTCAGCGGGCGGTGATCCATGTCCAGTCCTCCGGTCGCGAAGAAGTGACCGGAGCCAACGTGCTCGTGGCGATCTTCGCCGAGCGCGAGAGCCACGCCGCCTACTTCCTGCAAGAGCAGGACATGACCCGCTACGACGCGGTCAACTACATCTCCCACGGCATCGCCAAGCGGCCCGGTCTTACCGAGAGCCGCCCGCCCCGGGGCTCGGAAGAGGAATCGAACGAGCGTCCGACCGGCGAGGATCCCGATCAGCGTTCGAAGAAAAAGGGCGACGCATTGGACGCCTACTGCGTCAACCTGAACAAGAAGGCGAAAGAGGGTAAGATCGACCCGCTCATCGGACGCGGTCCCGAGGTGGAGCGGACAATCCAGGTGCTCTGCCGCCGCCAGAAGAACAACCCGCTTCTCGTGGGCGATCCGGGCGTGGGCAAGACCGCCATTGCGGAAGGCCTCGCCCGCAAGATCGTGAAGGGCGAGGTGCCGGAGGTCCTCGAAAACGCAACCGTCTTCTCGCTCGACATGGGCACGCTCCTCGCGGGCACCCGTTACCGGGGCGACTTCGAGGAGCGCCTCAAGCAGGTCATGAAGGAGATCGAGGCGCACCCCAACGCGATCATGTTCATCGACGAGATCCACACCGTTATCGGTGCGGGCGCGACCTCCGGTGGCGCCATGGATGCCTCGAACCTGCTGAAGCCCGCGCTCGCCTCCGGGATCCTGCGCTGCATCGGGTCCACGACCTACAAGGAGTACCGCCAGTACTTCGAGAAGGATCGGGCCCTCGTGCGTCGGTTCCAGAAGATCGACGTCAACGAGCCCTCGATCCCGGACACGATCGAGATCGTAAAAGGCCTCAAGCCCTATTTCGAGGAGTTCCACAAGCTCCGCTATACCAACGACGCCATCAAGGCGGCCGTGGAACTCTCGGCCCGGTACATCAACGACCGCAAGCTCCCCGACAAGGCGATCGACGTGATCGACGAGACGGGGGCCTCGCAGATGCTGCTGCCCGAAGGGCGCCGCAAGAAGTCGATCGGGGTGAAGGAGATCGAGGCCACCATCGCGACCATGGCGCGGATCCCGCCCAAGACGGTCTCGAAGGATGATGCCGAAGTGCTCGCCAACCTCGAGACCATGCTCAAGCGCGTGGTTTACGGGCAGGACCGAGCCATCGAGGCGCTCACCTCCTCGATCAAGCTCGCCCGGGCGGGCCTGCGCGACGCCGACAAGCCGATCGGCTCCTACCTCTTCGCCGGCCCCACGGGCGTCGGCAAGACGGAGGTCGCGAAGCAACTCGCCTCGACGCTCGGGGTCGAACTCCTGCGCTTCGACATGTCGGAGTACATGGAGCGCCATACCGTGAGCCGCCTCATCGGTGCACCTCCCGGCTATGTTGGATTCGATCAGGGCGGCCTGCTCACGGACGGCATCGACCAGCACCCCCACTGCGTCCTCCTCCTCGACGAGATCGAGAAGGCTCATCCGGACCTGTTCAACATCCTGCTGCAGGTCATGGACCACGGGAAGCTCACGGACCACAACGGCAAGCAGGTGGATTTCCGCAATGTCATCATCATCATGACGACGAATGCGGGCGCCGCCGACCTCGCCCGGCCGGCCTACGGCTTCACCCGGACGAAGCGGGAAGGCGACGACCAGGACGCGATCAACAAGCTGTTCGCGCCGGAATTCCGCAACCGCCTGGATGCCACCATCTCCTTCGGCCACCTCCCCAGGGAGGTCGTCTCCAAGGTCGTGGACAAGTTCGTGCTGCAGCTCGAGGCCCAGCTCGCCGACCGGAACGTCACGATCGAGCTCTCGGACGAGGCTCGCGAGTGGCTCACTGAACACGGTTACGACGAGGCGATGGGCGCCCGGCCGATGGCCCGTCTCATCCAGACCACGATCAAGACGCCGCTTGCCGACGACGTGCTCTTCGGGCGGCTCAAGAATGGCGGCGCGGTGCGGGTGATCGTGAAGACGGACGAGATCGGGCTCACCAGCCTCGGCTTCGAATATCCGGACGGGCCCGTCACACCAAAGCCCGAAAAGGACGTCACGAACGCCACCAAGAGGAAGAGCCGTTCGAAGCCCAAGACCTACGGCAAGGCCAGAAAGGCCAAGCCGAAGGGGTCAGGCGGGAGCGGCGGTGGAGGCGGTTCCATCCGCACGGTCCCGAAGGTGCCGCTCGTCGGCGCCTGACGGCCGGGGTCTTGGCCTCCTCCCTCTTCGAACGCTCATCACACGGGGCGGCTGGCGATCAGCTGCCCTTTGTGCTGAGAGGATCCGGAGCATGATCCTGAAAAGTCGGGAACTTTACGGGCGAGATCATGTAACGGAACAAGGGCTTATAGGGCCTGAGCCGCTACCGGCGGATTGGATCGGGCAGTCGGGAGCGTCGGCGGTTTCTAGGCCGCGGAAGATAGAGGGGCAAGAGCCATGACGAGCGATGTGCAAGAGGGGCCGCTGGAGCAAGCTCCGGTGCTGAGCGCACAGGCCAAGAAGACATGGCGCGAGCAGCGGTGGGAGCGGCGGCGTCGGCGGATCTGGCTCGAGGAACTTCTCGGCTGGATCCTGGTGCCGATCATCATCGTCGGGACCTATGCTCTCGTCGAGGTCTCCTTCGCGGCGATGGGCACGGACCTACAGACCGTGATCGCGGGCATCGGTAACGTGATCTCGGGCAAAGCGGCGCCATAACGGTCATTTGCTCCGCGAAGGAGCTGTGTCCGCCCGGGGCGGGGACAGCTCTGACGGCGCGCCCCCCGTTTCGGGCGTGGTACCGGGATGATGATAGGAGTCCCCCGGACG
>JAESFL010000766.1_pt1 | contig 17349 bp, 13 predicted proteins | sample 9269401 | NCBI WGS metagenome assembly JAESFL01 (sample SAMN14506025, study PRJNA617098) | algae metagenome | isolation source: Gloeocapsa sp. UFS-A4-WI-NPMV-4B04 and co-occurring heterotrophs from desert... | place: USA: Utah | collected 2006-10-01 | reverse complement strand
TTCATCGGCTAACCTCGCGTTCTCAATCCCAGGATTTTCCGACTGGATGGTGCTCTTGTCGGTCGTTTCAACATGGAGATGACTTTTTTGTTACCGCTAACCGACTTAACTCGCAACTTAAGTTATTTAGTGCCAAAATATGAATTCTAGGCAGTCTGACGCTCAACCTGAATCCACTGCTAAAGAAGAGGCAACCGAGCAGCAGGATAAAAATCAGGAATTATTTCCAATCGTCGGCATAGGAGCTTCTGCTGGTGGGGTAGAGGCATTCACCCAATTGCTTAAGCATTTACCAATTGATACTGGGATGGGATTTGTGCTGATACAGCATTTGAGTCCAGATCATAAAAGCCTGTTGAGCGAGATTCTTGCCAGGACAACCCAGATGCCAGTTATGGAAGTGCAAGATTGCATGATCGTGGAACCTAACCATGTCTACATCATTCCGCCGAATAGCAAGATGACTCTTGCCAAAAACCTGCTGAGACTCACGCCCCGTGATAAAATTCAGGGGCAACATAAGTCGGTCGATGCCTTCTTTAATTCATTGGCACAGGAGCGGGGAAGCAAAGCAATCGGGGTTGTGCTGTCGGGAGCGGACGGAGACGGGGCGCTTGGACTCAAGGCAATCAAGGTGGCTGGCGGGATTACGTTTGCTCAATGCGAAGGCACAGCACAAGTCAGTAGTATGCCAAACACTGCTGCTGCTACGGGTCACGTAGACTTTATTTTGTCCCCTGAAGGAATCGCCGTTAAGCTGGCAAAGATCAGCCGTCATCCCTATGTAACTTACCTTGAACCAGAAAAAACGATTGAGGAACTCACGTCAGACAAGAATCTTCTAAAAAGCATCTTTACGTTGCTACAGACTGATACGGGAATTGACTTTACCCATTACAAGCATACTACCCTCAAGCGGCGAATTCTGCGGCGGATGGCTCTGTACAAGTTGGACATATTGGAGGATTACGCTAAATATCTCCAATCTAACCCTAAAGAAGTAGAAGCTCTGTCCCAAGAATTTTTGATCCATGTTACCAGTTTTTTCCGCGACTCAGAAGTATTTAAAGCCTTAACTGAGCAGGTATTCCCCAGCATAATGCTCCACAGAGCGCCCAATGACCCAATCCGGATCTGGGTGGCAGGGTGTTCAACAGGTGAGGAAGTCTACTCCATTGCCATTTGCTTGCTGGAGTTTTTGGATACTCAGGAAACCTCACCAAAAATCATGATTTTTGGCACAGACATCAGTGAACTAGCAATCGAGAAAGCCCGTTCAGGGACATATATCCCAAGCCTTGTAGAGCAGCTTTCACCCGAACGTCTGCGACGCTTCTTTGTCAAAGTGGAGGGCGGTTACGAGATCAACAAGCTTATCCGCCAGATGTGTGTCTTTGCCAAACAAAACATACTCGCTGACCCACCTTTTTCCTCTGTAGACCTAATTAGTTGTCGGAATGTCCTAATTTATTTTGGAACCACTTTGCAGAAGCAGGTGCTACCAATGTTCCATTACAGCCTCAAACCAACAGGCTTTCTGCTGCTGGGAACCTCAGAAAGTACGGGCGAAAGTTCAGACTTATTTACCCCAGTAGACAAAAAGCTAAGAATTTATGCCCGCAAGTTGACAGCGACGCGGCTAAATACTGACTATTTCACCACTAATTATCTTGAGCAAAAAGTAAATAGCGATCAAATGAACTCAGATGCTGGATCAGGTTTTGATTTGCTCAAAGAAGCTGACCGAATTGTCTGGAATAAATATGCCCCAGCAGGTGTAATTATCAACAGTGAGCTAGAAATTCTCCAATTTCGGGGAGATACCAGTCCTTACTTGAGTCCTGCACCCGGAAAGCCAAGTTTCAACTTGTTAAACATGGCTGGAGCAAACTTGCGCTTAGAGCTACGTACAGCGCTGATGGAGGCGAAGCGGTTAGATATTCCGGTGAGAAAGCCAAACGTACCGCTCTCAGGTAAAGAGCTAAAGGAAGTCACAATTGAAGTTATTTCTTTAAAGGCTCCCCATACAAAAGAATGCTACTTTTTAGTTTTGTTTGAAGAAGTTCCTTTGTCAGCGAGTCCTCAATTAGCTGAAGATAACCGTAAGGTGAAGCGCGTGTCGGGGAAGCAGACAGCCACATCGCAGGAACTTATCCAGCTAAAATGCGAACTTGCTACAACTCTTCAGGAGCTTGCTGCGACTAAAGAGTATCTGCAATCTGTTATTCAGGAGCAGGAGAGTATTACCCAAGAACTCACGACTGCTAATGAGGAAATCTTGTCGAGCAACGAAGAGTTACGCAGCACAAATGAGGAACTACAAACAGCTCAAGAAGAAATCCAAGCGACTAATGAAGAACTAACTACGCTTAACGAGGAATTGCACAGTCGAATACTTGAATCAAACAAGATTAATAGCGACTTGCGTAATCTCCTTAGCAGTGTCAATATTCCGATTGTGATGTTAGGAAGCGATTTGAGCATCCGACGGTTCACGCCGATCGCGGAGAAAATCTTTAACCTAATTCCAACTGATGTGGGGCGACCGTTCAATCATATTAAGTCCAATATTAATGTCCCTAACTTAGAACAATTGATCGAAGAGGTGATAGACACCTTGGTCATTAAGAAACAAGAGGTTCAAGATCAAGACGGTCATTGGTATGACTTATTCATCCGTCCATACAAGACGCTGGAAAATAAAATTGATGGCGCGGTGGTGATGTTGGTCGATATTGATACTCTAAAATCTAGCAGCGAACAGATTAAAGAATCCCGTGATTATGCAGAAGCGATTATCGAGACGATACCGGAACCTTTAATTGTGCTAGATAACAACTTGAACGTGAACACGGCGAACCGTTCTTTTTATAATACTTTTCAGGTTTCACAAACACAAACAGAAAGTAACAGTATTTTTGATCTGGGAAACGGTCAGTGGAACATTCCTCAGCTGCGATCGCTACTCGAAAAAGTTTTGCCGCAAAGCAACCAGCTGGATAATTTTGAGGTTGAGCATATATTTGAAAAAATCGGGCGTAAGACAATGCTGCTCAATGCTCGGAAAATTCGGCGAGCTGACGAGCAGGATCATATCCTGCTCGTCATTCAGGATATCACTGAGCGGAAGTTATTTGAGGAACAACGTGACCAGCTACTGGCTATTGAGCAGTCGGCTCGCTCTGATGCCGAGGTAGCCAACCGGACTAAAGATGAGTTCTTGTCAATCGTCTCTCACGAACTACGGAACCCTCTGAACTCTATACTAGGGTGGATTCAGTTGCTGCGTAATCGTGAGTTTGCCGCAGATAAAACTGATCATGCGCTGTTGATGATCGAGCGTAGCGCTAGGTCGCAAGCTAAACTGATTGAAGACATCTTAGATGCTTCACGCAGTAAGACAGGCAAGCTCCAAGTTAGAGTTAGTGCGATCGCTCTAGCACCTGTAATTGAAGCAGCCATTGATATTGCCCGTCCATCAGCGCAAACTAAGAATATTCAAATAGAAGCCCTACTTGAACCGGAGACTATAAAGGTTTCAGGCGATCCCGACCGCTTACAGCAAGTGATCTGGAATCTGCTCTCTAACGCCATCAAGTTCACTCCAGCCGGGGGACGAGTTACAGTCAAGCTGGAGCGTACTGGTTCACTTGCTTCCTTTCAAGTCAGCGACACAGGTCAGGGGATCAGCGCCGACTTTCTTCCCCATGTCTTTGAACGGTTCCGTCAAGCCAATAGTAGCAGCACTCGGTCACAGGGGGGACTTGGCCTCGGACTCTCAATTGTGTATCATTTGGTAGAGTTGCACGGTGGTACTATCCGTGCAGAAAGTCTGGGTGAGGGGCAGGGGGCGACATTCACAGTGCAGCTACCGCTTTTGAAGACAACAAAGAGAAAGAAAACAAATTTCACTCCATCACCCCATCAACCGATCAACCCAGCACTTCTTGATGGATTACGGGTACTTGTCGTTGATGATGAGCCGGGTTTACTAGAGTTATTAAAAACAATTCTGGAACAGTATGCAGCTCATGTGACGGCAGTTGCTTCAGCAAAAGAAGCGATCGCCCATCTCACAGCAAATCCTGGGGAATACGATGTTCTGTTGTCAGACATTGGGATGCCAGATGAGGACGGCTATGCGCTGATCCGTCAGGTGAGGGAACTTAGTGCAGAGTTAGGAGGACAAATTCCTGCCGCAGCCCTAACGGCATACGTGAGGGGAGAAGATCAAAGTGAGACTTTTACTGCTGGTTTTCAAAGGCATATTGCTAAACCAGTTGAGCCAGAGCAATTGGTATTAATTATCGCGGAACTTGCCCAGATTAATTAGATGACGGGATAACTACGAACTTACTATCCGCGCTCGTCCCTCTGCCTTAGCTTGGTAAAGTGCAACATCAGCAATTTGATAAAGCGATTGTAGATCCGTACCATTCTCTGGGTACTGGGATATCCCGCCACTAAAAGTCACATGAAACTTCTGACCACTAGCGCTGATAAATTCCTGCTGACGCACAATCTCCAATAATTCTATCAGTCGAGCCTTGCTCTGAAATCGAGTTGCACCATACAAACCGACAACAAACTCCTCGCCACCCCAACGACCTACCACATCTTCACGGCGAAATGCCTGCTGCAACAGTGTCCCGAATGAACTTAACACTTTATCACCAACATCATGACCGTGCTGGTCGTTAACCTGCTTGAAGTGGTCAAAATCCAAAATGATAAAGCACACAGGTTGATCTTGGCGCTGGGCTAGATGCAACAACCGAGTGAGTTCTTGAAGGGATTTGCGTCGATTGGCAACACCAGTTAGGATATCAGTTTCGGCCAGCTTACGGAGGATGTATGTCCGTTCCAGCCGATTTAGGACACGCGCAATTAATTCTGGTCCTAGAACTGGCTTATTCACATAGTCATCTCCACCTGCTGTGAACACGCGAGTCATAGTCTCTGTATCCCTGTGAGCAGATAGAAACAGCACAGGTAATTCACTCCAGTGTGGGTCATTTCGCACCACTTGACACAGGTCAATGCCACTTAATTGGGGCATTTCTATATCTAGAATCAGCAAGTCGGGGTTAGCCTGTTCTAAGGTAGTCCAAAAATGCTGGGGGTTATCCAGCAGGGTTAACATAAATCCCCAAGGCTCTAGTAAAGTGCGGAGAATATCCAATATCTGAGGATCATCGTCCACGACCAAAATTTTTGCCTGAACGATGTTAGATTGCTGTAGCACCTGGGTAACTGCTGCCAATACTGAGGCAGTCGGCGCAGGTTTGGATAAAAAAATCTGTCCCCCTAGCCGCGCGACTTTTACCCGATTAGCAAAATCTTTAATAGCCGTGAACACCAACACTGGTATTTTCCGATTACTGGTTGTCAATTCTGCTAACAGATTTAAACCATTCTGGGCTGAAGAGTCAAAGCATAAATCGAGCAACACTACATCAGGGAACTTTTGAGCGATCGCATCTTGTACTTGGGTGATGTTTGTAGCAACAAGCGCATTTATTCCCCAAGTTGTCGCTTCCTTGATTAACTGCTTACCCAGTTGAACATCATTATCTACAATTAACAGTCGTCTTCGCTGCTTAACAGTAGTGTTTCCCAGAGCAGGTGGTTCACTTGTTGCAGTTGGTCGTTCCAATTCTTGGCGTAACGCTACAACGAGTTGCTTAAGGCGTTCAAATTGATCCCCACTGGTGACTTCAGCCCGAAAAATCTGTTCAATCTCACGGGATAGACGCGAAGCTTCAGCAAAACCAAAGCTAGCCAGTGACCCAACCAGCAGGTGGGCTTCGCGCTGTACCTGTTGCCCTACTTCTTGGGTTAATGTACCCGCAACTAGGGCTTTTATAGCTTCTTCTAAAACCGTGACGCGATCGCTGTACTGAGGCTTAAATCGCTCCCAAATGGCAGCCAGTGACGACGAAATTTGTGGTTGAGTCTGCTCTATTGCAGTCACAGAATCGGTAGAAGTGGAGTGGGAGTGAACCGTTACCGCCGCCTGATCGTTAACTTCATCTTCCCCTAATCTCAGCCGATACCCTAGTCCGTAAACTGTCTCAATCAAGCCATCCGCCCCAGCTTGCTTAAGTTTCCGCCGTAAAGTCTTGATGTGTGCTCTAACAGTATTCTCTGAAGGGATTTCCGCATCAGATAACCAGAGATGATCGAGCAGGAGTCTTTGGCTAAATATCCGGTGACTGTTACGCAAAAGTAGCTCCAGTAGAGCATATTCCTTAGCAGTTAGATGTAAAAGTTGTCCATTGCAGCTCACCCTACAACTACTAAAGTCAAGCTTGAGATTGCCCACCTCTATTACTGACAAAAGAGCCGCACTTCCGCGACGAACCAAAGCCCGAATCCGAGCCAATAACTCATTAGTGTTAAAAGGCTTGACAAGATAATCATCAGCTCCTGCATCTAACCCAATAACTTTGCTAGTGCCACTGTCCAAAGCTGTCATCAGCAGAATTGGGGTATTATTCCTGTTTTGGCGTAGCTGTCTACAAAACTCTAGACCATTCAGCTTTGGCAACATGACATCTAACAAAACTATGTCATAAGCAAATGCTTCCGCAAGGGACAACCCAGTCGGACCATCCGTTACTAAATCCACTAAGTAATGTTGAGTTGTCAGAGTATTTTTCAACACTGAAGCCGCCCCCTCATCATCCTCTACTAACAGAATTTTCATAGGCAACAATTCATCCTTACTAGCTACACATCACGTTTTTGAAACATCTGTCCGTAGAAGTAACATTGCTCTGACTTAATCCTAAAAGTTATAACTTTTGCCACGAGGGATTGGGGAGAGCGGTTGAAAAAGTAATCTCCATTACTCGCAGTTCGGTTGCAGTTAACTTCAGTCTAGTGCTACTTTAGACACATTTTTTGATTATCTAATTATTCTTTCACAAAATATTCACTTAGTTTTCTTAGGCTTACATTTAAGCCGAGTTATTTCCTGAGTTAGCCAAGAGCTTCTGCTGTAAACGTTTAGAAACTTTTAAGTCATCTGAACTTACTTAAGAAAAGCTTGAGTAAAACTTATTACAAGAAGGAGTGCAAGGGATGGTTATTTATTTATCAACAATCTTAATCAGAAATTATTAGGTAAGCAATAGTAAAAATTAGTCTTTGTTAAACAATTCTATAAATTTTTCTTCGGGTTCTATTATTGCTGATTTCTCTGACTATATTATCTGTTTTCATATCAATATTATTAGTCGGAGCCAAGCTTTTTAATTAATATCTACTTAAGAAGAGTCAATCACTTTGAAAAACAAAAAATCAAAAGTTTTAGTAGTCGATGATGAAACCAGTATCCGTCGGATTTTGGAAATTCGCTTGTCGATGGTTGGGTACGAAGTTGTAACTGCTGCTGATGGACTTGAGGCACTGGATATCTTCCATAAGAAAGTTCCCGACCTTGTTGTTTTAGATGTGATGCTACCCAAGCTTGATGGCTACGGGGTCTGTCAAAAACTGCGCCAAGAGTCAAATATTCCAATTATTATGCTGACAGCCTTAGAAGATGTAGCAGACCGACTCATGGGACTGGAACTAGGGGCTGATGACTATGTTTGTAAGCCTTTTTCACCCAAGGAACTCGAAGCGAGAATCTGTGCCTTACTGCGGCGAGTCGAAAAAAAAGATACCTCCAGTATGCCAAATTCTGGAGTTGTCAACGTTGACACACTGCAAATTGACACCAATAAGAGGCAGGTTTACAAGGAGAATGAGCGAATTAGGCTGACAGGCAGAGAATTTAGTTTACTGGAAATGTTAGTCAGTTGCTGCGGCAGAACTGTCTCTCGCTCGGAGATTCTAGAGAAAGTCTGGGGTTATAACATAGACCAGGGAGTTGATATGCGTATTGTTGATGTTCATGTCTCCCGCCTGCGCGCCAACCTGGAAAAAGACCCAAAGAACCCAGAGTTAATTCTTACAGCACGAGGAATAGGCTATTTGTTTGCACGCCTTGTCCAACTAGCACACACATGAATAATAGTAAATTATCAACAGTTTTATCTTGCAAATACCTTCGCTTTCAATTTTCCTGATCCTGTTTGTTTTGCTTTTTCTTATCTATTTCCTCAATTTTTTGCCGTATTGCTTCTTCAGCAATTCGGATATTTTCTTCAATCGGCTTACCATCTTGAGTAAACATTGGTGGATACCGCTTTACTTCTACTCCAGGTGGAAGGCGAAAAAGGTAACGCATTGCTTCTAAGTCATTACGATTTTCTAGTACATAAGCTGTCAGTTCAGATTTGCTCATTTGTTCAAAATTCTGGCTCATAGGAAATACCAATCTCCACGCTAGAGGAACAATAACTTGCATCTCGTTGGCTGCCAAAATGTAACCATTGCCTATTTGTTGATCAAAACGAAATAGTTGAATGTCTCGGTAGTAGCTAGATAGCATTTGGCAGACTCGCAGACAGGCTTGGGATTGTTTGTTTGTTGGGTAAACGGCTTATTCCTCAATTCTGACACAGACTCTACAATACAATTTTTGAGTCTTCTTTTAATTTACTAAGTTACGGGGAGTAAGACAATTTGATGTGAGTTGTAAGAGAAAACGATTATCTGGAGGCGGGTCAACTGTTAAATCTATCCTATTTTTTCCACAAATTTTATGACAATTGGCACGATTAATTGTCTCAATTACAACAGTATGACCCGCTTCCTATTACTTATCTACTTCCGCTAAAGTTCTTTCTACCTTGGCACAAAGATCAGCGTGACAATGACCATTACTAGCAATCAAAGCGCCCCACTGATTTACATCTCCCGTGTTGTACTTTAAGGGAGTGCCATCTGCACGAGTAAACTGTCCCCCGGCTTCTGTAAGGATTAATTCTGGTGCAGCCATGTCCCAATCTTTGGGTGCAGACTTGCCAGATAAAGAGATATAAATATCTGCTTCTTGTTCAACAATAGTGACAACTTTACAGCCAACACTACCAACATATTTGAGGTTTTTTGTGGGTAGTTGTTCCAACAGTTGATTAAATCGCTGATCTCGGTGGGTACGGCTGGCAACTATAGTCAAATCTTCCATTTTGTTGCGTTCTGAAACTCGGATAGGTTGGACTGTACCATCACGAGTTTCGACAAATGTACCGCCACCTTTTTTGGCATAATACAACTTTTCAGCTTCAGGACAAGCGACTAATGCTAGTATAGGTCGTCCATCTTTGACTAAGGCAATGTGAATTGCATATTCACCAGTTCTGTCAATAAAGTCTCTCGTTCCATCTAAGGGGTCAATTATCCATACCCAAGAGTCCTTCAATTGTTCAGCGCTTTGATATTTATGCGTCTCTTCGCTGACGTAGGCAAATTCTGGATCGCTCAATTTACTTTTGAGGTTGTCGAGGATGTAATGATTAACAGCGCCATCTGCTGCTGTCACAGGTCCATCTTTTTTGTCTTGAATTTCTAAATCACCGTCATTTTGCTTGCCTCGGTAATAAGACCGTAACAGATCAGATGCTCCCCAACCAATAGAACGGGTAATTTCTAAGATTTCGTCTAGCTCTTTCATTATGCTGCTGGTATTTATGATCTATGCAAGTCGATTTTAGCCCAGTGTATTTTTTTGTCTACTGTGTTTACTTTTGCATCCAGTCGCGTGTACCAAAAAATTGACAAGAATAAGCAGCAACATTAGCAGCAGAAATCAGGGCATCAGTGAAATTTGATCGTAGGATGCGATCGCAAAAAGCACCATGAAAAACATCTCCAGCGCCTAATGTATCCACAGCTTTAATTTGGGGAACTTCTAAAACGCTCGTCGTAACTCCACACAGGCATTGAATCGGGTTTTCGCCGTGTGTGATGGCAATGTGTGAAATGCCAGCTGCACAAAGATAGGCAAAAACTTCTGAAGTGCTGTTGCAACCCGGCGGATAGAAATTAGCGGAACAAATCGCGTAATCAACAAAAGGTAATACTGTTTCAAATCCAGGTTTCCAACTGCCACCGTCAATCACAACTGGAATATTATGGGCTAAGGCTTGTTGAGCTAAAGCACTTCCAACTATCATTTGGTGTCCATCAATCAACACAATATCAATATCCTGTAGGATATCCGCAGGGATTCTATTGCTTGTCACTTGGGTTTTAGCGGCATTAATCGAAACCACAGCTCGTTCACCTGTGCCTTGAGTGACAATAATCGAAGAAACTGGCGGCGGCTGTAATTGGTACGGATCAAGATCCGCGATCGCTACTCCACAACTATCCAAATCAGCCTTAATTAGCCCAGTTATCGGGCTACTACCCACAATGCCTAACAACGTAGCTTCATTCCCCAAATAGCTAAACGTTACAGCCGCGTTGGTTGCTGGGCCACCAGCTGCGACAGTGTAGTTAGAAGCAACAATTTTCTGGTTATTACTAGGGGCGGATGTTGCTAAGTAAACAAGATCCAAGGTTACTAACCCGACAAATAACCCGTGATAATTTTTAACTGGTGGCATAAACTCATTGTGAAACCACAAAGACATAGATACACGAAGAAAATTTAGAATTGGTGGCTTTGTGTATTCGTGTTTTATTTATTTTATAAAGGCATGAGGCAATCTCAAAAGAATGCAAACCGAATCAAAACCAGGAATACTCTACGTAGTTGGCACACCAATTGGCAACCTGGAAGATATGACTTTTCGGGCGGTGCGGATTTTGCAAACAGTGGACTTGATTGCAGCTGAAGACACACGCCATACAGGTAAGCTGTTACAACATTTTCAGATTACGACACCGCAGCAGAGTTACCACGAACACAACAGCAATAGCCGCATTCCAGAATTATTGCAGCAGTTGGTTAACGGGAAAGCGATCGCGCTTGTTACTGATGCGGGAATGCCAGCAATTTCTGATCCTGGATTTGAACTCGTCAAAGCTTGTGTTGAGGCTGGCATATCAGTGGTTCCAATTCCTGGCCCTTGTGCTGTAATTACAGCCTTGAGTGCAGCTGGGTTGCCAACAGAGAAGTTTGTATTTGAGGGCTTTTTACCTACTAAAAACCAGGATAGACAGGAACGCTTGGAGTTTTTACAAGCAGAAGCCCGAACGATTATTTTCTATGAATCTCCCCATCGATTGCGCCAAACTTTGCAAGATTTAGCAGATGCTTTAGGACAAGATCGGCGCTTGGTACTCGCGCGGGAGTTGACTAAATTGTATGAGGAATTTTTTAGGGGCAAAATTGGAGACGCGATCGCTTACTACACAGAACGTGAACCCCAAGGCGAATATACTCTAGTGGTTGCAGGTTTGCCGCCGCTTAAACCGCAATTTTCGGAAGCAGAACTAAAAGCAGAGTTGCAACAAATCATGGCTCAAGGAATATCGCGATCGCAAGCTAGCCGCCAACTTGCCAAAGCAACGTCTCTCCCCCGTCGTCATCTTTATCAATTAGCTTTAGCTATTCCAAATTTACCCTTAACTGTAGCAGAAATACCCACTGAAACTGAGGTGTAAACCACTACAAAAATCAATTCAGTTCTCGTCGTGGCAGAAGTGAGGGCGACGGAGTTATGCTTTCTGTGGGGAAAAATAAGAAGATGATCAGTGACCAAAGCGAGAACTGACTATTGTGGGAACGTTGAGTTGACACTTTAGCGTTTCGTAGCCCAGTTTCAATGAGCGCAGTGAATATCCAACTGCCGATTAATACCGCAGTGATTATTGATATAGGGAGTAACATAAAACCTCCTTTGAGTAAAAATACTTAAGCGGTTATTTGTTACCCATAAGCTAACAATAAAATCAACCATGTGCAACATTTCTTAACGTATTAGATAAATTGTAACAAATTGAAACAATGGAATCAGAAATCTCGTAGCGAGACGAAATTCATCTATCCTCCTTAGAGGATCAAAATCTGGACGTTGCATATATGAATTGAAGATAAGCTAGATGCAATGTCTAAAAAACTCGTTGTAACTGGCAAGGGTATACACCACACTATGCACCAGGAACACCAGAATTAGAGTAAAAACTATCTGCCGAGTCGTGTCAGTGAAGCGTAAAAGAAAGACGGGAGCAAACTAGGCGGCGATCGCAATGGTTCTGTATCCCAAAGCACTCAAAGGGTTATTCAGTTCTCTATTAAATATTGATACTTACTGTCAACGCTTCTAAGGCGGCAGGTAATGGTTCAATCTCTTGAGTTCACCAGTGCTAAATTTATCCAGTGGGTTGCGTTTGCTGTTTGCCCAACAGCCAGGTCAAGACTGCACCGAAACCGACCAAATTTGCCGTAGACAAGATTAGCCCACCAATTCCTGGAACCAGACCAATTAACCCTAAAATAAGTACGCCGATCAGCAAGTTTTGTACGGTTGTGCGTTCTGGCTTAGTCGATGTCCTTTCGCCAATCCACAGTGCAACGCCAAGCGTTCCCAACAGCACAACAATGGCAACGCCCAAACCAATTAAGGGCAATAGAGGAATGCCAATCAAGCTGGCTGCCAGAAAGATCACCAGTAAAATTACAGCGACGATGCCGCCTAATCCCCACAATGCACATTGAAGTGGATATTGGCGAACAGTCTCTGCCAAATTTAGCAGAAAGTTGGGTCGCCACCGCAGAAGCAAGACACCGACAACTGCACTCAGCAGTACCGTAAGCAGATGGGAGGCAGCACTGGATAAGTAGTGAAACAAAAAGCCATCAATTCCCCTTCTTCGGGCCCCATGCATTCCCCATCTTCCCTGCTCTGTAAAGGTTCTAGATGCTCCTCCGATTGCTGCTCCTTCCGCTCTGACAATATCGCCACCTACAGCATAAGCATCACCATCCACACACGCGTTTTTTGCCAGGATGACATCGCCCCCAATAGCGATCGCTGTTTGGGTGACTCTTGCACCTTCCTCAATCGTGACATCTCCACCGATCGCATGGGCATTTTCAAAAACCTGATTGGCAGGAACAATCACATCGCCCCCCAACCGAATAATATTTCTATCATTGATATTAATATCGGTTTGTGCCAGAACAGTTGCCGAGAGTAAAATGACGCTCAGAGCAGATAGCATAATCCCAATCAGTCGATTAAGGGCTTTCCATTGCATTGAGTTGTCCCCCAGATCGTCATAGCTTCTGCCTTTTCTTGTAGTTCCGATCCCTGAAATTAAAATCTACCGATTGACACAAACAATTAAGGGCACAATCTTAAGAATTGTCTAGTACAGTGATAAATCAATGTTAAAACGCTCTTACTTGGGATAAAGACGGCTTTTCTCCATATGAAACTATTATTTTCGTGATAGATTTCACTACTTACTGCCCCTTGGGGGCTAGTCATTTAGAAGGCTTAAAACCAGAAAATTCGCAAATTGTATTAAAAGAGCAATAGCGGCAGTGCGAACCTGGAGTAGGAGGGAAAATTTCGCTGAACTTACTTGGATTTTCTTCGTATTGGAATATATCTTGCTGATGCTTTTGGGCAACCGTCGCCAGTTGATTTTCAATCGCGTCTAATTGACTAGCAGTGACGCGGATTAAGTCTGATTTTTTACATCGTTCCAAATTATAGAAAGATGCTACAGCTTGTTGCTTTGGGTAAAGATAACGAGCGGCTACTAGGTAAACTAATGCTTGTCGCTCGTCAAAGGCTGATCTACCCGTCTTAAAATCTAATATGTGTAGCGTCCGATCCTGTTCGGTAAAAATGCAGTCCATCGTAGCGTATAACCGGAAGTGATAATTCTTCTGGTCAACCCAAATAGGTCTAGGGAAACCTTCATCGCCACTCGTTAATTCGATGATGTGTTTCCCTTTTAGCACTGGTTCGTCGTGATAGTTTTTTAGAATTTGAATCACGCGCTGCTGAACTTCATCACTTAACTTGCTTAATTTCAGCAATTGGGCAACTTGTTCTACGCCGTCTGGCTGGTTCAACAACTGACGATGGTGATGAAACTCATAAACACCCTTTTGGGCAAGTAGACCAATCCTCTGGGGTGCGCTGGCATGAGTTAAAAGGGCTTTAACCGTTGGTTCTTTTTGCCGCGCTTTAATAAACCCGCGCTTCATTTGACAATGCCAGCGTTCTTGCCCGACGGCTGGGGCAATTAAAGACCAAAGATGATAGCTGGCAAAGGGTCGCCCAAAGGTTGGCATTGTTGAGGATTAGTTAATAAAAACGCGAAAAAACGATACTTATAGTTACACCGCGAAGCAAGGCGCTTCCTGTACTATTAATGATGAACAAAATAGAGTGGCAAACGATGAGAATTAGTAGTAATTCCAGCAATATTAAGTTTGGCACCGATGGATGGCGGGGGATTATTGCCGATGACTTTACCTTCCCGAATGTGCGGAAGGTAACGCGGGCGATCGCTTCTTACCTTGAAACAGCCTATTCTAAAGATAGACCGGTTCTCGTTGCCTACGATACTCGCTTTCTAGCTGACCAGTTCGCCCGTACTGCTGCCCTTGTATTGGCAGATTTAGGCTGGACAGTAAAAATTACTGATCGGGATTGCCCCACGCCAGTAATTGCCTACAACGCCCGTCACCTAAATTCAGCTGGGGCGTTGATGTTTACCGCTAGTCATAATCCTGCACCTTACTGTGGGATTAAGTATATTCCAGACTATGCTGGCCCTGCCACTCCAGAGATTACTGATACTATTGTGGCAAATATTGAAAGTGCAGACGACGCATTACCTAATAGTAATCGGGATGATAGAATCTCGACTTTCGATCCAAAGCCAGAATATCTACAATTCATCTACACTCTACTTGATGTAGACCGGATTCGTAGCGCTCACTTAAAGGTAAAGTACGACGCGCTTTATTCTACTTCTCGCGGCTATTTAGATGTAGTTTTACAAGAGTGTGGGTGTGATTTAGAAAGTTTCCATACCTACCGCGATGTGCTATTTGGCGGCGGAATGCCTGAACCAAAGGGAGAACAGCTAGTTGAACTGGTGGAAGCGGTAAAGAAAGATCAAGCAGATTTGGGATTAGCGACTGATGGAGATAGCGATCGCTTTGGGATTGTCGATGAACAAGGTAATGTCTTGACACCGAATACAGTCTTGCTATTGCTGGCGCGTCACTTAATTAAAAATAAAGGCAAAACAGGGGCAATTGTCCGTACTGTCGCTACTACCCATTTGTTAGATAACTTTGCTGCTAAGAATGGGCTGGAAATTTACGAAACTCCAGTAGGATTTAAGTACATTGGCGAGAAAATGCGCGAAACCGATGTATTAATCGGTGGCGAAGAATCCGGCGGTTTAAGCATAATTGGGCATATTCCCGAAAAAGACGGGGTTTTGGCAGATATGCTGGTTGCAGAAGCGATCGCCTATGAAGGTAAGCCGTTGAGTCAGTTGGTAGAAGAAGCGATCGCGGAAGCTGATGGCCCTCTTTATAACCAGCGCTTGGATCTGCATTTGGATGAAGCCCACAAAGTAGCTGTGATTGATTCTTTCACCAAAAACCCACCAACAGACGTTGCTGGAATCAAAGTTAAAGAAGTCGGTCGTAAAGACGGGATTAAGCTTTATTTAGAAGACGGTAGCTGGATTCTTTTACGTCCTTCGGGTACTGAACCTCTGGTGCGTGTCTACCTAGAAACAAACTCTCCAGAAAAACAAAGAGAAATTGTGGAACAAATGGGACACATGATTCAACAGTTGCAACCAGTAGCTGTTTAACAATAAGAAGTTAGCAAGAAGTGTTAAGGATAAAGTATGTATCAGTCTTTATCCTTTTTTAATTGGTACTTAATGGCATTTGACTTATGAGAACTTTTGCTAATTTACTTGCATCATTGGTTGTAGCTGGTTGGGTAGTAGCGATCGCTATTCTTTCCTTAAAAAACGTCACGCCAGTTTCTTTAAAGTTTTTGACTTATCAATCAATTCAGTTACCCTTCTTCTTGGTGCTAGCCTTCGGCGCGGCTTTGGGAATGATTGTGATGACACTAATCCAACTGCTGTGGGGTTTGGGTAGTTCTATAAGTGGTAGTTCCCGCTCAGATGATGACTTAGATGATGCTTTTTCCTTCGATGATGATGGTTAATAGTTGCTGTATAACGTACCTGAGATTTTTTCTATTGACTTTGTACTGGTTCTCATCAAAGCTTTATTTAAATACATATGATGTAGAGCATTTCTGTATTCAAATTTACTAATTGTATTTATAAAAGTTGTGATAAGAAAATAGAAGTATTGTAAACACTATCCGTAATCAACTATAGCGTTACTGATAAGTTAATAAGACTCTGCTTTGAGGATTTACAAATTTTCACAGCATCAAGACTGAATCTAGTAACTCTATAGAGAACAAAAATATGACTGATGCTGATAGGCATTCAAGAGCAACGAGTGTGGATCAAACTGTGACTATTGATGAAAATTTGACTCAGTTAAATACTTCAACTCAAGCAGGCGTAATTGAATTAGCTAATGGTACTACACCCGTAATTGGAGATGATTCTAAGTTTTTTAGTAAGGGTTTCGTTGAGAGAGATCCGGCTGTTTTTATAGGTAAAGATGTTAGCCGCGTTGGTAATCAAATTAAACATCTACGTGGCAGACTCATGTGGTTGATATCTGCTGAAGCCAACTTGATTTGTCTAACTGAACTCCGCGAACCTTTAACAATTAATGGCTATATTAATGATAAGCCTACAGATAAAAATTCGCTAGCAGTTTCTAGCTATAACAAAAATTCTTTAGTTGTACCTGAACTTGATAAATCTAATCCCATTGAAGAGTATCTGAGTGAGCTATCGTATATTGAAGCGCAGTTTTGTCCTAATCTAGAGTTACCAGAATTGTCAAATTTATTGCAATGGCTGAGTGAAATTATAAATGAAATTGAGCTAAGGATAGCAAAGGTTAATAGCTCCTTCGACAGTGCAGTATTTCCAGCTTTATCAAGAGATGAGTTTGTTGAAGCTATGGTGTTTAAAATTAAACATCAAAAACTACGTGAAGAAGCAAATATGCAACTTACTCTGATTCGTGAATTCGTAAAAATGCTAGATGGCAACTTATTAACTAGGGAAGATTTTGATGTTTTAAGTGATAAAGGTAAAGCAGCAGTAAGTGTGATGATTGCAATTGAGAAGCGGCGGAAGATTGTAGAGGAATTGGTACGTTTTGATCAAAAAGAACGAGAAAAAACAATTAGATTAGTACGTAGGTATGTAATAGGTGCTGTTGTTATAGCCTGACTGCCTGACACATCTCAGTAAATCAAAGGCAGTCAAGGCTTACAGGTTAAGGAACGAATTCGAGTAAACCAAATCTGGTCATAGAAATCTCGCTCGGCGCGATTCGAGGCAAAACAGGGT
>JAESFL010000765.1_pt1 | contig 17351 bp, 18 predicted proteins | sample 9269401 | NCBI WGS metagenome assembly JAESFL01 (sample SAMN14506025, study PRJNA617098) | algae metagenome | isolation source: Gloeocapsa sp. UFS-A4-WI-NPMV-4B04 and co-occurring heterotrophs from desert... | place: USA: Utah | collected 2006-10-01 | reverse complement strand
ACCCGCGGGGATGCGCCATAGCCGATGCCGGCTACCGAGTGGCCGACATCAAATCGGAACGTTGGCCGGCTTCGCGTCGGAATGGGTGGCCGGCTTCCGTCGGAATCCGCACCGAGACTCAGGCCTTGGCTGATCTCGTCGCAAGACGCCGTCAGATCATAAGACTTATCGCGTCTGAGCGGCAGCGAGCGAGCCAAGCTCCATCGTGTATTCGAGACAGCGTCCAGCGTGTCATAGAGGCGTTGGAGCAGGACCAGAGTGTGATCGACCGCTCGATCGATGCAGAGGTAGACCGGTCGCTTGAATGGCGCAGGAAGGAGACCCTCCTGACCTCCGTTCCTGGTGTTGGACCGACGATCGCTCGAACCCTGATCGCGGAGCTGCCCGAGCTTGGAAGCCTCAACGGAAAGCAAGTCGCCGCACTGGTCGGCTTGGCCCCTTGGACGCGGCAATCCGGTCAGTGGCGAGGGAGGAGCTTCATCGCAGGCGGCCGCGCACCTGTTCGCACGGCGCTGTTCATGGTGGCCAGCCGTCAAAACGCCGCGCTGAAGACCTTCCGTGACCGGCTCATCGCAGCCGGTAAGTCCAAGCTCGTCGCCCTGATTGCCACCGCCCGGAAGCTGATCACCATCCTCAACGCCATCCTGAGAGACGGAACGCCATGGCAACCCGCTTGACGAGCAAGACAGTCGCTCAAACCGATCCGAGGCCAGCCAAACGGCGCGGCTGGCTATCGGCAATATGCGTTGCAGCAGTTCCCGAGGGGCCGCATCCGACCCTACTCAGACCTCCAAGCCTGCATTTCGCAATGACTGAAGTTGCTTGGAAGCGGTCCCTTCATCGACGTTTTTGCCGCGATTTCTGCGTCTCCTTTCGGATCACGCGATGACCAGTGCCGTTTCAGTCTTCACACGGTCGAGCGCGACCAGTGTTCGATAATCGGCCACGAGTTCGTTTTCCGCGAACAGGGTGCGCGTCAGCGCCTCATAGCTGCGCATGTCGCGGCTGATGATGACGAGAACGAAGCTGATGCCGCCCGTGACGTAGTAGCATTGCTGAACGTCCATCGTGGTGCGGAATAGCGCCTTGGCGGCATCGACGGTGGCCGCCCGCTCGTCGCGCAAGCGCACCTCGACAATGGCCGTGATCGCCAGCGAAAGCGCCTCCGGGTCCACGATGGCAACGTTCCTGGCGATGATGCCCGCCGCCTCCATGGCGGTGATCCGCCGTTGCACGGCGGCCGGGGACAGGTTCACCGCCTCGGCAACGACCCGCTGCGGAGTTTTGGCGTCCTGCTGCACGATGCGCAGGATCGCGCGATCGAACCCGTCCGGCTCACGTGAGTGAGAGTTGCGTTTCTGAGCCATCAAGTGAGAGATTTCATCATTGCAGCATCGAATGTAGCGCCCTTTCATCGCTTCAGCGATGATATTACTCGCTCATGCACATATTCACCGAAACAGCCCGCAGCGGCGGGACGGTCCCGACTGGCATCCTGTGCGGGGCAGGGGCCGGTGCCTTGTGGGGTCTGGTTTTCCTCGCCCCGGAGCTGGTCCACGGCTTCGGTGCCCTCGACCTGACCGTTGGGCGTTACCTGGCTTATGGCGTGATCTCCGCCTGCCTGATCGCGCCGCGCCTGCGTGGTCTGTTGCCCAGGATCGGACGGCAGGAGTGGATGAGCCTGGCTTGGCTCTCGCTGGCCGGTAACACGGTCTACTATCTCCTGCTCGCGGCGGCGGTGCAGACCGGCGGCATCGCCATGACCTCGCTCGTGATCGGCTTCCTACCGGTGGCGGTGACGATCATCGGCAGCCGCGACACGGATGCGGTGCCTCTGCGCAGGCTCCTGCCGTCACTCCTGCTCTGCGCTGGCGGCGCGGTGTGTATCGGCTGGCAGGCCCTTGCCGCGCCCGCTTCTGGGGCGCTCACCACGCAGGGGATCGGCCTGCTCTGCGCGATCGGGGCGCTGATCGCCTGGACCAGCTACGCGGTCGGCAACAGCCGTTGCCTAAGCCGGTTGCCGGATGTCTCCGTGCATGACTGGAACCTGCCGACCGGCGTTGTCACCGGGGCGCAAGCGCTAGTGCTCGTCCCGGTGGCTCTGCTGCTGGGGCAGGGGGGAGCATAGCTCGACCGCCTGGATGCAGTTCGCGGGCGTCTCGATCGGCGTTGCCGTGCTGGCCTCGATCGCCGGGAACGCTCTCTGGAACCGGAGGAGCCGCCTGTTGCCACTCACCCTCGTCGGACAGATGATCCTGTTCGAGACGCTGTTTGCCCTGCTCTACGGCTTCGCCTGGGAACAGCGCCTGCCGCAGCCGCTGGAAGTGGCCGCCTTCGGCCTCGTCACCCTGAGCGTGCTGACCTGTATCGCCGCGCACCGGAAGCCGCCGCAGCCCGCCCACGGCGCTGCCGCCACGACGCTGGCCTGAACGAACACCAAGAAAGAAACCTCGATGTCGTCCACGCACTCCTCAGTCACGCCTGCCGCCGCACCCACCACCTTCGACACCTTCCAGGCCGTCGATATCCGGGTCGGTACGATCATCGCCGCCGAGCCTTACCCCGAGGCCCGCAAACCGGCGCTCAAGCTCGTCATCGACTTCGGCCCGGTGATCGGCCAGAAGCGCACGAGTGCGCAGATTACCGAGCATTATCAGCCGGAAAGCCTGATCGGGCGGCAGGTGGCGGGTGTGGTCAACTTCCCGCCCCGACAGATCGGCAAGTTCATGTCCGAGGTGCTGACCTTGGGGTTTCCCGATGAGGCGGGGGCGGTCGTGCTGGTCACGCCGGATCGCCCGGTGCCGAACGGCAGCCGCCTGTTCTGATGGCGTCACCGTCGCCATCCTCGGCACGCCACGGCACAGCGTTCGGGGCGCTCGCCATCCTCGCCTCTCAGGCGTCGCAAAACGCCGGGGCGGCCTTCGGCAAGCATCTGTTCCCGGTGATCGGAGCCGAGGGTATGACCGCGCTGCGCATCGGCTTGGCGGCCTGCCTGCTGCTGGCGATGCTACGACCCTGGCGCACCCCGCTCGATCGGGCGCACCGGGCCAACCTCGTGCTTTACGGCGCGACGATGGGGCTGATGAGCCTCCTGATCTATCTCGCGATCGCCCGCATCCCGATCCGGATCGCCGTGGCCATCGAGGTTACGCGGCTTCTCGTGATCGTGTTGCTGGGTGAGCGTCGCCCGCTGGTTTTTCTCTGGCTGGTCGCTGCGGTGGGGGGCCTGCTCTTGCTCCTGCCGCCGAAAGCCTCGGCAGCGCTCGATCCCTCCGGCTTCGCCTACGCGGCTGGAGCAGCTATCTGCTGGGCGCTCTACGTGGTGTTCGGCCGTAGGGTGTCTGATCCGCTGGGCAGCCGCGCGGTTGCGTGGGGATGTCCGGCCGCGATTTGCCGGCCTCTGGCCCAAAGCGAAGGCGGAGGCCTGAGCGGCACGGCGACAGGCCGGCAGGGATGCCGGCCTGTTTGGCAGGACCGATGACGATGCGTGTGTCCGCGAGAGGACGGCCGTGCCGGCTACGATCGCCTCCCCGATGACAGATCGCCTTCGTCCTCGAACGGGCCGAGCGACTCGGCGCGGCCCGGCGCCGTCTCAGGCTCGCACCGACCGGCCGAAGCCGAGCAGAACGCTCGTTAGGATGACGATGGCAATGATCGCAGGTCCGAGGATCTTGAGGCTGGCGGTCAGCACCTGCACGATCACCCCGCCGGCATTGAAGACAAGCGTCGCGACGAGGAGGGCGAACGCAACCGTCAGTACGGCCGCCCCGAGCACGACGGCCGAGATGAAGAGGGCCGCGAAAGCTCGGATCGGGGTCCATATCGGGGATGACGAAGATACGTTCATCGGTGCCGTCTCCTTTTCCAGTACCGGCGTCATCTCACCGACGGCGCTCGATCGGCCTTGCGATGGATCAAGGACCCGCCCCCGCTGCCGAGGACCTTGAGCAGGCTCGATGGCGGATGACGCGGCGGGCTCCGCCCCTCGCGCCCCTCGGTCTCGTTCATTGCACGAACGGGAGCGAGGATTCGCGTGGGGCTCCGGCGCGCCTGTTGAGGGAGATCAAGGCCCCCGCGGAGATCGCGCCCTAGCTGCCCCTGCTCGGCCATGGCCGCCCCGGCGGAGTCAGACAGGAGGAAGGACCGGCGATGAACCAGGCGCTGTCACGCTCGAACTCGGCTCAGGGCGCCCTGTTCACGGATCTGGATGGCGTCACCGCCGAGATCTTGCTGAACGCGGCGTCGCAACGTCAATTCCCGGCAGGAGCGACCTTGTTCCACCAGGGCGACGCTCCGAGCCAACTCTTCCAGGTCGGTACCGGCTTGGTGAGGCTGACGCGGGTGAATCCGGAAGGGGAGCAAACGACGCTTCGATTCATGGGGCCCGGTGACCTCGTCGGCTGCGTGGCGGTGTTTCGACAGTTCCCCTTTCCGGCGACCGCGACGGCGAGCAAGCCCACGACCGTCCTGAGCTGGGGCGCCGCGCAGATTCTGGACTTGCTGCGCCGCTATCCGACAGTCTCGGCCAACGCGCTCGACACCGTGGGGGACCGAGCGCGTGAGATGGTCGACCGCTTGGCGGAGATGACGGACAAGAGCGTCGAGGCACGCGTGGCCAGCGTGCTTCTTCGCCTCGTCTCGCAGGTCGGACGCAACGGTTCGACAGGCCTCGAAATCGGCAAACCGGTGACGCGCAAGGACGTGTCGGAGATGGCGGGCGTCAGCTACTTCACGGTCAGCCGGATTCTCGGCGATTGGCAGAGGCAAGGCCTCGTACGGCTGGGTCGGGCCAGGATCGTCGCCCTCGATCCGCGGCGACTGGCCCAGGTCGCCACCTGAAGGAGCTTGAGCGAGCGTCGGCGCCTCGTCCCCGGCGAGCCACCATCGTCGATGGGGGAACGTCCGCCGCTGCTCCCGAACGTCTGGCGTTGCGGCACGCATTCTCCGGCGCCAATTCGGCCCCCGGTCCTACGGCTCGCCCGCGGAGGCCGAGTGGCCGCCTGGCAGGCTCGAACGTGGATTCGATGTCCGTGGCAGCCGTTGATTCAAATCAAAGCTCAGGTTCTCCGCGCCTCCTAATCGCAGCGTGACCCGTTCCAGCGCGAGGCGAAACGAGCGAGCCATGGCCGCGATCCCATCATCGAAATACATGACAGAGGGGGAGGTCGGTCTAGGCTTGGCCCTGCTCGCCGGAGCGATCCTCTGCGCGCTCGCATCCGCCCACGCGGTCGACGCGCCGTTCAGCGTCCATATGGCCCTGTTCGCGCTCGCCGGCATCGCGGGTATCGCCGCCATCTTCAAACGCTACGAGGCGCGGCCCGTCGAGGCTCCGCCGCAGGAGATCGGGGGCAAGCCGAACTACAATCTGGGACCGGTGAAGTTCACCGTCGTCGCCGCGATGGTATGGGGGATCGCCGGCTTCCTGGTCGGTACCATCATCGCCTTCCAGCTCTGGGCTCCCTCACTCAATCTCGGCGTCGAATACGCGAGCTTCGGCCGCCTGCGCCCGCTGCACACCTCGGCGGTGATCTTCGCCTTCGGCGGCAACGTCCTGATCGGGACCTCCCTGTACGTCGTGCAGCGCACCTGCAGGGCTCGGCTCGCGGGCGAGCTCGCGCCCTGGTTCGTTGTGCTCGGCTACAACCTGTTCATCGTCATCGCCGGCACCGGCTACCTGATGGGCGTCACGCAGTCCAAGGAGTATGCCGAGCCCGAATGGTATGCCGACCTCTGGCTTACGGTCGTCTGGGTCGTCTACCTGCTGGTGTTCCTGGCAACGCTCTGGAAGCGCAAGGAACCGCACATCTTCGTCGCGAACTGGTTCTACCTCGCCTTCATCGTGACCATCGCGATGCTCCACATCGTCAACAACCTCGCCCTGCCGGTGACGGTGTTCGGCTCGAAGTCCTATCCGATCTTCGCGGGCGTCCAGGATGCGCTGATCCAGTGGTGGTACGGCCACAACGCCGTGGGCTTCTTCCTCACAGCCGGCTTTCTGGCGATCATGTACTACTTCGTCCCGAAGCGTGCCGAGAGGCCGATCTACTCGTACCGCCTGTCGATCATCCACTTCTGGGCCCTGATCTTCATGTATATCTGGGCGGGCCCGCATCATCTACACTACACGGCGCTTCCCGACTGGGCGCAGACGCTGGGGATGACCTTCTCGATCATGCTCTGGATGCCGTCCTGGGGCGGAATGATCAATGGCCTGATGACCCTGTCGGGCGCTTGGGACAAGCTGCGCACCGATCCCGTCCTGCGCTTCATGGTCGTGTCGCTGGCCTTCTACGGCATGGCCACCTTCGAAGGGCCGATGATGTCGATCAAGGCCGTGAACTCGCTTTCGCACTACACGGACTGGACCATCGGCCACGTGCATTCGGGGGCGCTCGGCTGGGTCGCCTACATCTCCTTCGGTGCCTTGTACTGCCTCGTGCCCTGGCTGTGGAACCGGCGTGAGCTCTACTCGCTGAAACTGGTCGAGTGGCACTTCTGGGTGTCGACGCTCGGCATCGTTCTGTACATCACCTCGATGTGGGTCGCCGGAATCATGCAGGGCCTGATGTGGCGCGCCTACAACGCCCTGGGTTTCCTCGAATACTCCTTCGTCGAGACCGTCGAGGCGATGCAGCCCTACTATCTCGTCCGGGCGCTGGGTGGGGTGCTGTTCCTGATCGGCGGGCTGATCATGGCCTACAATCTCGCGATGACCATCGCGGGCAAGACGGCCGCGCAGAGCGAGGTCCCGCCGGCCGCCGGGGAGCGCTCCGCGACCGCCGGCCTCGTCCCGGCCGAGTGAGCCGATACCGGGCGCCGCCCATCCGGGTGGCCCCGTCCCACCTACGCATCATGGAAGAAGCCCGATGGCCACCCCGCAGCCCGGCCTCTGGAAGAGGCATGAGATCTTCGAGAAGAACTCCATCGTCCTGCTCATCGGCGCGCTCCTCGTCGTGGCCATCGGCGGCCTCGTGGAGATCGCTCCCTTGTTCTACTTGAAGGGCACCGTCGAGAAGGTGGAAGGCGTCCGGCCCTATACCCCACTGGAGCTCGCCGGCCGCAACATCTACATCCGCGAGGGCTGCTACCTCTGCCACAGCCAGATGGTCCGTCCGATGCGCGACGAGATCGAGCGCTACGGGCACTTCTCGCTCGCGGCCGAGAGCATGTACGACCACCCCTTCCAGTGGGGGTCGAAGCGCACCGGCCCGGATCTCGCCCGGGTCGGCGGCAAGTACTCGGACCAGTGGCATCGCGAGCACCTGATCGATCCGCGCGCCGTGGTGCCGGCCTCGATCATGCCGGCCTACGCCTTCCTCGACCGGCCGCTCGACGCCGACGCCATCGCCGACGACCTCAGAGCGAACAGGACGCTGGGCGTCCCCTATACCGACGAGATGATCGCCTCCGCGAAGAGAGACCTGAAGGCACAGCGCGACCCGGAGGGACCGGGCTCTGCGGACCTGCAACGCCGCTACCCCGGCGCGACCGTCCGCGACTTCGGCGGCGACAAGACCCGGGCGACCGAGATCGACGCCCTGGTCGCCTACCTGCAGGTCCTCGGCACCATGGTCGATTTCAAGATCTACGAAAACCAGAAGAACCTCAGGTGAGCGTCATGACCTATGAACATGCGGCCGCCTTCGCTCAGACCAGTGGCCTACTCTACTTCGTCGGCATTTTCCTCGCCGTGTGCCTGTACGCCTTCTGGCCACGCAACCGCGCCAGGTTCGACGCGGCCGCCCATCTCCCCCTGATCGAGGACTGATCGCCGTGGCCGACACCGCCCATCCCGGCACCCCGCCCCCAGGCCCGGAGACCACTGGGCACGAGTGGGACGGCATCGCGGAATACAACAACCCGCTGCCGCGCTGGTGGCTCTATTGCCTCTACGCCACGATCCTCTGGTCCGTCGGCTACTGGATCGCCTACCCGGCCTGGCCGCTCGTGAGCGGCTACACCGGCGGCGTCCTCGGGTACTCGCAGCGCGCGACCGTCCTGAACGAAGTCGAGGCGGTCCGCCGCGACCGCGGAGCGCGCGGCCAAGCGCAGCTCGCCAGCGCCACCGTCGCGGAGATCCGCGCCGATCCGGCCCTGCTGCGCCTCTCGCTCGCGACCGGCAAGGCCGCGTTCGGCGACAATTGTGCGGGCTGCCACGGCACCTCGGCCACCGGTCGGACCGGATATCCGAACCTGCAGGACGACGACTGGCTCTGGGGCGGTACGGCCGAGGAGATCGAGCGGACCATCCGGTACGGCGCGCGTTCCGGCAACGGCGAGGCTCATGCGGGCGACATGCCGGCCTTCGGGCGCGACGGCGTACTCAAGTCCGACGAGATCGAGGCGGTGACGACCTACGTCCTCTCGCTCTCCGGCAAACCGGGGGTGCCTGGTACGAGCGCCGAAAAGGGAGCGGCGGTCTTCGCCGACAACTGTGCCGCCTGCCACGGCGAGGGAGGCAAGGGGAACTCCGAGATGGGCGCGCCGAACCTCACGGACCCGATCTGGCTCTACGGCTCGTCCCCCGAGCAGATCGCCGCCACGGTGGCGAACGGGCGCAAGGGCGTGATGCCCGCCTGGGAGGGCCGGCTCGACCAAGCCACCATCAAGTCGCTTGCGGTCTACGTGCATAGCCTGGGCGGCGGCAAGTAAAAAGGGCTCGCCTCCTTCGGGACCGCATCCGATCGTGACACGATCGGATGCGGTCCCGAGACCTTGTCTCGACGCGCCCTCTCGCTTGCGCCGAACCGGCGGCCGGTGCCGGACGTGATCCCGGAGCCGATTGAGCCAGATCAAAGCCGCCCGCGAAGGCCCCTTCTACCGACATCCAGACCGGCTCCTCGGCCGGACTGGAACTTTGCCGATGTCGCTCGCCGAACCCAAAGAGACACGGGCCGCTTCGCCCGTCCCGCCCGGATCGGGCCGGGCGAAGAAGTTCGGGGCGGCGGCGACGCGCACGGCCATTCCCGCGGTCAGCGGTGCCCTCTACGAAGCGCGGAGGAAGATCCAGCCCCAGTCCGTCCAGGGCACCTTCCGGACCATCAAGTGGGTGCTGCTCGCGATCACGTTGGGCATCTACTATCTCGTCCCCTTTCTGCGCTGGAACCGGGGTGCCGGGGAACCGTCCCAGGCCGTGCTGATCGATCTGAACAGGGGGCGCATCTACTTCTTCTCCATCGAGCTCTGGCCGCAGGACGTGACCTACGTCATGGGACTGCTGATCCTGGCGGCCTTCACGCTCTTCCTGATGAACGCGGTCGCCGGCCGGGTCTGGTGCGGCTATCTCTGCCCTCAGACCGTGTGGACGGACCTGTTCCTGGCCGTCGAACGCCTGGTCGAGGGCGACCGGCGCGCGCGGCTCAAGCTCGACGCCGCCTCCTGGTCGGTCGAGAAGGTCGCCCTGCGGAGCTTGAAGCACGCGACCTGGCTCATGATCGCATGGTGGACCGGGGGCGCCTGGGTGCTCTACTTCGCGGATGCGCCGACCCTGGTCGGGCAACTCGCGACCTTTCAGGCGCCGCCCGTCGCCTACATCGCCATCCTGATCCTGACGGCGACGACCTACCTGCTCGCCGGCCACATGCGAGAGCAGGTCTGCACCTACATGTGCCCCTGGCCCCGCATCCAGGGCGCGCTCACCGACGAGCACTCGCTCAACATCCTCTACCGTGGCGACCGCGGCGAGCCGCGCACGCCCGCCAAGAGGGCCGCGACGCTGCGTGCGGCCGGCCGGCCGGCCGGAGACTGCGTCGATTGCTTCGCCTGCGTCACCGCCTGCCCGGCCGGAATCGACATCCGCGACGGGCTGCAGATGGACTGCATCCAGTGCGGGCTGTGCGTCGATGCGTGCGACACGGTCATGGGCAAGCTCGGGCGGCCGAGCGGCCTGATCGGCTACGACACGGAGGCCAATTGCCGGAGCCGGGCGGCGGGCCGGCCGCCCGTCAGCCGCATCCTGCGACCCAGGACGATGCTCTACGGCGTGCTGGTGGCCGGCGTGGGCGGCAGCATGCTCTACGCCCTCGCGACCCGCAGCTTTACGGGCCTGAGCGTGCTCCACGACCGCAACCCGCTCTTCGTGACGCTCTCGGACGGCTCGGTCCGCAACGGATACACGGTCAGGCTCATCAACAAGTTGTCCGAGGAGCGGCGCTTCGCGCTGGCGGTCGAAGGCTTGCCAGACGCGCGCGTCGAGGTGGTCGGCGGCGTGCCGGACGCCATGCCGGTCCCATCCGACTCGACGCAGGAGTTCCGCGTCCTGGTCTTCACTCCCGCCGGGGCCCGCCCGGACCCGAGCGTGCCCCTCACGTTCCGCATCAGCGATCCGGCCACGGGCGAGACGGCGCGGGCTCAAGATACCTTCAAGTCTCCCGACAGCTGAGGCTTCTCGACCATGACCGCCACCGCCTCGCCCCCCCGACCGTCCCCGAGCACGGGACTCACCGGCCGGACCGTGTTCGCGATCTTCGCCGCCTTCTTCGGCACCATCGCCTGCGCCGACGCCTTCCTGGTCACGTCCGCCGTCCGGACCTGGTCCGGACTGGAGGAGCCCTCACCCTATCGGGCCAGCCAGCGCTACAACGCCGAACTGGAGCGGGCCAGGGCTCAGAGCGCGCAGGGCTGGATCCTCGACGGCAAGGTCGCCCGGGAGGGGCACACGGGCGCTGCGGTGACCGTCTCGCTCCGGGCGGCCGACGCCGCCCCGCTGACCGGCCGGACTCTGCGCGCCCGCCTGGAGCGCCCCACCGACAAGCGAGCCGACCGTACCCTGGTCGTCACCGAGACAGCTCCCGGCCTCTACGCGGGTCACCTTCCGGCCGTGTCAAGCGGCCAGTGGGAACTGGTCGTCGAGGTGCTCGACGGCGACGACGTCGCGTTCCGGCGCAGGCACCGGGTCATCCTGGACTGACGGGGAGCGTCCGATGTGCTGCACCGACATGGCGCTCGCCTACGTGGAGGCCCACGCCGCCTGGAGCGAGGCCAATACCAGGCCCAGCCTCGGCCGGGACTACGCCGCCTTCCTGTCACGTGAGCCGGACGGCGCGACGCGCGCCGCCTTCGCCGTCGAAGGCGTCCGCTGCGCGGCCTGCATGAACGCGATCGAGCGCGGCCTTGCCGGGCTGCCGGGCGTCGCATCCGCTCGGCTGAACTTCTCGGACCGGCGCTTGGCGGTGACCTGGGAGCCGGGGGCCGAGGCGGACGTCGAGACCCTGCTGCGAAGCCTGAAGGCACTCGGCTTCGGGGCTCAGCCCTTCGCCCCCGACCGGCTCGCGGATGGGGACGCCGTAGAAACGAAACGCCTGATCCGGGCGCTCGCGGTGGCGGGCTTCGCGTCGATGAACGTAATGCTGCTCGCCATCTCGGTCTGGGCCGGCAACGTTTCGGACATGACGCCGGAGAACCGCGACCTCTTCCACTGGATCCAGGCCGTCGTGGCCCTGCCGGCCGCGGCCTATGCCGGGCGCCCCTTCTACGAGGGCGCGTTCCGCGGGCTCAAGGCCGGCCGGGTCACGATGGACTTCCCCATCACGCTCGGCGTCGTCCTCACCCTCGTGATGTCCGTGGCGGAAACTCTGTCGGGCGCCACGCACGCCTATTTCGACGGCGCCGTGATGCTGCTGTTCTTCCTGCTGATAGGGCGTGTCCTCGATCAGACCATGCGGCGGCGCATGCGGGCCTGCGCCGAGAACCTCGCGACGCTTCGCTGCGAGCGCGCGACCCTCGCCGACCCGGAGGGCGGCCTGCGCGACGTCCCGCTCTCGGAACTCGCGCCGGGCGCCCGCATCCTGGTCCGGCCGGGCGAGCGGGTGCCGGCCGACGGCGTCGTCGAGCACGGCGCCTCCGACCTCGACCAGAGCCTCGTGACCGGCGAGACCGCCGCCGTCACCGTTCGCGGCGGCGAGCGCGTCTTCGCCGGCGCACTCAACGGCAGCGGGGCCCTGACGGTGCGGGTGACCGCCCCCGCCGGCGCCAGCCTGCTCGACGAGGTCGAGGGCCTGATGCGCCGGGCGTTGGAGGCGCGCTCTCGCGCCCTGGTCCTCGCCGACAGGGCGACGCGCCTCTACATCCCGCTCGTCCACGCCGCCGCCGCCCTGACCCTCGTCGGCTGGCTCGCGGCAGGCGTCGGCTGGCACGCGGCGCTGCTCGACGCCGTGGCCGTCCTGATCGTGACCTGCCCCTGCGCGCTCGGCCTCGCGATCCCGGCCGTGCAGGTCGTGGCGGCCGGCGCCCTGTTCCGAGAGGGCGTGCTGCTCAACGACGGCACGGCGCTGGAGCGGTTCGCCGCGATCGACACCGTCGTGTTCGACAAGACCGGAACGCTGACCCTGCCCGAGCCGACCCTGTCCGGCGGCATCGTCACGCCGGGCGCACTGGAAATGGCCGCGCGATTGGCGCTGTCGAGCCGGCACCCGATGGCGGTTGCCCTCGTGTCCGCGGCAGGCGGCGTCGAGCCGTTCCCCGGCGCGCAGGAGGCCGCGGGGCTCGGCGTACGCGCAAGCGTCGACGGCGTCGAGCTGCGCCTGGGCTCGGCCCGATTCTGCGAGGCGGAAGCCGAAGCCGCCGCGGCGGTGGCGGCCGATCCGGAGGCGTCGGTGATCTGTTTCCGGGCCGGAGAAGGGACGCCCGTCGCCTTCCCGGTGCGCCAAGCCCCGCGGCCCGACGCCCGCGACGTCGTCGACAGACTGGTGGAACAGGGTCACCGCGTGCTGATCCTGTCGGGCGACCGAGCCGCCGCCGTCGCTTCGGTCGCCCGGCGCCTCGGGATCGCCGAGTGGGAGGCGAGCCTCGCGCCGCAGGACAAAATCGCCCGCATCGAGGCCCTGGGGCGCGCCGGCCGCAGGGTTCTGATGGTGGGCGACGGGCTCAACGACGCCCCCGCGCTCGCTGCCGCCCACGCCTCGCTCTCGCCCGTGACCGCCTCGCACGTGAGCCAGGCAGCGGCCGACGCCCTGTTCCTGGGCCGCGGCCTCGCGCCGGTGCTGACGGTGCTGGCGGCGGGGCGCCGGGCGCGCCGCCTGATGCTTCAGAACCTTTGGTTCTCCGCAGCCTACAACGTCGTCGCGGTCCCGCTGGCGGCGGCGGGATGCCTGACGCCCCTGATCGCAGCGCTGGCGATGTCGGGCTCCTCCCTCGTCGTCACGCTGAACGCCCTGCGCGCCCGCCTCGGCACGGTGCCCACGCCGCCGCTGCCCGCTTCCCGGCCGGGCATGCCCGCCGACACCCGGATCGCTTGAGGTCGCGATGAACGTGTTGCTCCTCGTCATCCCCATCGCGCTGGCCCTCGGCGCACTCGGCCTGTTCGCTTTCCTCTGGGCGCTCAGGAGCGGCCAGTACGACGACATCGAGGGCGCCGAGTACCGCGTGCTCCACGATGACTGACCTCGTGCTCCCGCGTGGATCGTGCAGGCGCCCGCCCAGTCTCGGTCTACACCGCTCCTGGATGGTCGCGGGCGCGACCGTCCTCGCGCTTCTGGCCGCGGCGGTCGCGATGGGGGCGCCGAGCCTCCTCATCCTTCCGCTCGGCCGGGAGTACGGCTGGGACGTCGCGACCGTCACGTCGGCGCTCTCCGTGCGACTCGCCGCCTTCGGCGTGACGAGCCTACTCGCCTCCGCCGCGCTGAACGCCTGGGGCGTGCGCCGCGTGGCCTGCGCGGGCCTCGCGCTCACCGGGACCGGAATTTTCGCCTCGCTCGCCATGACGCAGACCTGGCACCTCGTCCTGCTCTGGGGCGTGCTGGTAGGTGCCGGGAGCGGGCTGACCTCATTGGTCCTCGGCACGGCAATCGCCGGGCGCTGGTTCGAGGCCCGGCGCGGTCTCGTCGTCGGGCTGTTCGGGGCCGCGGCGAGCGCCGGCCAGATGCTCCTGTTGCCGGGGCTCGCGGCCGCCACGGATGTTCTCGGCTGGCGCGCCGGCATCCTGATGCCGTGCGGCCTGCTCGCGGTCGCGGCCGTCGCCGCGATGGCGCGCATGCCCGAACGCCCCGAGGATGTCGGTCTGCTACCTTACGGATCGCGCGATCCGCGGCCGGCAACCACCTCGCTCCCGACCCGGCCGAGCACCTGGAGGATCCTGGCCGACATCTCGGGTTCTGCCCTGTTCTGGGCCCTGCTCGGCGCCTTCGCCGTCTGCGGCGCCACCACCAGCGGCCTCGTGCAGACCCACCTCGTGCCCTTCTGCGCCGACCTCGGTATCCGTCCGCTCCAGGCGTCGGGATTTCTCGCCGGGATGGGCTTGCTGACCGTCATCGGCTCCGTGGGAGCGGGCTGGTTGTCGGACCGGTTCGACGCGGGCTGGCTGCTCTTCTGGTTCTACGGCGTGCGCGGCCTCTCGCTCGTGTGCCTGCCGTTCACGGATCTCTCCTTCGCGGGCCTGTCCCTGTTCGCGGCGGTCTACGGGCTCGACTGGATCGCCACGGTGCCACCGACCGCACGGCTGGTGCTCGCCCGTTTCGGGCCCGAGCGCACGCCCCTGGTCTTCGGCTTCATGCTCGCCGCGCATCAGGCCGGAGCCGCCGCGGCCGCCTACGCCGCGGCCCTGGCCAGAATCGACCTGGGGAGCTACCTGCCGTCCTTCCTCGCCGCGGGCGCCCTCTGCCTCCTCGCGGCCGCGGCCATCCTTCCACTCGCCGCCCGGCGGGACATGCCGCTGTGAACGGGGCGGCGGCATACCCGCCATGCGATCCGACCGCGGAATACGGGATCGATGCCGCCTGCCCTTGATCCAATTCAAAGACTTGGCATGCCGGCCGGCTAGCGTGGGCGCGGAAGTCGGTCGAGCCGAACGTCCCTCGGCGGCGTGCCCGACCTCCTCGGTTCCGAACGGCCTCGCCGACGAGGAATCCGGGTCGCCCCTCCCTGCCGCAAGCGAATCTCGAGCATCGCCGTGCCCCGACGTAAGAGCCGCCGCCTCCTTCTCATCGCGTGTTGCGCCGCCGTGCTGGCGCTGGCGGTCGGGCTGATCCTTTCGGCGCTGAACGGCTCGGTGGTGTTCTTCCGCTCGCCCAGCGAGCTCGCTCTCCCAGGGACCGCCAAAGGCTCGCGACTGCGCCTCGGTGGCCTCGTAAAGGAAGGTTCGATCCGTCGCGGCCCTGACCAGACGGTCGACTTCACCGTGACCGACACCAACGCCTCGATTCCGGTGCGTTACACCGGCCTGTTGCCCGACCTGTTCCGCGAGGGCCAGGGCGTGGTGGCAGAGGGCGTGTTGCAGCCCGACGGGTCGTTCCGGGCCGACACCGTGCTGGCCAAGCACGACGAGACCTACATGCCGCGCGAGGTGGCAGCCGCCCTCAAGGCGCAAGGCCACTGGCAAGGCGGCCGAGCACCTGCGAACTGAGGCCCTCGGTCCGAACCCTCCGCCCTCCGCGGATCGAATGGGCGACGAAGATCGGGCCGCTGGGATCGGGTGACCGGAACGATACACGGATGGCCCCTTCCGGCTCGGCGCAGCCGAGCGGCGTTCAAGAGGCCTTCGGCCCTGTCAGGATTCGCCAGTACGCAGCCGCGAAGCCGAGGAACGCGGCCGCCCACAGGGCGCCCGCCGCCAGCACCAAGGGTCCGTACCAAGCCGGGTGGAGCGGGGCGCAGACCCGCGCCAGGACCGCTGCGATCGCCAGGACGTAGATCGCCTGCACGGTCGCTGCGGCGGTCAGCGGCCGGCCGGTGTGACCCAGGCTCGCGCGCGACATGACGGCCAGCGTCATCACACCGATGGCCCCTCCGGTCCAGGCGTGGATGCCGGCGCTGGCCGGGACGGCCCCGAGCGCGGAGGCCCCGACGAGGACGAAGCCGGCCGGGACGAAGGCATAGGCGACGTGCAGGATGAGCACGAGCGGGTCGCGCCAGGTCCGGTCGCCGGCCCAGCGTGACAGGCGAACGGCCTGGACCAGCCCGGCGACGATCAGGCCCGCGCCCACAGCCACGCTTCCCGGCGCCAGGATCCAAGCGGCCAGGCTTGTGACGGCGAGTGCCATGGAGACCGTGTCGAAAGTGCCGAAGGAGGCGGGCATGCGGCCCGGATTCACGCGCGCCAGCCAGTTGCGGGTGAAGCTTGGGACGATGCGGCCCCCGATCAGCATCACCATCGTCAGCGTCGCGGCGATGCCCACCCGGATGCCGTACTCGGCCGTACCCGACCGGAATGCCTCGAGGTGGAACAGGGCGTTGCCGACCAGCAGTGTCGAAAGGGCGCCGAGGGCCTTGAGGTTGCGCCAGTTCCGCCCGGCCACGACCTCCCGGGCGATGGCGACCGTGAGAAGGACGAGGAACGAAAGGTCGAAGAGGGCCGCAGGCAACCAGCCGAGGATCGCCGAGCAGGCCACTGCGAGCCGGCCCGCGGACCACGCCGCCAGGAGCAGGAGGAGAGGACCTCCCTGCAAGGGCAGCCGCCCGGTCCAGTTCGGGACCGCAGTCAGCAGGAAGCCCGCCACGACCGCCCCGGCGAAGCCGTAGAGCATCTCGTGGACGTGCCAGTCGCGCGGCGCGAACGCCGTCGGGAGCGTGAGGTCGCCTGAGAACATCGGGAGCCACGCCATGACCGCGAGGCCGGCGTAGAGTGAGCCGAACAGGAAGAACGGCCGGAATCCGTAGGACAGGATTGCGGGTCCTTCGTAGTCTCGCAGGCGCGGTATCGGAGCCATCGTCCACCTTCCTCGGCGCGGCATGCCCGACACGCAGGCGCGCACCACACGAGCTCCGACGATACGGCGGCGGGCCTGGGCGGCGCATGATCCAGATCAAGGCTCCTGCCCACGCCCGGCGCATCCTGTGCGGGTCGGGACGAACGGACGGGTGACGAAGGTGCTGTCTTGGTTGAGAGACCGTGCGACACGGCATTCGCCTAGAGCCGCTGCGGAGGAGGCGTCCGGCTGCCGCGATGCCCTCGATCCAGACGTGCTCGACGGCCTGCTCGACGTGCTCGATCCGGAGGTCGGTATCAGCGTAGTCCATCTCGGCCTCGTCTACCGGGCGGTGCGCGTGCCCGGGCGGATCGAGGTCGATCTGACGCTCACGGCCCGGACCTGTCCGCTCGCCGGCATGATCGTGGATAATGCACGCGAGTGCCTCGCGCGCCGCTTCGACGACTGCCCGGTCGTCCTGGTCAGGCTCGTCTGGAGCCCGGCCTGGACCCCCGACCGCATCACCGACCAGGGTCATGCGCTGCTGGGACATCCGATCCGGGGCGTGTCCTGAACGGCGACGCGCGCGACCGGTTTCGTCGCACGGCCGTCGAGGCCGGCAGCGCAGGGAGGTACGATGTCGTGACCCATGGTGTCATGCCCGATACGGCGCACCGCTCCGGGGCGGGCGACGATCGGGCCGCGTCGAACGACGCGGCATCGCCGGTGCCG